>Ga0181528_10000327_pt1 | contig 37622 bp, 27 predicted proteins | sample PEATcosm2014_Bin_47_FD_119742 | JGI IMG/M metagenome (GOLD analysis project Ga0181528, IMG submission 119742) | Peatland microbial communities from MTU Mesocosm Facility, Houghton, MI, USA - PEATcosm2014_Bin10_10_metaG | ecosystem: Environmental > Terrestrial > Soil > Wetlands > Peat | place...
CTCGTCCACTTTGCAAAGCAGTCTGCAATCTAGCCACCCCATCCAGATTTGGTCGTCTGCAGCGTTGCAGAAATTATATTCGCGCAGGATAATTCGCACCAGCCGGGTAGCGGACCACGGCCTTCTGATATCGCGGAGTTCGAACGCGCCGCAACATAACGCGCTATGGCTGTTCCGCAGTCAAGCGAATCAACCCGTCCCGCCATGGCTGCACCTTCGATGGCATACTCCAAGAAAGGTATTGCAATTTGAGCATGAGTGGCTATACTTCGTGTGCAAAGTTAAAGCAAAGTGCAAATAAGCGTGTGGGAACTCCGAGCCGCCACGCGCCGATTGGCCGATTCAGAGTTCATAACGCCCTCATTAAATGGCGTTCTTCCGGGCAAGAACTGCTTCTTATACAAGGATTTTTCACGCGGCGCGTCTCGACGTTTTAGCTGGAAATTCAGGTACGTGGAGTAATCGGGACAAGAAGGAGAAGAAACCCCATGCAGCAGGAGCAACAACCCCTCGGCGGTGGAACGCTCACTTACCGGACAGTCGGACACGCAATCGATCAGTCGCCAGTTACCCGCCCTTTGGTCGGAGTAATCATAATCACGGCATTGGCATCTTTGTTTGACGCGGGGGATGCCTACATGTTGGGTTTTGTCATGCCCGGTATCGCCAAGGAGTTCCACGCGAGTCCGCAGACCTTGGGCTTATTGGCATCGAGCTCCATGATCGGAATGACCATTGGATCGATTGCCTGGGGATGGATTGCCGACAAAGTGGGCCGCAAAATTGCCTTTACTTTTACTCTCCTGCTGTTCTCGATGTTTTCCGGTGTCTGCGGTTTTGCGACTAGCATCGGTTTCTTGATCGGCGCGCGCTTCATTAGCGGACTGGGAATCGGCGGTGCGGTACCCGTCGATGCTTCCATCCTGGCTGAGTTTGCTCCAGCTCGCATTCGAGGCTACTCCACCGGCGCCATGCCGCTCGCCTGGCCGGTATCGACTTTGATGGTCTCTGCGATCTCGCTTTACATACTTCCGAAATGGGGTTGGCGAGGACTGTTTTTTGCATTCGTGATTCCAGCTTTTCTGACGTTCTGGATTCGTCGAAACGTGCCGGAATCTCCCAGGTGGCTGGCCAATCGCGGCCGCTTTGACGAGGCCAGGAAAGCACTCAACTACCTGCACATTTCAGATGAGGCGATTGAACAATCGCGTATCGCGGTGCAGAACGAACCCCCGCTGCCGATGCTGCCCACAGGAAAGCTCCGTGATTTGTTCACGCCTCAAATGCGCACCCGTACAATTCACGTCTGGCTGCTCTGGATACTCCCCCAGATGGCTGCGTGGGCGATCACAACCTGGTTGCCAAAGCTCTTTATGCAACTGTACGGGACAACGCTCAAGCAAGCGGTCACCTACATGTTGTACATCTCCCTGGTTTCAATCGTAGGACGCTTTGCGGTGTACTTCCTGAGCGAGAAAGTTGGAAGAAAGTTTTTCATAATCCTTGGTTTTGTAGTGTCGGGCATTGCAATTTGCAGTGCCAGTGAGGCCAAGACTGCAATTCAGTTGTGCGTGGTTGCTATGTTCATCAGGCTCTTCAGCGAGATAGGCGTTTGCGCCGCCACAATCTATACGCCTGAGATTTTTCCGCTTCAAGTACGCGTGCTTGGGACCTCGACTGCCATGGGTCTGGGACGCGTCGGCGGAGCCGTTGGCGCAGGCGTCGTCGGCCTCTTCGTGGCAGCCAACCAATTTGCAGCAATGTGGATATTCCTGGGAGCAGGCAGCGTCATCATCGGCTTGGCTACGATTTGGTTTGGAATTGAACCGAAGGGCCAGAACCTTGAAGAACTCAACAAAGCAGGTGCCGCCAGCGCCGTCAATGTCCTCAAAGAAGAAGGTGCCACGGCCCTGTCAGGAAAGTAACCGGCAACAACTCAGGATAGATAGCGGTCTATCCTGAGTTGTTGCAGTCTCCCTCAATCTCACCTCCGGAATGCCTCGTTTATAATCCGATCATGATCAAGCGCGTATGCGTGTTTTGTGGTTCCAGTCCGGGAAATCAACAGGTGTACACACAGGCGGCACAGACGGTTGGGCGACTGCTATGCCAGCGCGGCATCGAACTCGTCTACGGCGGCGGCAATGTCGGACTCATGGGCGCCGTGGCCGACGCTTGTCTAAACGACGGTGGACGCGTCATCGGCGTAATACCACAAGCCATGGTCGATAGAGAAGTTGCGCATACTGGATTGACGCAACTGCGTATCGTTAATTCGATGCATGAGCGCAAGGCACTTATGGCGGACCTCTCCGATGCCTTCGTGGCACTGCCGGGCGGCTATGGAACATGGGATGAATTTTGCGAAGTACTGACCTGGTCCCAACTCGGAATACATCAAAAGGCCTGTGCCTTGCTCAACGTAAATGGATACTATGACTCACTCCTGCGGATGGCCGACGTAGCCGAAGCCGCAGGTTTTCTCCGCGACAGGAATCGCAAACTACTCATCTCTGACACCGATCCAACCCGGCTGCTTGACCGTCTGAGTAGCTACTCGATACCCGTCGCCGAAAAATGGGTTAGCCGCCAGGTCCGGTAATGCAAAACGATGCCGAAGCGTAGCGCAGGTTTGCTGATGTATCGAAGACGCGAGGCAGAGCTTGAAGTTTTCCTGGTTCACCCCGGCGGTCCGTTCTGGGCGAAGAAGGACGACGGTGCCTGGTCCATCCCAAAGGGTGAATATGAAGAGGAAGAAGAAGCTCTGGACGCTGCCCGGCGTGAATTCCATGAAGAGACGGGATTCACCGCCGAGGGCGTATTTCATGACCTTGGAACGATCAAACAGTTGAACGGAAAGATCGTCACCGCGTGGGCCTTTGAAGGAAATTGCGATCCCGCACACATGAAAAGCAATCTCTGCCAAATCGAATGGCCGCCCCGGTCGAAGCATCTGATTGAGATCCCGGAAGTTGACCGTGGCAGTTGGTTCTCGATAGCAGAAGCGCGTCAACGCATTCTGAAAAGCCAGCAACCGCTATTGGAATTCTTTTGCCGGGAAGCAGGTTTCGCGACGCGGACCGACCGCTCCTAGACCCACTCTCCGCTTCGCATCAAGGGTTCAACACTGCCTGAAGTGGCAATACCATCAACATCCAGCTTGTCTGAACCGATCATCCAGTCCACATGGATAAGACTTTCATTTGCACCCTTGGCTGCGAGCTCGCCGGGAGTTAATTTATCTCCATCCCGCAGACAGCCGCTGTATGACTGCCCCAGCGCGATGTGAGAGGCAGCATTCTCATCGAATAGGGTATTCAAGAAAGTCAGGCCGCTGTGTGCAATCGGAGAGGAATGCGGCACCAGCGCAACCTCGCCCAGTCGCCGCGCACCTTCGTCGGTGTCCATCAATCTCTCAAGCACTTCCTGGCCTCTCGTGGCACATGCCTGCACAATGCGTCCGCCTTCGAAGCGCACCTGGATTCCCTCGATCATCGTGCCCTGAAACGAAAGAGGCTTGGTGGCCGTGACCGTGCCTTCGGCGCGCTCTTTGTGAGGCGTGGTGAAGACTTCTTCCGTCGGCATATTGGGAATGCAATAGACTCCATTCGCCGCAGTCGTGCCGCCCCCAATCCAGAGATGGTCATCGGAAAGCCCGAGGCGGAAGTCGGTTCCGGCTCCGCGATATTGCAGTGCCGCATAGCGCTTTTCATTCAAATACTCCGCCCGGCGATGCAGATCCGCGTCATGCGCTTTCCAGTTGGCGACCGGGTCCTCGCAATCAATGCGCGAGGTCGCAAAGATTGCATCCCACAGTTTGGCCAATGCTACGTCCGAAGGGTCGTCCGGAAACATTGCTGAAGCCCAGGCAGGCGTTGCGCTAGCGACGATGGTCCAGTTGATTTCGTGCCGCGTTATCAATTCGAGTGCTGGCCGATAGCCTAGGGAAACTGCACGATTCGCCCGGCCTACCTTCTCGGGATCTTCGTTTGAGAGTAGTAGTGGGTTAGCGCCCGCAACAGCCAGCCGCGCAGCGCCATTCTTGAACGCCGCTGCCATTCCCTCGTACAACCAGTTTGGAGCGTGGTCAAAACCTTCATCCGGCGCGAAACGATAGCGCAACAGCGCCGACGCTTCGTCGGTGTAGAGCGTGGTGACCAGTGAAGCACCCGCACGGTAGGCGTGCTCCGTAATGCGCCGCGCCAGCGGCAGCGCTTCGATAGGCGCTGTCATCACGAGTTCTTGCCCAGTTTTAAGGCCAAGCCCCACTCGGATGGCGACCTCTGCAAGCCGGTTCAATTTCTGTTCGTGGATCAGTTGTTCAGGAGCGAGCGCAGTATTAGCCATAGTTCTCTAGATGCTCCTCCGCGCCGCGCAGATGCGAAGATCTCACTGCCATCGGAGCCGTTCACTACAGCGGTTGACGAAACGCGCAGTTGCCATGGGCAGTTCTCTCTTCTGCCCATGGCGAACGCTAATTCAGTACAGCTTTATTCCCCCGCCGCGCTGTGTGCCGGTGGACGCGAGCGCTCCAGCGCCCACTTCAGCACCGCAGCTGACCGGTAGATTCCATGCACGAACTTGCCGTACGGCAGCGTCAAGAACAGCGCCATCACAATGCCGAGATGAACCACCAGAAGCGTTCCCATTGCCGCGCTCTCGCGCAACGCCAGCAGCAGAAGTCCGCTGACGCTGGCCAACAGAAGCAGCACGATAAAGGACACATCCATCCCATACTGACTTTCGTCGGCGATCTCGCGGTTACGGCGCTGCTTCAGCACTAGCAGACCGATGGGCCCTATCACCAGGCCGAGTCCACCCAGCGTGCCGAAGATCACGGGCAAGCTGGTGTAGCCGGAGGTCTCGTGCAGACCCAGCCCGTAGTAGTAAAACACGCCCAGTGTTGTCGCCACAAAGCACGACAGGAAACCGTAAAACGTGATGTGGTGGAACCAGCGTAGCGCCTGCGAACTCTTTTCCTCCGAAGTGCTGCAACCTGCCCCGCCGTTGTCCAGATTCTCGAGGCTAAGCACTTCCTTGGCTGCTTTCCATAGCGCGGCGGGGTTGGCAAACTCGGAATACGGCTCGTCCACGTTACGCCAGAAGCGGAGAAGTCCAATGAGCAGCGCGAGAGCGGAGAACAGTCCTACCGCTCCGAACGTCAGGATCATCACTTCGTGCGACGCGATCTGATAGAAATCTGCACCGCGAACTGGCATGAACAGCTGGCTTCCAACCGAAGCGATCGCAAGCATCATGAAGCCGATCAACACCACTGCCGTCAACAGCGAAACCACCAGCCCATTCTTCTGGAACGCCTTGGCCAGAGGTCCCGGCCAGGCATACTGCTCGTAGGTATACTTGCGAATCTTCGCCAGCGTCTTCGGCGGATTGATCTGGAACTCGTGTGGCGGCGCATACTGGCACGCGTAATAGCAGTCGCTGCAGTTGTGGCAGAGATTTGCCAGGTAATTCAGATCGCTTTCCTTGAAAACCAGACGCCGCTCCATTGCCTGCCATACGGCACAGTATCCCTCGCAGTAGCGGCAGGCGTTGCACACCGTCATTAGGTGATCGCCTTCTTGCATTAACTCAGTTGGCAGCATTGAGCGATACCTCCTCTTTTGCGTTACTCCCAGTTGGGCGCAGGGCTAGCTTGGCTGCTCCCGTGCCTGCGATGCGGCCGAACACCGTACCGATGGTCACGCCAAATCCCGCGGCATAACCCTTTCCAAGAATGCTTCCCGCCATGATTTCCCCGGCTGCAAAAATGTTACGTGCTGTCTTCCCGTTGGTAAGTAGAGCTTCCGCCCGGTCATTGACCTTCACGCCGAGATAGGTAAACGTGATTCCCGGCCTCAAGCTATAAGCGTAAAAGGGAGGCTCATCGATCCGCACCGCCCAGTGCGTCTTCTCCACTTTCAAACCAGAAGTCTTGCAGTCGTCCAGAATCGCGTGGTTGAAGGTGCCCGGCTGAACCGCGTCATTGAAGGCCTTCACCGTTGCTTCAACTTCGGCGACCGGTAGGTTGACTGCTTTGGCCAGCTCTCCAATCGTGTTCGCCTTGGACGGAGGAAATACCGACGGCATGAACCTCCCCATGGCTTTCGAGTCGATGATGCAGTACCCGATCTGGTCAGGCTGTTGTGCCACCAGCCGACCCCAGATGGCGTACCGTTTGGGCCAGAACTCCTCACCCTCGTCGTAGAACCGCTGGCCGTTCTTGTTCACCACAATCCCTAGCGACACGCAGTCGAGCCGAGTCACGATGCCGCCATCAAATTTCGGCGCACGGGCATCCACGGCAACGCAGTGACCCTGGGTCGGATCTCCAATCGACTGCACGCCAAGCTCGATCAGGCGCTTCAGAACTTTGCCCATGTTGTAGGGAGTTCCGCGTATCAGGAAGTTTTCCGCCGCCGGGCCCCACGCCTCTTTCAACCACTCGATGTTGGATTCGAAGCCGCCCGCTGCCGCAATCAGGGCCCTTGCGCTGATCCGCGTGGGCTTGCCTTCGATCATCGCCGTAGCGCTGTGGAACTCGCCGTCCACAATCTCCAGATCGATGACTTCGGCATCGTAAAGGACGCGAACGCCGGCGCGTTTGGCCGAGGCATAGTAAGCGTTCATCATTGCCTTGCCGCCGCCTAGAAAAAATGCGTTCGTGCGTCCAAGATGAAGGGTGCCGCCCATGGCGTGCTGAAACCGGACGCCCTGCTGCTTCATCCACTCGGTGCAGGTCGCTGAAGCGCGAATCGTGCTCCTCAACAACGGCTCGTTGGTCTGCCCTCCCGTCACGCGAAGAATGTCGTTGAAAAACTCTTCTTCGGTGTATGCATCGGTGAGAACCTCGGTCGGCGCATCGTGCATGGCCCGCAGGTTTCTGGTGTGCCGGCTATTGCCTCCGCGAAAGTGCTTCGGCGCACCTTCCAGCACCAGCACGCTTGCTCCCTGTTCGCGGGCGCTGAGCGCTGCCGCCAAAGCAGCATTGCCACCACCTATAATGAGAACATCAACATCAAACTTCTTTGAATCGTCTGGCATCGCCATCTCCGATATCTTCGGACAACCTCACTCACTCAACGACTTACATCGAAACTTACTTCGCGGCTCCGGCTTTGGGGGCCGGACGCGACATGTGTTAGTTAGGTGCTGCCAGAGTAGAGAGGCCGTACCCGGAAATCAAATTGTCTGATCTTATAGGGCTCATAGAGCCTTATAATCGTGGCCCCACCAAGGCATTCTTAAACGCGCCCAGGCTTGCCGGCCGCACAGGTTGCGGTCCAGCAAGCCCCGTCGCGCGTTCGAAGTACCGGGTTCCACCTATACGAGCGTCCGGCCTTTCGTCTTGGGCCCAAACGTGGCAATGATGAAAGCAACCATCAACCACATTGCGGCGATATAAACGAACACGCTCTTGTAGCCGTAGTGGGTGAACAGGAATGCGACAATCAGCGGACCAAAACCATTCGCCAGACGACCCACTCCATACCCCACGCCGCAGCCTGAGTTGCGGATTCCCGTTGGATAGCATTCCGGAGTGTACGCGTAGAGCAGAGGCGCAAAGGTCTGAATGAACATCGAAACGCAGAAGCCGAAGATAATGATGGGGATCATCTTGAAGCTGAGCCCATACATCAAGCCGCAGGCCGCAATTACTACTGCCGCTATGGTGATCAGATACTTACGTTCCCACTTGTCTGAAATGAGTGCTGCGATAAGTGCGCCAATTGGCGCACCAAAGTGCATGATCGAAACCCAGAGCAATGACTTTACCAATGGGAACCCGTGTGCAGCCAGCAACGTTGGCACCCACGCCATGAATCCGTAGAAACCCAGCGTCTGGAATATCCAGGCGCACACCAGCATCGACGTGCGTGGCAGGTAAGCATGTGCGAACAAATCCGTAAACTTGCCACGCTTCGCCGCGATTAATGGCTCTTCACCGAGAGGCGGAAGTGTCCCGAATTGGTCTTTAATGCGGCTCTCGATGCGATCCAGAACGGCGTCCGCCTCGGCGAACCGGCCATGGTTCTCATACCAGCGCGGCGATTCCTCTATTTTGTTTGCGAAGAGAAGAATCAACATGCCGAGAGCGCCCCATACAAATACCAACCGCCAACCGTATGTGACCCATGGGATCAGTTCCTCGGCCACATGCGCTGTAATGGGAATTCCAAAGAGGCCGATCGTCATGATCCAGCCCTGGTACGTACCGCGCTTCCTGGCCGGGAACATCTCACTGATGTAGGTAACGGCGACTACCGTCATTGCGGAGAGCCCTACGCCCGTCATAAACCGCGTGAAGAACAGGGTCGGCACGTTCCAGACAAAAGCATTCATCAGCGAGAAGGTCGAGTACCACGCCGTAGTCAGAAGCAGAGCCTTTTTTCGCCCAAGTTTGTCAGAGAACCAACCACCCGTGGTTGCTCCAATGAACATGCCTATAAAGGCCGCAGAGGTGATGACCCCAATGGTCGCAATCGACAGCTTCCACTGCACCCGGAGCTCTGGCGCCGCGAACGCGAAGGTATTCAGATCTCCCAGTTCGAAGAAGAAAACATAGGCGATCAGCCACATCACCTGCTTATGAAAAGAACCAATCGGTAGCCGATCGAGCCGCACCGCGGCTGAGGATCGCGCAACTTGTGATTTGTTTAGCAAAACTGTCTCCACCGTGTCACCTCGTAAAAAGTTTTACGACACGCTGAACTCCCAAGAGGCGCGAGGTACAGAATACGCGCGACAAAATCGGTCAGTCGTAGAGCGCTTAAAGTAATCGGAGCTCGCATATTGCGTCAGTCTGCTTGAAAAGGCAAGGTTTTCCATGCGAGAGCCGGTTTGATTTATAAATTGATGGTTATGAGCCGCTCTTCCGTTACTTCGCGGATCGTGTACTTTGGTCCTTCAAAGCCATACCCGCTGGCCTTTACTCCACCAAATGGCATTCCATCGGCTCTGGAACTCGACGTCTCGTTAATGTGAACGGCTCCGAAGCGAAGAGACCTCGCCGCTTGAACTGCTTTATTGATATCGCGCGTGAAAACACCAGCGGCAAGACCATAGGGCTGGCTGTTGGCGCTCTCAATCGCTTCTTCAATCTCCCTGAATGGCATGACACATACCACAGGACCGAAGATCTCCGTGTCCCACACCTTCATACCGGGGGCGACATTTGTCAGAACCGTCGGCTGTATGACCGAACCTGAACGCTGCCCTCCACAAATCAACTCGGCCCCGGCCACGACGGCTTCATGAATCCAACTTTCGACGCGCTTCGCGTCCGGCTCGCTGATTAGCGGACCAACCAGTGTCGCGGGATCTCTTGGATCTCCGGCGGTCATTCGGGACGCTTCATGGGCAAGACCCTTGACTATGTCCTCCAAAACGTTCACCTGAACATAGAGCCGCTGAATGGATGTGCAAACCTGTCCGGCTTTTCGGAATGACGAGTGGGCGATTTTTGGGAGCGCCTTCGTTAGGTCCGCGTCGTCACAAACAATGGTGCTGGCGATACTGCCCATCTCGAGTTGGCACTTCCGAAAGCCAGCCGCTCGCTGTATAACAGCCCCAACTCTGGTGCTTCCCGTAAAGGCGTAGAAGTCGATCTCCGGCTGTTCGAGGAGCACGTTCCCCACGGCAGCGCCGCCGCCTTGGATCAGCGAGAGGAAACCCGGGGGCACGCCGGCTTCGAGTAGCGTTTCCACCAGCAGCGCCGAGGTCAAAGGGGTGTATCCCGAGGGCTTGAGCACCACCGCATTCCCTGCCGCCAGCGACGGCGCCACTTTGTGAACTACGGTGTTCAGCGGTGAGTTAAAAGGCGTGATCGCGCAGACGATCCCCAACGGTACGCGAATGGTGAATCCGATACGGTTGTGTTGCCCGGGGCTCGCGCCGAATGAAACCTGCTCTCCAATCAGACGCGTGGCTTCCTCGGCCGACAGTCGCAGGGTAATGATCGAGCGGTCAACGTCGCCGCTCGCATCGTGGAGCGTGAGACCGGCTTCCGCGACCATGTGATCGATAAACCTGCTCTTGTATTTGCCCAACAGCTCGGCGCACTTATACAAAGCGGCTGCCCGGAGATGCGGCGGAGGAGCGCCCGCCTCAAATGCTTTGCGCGCGGCTTGTACCGCTTGCCTCACCTGCTCGGCGGACACCGCAAACACCTCGGCAAACACCTGGCCGCTGTACTTGTCCAATACCGGAAATCTGTCCGGACCCTCGACCCATCGGCCATCGATGAATGACAAAGCCGGCGCAAGGGCAACGTCCTTGCACTGGGCAGGACGTTGCTGCTCCTGTTTCTTCGCGGTGCTCATACTACGATCTCCTTCCACTGCTTTCGGCATCGGCTAAAGCGGCTCCACAAAAGCTGTACCGGCAGGAGCCCCACCTTCGCCGCCGCTTTTGCGGCCAAGGTGGGACGGCAGGGTACTTCAACCCTCGAACCGGTCTAAAGCGACGCGAAACGATTCTTGGCGGGGGCCTTCTTGCTTGAGCGGAAAGCAACCAAACACAACCCCGAAGCAACGGAGATCGCTGCTTCGGGGCTGGGCCTTCACCGTGTTCCATGCAAGACGCCACGCGAACGAGCGATTCGCATCCGAAGTCAATTGCTTAGGCCTTCGCCTCTTCCCCGAACACTAATGGTCGCCGCGTCATCGTGAACGAGGTCAGCGCTCCCAGAAATAGCAAGCCCCCGGCTAGGAAGAACGCGCTATTGAAACTGCCGGTAGCTTTCACGATGAAACCGGTAAGAATCGGCGCTAACAGACCGAACGAGTTACCACCCAGAATCTGGAAACCGAGCGCCGTAGCAGCCATGCTTGGGTCCCATACCAGGTCGTTGCACATCGCGATATTCAGCGTCAGCGCGCTGGAAATGCAGGTCAGAGCCATCGAGATAAGCGCAACCGCAGCCCACTGGTTGCTGACAATGTTGGTTAACAGCACAACGCTGGATAGCAGGATAAAGGTGATCAGCAGCGTGCGGCGCTTGCCTTGCTTCACGGCCTCGGGCGTCAGAATGCTATCGCTCAGCTTGCCAATCAGGATTCCCAGCACCACCGCGATCAGATACGGCAGAGCAGTAAACCAGCTTGCCTTCATCAGGTCCATGTGCCGTTCCTTAACCAAGTAGGAGGGCAGCCAGAACAGGAACAGATACATGGAGTAGGCACAGCAACCCTGCGTGAGGAACTGTCCCCACATGGTCATGCGGCCAAGCAGGAGCCCCAGTGCGCCCTTCGTCGGAGCCTGTTGCGGGACGGCCTTGGTAGGCGCTCCGGTTTGAGACAGCAAATAATTCCGCTCGTCCTCCCCAAGCCAGGAGCACTCCGAGGGAGTTCTGAATACGTTGTACCAGAGAATCGCCCACAAGATGCCGACCGCGCCGGTAATCACGAATGACAATCGCCACCCGGCCCGCAGCACCAGCCAAGCCACAATCGGCGCGGAGAAAGCCGGTCCGGCAAATGTACCCGCATTGAAGATCGCCGTCGCCAAACCGCGTTCGCTGGCCGGAAACCACTGCCTGACGACTTTACCCGCAATTGGGAATGATGCCGCCTCGCCAACGCCGAGCGCAAGCCTCGATGCCATCATGCTCCCAAAGCCCATCGCGGCGCCCGTTGCCATTCCGCCCACGGACCAGAGCGCCATGGAAAGTCCGCCGACCTTGCGCGTTCCAAAGCGATCAGTCACGGCTCCCCACGGGATCAAACAAATCATGTAGGTCCACATGAAAGCGGAAAAGACGATCCCCATGACTGCCGGATCCCATTTGAATTGCTTGGCAATAATCGGCGCGGCAACCGATAGATTGATGCGGTCCATGTAGTTGATGAACATGTTGAAGAACAGGAACGCGGCAATGAAGCCGCGCTTGCCGTTCCACAGGGAACCCGTATAAGCAGCGGCCGACGCTTGCTTCGGCATGGTGGGCGGAGTTTTAGCAGCCATAGATACATCCTCTTTCGTTTAGCGGACGCGCGGTTCAACTGTTCCTTACGCGTCTCGGAATAAGCGTCCCGTTCCCGGTAGAGAGCGACGGTCTCCCAGCACGCGCAACATTTTCCATAGCGAGCACATGTTGCTGGTCAGTACAGGTTTGCCCAACTTACTTTCAAGCAGCTCAATAATTTCCAGCGTGCGGAAATTCGAACAACTGATGAAGATCGCTTGCGACTCAGGACGATCAACCTCGCTGGCCAACTCCGCATTCTGCTCCGGAGTGAAGCTGGCGTGCGCCTGTGTGCCAAGTCCCTTGAGCGCCACCACCTCTATGCCGAAGCCCTTCAGGTATTCCGCTAACTTGTCGTTCAGCCAGGGCTCGTAAGGAGACGCAACGCTCACTCGCGAAACGCCCATCGCTCGCAGCGCATCGACGACCGCGGCAGCCGCGGCCACTCCCGGAATTCCGGTGGCGGCTTCGATGTCGCGGATAATCTCCTGATCGTGTCCCGGCCCCTTGATGAAACCTCCAGCCAGACATCCGTAGCAGATTGCCTGCACCTTCGCCTGCGCCAGCAACTTCGATGCGGCAGGAACCTGCGTAGCCATCCAGGTGAAGTTCTCCTCATCGTCGGCAGTGATCTTGATCCGCATTGAATGCACCGAGATAGCCGGAATCAATACCCGCTGAAACTCGTACTCATTGACCGTGTTCCACGAGGGGACGATCAATCCAAGCTTTCTTTCCCAAGTACTCATCGCTTGTCTTCCGCTCCATGTCCAGCCAGTGGCCGGCGAGTGTCCAGAGTCCTGTCTAAAACTTGAATAGCTCCTGAGGATTGTCAACGAGAATCCGGGTTCTGACCGCCTCGTCGGGAACCCAGTGCAGCAGCAAGTCAAACAGTTCAGTCGTGTTCGGCATCTTGCCCTTCATCATCACGTGCGGCCAGTCGCTGCCCCAGAGGATTCGGTCTGGACGCTCCTTGACTAGCTCTTGCACCAGCGGAATTACCTCAGGATAGGGCGGTGCCTGGTTGGAGATGCGATAGCCGCCGGTCAGTTTTACCCAGCAGCGCCCGGTCCGGAATAACCGCAGCAGCGCCTGGAAGGCAGGCTGTTGTACTCCGCCCTCCGATGCGCGGATCAGACCGATGTGGTCGATGACGAAATCTGTGGACAGCTTGGCAATCCGGCTCTCCAACTCGATAAGATTGGCTGGTTTCAGCAGAAATTGGATATGCCATCCCATCGGCTTGACGCGCTCGGCGAAGCGTTCGAGGTCGCCAAGCGGCAACCCGCCAATATGCGCCAGGATGAAGCGGACACCGCGCGCGCCTGCATCGTGTAAGCGCAGGAGTTCCTTGTCCGTCGTGCTGAACGGGACCACCACGATCATCCGGGCTGGTACTCCGAGCCGGCCCGCGGACTCCACCATGCAAGTGTTGTCCTCGCCGTAAACGCTGGGCTGGATCAGCACGGCGCGCTGAATCCCAAGTGTGCCAAACAGGCGACTGCAAGCCGAAGGAAGCGCATCCGGAGGCGTATATTCGCGCTCTTCGACGTATGCATATTGCGCCGCAGGCCCCAGAATATGGAAGTGCGTGTCGGTCGCTCCCGCGGGAGCCTTGAAACGCGGTGTGTGCGGTATTGCCTCGGGAGCCTGACAGAAAAAACCTGGGCCTAAAACGCTGCTGGACATAGAAATCGTTTCCTTTCCTGCTGGAACCCCACAGATCGAGCGGCGGGATTCTGGATGCTTCTGTTCCATGGCACAATTCCGTTCAGTTCAATTCCACAAATTCCACGTAGTTGCCTTCCGGGTCCAGCAGGAACTGGGCGAATACGCCCTTGCGGACCTCGACCGGCTCTTCGCTGATCAGCTTGACGTGGTTGGCCTTCAGACGCGCCAGAATGGGCTTCATGTCAGCGACGATGAAGGTGAAATAGGCGATGCCCTGCCGTTTGAAGACCCAGTCCGGAACTGGGTTTTGCGCTGGCGCATCCTGGTTGGGCTGTACCAGCTTAATGCGTCCGCCGTCAGGGGTCTGCAACCGCACGATGCGGTAGCCGTGCGGCGTCGAGCCGAATTTCGTGCTCATCTCAGGCGTTGTCTGGGCGTCGGAGAACAGTTTCAGGCCCAGCACCTCGGTATAGAACTTCAACATGCGATCCAGATCGATGCAGACAATGCCCGGCTCAACCGGCGCTACCATCTTGAACGCCCAAGGCGGCTCGGCCTTCGCGGCAGAAGTTGGTTCCATATGTGAACTTCTCCTTGCTCGAATGGCTCGGGTCGGAGATCGTTTGGCGATCTTCGACCCGGGCAGGTTTACTTTTCCCAGCCGATGTTGGGCAATGGAGCCGGAATTGGCGGTAACTCCCAGCTACCACTCGCCAGCGGTCGAATCTCGCGGTCGATCCGCACGTCGAGCACGGTCGGACGCTTGGAAGCAATGGCCGCCTCGAGCTGCGAAGCAAGATCGCCCGGTTTTTCAACCGTGACGCCGTTAGCGCCCATCGAGCGCGCCATTGCCGCGTAGTCGGCGCTGAACAGTTTGCCGGAAGGATCCTGGAAACTGCACGCCAGCTCGCGATCCTTGCCGAAGAAGCCAATCTGCTGATCGCGGATTGCGCAGTAGCCGTAATTGTTCCACACCAGCCAGACCGCTGGAATGTTGTACTCGACGGCTGTCAGCACGGCGCTTGGCCACATGGCAAAACCACCGTCGCCGACCACGGCGACTACCGGACGATCCGGTGCCGCCAGTTTGGCACCGAGCGCACCGCCCACGCCGAATCCCATCGAGGCGTAGCCCCAGGTCTGCAGAATGGTTCTTGTCTTTCGCGCGTCGTATTCTGCAATCAACCAGTTGTGGTGAATGCCGACGTCGGAGAGGATGATTCCGTTCTCCGGCACAGCTTTGCGCAGTTCCGCAACCACTCGCTCTGGGCGGATTGGCACCGCATCGGACCTTCGCGGGGGCACGGCTGCTGCATCCCACGTTTTACGCCAAGCCGCGATGCGCTCCAGCCAGGGACCGCGCCGGTTTGCAGCGGCAGACTTGCAGGCAAGAAGCAATTGCTCCAGCACCAGGCGTGCGTCGCCGATGATTCCGACCGTGGTCTGGAAATTCCGGCCAATCTCGTTGGAATCGATGTCAACGTGGATGAGCTTGGTTGGCGGGAAACTGTAGGTCATGCCCGGCAACCATGCGCTGGTGGCGCGATCGTCAAAGCGCGTGCCGAGCGCCAGAACCACGTCCGCGTTGCGGCATGCGCCATTGGCCATCAGAGAACCATTGCGGCCAGTCGCGCCTAGGCTTAGCGGATTGCCTGCGTCGAACGTTCCCTTGCCGAACGGCGTGGTAGCAACCGGAATGGACATTGCTTCCGCAAATGCCATCAGGGCCGCTTCCGCGCAGCTCAACTCTACTCCGTGCCCGGAAACGATCACTGGACGCTCTGCTTCCAGCAGCATCTTCGCCGCCTTGGCAATCGCCGCTGGGTCGCCTGCCGGACGGTCCCACGTTAACAAACCCCAGTTATCTTCGCGTGCCGCTGCGGCTTCATCCACCGGCTCGACAAAAACGTTGAGTGGAACGTCAAGATGTACCGGGCCCGGACGCCCGTTGGTCATCAGCGCGAAAGCCTGCCGCATGGCCAGCGGAAGCATGTCGCCGCGCGTTGGCTGGAAGCTGCGTTTTACGTACGGACGCATTACGTTAATAAAGTCGCCCTGGAAGTAGCGTCCGCTCTCCTGGAATGGCCCGCGATTCCACTGCCCGGTCGGCACGTTTCCGGTGATGTTCAGCATGGCGGAAGAGTCGGCAAACGCCGCAGCGATAGCAAGCACAAGGTTGGCCGAGCCGGGACCGCACGAAGTATAGGTTGCCACCGGCTTCTGCGTAATCCGGAAATAGGCGTCCGCCATGAAGGCTGCAATTGCCTCATGATGCACCGAGACCGTCTTGATCTCTCCCTGCCGCTCGTACAGGCCATCCAGCATCCCGAGGATTCCGTGGCCGCAGACACCGAAAGCGTATGGCACTTTCTGTTGTACAAGGAAGTCCGCTATGTAGGCTGCGCCCTTGGATACGGGCTTCAGCTTCGCACCGGTTCCGCTCATAAGTCGATCTCCTTTATCAATGTCATCAAATTCGAATCAGCTCGTTATCAGCCGCTATGAAGCTCCGACGTCACTCAAAGCTCTGCCCCTGGTTTCGACCCCGAGGGTCAGAACCATGACGCAAGCGACCCAGAAGAAGACAGCCATGGTAATGAAAATCCCGTAGTACATGTGCCGGGACATAAAGAATCCGAAAACCAAAGGACTCAGCGCAGACGCCAGTTTCCCGGAAGCGCTCGTCCATGAGTTCGCGGTGCCGCGCACCTCGGATGGGAAAAGCTCCGTAGGCAGAACCACGCATCCGGCCGCAGCCATTTCCAGCAGGTATGACAAGGCGCAGGCGCCAATCAGAAGTTGCGTCGGATCCCTCAGAATGCCGAAGACAAGCGAAGCAACGCCGGCCAGACCATATCCGAAGTAAAACAACTGTTTTCTGCCGAACTTGTCAATCGTGAAGAAAGCCGTCACCTTGCCTAGGATGGCGAAAACTCCGACCATGATTGTGTAGGTGAAGGTCTTTACCAGGCTGAGCTTGAATACCACGGCGAGAATCGAAGGTAGCCACAACACGAATCCGTAGTACCCGAAGAATCCAAAGAACAGCACACTTGTGGTAAGGATGAATCGTTTTAGATAAGGCGCATGCAAGAGGACGCTCAACGGCACTTTCTTCTTCGTCAAATCGTCAGCCTGAAGTTCCCCGACTTCGCCTGGATCGGCGCCCAGCCGTATCAACACTGCGGCAGCTTCTCTGGTTCGCCCCTTGCTGGCCAGCCAACGTGGCGATTCAGGAAGCGTCCGGATCACAAAGAAGGCTAGAAATGCAGGGATCACTCCGACCAGAAACAGCGCTCTCCATCCGTAGGCCGGGACCAGGGTGAAGGAGGCAATGGCCGCCGCAAACAGCCCTACAGGCCAGAAAACCGGCGGCACGGCAACGAACCGGCCACGGTGCCGCGCAGCTACATATTCGGAGACCAGAGCCGAAACCACAGGCAGCATCCCGCCCAGGAACAAGCCGGAGATGAATCGGTAGGCGATGAACTGCGTCGTGCCCGACGAAAGCGCCGTAAGCCCGCTCACCAGGCTGAAGCCCAACACCGTCCCCGCAAAACCTACCTTGCGGCCGAATTTATCAATGATCGGCCCCCAGATCATCGCGCCGATGAACATGCCCCACATACCGGCAGATGCCAGCATTCCATTAAAAACCGGGGTCAGCTTCCATTCCTTCACAATCGACGGCATCGCGAATCCGACGATGTACGTGTCGAAGGCATCGAACGTGTAACCTAGCGCTGCCGCTATAGCCAGCATGTAGTGGGTTTTTGTCAGCGGAAGCTTCTCGATGATGTCGCTGACGGTTGACTTGGGGGCGTTGCTGATTGCCTGGCCGATTGTGCTCACTACAGCCTCCTGGTCCTCTTGAGGTGCTATCAGATCCGGCCTATACCCGCGCCGGCATAACGTTGCGCTGCTGACTTCAACCAGCGGCACACTTGTGCCTCTGATCCGTCTTCACTGCCCCGCTCTGGAGTGTGCGAAGTCTATGAATGAATGCCACCTCGGGTCAAATTGTTTTGATCCGATGGGTTCAAATTGTCTAGCTCTATGCACTCCATAGGCAGATGTAATATGAGTTGGCGGGCATTATAGGTCGGAATGACGTGGCGAGGCTACCAGATTCTCGCCCAGCTGGGACCAATCCCGGGCAGGGGAATCGGCATCCTCGATTGTTTATGGCTTTAGAGCAAAACCAATGTTGGTATAACGCGGACTTGAAAGAGCACGGCTGCAGCCGTTGAGGGACCATACCTCAGGGCATGAAGGCCGTGTATTGCCGCCTCGCTACGGCATGACCGAGACTGTGCCCTTTCAAGGGCCACAAGGCTACAACAGCAACTCCAGCCCTGCTCCAGAAAGCGGTCAATCCGATTCCGGCAAGGGATAGTCCGTGGTGAAGTCCAGCTTCACCAGCTCGACAAACGCTCTGGCTGCGGCGCTGAGGTAAACCCCTTGGTGTTTGAGAATCCCAGCCTCGCGCATGATGCGTGCCCCTGTGATCGAGATAGCGCATAGTTCCGGCCGGTTCTCGATGGCCTTGCGCGACACCAGCGTTGCCAACCCGCCCCGCTCAACCAGGGTCAGGAGCGCAGGGATGTCGTTGATCTCCAGAAGAATCTTCGGCGAAATCTTCTGCCGGGTGAAATGTATGTCCAGCAACCGTCGAGTGCTGAATCCGCTGCTGGGAAGCGCGCATGGAAGCCCGCTCAATTCGTGGATGGGAATTTCAGTCTTACCTGCCAGGGAATGCTTCTTCGAGACCACCAGCACGACTTCATCGGAAAACAGCGCTTCGTATTCGATGTCTGAGGAGTCGGGAGGTAGAAAAGCCAGCCCGACGTCGATGTCTCTCTCCAATATGGCTTCTTCGATGTCAGATGAAGTTCCCAGCTTCATCACAATGTGAATTTCCGGATACTTGACCGTGAAGAGCGCGAGCGCGGTAGAAACCAGCCGCTGGCCGAAGACATGGGTTGCCCCAAACCGAAGCGTCCCGCTGACTAGCCCTCGAAGTTCCTCAACGTCCTCTTTGCCGAGTTCGAGCTCGCGAAGCGCGCTGCGCATGTGCTTGAGAAAACGATGGCCTGCTTCAGTCAGCCGAACCGGACGAGCGTGGCGTCCGGCGCGCTCGAACAATACGGCCCCAAGCTCCTCTTCCAGTTGCTGTATATGGGTGGATAGCGTTGGCTGTGAAACATAAAGGGACTGGGCTGCGCGCGTGAAATGTAGAAGCTCCGCTGCTCGGATGAAGTAACGGATATGTCGTAGTTCCAAGGCAAGCTCCGAATCAGTCAAGTCTAACGATTGCAGACGACAGTACAGCTTACAACGCGAAACCTATAGCGCGCGATTGAAGGTTTGATCCTCTCTGGTTGCGAACTGAGTATACAGGGAGAACAGGCGAACATACCGTTGGAGTTACAAACATTCGTGAAGCCTCACCCTCCCGAAATCGGCGTCACCAGCACTACCTCTTCGCCCGGCTGAACCAGCGAGTTCATTTGCAACTCGCGACTCTGGGCAAGAATCAGCAGGTTTTCCTCAACATCCTTCAGCTGACCAAGGTAATTCGAAAACAAGGGATACCGGCTCCGCAGCTCATCCAGGATCGCGCTCACCGGCAAGGGACCATCGCTGGCAAGCACGACCTCCCTTGCCCCCAGCAGAGAGGAGATGTGGCCGAACGCGGTGACCGTAATACCTTGCATGCATGACTCCGGGGCTACAGCAGCCCCAGTTCCTGAAGCTTGCTTTGGCTGGGCACGCCGTCGTTTCCCCAGCCGCGAAACTCGTAATATTCGTCGAGCATCTTAGGCAGATCGGGAACTCTTCCCGCCGCTCCTCCCGTGGGAAACGGCTCGTGCTCGAAGCGCTGAGGCAGGGTGTCGTCGGCCCTGGTCAAGCCGCAGGAGATGTTCAGCAGGCGCTTCACGTTGAGGCTGCGCTCGCCGATCATGAGGAATTCCGCGGCATCCATATTCCAGCCGGTCACGTAGTTCGTCAGTTCCAGAAGGATCGGGACATCGTACACCCGCATCGCAATCTGGCAGACCTTCAGCGAATTGAACAGTTCGGCGTAATTCTGCACCAGCGCCGTCGATTTGCCTTTGCCCTTCTGCTCGAATCTATCCAGTGCCTGCGGATACCCGAGCCCCGGAAGGGGAACGCGCTCCACGTTGTGCGAGCAACCACGGTGACAGGCTCCGCGCGGCGAGGTGGCGTAGGCCACCGCCAAACTGACCAGCGCCCGTGGATCATGATAGGGGGCCTCTAATCCCTTCACTTGAATAGCAAATTTCCCGGCCTCCAGACCAAGTTTTTCGGCTGCCGGTCGAACGCCTCCCTGGAACAGCGCCCCCACGCCCTCGCCCTCGGCAATCTGCCGGATCAGCGACAGCACTCCCTCGCCGCTACCCCATTCCAGCTTGGGCCCAGATACCGGATTCTGGATGAGCCCTTTGCTGACGGCTTCAAAGATGAAGGCAATCGAGCCGCTGACTGAAATCGAATCCATGCCAAGCCGGTTGCACAGGTCGTTGGCTTCGAACACGGTATTCCAGTCGTAGATCCCGCATTGCGGTCCGAAACCGGCAATCGTTTCATACTCCGGCGCGCCCGAAACCGTTCCTGCATGCTCCCCTGCTGGAATGCGGGTCTTCTTCCCGCAGCCAATGAAGCACGGCGGACAGTGGTACTTCCCAGCGCCATACTGCTCCATCATGTTCTCGCCGCTGAGGCACTCGACGGCTTTCGAGCAGTCGCCATTAGTCCAATTATTGGCGCTCAAGTCGGCAATCACTGCGCCTCCGACGGTACCGCCGGGGGTGCCGTAATCGGACAAACGCTTCGTCTTTGCCATCATTTCCGGAGCCAGCGCCCGTATCGCCTGCAGCAGTTCTTTGGGATGCGCGATCGGCACCTTCAAGGTTCCGTCGGCGACCACCGCCTTCAGGTTCTTGGAACCCATCACCGCACCCATGCCGCAGCGTCCCGCAGCCCGGGCGTGTGAACCTTCGCCCATGATATTCGCCAGCGGAACCAGGCGCTCGCCCGGAGGCCCAATGCATACCACCGCGGACTTGGCACCGTATTTTGCCGTCAGAATGTCGAACGTCTCATAGGTGTCTTTTCCCCAAACGGATTCGGCGGAGACCACCGCGATCTCGCCTTGGATGACCGTCAGCACCGAGGGCGAAGGGGCGCGGCCGTGGATGGCGATGGCGTCGTAACCGGCGGCCTTGAGCGCCACTCCGAACCTGCCGCCGCTGTCGGCCTCTCCCCAAATCCCGGTCTGCGGCGACTTGGCTGCCACGGCAAAACGCCCCGATGTTGGAATGCCGGTCCCGGTCAGAGGCCCCGTAGCGAAGATCAGGATATTCTCCGGTCCCAGTGGATCGATCTCATGAAACGAATTGCGCCGGAAAATGTAGGCCGCCAGACTGGTCCCGCCGATGTATTGGCGCCGAACCTCCTCTGGCAACTCTTCCACTCTCACGGCCTGCGTGCTCAGGTCGATCCACGCCAACTTCCCCATGTAGCCGCCCATGAACTTACCCCCGTGGCAGTTATATTAACTTTAACTGGAATTCTATTTGCTCTGGATTGCTCGATTGTACTGCGGATCTCACGGAAAAAAAGCCGCGCTTTTCGCGGGTTTCTAAAACCATTCCAGAGTTACCGTATCCGAAGCCGTCGCGAGCGTTGGTAAACGCCTTAGGCAATCCCTTGTTCGCGCCTGAAAAAGCGCCGATTGGGTCCGAAGCAGGAGCCGACGAGTTGCTTCTCCTGCGGATCAGCCGGAATTCAGCCCAGCGTCGTCAAAGGAAAGTTGCGCAGCCTTGATCTCCGCCACGCACTCAGCATCGTCGTTCTTTACCTGGTTTACCCGCTGACTCACCCGGTAGCGCCGCATCGCATCGCCCGCGTAGGGAATCAGTAGCGGCTGTAAATCCGTGACCTTGGTAAAGCCGGGATCAAGCCACTGATCGTAAGTATCACGCGCAAGGATCACCGGCATTCGGTCATGAATATCCCGCACAAGCTCGTTTGGCGTTGTCGTAAGAATCGAGCAGCTCTTAACCCACTGTCCTTGCGGATTCTTCCATCGCTCCCATATTCCGGCAAATGCAAATACCGAGTCATCCGCCAATGTAAAGCAGAATGGAAGTTTTGCCTTCCCCTCGCGCTTCCATTCGTAGAAACCATCCGCCGGAATCAGGCAGCGCCGCAACCGAAGCGGCTCACTGAATGAAGCTGCCTTAGCAACGGTTTCCGAACGCGCATTGATCATCTTGTAGCCAACCGATGGGTCGCTCGTCCACGATGGAATCAGTCCCCAGCGCATCTGCGAAAGTTCGCGCATGGGTTGTTCCTTATCCTGCCGCACGACGGCGATATCCTGCCCCGGCGCAATATTGTAGCGTGGCACCCAGTCAAGATCGTCGTCCGGAACCTCCGTCCCAAACTCCGTCTCAAGAATCTCTTTCTTGCGCGCTAGTCGAAATCGTCCGCACATATATCGATCTATTTTCTTCGCTTGCGGAACAGCACATCAAATGACAGCACGCCAGTCTGGTCGCGCACGCCCACAAGCGAGACGTCTTTATTCAGGTTGTACTCAAACTGGATGATCTGCTGTGCCGACTGATTCAGGTTGCTAATGTAGGTGAGCGTCAGTTTGTTGGAAATCTGTTGCTCCACGGTTACGCGAGCCAGCCCTGCGTTCAGCGCGCCGCCCACGTTCGGATCGATCTTCAATCGGCTTACGCCAAACAATCTCTGCACCCGGCTGCCGACCGTTGCGTTCAGCGCCTGCCCAATCAGCGCCGTCGACGCGCTCTCTGAAACCGTCGGCTGATACTGGGACGTTCCCATCATCGCCGGATTCGCCGTCTCCTCCGTGGTGCGCCCCAGGGCCAGCAAAGAAATAATGTCGCTACTCGATAGAGGCGGGTCAGAGCGGTACGAGGGCGTCAGCTTGTTCAGCGAACCGTGGAAGCCCAGCGTAATGTCATAGTCGCGCACCCGCGCCGAGAGTTCCACGTCGAGTGCCGGTTCAATCCGCACGGGATTCGTGAACGTAACGTCGCCGCGTTCCATCCTGTATTTTGTTCCGTTGAAGTAGATTGTCCCTTCCAGCAGATTCACCCGTCCCAACACCACCGGACGCGATGCAGTGCCACGCATCCGCAGGTCAACGTTTCCGCTCAGACGCGCCAGCGAGGTCTGCACCTGCAACTCCGGCGTCGAGGTCACATGCACATCCAGACGTATGTTATTGAGCTGTGAATCGATCTTTTGCGCGGGAGCTCCACGCATTCCCGCGATCAGGTAGTTTGCAAAATCAAATTGTGGATTCAGTCCCAGGCGCGTCACCGTCACATCGCCCGAGAGCAGCGCATTCTTCAGCGTGCCGATCAGCGTAAACGACGCATCCGCCGTCGAACTCAATCCCTCCGGATAGCGCAACCGGATATCGTGCCCGTTCGCCGACAGGCTGAACCCCAGACCCTGCGCGGGAGTGAACGTGATGAACCCTCCGCAATGCAAGAGCCCGCCTCCGGTGCGAGCCGTCAACTCCTGCACCTGCAGGCGGTCTTCATTGAAGATCAAGGTGCCGTTCATATCGCTCAGCCCGTTTGGGAAATCGATGTAGGCAATGGCGGCATTTTGTACGTTCAAGCGTCCCCGCAGCGAAGGCCGCGTCAAGGTGCCTCGCATCTGCAGATCAAGGTTCGCGACTCCGCCCGTCATCAAATTCGGATCGGCCGTCTCCAGCAGCTTGAGGTTCACTTTGCCGTCGGCACGAAGGTTGATCTCCCGTTTGCCGCCCAACTGCACATCCCCACGCACTTGTACAAAGCGCGTACCTTGCTCGCCGGCTAGTCGAAACTGTTCGATCGTTACCACTTCGTTCGCCATCTTCAGGCGAATGGGTCCATCGTTGGCGATCGTGATGCCGCCGTACTTTGTAATCCAGCTCTCCACAACCAAATCCGCGGTGATGTCCTTGGGCCGCCGCGCCTCGCCGGACGCCTCGACGTGCATCTTGAATTCGGTTGCGCTGCCGTGGCGCAGCGGCAGGTTCGCTTCCAGCAGCGGACTCAGATTCGCGCTCTGCAGTTCGCCGGTAAGGTGCATGGGCATCTGGCCTTGAAGACCTATTTGGCCGTCGAGTTTCACTTCTCCAGCTTTGAAATTCGAGCGTGCGGTCACCGTCATTTCGGTGCCGTGCGTGACCGCATCTACGCTCATGTCGCCAATCAATTGACGGCTCACCGCGAGGTTGCGCAGGCGCAACCGTCCGTTGATGACCGGCGCGCTTGGGGTTCCCGAACCGCTGACCTCGAACGTCGCCTGCCCCGTGACGCGGATATTTCGATCGCGTACCGCGCGCAAATTTTCGATCTTCAGCTCGGTGCCTTTCAGGTCAAAACCGAATTCTTTCGTCTCTACGTTGATTCGCGCATCGCCATTCAACTGCATTGCATCGCTTTTCACGACGATGTTTCGCAACTGGGCCTCGTTCTCCGTAAAGTTGACGTCGGCCGTGGCCAAACGCACCGCCTGCTTCCAGGCTGTTCCATCTTTCACGGCGACGCGCCCGCTTCCCCGCATATGACTGACCGTGCCCGCGACCTGCACGTCCCCGCTTACCCGCCCGCTCACAGGATAGTTCGATCCCGCCACCCCCTGCAGTTCGCCGGCATCCGCGTTCTCGACTCTCACGTGCACCGCGAATGGCTGAGTTGGGTCATAGTTCCCGTTCACCAGCGCTACGGTCCCATTCAGGCTGATGAGTGCGCTTCCGCGGCGCAATATGCCATTGCGGAGACTTTCGCGCGCCGACGAATACTCGACGTCGCCTTCCAATAAATTCCACCGGGTGCGCACTACGCGCTCCGCGGGAGCAGCACCTCCAACCGGTTTTTCATACATCCTCACCAGCGTCGTAAAATCATGCAGTTCGAGGTATCCCACGATTGCAGGCGAGCTTAGCCTTCCCTGGAGCGTACCCCGAAATTGCGCTCTCCCGGCAATTTCAATCGGCAGTTCTTGCGCGCGAGCGCCACGCCACGAGGTCACCATCGGCGCCAGTTCGGAGAAATCCCCGGTCGTCACATCGAGCCTCAGATTCGAGGCCGCCGACAGGCGTCCGCTCGCCGAAAGATGCGTTGCCTGCGTGCTGGCCTCGACGCTGTGCAACTCTCCCGAGGGTTCCCCGAAGTTCACCGTAGCCTGCACTACCGCCGTCACCGGCAGCTCTCCGCTCCGCGGTATCGGACGCACTCGCAGGTCGCCATCCATCTTCGCGCTCGACACGCTACCGCGCCAGTTTACGTTCAACGTCCCCGCCGTCAAACCGGCAAGATGCAGGCGGTCAAGCGGCAGGTCGCCGGTTGAAAAGGCTTGCAATGCCTGTGCCAACTCGACGCCCGCCACCTCCAGGTCGATTCGCCCCACCTGTTCCTTGCCGCGCTGCGTAGCGATGTCCAGTTTTCCATGGACCGTTCCGCCCAGGGCCGTGGCAAAAATGGATGGTACGTTGAAGTGCTGCCGGTCCAGCGAATATGCTAAGCCACCGTTGAGCTTCTCCAACCGCATGATCGGGTTCACCCAGCTAACGCCTATGGCCTGCGCCTTGCCGACAGCGGCATACTCCGCGCGATCCCAGCGGTAGGTTGCTTCACCGCTTAACTGCACGGCGCCGCCACGCAACTCGCGATAACGAGCCAGCCGCGCGAGTTCGCCGACATCGCCGACCGCGCGATACGCGAATTGCGCCACCGGAGAATTCAATCCGCTAACGGCTCCTCCGGCTTCCACCCAAGAGCGTCCCTGGCTCACGCGCAAACGCGGCACGTCCAGCCGGTCGCGATAAAGCCGGAATTCCGCCTCCGCACCCAGGGTCAGCGGCTCCCACTCCGGCAACGAAACCTGAACCCGCCCCACCCTTGCCGAGCCGTCATAGTGGCGATCTGACGGGAAGTAAGTCAGCTTCACGGCAACGTCGTCAGCCTTGCCATCCAACTTGATTTTTTGTTCGCTCCACTGCAGCAGCCCGTCGATCAGTTCCGCATGATCCATGCCCAACCGCAACAGTTGCTCACTTTGATCCGCCATTGAACTAAGTGGAAGCCTGGGTTCCGGAAGATTCGTCGAACCGTCCTTGTACACGTCCACATGTGCCAGAGGGTGCAACACGCTTAGCTCATGCAATGAGACTCGTCCACGGAGCAGCGGCGCCCACTTCAGCTGTGCGCGCACCCGTTCGGCCCGCAGCAGAGGAGCCTCGATCGCAGCTTCTTTTCCATGGACCGTCAGCCCATCCAGTTCAAATCGCAACTGCACGACGTTCCAGCCGACGCCGTTCAATTCCACCCGCCCGCCAGTTGCGCGCTCAATCTGCGCCACCGCATATTGCCGCGCCCGCTCGTGGAATTCCGCGCTCCCCAAATAGCGGGCGACTCCGAGCAACGCTGCCATCAGGATCAAGACCAGGGTGCCGAAGCAAACCAGAATCCAGCCATGCCACCGCAGCGGAGCGTGCGCTGCCCGGCGAGGATTTCCCGCTGAAGCATCCTCCCGCGAATCGTCAACCGGCCCGGATTGTCGCTGCTCTGGCTCTTCGCTCATGGTCCTCTGGAACGCTCACAACGATTCATTTCATCCGGCGAAAACTCCGCCAGCTTCTACCGCACGCCGTCCCACAGAATCTGCACCTGACTCTGCGCCCGCAGATTCTCCAGCCACTTTTCCAGCTCGCGATTCATCTTCTGTTCCGCCAGCAGTTCGCGAATTTTCGGCGTTATCGCTTCCAGAGGCTCCGGAGTCTGTCCTTGCTTGACCACCTGGGGGACCAGCGTGCTCGTGTAGTACTCGTCCACTTCCGCGCGTGAAATTCTTACCAGCGGCCGCACCCGGAATTCCATAAACTTCAGAATTTCGATCTGGTTTGTCACGAGTTCGCGGAGTTCCGCCTCGGAAAGTCCGTACCGGGCCAGCGTAGAGTTCCACTTCGCGGCGTCCTTTTCCAGGCGCCAGCCCGCGCGCACGTCGGCAATCCGGGCTTCCACCTCTTGCGAAGCCGCCGGAGCCGTTCCCTGCATCTGGTCGCGCAGTATTCTGTATTGCACCAGGTGCTCGAAGGCTTCGCGCCGCTGTACCTGGCCGAGTTCCTGCAACGCACGCTGATTCTCAAGGGCCTCAAAGCGCATCTGTTCATCCAGATCGCTCCAGGTCACCAGATGGTTATTGACCACCGCGATGGTGCGGTCCACCACGTCCGCCCGTGCCACAGTTAGAAGCAGGGCCAGCGCAAGCAGCGTCCACCACGCGGGATTTTTTCTCCAGGTCATCAAAATGTCTGCCCGATGCTGAAGTAAAAGTTAAAGTGCCGCACCTGCTCCACGTGCGGAATGGCGGTGCAGGTGCCGGTCACTCCCTCGCACGGCGCCTTCACGGGAAACACCGGCGGATTCAAGTTGTAACCCAGATCCACGCGTATTGGACCAATCGGCGTCCGGTAGCGCAATCCAGTCCCCACGGCCTGCGACATATAGCTAAAATCGCAAGTCGCCGCCGGATCTGTGAGGCTCAGCTTGCGGCAGCTCGCCTGCCCGCGCTGGTTCATTCGCGTCAGGTTCTTCCACATTTCGTTCGCCGTGCCAAAGGCATTGCCAATGTCGTGGAAGAGCACGAAACTCATGTTATTTCCGACAAATGGCAGCGGCGCCGGAGGCAGCCTCAGCTCAATGTTATTCACGATCATCGCGTTACCGCCCAGCGGCGCTCCGGAGAACGGATCGCGCGGTCCCGCCTGGTTGATGGCGAATCCGCGATGCGAATTTGACCCGCCCACAAAGTAGCGCTCCGGCAGCGGGATAAATCCCAGCGATCCATACGGACTCTCCACCCCAATTCGCAGCGAACGCGCCACTACCCAATTTCCGTGAAACTTGTAGTAGGTCGCGTTTTGGGCCAGCAGCCTCCCAAAGTTCGCCTCTGAGCCAAAGGCGCCCGACGCTACGCCAACGTCGAACGTGTTGTAGGTGCCTTTGGTCGAAGTCAACGGATCGTCGCGCGTATCCCGCAGATACGTCAGACTCGGCATTCCCACGCGGACCGGTTGTGAGTAGATTGGGATCAGGTCCGGACTGAAGCCCGAAGGGAAGCTGTTGGGATCGACCTTGATGCGGCGGTACGCGAAGCGGTAGAGCAACTGCGTGGCCTTGGTCGCCCGCTGGGTCAACTGAATCGAGCCTTCCAGCCGGTCGCTGCTGAACGTGTTTACGTCGCGAGTATTGTCGTATAACGCCGTCACCGTCATCCGCCAATTCGGCAGGTCAAACCAGCGCGGCTGGTCAAAGCTCAATGAAGCCCGTTTTTGCAGGTTGCCAAAATGCGACTTGAAGATCAGCGACTCGTCGCGCCCGCGGAAGTTGATTCGCGTCACGTCCAAAATCACTCGCGGGCTCACGCAGGTCTGGCCTTGCGCCGAACCGTCCTGAGCCGAACAAGTCAGTCCCGATCCAATTTCCACTCCAAACCCGTAATTGACCGTCCAGCGCTTGGCTTCCTTGATTTGGAACAAAACGTCTTTTTGTTTCTCGGCCCCGTCGGGGTTCTCAATCGCAGTCTGCACTTCGTTGAAAATTCCAAGATCGTAGAGGTTCCGCTGCGTCTGCAGCATCTTCTCCTGGCTAAGCGGAGCGCCGCCGTGGATCACCACGGCACGATCGACAATGTGCTGCTTCGTGTGTTCTACTCCGCTGACGAGAACGCGATTCACAAATTCCTGATCGCCCTCGTGAATGTCGAAGATCACGTCCATCCTCGTGTGCGCTTCGTCTGAGTACTTTGCCGAGCTGTCAAGTTGTACTGACGGAAAACCCCGGTTGAAGTAGTAGTTCATCACGACTTCGCGGTCGTCGGCGGTGGTCGCCTCCGAGAATGGCTGCCCCGCCCGGGTGTTGATCATGCCGCGGATATCCTCCGCGTTCACTGCGTGGGATCCGCGTATCTCCAGGCTACCCACGGTCACAAGATGGCCTTCGTCCACCTTCACCACGATCTTCATCTCGCCACGCGCGCCACGGAAGTTATCCAGTATTTCGCTGTTCACCTTGACAGACTCGTAGCCGTTCGCCAGGTATAAATTCTTGATAGCCTGCACATCATTGGCCAGCAGGGACTGGCTATAGCGTCCGTGCGGCAGCAACATGCTGGAAACCTGCGTCCCCATGCGCTCCCGCAACGTTGCCGCGTTGAATCGCTTGTTCCCGTCCACTTCAATCGCCGCGAGTTTGCGCCGCTGGCCACGCTGGATCGTATATACGATGTGCTGCTTACCGTGCTCCTTGTCCTCGTCTTGCCGGACCTGCACAACCGCATCGAAGTATCCCTGCTGCTGTAGATAGTCGCGCAGATTGCGGCGTCCCTCGTTCAGCAGGTCTTCATCCACCGCGTGTTCTTCGTACACGGGCACGTAGCGCTTCAGCTTGGCCCGGCTCAGCGGCATTCCTTCCGCGCGAATGTCCACCACGGGGCCGCGCTCCACTTCGAAGGCGTAGTCCACCGTATTGCTGTCTGGGTGAAATACCGGCACGCCCGTCGTAAGCTGCGCCCTCAGCCGGTGTTGTTTTACGTATCTCTTCCGGAGCCGCGCCACGGCGCGTTGCAGCAAATCGCCGCGAACCCGCTTTCCCGGCTGCATTCTACAGATATCCATCGCTTCCTGGGGCGATAGATCCGGGTCGCCCCGCACCGTCAGCTTGCCCACTCGCGCGGCTTCTCCCGCTTTCACATGGAATTCCACGTCCATCTGTTGCGTATCTTCATGGCGATGAAGCACGGCACTAACCTGGGCGCTCCAGTAGCCATGATCGTGCAGCAGCCGCAGAATGCGGTTCTCCGAGTCTCTCAATTTATCTTCCGTGAAGAGCGTTCCGAGTTCCAGCCGCCCCGTGTTCACCACCTGGGTTTCATTCGGCCCAATCTTCGGCAGTCCAGAAACCGTCACTTCGCGACTGAAATAATTAGGCTGGGTCCGGAATTCAACGGCTACTCCGCCCGATGGCAGCAGGCTCGCCTCCGCGACCACGTCGGCAAAACGTCCGCTCTCAAAGAGCAACCGCAGGCTTTCGCGCAGGTTACGCCGTTCCAACCGGGCTCCGGATTTCACGGGAATCTTCTCTAATAATTCGGACTGTTCCAACCCGCCAACCGCTCCAAGCACCCGCACCTGCTCCACCGTGCGGCCGATCAGCCGGGTCTGCGCGCCGGGCAGCGCATTCTCCGGCAACGGACTCTCCTCGGATTGCTTTTCGAAGGACTTGCCGGCGTTCGCGGAGACAGCCTGAGCCAGTACCGCCAGTGGGCACAGAACTCCCACCAGCAGCATCGCCAATCTCGTCCAACTATGCGTGCCCCTCAATGCGGCCGCCCAAATCTTCACTCGTCACCGCGACTGTTGGATAAGAATCCGTTTGTATAAACCCGACACTTATAATAAGGCTTCGGTCAAAATATTGACGTACCCGGCTGTTTACTATTCGAAACAGCCTGTACACCTATCAACCCGGCCGCCCGCGTCCGCCTCGTTTAGGCGAATGTGCGGTGAGTTTCCGCCGAATTTCTTGCTAGCTCGGGGCATCTCACCGCCGACACCCGCCATTCTAGACGAGTATGCACCGCATGGTCCTCATCTCCGCATTCGGGATTTTCGCCTCCGCCGCTGCCGCGCAGAATCCACCGCCCCTTAGCTACGGCTCCATTCGAACCCCGGAAATCCAATTAGGGTCTGACATAACTCCCACCGTCATTACCGTCCCGCCTGTCATTGAGGTGTCCGGACCGCCTGCGGAGCCGCGAGTCAGCAACGCGCCTCCTGCCAGTACCAAAGAGCTTGCAACGCGGCACTTCGACTTTATCGTTTCGCCCATCGCCCAGAACTATTCGACCCGCGGCAGCATGGAGGACACCTCCATCAGTCTCGGCGAGTACGCCCGCCAACTCCGCGCCCAGAAGCAAGCGGAGGTTCACCGGGCCACTCCCGACGCAATGGCCCAGCCCGCAACGGCGAAATAGCGTAGGCCGGTAGAGGAAGAAATGACAGGTGCCCCATGTTAGCCGTATGTAGTAGCTAACGTGGGATTGCAACGACTTCCAACTCGACAATGGTTTTGTCGTTACCATTGCTCTTGTCTTGTGGCACCCAGCTTCGTGGAGTGCATCCAAACCGATCCCCGCTGGTAGCTCGTCCCCTCTTCCTGCTACATTCACTTGAGACCAAACTCACCCGCCGGAAAGGTTTTATTCATGCCCCAGTCCATCTCATCTACCGAGCCCAGCAAGCTCTATCGCTGGCTGGTCCTTCTCTGGCTCAGCATCACCATGTTTGGCAACTATTACTTCTATGATGCACTGGAGCCCCTTGCCGACGTTCTCCAGAAGCAACTTCACTATACAGATCAGAATATCGGCCTGCTCAATTCCTTCTATTCGATCGCTCCGATTGCCACGGTTCTCATCGGCGGCATTCTGATCGACCGCCTTGGCGTGCGCCGCGCGCTCTTGATCTTTGGCTGCATCTGCCTCGCCGGCTCCATGCTTACGGCCTTCAGCCCGCGTTTTGAAGTCATGGCCGGGGGACGCTTCATCTTCGGAATGGGCGCCGAATCGCTGATTGTCGCCATTACCGCTGCGGTCGCCAAATGGTTCAAGGGTAAGGAACTCAGCTTCGCTCTCGGGCTGAACCTGATGCTTGCGCGCTTTGGCAGTTGGTTGGCGCAGAACTCTCCAACCTGGGCGCACTCGGCATACAACACATGGCAGGGCCCTTGGCTCATTGGAGTTGCGTTCGTTTCCCTGTGCGTCATCGGACCCATCGCTTACTGGATCATGGAAGCCCGCGCCGAGCAGCGTTATGCGCTAGGTAAGGCGGGCGAAGCCGATAAGATCGTCTTCCAGGATGTGAAGAATTTCGGACTCTCCTACTGGTATCTCGTAGGCCTCTGCGTGATCTTTTATTCCGCTATTTTCCCCTTTGAAACTTTTGCCGTTAAATACTTTATCGACGCTCACGGTACGACACGCGAACTGGGCGGATTCCTCCTCAGCGTGCTCACGGCTTTCACGATGTTCGGCACTCCCATTGTTGGCCTCTTCTCCGACAAGATGGGACGCCGCGCCACCATCATGTGTCTCGGCGTGCTGCTGCTCATCCCCGTCTTCCTGATGATGGGCTACACCCATATCTCGCTCTATGTTCCAATGGCAATGCTCGGATTTGCATTCACTTTTGTTCCTGCGATCATCTGGCCCTCGGTTGCCTACATAGTTCCCAGCCGCACTCTCGGCACAGCTCTCGGACTCATGACGATGATCCAGAACATGGGCATGGCAGGAATGAACTGGGGCCTTGGCAAAGCCAACGACGTAGCCCACGCCAGCGCGACTCACCCCACGGGATATCAGCCCATGCTACAGATACTCACCGTCATGGGCATCCTCGGCGCCGTCCTCGCATTCCTGTTGCGACAGCGCGAACTCGGCCCCCATGGACATGGCTTGGAGACCATCACCGCCGGATAACATTCCGTCCGAACCAGGCCGTTTCCATTTGCTGGTATCCGGTTCGAAAAGCAACCGAACTCTATTGACTCGCATCGTACTTTTTACATACCCTTGCGATCAATCCCCTTGCGGGGCCGAAGGAGTAACCGTTTGGAAAATCGCAAGCCGGTGCGAGCCGTAGAACCTGCCGAAGAACTACAAGTCATGCCGAGCGCTAGCGCCGTTTCTCCGCAGCTTGTCCACGACCCAAACGAAGATCAGAAGGGGCATTCGGTGCCGCCCCAAAAGAGAATGATGGCTTCGGGAATGTCAGAAGCAGAAGCCATCGAACGGGCTAAACAAGGCGACGGCGGGTGCTTTGAGGCCCTGTACGGAATGCACAAAAGGCGGGTCTATTCCCTGTGTCTGCGCATGACTGGGAATACGGCGGAAGCCGAAGATCTGACCCAGGAAGCCTTTCTCCAACTCTATCGCAAAATCGCTACCTTTCGCGGAGAGTCGGCCTTTTCTACTTGGCTGCACCGCCTCGCCGTCAATGTGGTCCTCATGCATTTGCGTAAGAAGGGGCTGCCTGAGGTATCGCTCCAGGAAACTCTGGAGCCGACGGAAGAGGACGGCCCCAAGAAAGACATCGGCGCTCAAGATCAAGTACTGGCCGGTTCCATCGATCGCGTAAATCTTGAACGTGCCATCGAAAGCCTTCCGCCCGGATATCGCATCATATTTGTATTGCATGACATTGAAGGCTACGAACATAACGAAATCGCTGAGATGATGGGCTGCTCCATCGGCAACAGCAAATCGCAACTTCACAAGGCCCGCATGAAATTGCGTGATTTGCTGAAGGTAACTCGCGCCGAGAGGGCCGGGATAAGAAAATGAAAATGGGCAGGGAGCTGACAGTGACAAAAGGACAAGATGCGATCGCGACGGCTACCGCCGAAGCGCCGAACGCCGGGGGACACAAGGAGATGAACTGTGCTGAGTTTCAGCGCGATTTGCCGCTAATTATTGACTCGGGCGGCAGTGTCTTACAGGAAGAACACTTACGTACTTGCGAGGTTTGCCGGGGTCTTGTCAACGATCTCCGTTACATTGCCGACCAGGCCAAGCTGTTGATTCCCATGCTTGATCCCAGCCCCAAGGTCTGGGATGGGATTGAAGAAAAGCTGAAGCTGGAAGGTCCGATTAAACCTACCCACGCGCGGCGTTCCCTGTAAACGGCATTCGCCGGCACGCGCTCATCTCCCGATCCTTACTCGTGGCCACGCTTCCGCCGTGGCCATTTTCTTGCGCGTAGCTTCTCCACCGCACCCGTGAATCGCGAGCCACCTGCCAATCGGTTTGGCATCTCCGCCCCCCCTCGCGATAAACTCTAGCGAAGAACTCATCTGTCTTTGAGGCGATTCATGTCTAACGCATCACCGTTTGACCGGTTGACCATCCGCCGTACGTTCATCGCCGCCCTGCTGCTTCTGCTGTCCGCAGCCTCGCTCGGTGCCAGTAAACCTGCCCCCGCGAAGGCTGGCGTCATCGTTGATCAGGGCTCCTTGGGCATCTTCCAAAGCGGCCAGCGAGTGGGCACCGAGACGTTTATCATCCGCCAGTACCCGGACTCCAGCGTCACTTCCTCGGAGCTACATAGCGAGAACGCGCAGGCCGAAGGCAAGATTGAGCAGACCAGCGAACTGACGCTGCTTCCCGACGGCAGCCTTTCCCGCTACGAGTGGAAGCAACTCGCCCCGGTCCGAAGCTCTGCCGTGGTCGAGGCGAAAGACCAGTTCCTCACCATGCAGGTCACGTCCGAGGGAAAGACCACCGACCAGGCTTTCTTTCTCACCCAGACTGCATTCGTTCTCGACGACTATTTTTTCTCCACCCGCGAAGTCCTTCTCTGGCGTTACCTTGCCTCGTCGTGCAAACCACGACCCAGCGGTGACGGCTGCGACCTCGAACGTACCCGCTTCGCCATCCTGATTCCCCGCCGTCATACTTCATCCCAGGTTTTTATCGAGTTCAAGGGATATGACAACACGCCCATGAACGGACGTCCTCAGCGTCTTCGCCACTTCCTGATGCAAACCGAGGGCGCAGACTGGCACCTCTGGCTCGACGCCGACCAGAAACTTGTCCGCATCTCCATCCCTGACACCAACACGGAGATCCTTCGCCAGGAAAAGTAAACGGCACATTCACTCCCGGTCGCAGCACAGCGTCATCCGCTAACGCGGTTCTAAGGTCGTCGTATCCTGATTGAGTGGGGATGTCTTCAGGTTGTCATTCCGTTCGCGCTGAGGAATGACGGACGGGAAGCGCAATGTAAGGGTTCTGTTTATCTGCTGGAGGCCGCCGAGTTCGCATCTTCAAATTCTCGAGGGCTCCGCGCGCTCGACAATCCAAACTGCTCCTGAACAAAGTACAGCGGCCTTTTCTTCGATTCCCAATAGGTCCGACCCACATATTCGCCGACTACTCCGAGGCAGACCAGTTGTACTCCGCCCATGAACAGTCCTGCCAGCAGCAGACTCGTCCAGCCAACGACCCAGTGATGCGTCCATAGCCTTATTCCCAGCGCCACCCAGCAACCAATCAGCGCCATGATCGAAGCTGCAAGGCCAGTCATCGTAGCCAGACGCAATGGAACCACTGAGAATGACAAAATGCCATCCATGGCGAAACGCAGCATCTTCTTCATGGGGTACTTGGTGGTGCCGGCGAAGCGGGCAGCCCGATGATAGGGCAACGACAACTGCCGGAAGCCGAGCCAACTGACCATTCCGCGCAGAAAACGGTCGCGCTCCGGCATGGAGACCAGCGCATCCACAACCTTGCGGTCCATCAAGCGAAAATCGCCGGTGTCCATAGGAATGGGAACATCCGACAGCAAATTGATCAGCCGGTAAAATAGCTTGGCCGTACCCAGTTTCCAGTGGCTTTCGCCTGCGCGATCAATTCGGGTGCCGTAGACGACGTCCCAGCAGCCTTCACTCCAGAGCGCCAGCATTTGCAGGATGACCTCGGGCGGGTCCTGTAGATCTGCGTCGATCAGCACGACGACCTCGCCGGATGCATGTTCCAGCCCGGCGGTAATGGCAAACTGGTGGCCGAAATTGCGCGACAGGCGCAACACTTTCACCCGCACGTCCCCGGCGTGTAGCTGCTTGAGGATATCCGCGGTGCCGTCCTTGCTGCCATCGTCAACGTAGAGAATCTCAAAATCCAAACCGCTTTGCTCAGCCGTTGCAATCAGGCGGCGATTGGTTTCGAGAAGGACCAGCTCTTCGTTAAAGCAGGGAACGATGATCGACAGCCTCGCAGCGCGCGTTACGTTACCTAGTCTGTGCTCAGTTCGGTTGTGCTCGCCCGCAGAATCCATCCACCATCCCCAATCACTTGAGAGTATTGACATTATACCGCTGGGACTTGGCGCGATATAGCCAAGCCCGTCGATGTGTCCGGCGCTGCGCGCTGCGGCGGCCTGCAATGTTTTTTGTATAATGAGCACAGTTCAGCACACCGATTCTCCAAGACATCCGGGATATTCCGGCAACTGCTGCCGAGCATTCCTGGCGGGCTGATGAATCCCTCGTTTAAGGCATCCCTTTGAATATCGTCTCTGCATCGCCAGGCGGAACCTTTAGCAAGCCCAAGACAGACTGGAATCAGACGGGAGCCGGCCTTGGCACAACCGCCGCTTGCCCACCGGTTCGCCGCGGCACGGTGATTTTAGTTGTACTGCTGATCTTGATTTTCGCGTTGCAGTGCGCGTGGTTTATCCGAACCCAGTCATTCACCAACGATGAGCCCGAGCACATTGTTGCCGGACTCGAAGCATGGCGCTTTGGAGAGTTCAAGCAATGGCATGACCAACCTCCCCTGGCGCGCCTGCTCTTTACCATTCCCCTGCTGAACTCGAACTGGAGCTACCGGTACACCGGAAACCAGGTTCGTCCCGTCACGCCCGCGCCGGAAACATGGCTCTACCGCACCCGCCCGGTCTGCGTGCTTTTCGGAGTGGTTCTGCTGTTGTTGCTCTGGGGCACGGCGCGCCGACTTTTCTCCGAAACCACCGCGAATTTCGTACTCGCCTTTGCTGCTCTGTCGCCGGATTTGATTGCCCATTTTTCTCTCGCCGCCATCGACGGCCTCGGCTGTCTTTGTATGTTTGCCTGCGTGCTTCAGTGGATGCGCTACTGGCGCAATCCTTCACGCTCTCAGGCGGCGCTTTTAGGATTCCTGCTTGGCTGTCTGCTGTTGGCCAAGTTCAATAGCCCGCCGATTTTAGCGCTCATACTCTTCCTGGTGCTGGTGCTTGCCCCCGGAGAGATCCGGGTTAATCCTCGCGGCTGGCAGTTTCGGCGTACAGCCGCCATCTTGCTCATTACCTGTCTCGTGGTATGGAGCGGATATTTCTTCCACGTCTCCAAGGTGACGTTCGCCGATCAATGGGTCTCCCTTCATTTCTCCGGCTACACCAAACTGCTTCAGTACGAGATGCCAACGCTCAAGACCCCTATCACTATTTTCCTTCCCGCCTGCGAGTGGCTGACGGGCTTGGGCATGGTGATCGCTCATAACATCGAGGGGCATCGCAGCTTCTTTTTCGGACAGTACCCGACGATGGGATTAAAACTCTACTTCCCCGTCGCAATGTTATTGAAGTGGCCGCTCATTGTCCTGCTGCTGGGAACTGCGGGTGTATTCGCGTCGATCCGTATGCGCGTTGCCGGTTGGCGCGATCTCCTGCTAATGAGCGTCTTCCCTGCTATCTACCTGTTCTTTGCCGTAACGGCTCACATCAACATTGGGGTCCGCCATGTCTTGCCGCTGTATCCGTTTCTCCTGCTCTACGTGGGAGCGCTGATTGAGTGGGTGCGCGGCATGAACTGGGACTGGCGCAAAGCACGCATCGCGTTCGTACTTCTGCTAGTTGCCCAGGCGGCCGACATCGCCCGCTATGCGCCTGACTATATTTCCTACTTCACCGTGCTCGTAAAGCCTGCCGATACATGGCAAATGCTGAGCATCAGCAACACGGATTGGGGACAGGGTTTCGTTGCACTTCGCCGATTCCAGGCAGAGCATCCCAACAAATCCATTCACCTGGCTTATGTCGGAGAGGTCGATCCAGCATTCTATGGCATCCGTTACATTCGTCTGAAGGAAGAGGACCGCCCAACTGGACTGGTCGTGGTCAGCGCCACCCATCTTTCCGGTGAGCTTCTGAAGAACCACTACGCCTACCGCTGGCTGCTGCAGTATCCGCTAAAGACAATTCTGAATCACTCTCTGTATGTTTTTGAAGTCCCGCAGAAGGCCGCCGATCAGAATGCTCCGCAAGAACTCCCGCAGGCAAACAATCAGGCCGGTCCGCTCTGTACGGCGACGCAGCCTCGTTGTC
>Ga0181528_10000328_pt1 | contig 37592 bp, 34 predicted proteins | sample PEATcosm2014_Bin_47_FD_119742 | JGI IMG/M metagenome (GOLD analysis project Ga0181528, IMG submission 119742) | Peatland microbial communities from MTU Mesocosm Facility, Houghton, MI, USA - PEATcosm2014_Bin10_10_metaG | ecosystem: Environmental > Terrestrial > Soil > Wetlands > Peat | place...
CGCTGCGCGGATCGCGTAGCCGAAATGCACTTTGGTAGGCGCGTCTCAAATGCCCAACAGAAATAAAAATACACCGCAAGTCAATTGTCTCAGCAGCCTCCTAGCAACTCGTTATTTGACGAATCGGCGGAACAGGCTTAGCCAGACGCAGTCATCACGTGATTTGTTTTATACCAGTTTCCAGGAGCTTGGCAAACTCCATGGGGTTCACTGGCCGGCTGAAATAGTACCCTTGCCCCTCGGCACATTCATTAGCCTGAAGAAATGCCAGTTCCTCAGGCTTTTCGATGCCCTCCGCAACGACTCGCAGATTCAGACTTCGCCCCATCTGGATGATCGCGCTCACGATGGTTGTATGTTCGGAAGTGCCACCAATCTCACGGACGAAAGACTGATCGATCTTCAGGGCATCGAGGTGAAACTTCCGAAGGTAGCTCAAGCTGGAATAACCCGTGCCGAAGTCATCAATTGACAGTTGCACTCCACTCCCTCGAAGTGCTTTTAGGACCGACTCCGTGCGCTCCAGGTGGTTCATCAGAACGCTCTCGGTCAGTTCGAGTTCAAGAAATCTCGGATCCAACCCGGTATCTTCGAGAATGGCGAACACGTCCTCAAGAAACTTCTCGTTGCGGAATTCCACCGCGGAGATGTTGACCGCAATTGTGAGGGGAGGGAGTCCAGTATCTATCCAGGCCCTAGCCTGCCGACACGCTTCCCGAAGTACCCACCTGCCGATGGGAAGGATGAGTCCGGAGTCCTCCGCAACCGGTATGAATGTGGCCGGCGAGATCGGTCCTCGAGTGGGATGGGTCCAACGCAGCAATGCTTCCGCACCGGTGATCTCCCCTGTTTTGAGGCTGATCTTGGCCTGATAGTGCAAAGCGAATTCCTGCTGTTCCAGAGCGCGCCGAAGACTCTCTTCGATAAACTGCCGCTCCACCGCCCGGACGTTCATTTCCTGTTTGAAGAATTGAAAGCTCTGGCGGCCATTTCCCTTGGCTTGGTACATCGCCGTGTCTGCGTTCTTGATGAGGGTTTCCGCATCCAGGCCATCCTCAGGATAGACGCTAACGCCAATGCTGGCCGTGACGTGAAGATAGTGACCGTCGATGGAGTGGGGCTCCGCGACAGCCTTCAAAAGTCTCCTCGCGGCAACGGCCGCATCTTCTGGACGGTCCACTTCCGAAAGGAGCAGAATGAATTCGTCGCCGCCCTGCCGGCTGACCGTGTCCGAACTACGGACGCAACCCACCAGACGCTGGCTGATGGATCGCAGAAGCTTGTCCCCGACTGAATGTCCCAGGGAATCGTTGATGTGCTTGAACCCGTCCAGATCGACGAATAGCACTGCGATCTTATTGTGCTGACGAAGCGCGATGCCAATTGACTGGTTCAGCCGGTCATGCAAAAGGATTCGATTGGGCAACCCCGTCAAAAAGTCGTGCTCGGCCAAACGGGTCATTTCTGCTTGGCTTCTTCGTAAAGCTTCCTCGGCCTTCTTGCGCTCGGTTATGTCAATGTTGACGCCAATTACCCGGTTGACATTCCCGCGCTCGTCGAGAACTACGGCCTCCACGGCCGAAATATTTTTCAGCGATCCATCGTTCAGAAAGATGCGGAATTCTGCCGATCCCCGACCCTTCTCGTCGATCACTTTACGCAGGATGGCTTCGGTCTCGGGCAGATCCTCGGGATGGACTGCGCCAGCCCATTGTCGGTAAGGCATCGGGACGACGGCCGGAAAACCATAGATATCGAACATTGTGGCATCCCACGTAACCATATTACTGGCAAGTTCCCACTCCCAAACGCCGACTTTCGCGACGGCGGTGGCCAAGGAAAGCCGCTCGGTCAGCACCCAAAGCCTTGATTCAATCTCTTTGTGGGCGGTGATGTCGTTGTTAATGGTGAGTATCCGGACCGGCTCGCCCTCTGCGTCGCGTTGCAAAGCCGAGCGACTAGAAACCATCACTTTTGAGCCGTCGCGCCTTTGTTGAGTTGACTCGCCCTCCCAGTGACCTCGACTTAAGAGATCGGATCTCATGGCTTGGGCTGTGCCGAAGAATTCTGCTTTCAATAATTCAAATGTATTTCTTCCGAGTGCTTCCTGGCTTGTCCAGCCATACAGAGACTCGGCTCCGCTATTCCAAAACAAGATCCTGTCGCGCATGTCCCTTACGACGATTGCGTCTTGCGTAAGGTCGAGCAGTGCGGCCTTTTCCGCCAGAACGGCAGCTTGACGTTCAAGGGCTTTGGACCGTTCGACACGCTCCCATTGGAGAACTTGCCTTTGCAACAGGTTTGCAATCCGCGCTCCCAACAACTCGAAGAAGGTTTCGTAGCTATGGTCGAAGGGTAAACGAGGGCTGATACCCAAAATGAGCACGGCCTGAATAGACGACCCCGGGATAGAAAGAGGTAATAGATAAGCGCTGGTCACCGGCTCTCGCCAGGGCTCATAGATCAAGTCTCCGAAGCGTTGATGCAAGTCATCCACTAACAGCGGTGTCTGGAAGCTCGTGAGTTTTGCCAGCGGCCATCGGTTGGGATCAGCCAGCGCGGTGTTTGAAGCGGTGCTCTCCGCTCCCAGAATCCTGCCCCCAGTCAGCAGGAACAGGGCCGCGAAAGGACAGTCGGCAGAATCCTGTCGGAGCTTTTCCACGATTGTTCTACCAAAGTTCGGCAAAGTTCGAGATTCCGAAGGTTGGTATCGCGATGGAGTTTCAAAATTGATATCTAGAAGAGTACGGAGTCGCCGTTCGCTGAGAACCTGTTCTGTGGTCTCACTGCACACCACCAGTGTGCCCTGGACTGTTCCGTTACTACCCCTCACCGGACTGTAACTGTAAGTCCAAAACACTTCCTCCAATCTCCCGTTTCGAGTGATGGGGACGAGCTGGTTCATATGAAAGGTGGAGCCGCCATCCATCACAGTTTCTATCTGGGTACCGATGATCGGCCATATTTCGGGCCAACACTCGATACCACGTTGGCCAAGGGCGCTAGGGTGTTTCTCGGTGCTGATGCTCGGTCGATAGCTGTCGTTGTAGAACTGGATGAGATCCGTCCCCCACCACAAAAACATGGGATGCCGCGAGGCCAGCAGTAAGTTGACGGTGGTTACCAGAATGTCCGACCACTTTTCAACCGGGCCGAGACGGCTTCTTTCCCAATTGAAACCCCGAATCAACTCAGCCATTTCGCCCCGCCCAATGATTCGAGAAGAGCAAGTGCCCAGCTCTGTCCTGTCGAGACGCGCCGTCGGAAGCTGGGCTTTGCAGACGGAAGCGTCAGGCATCCGTTCCACCGCCCGAATATTGTTTGTTCATATATGGGCTAAAGAATTGATACCCTTTTCGGCCGTTTTTCTTGATGTGATACATGGCCGTGTCTGCGTTCATGATGAGCGTTTCCGCGTTCATGCCGTGGTCGGGGTAGACGCTAACACCGATGCTGGCGGTCAGGTGAAGATCGTGACCGTCAATGGAGTATTTCTCCTTCACCTGCTTCGAGAGTCTTTTCGCCGCAGTGGCGGTGTCTTCCGGAGGGTCCACTTCTGAGAGCAGCACGAAGAACTCGTCACCGCCCAGCCGGCTGACCGTGTCTGAGGCGCGGACGCAACCTGCGAGTCGTTTAGCGACCGATTGCAGAAGCTTGTCGCCGACGGCGTGTCCCAGGGAGTCGTTGACGTGTTTGAAGCCATCCAGGTCGAGAAACAGCACAGCGATTCTCTTTCCGTGCCGGGATGCCATTGTGATCGCTTGGTTGATCCGGTCGTTCAGGAGCGCGCGATTGGGCAGGCCGGTCAGAAAGTCGTGCTGAGCCGCCCGTGCCATCAGTGCTGCGGTCTCTCGCAGTTCCGCCTCGTTGTTTGTGCGCTCGGTAACGTCTGTAGTGACGCCGATGACCCGAGTGACATTCGTCTGCTCGTCATCAAAAACTACCTGACAAACTGCGGCCACATTTCTTTGAGAACGATCCGGTCGCACAATTCGGAATTCCAAGGTTGCCTGGCCTCTTTCGTCGATGGCTCTCCGCAACTTAGCCTCAGACTCCGGGAGGTCGTCAGGATGTACTGCTGCGAACCATTTTTCATAGGACATAGGCATGGCGGAAGGCAACCCATAGATGTCGAACATGGTGTCATCCCAGTCGAGGGCGTCGCTGGCCAAGTTCCATTCCCACACGCCCACCTTGCCAAGCCTCACCGCGAGCGACAGGCGTTCAGACAGCAAGCGAAAGTTCGACTCCGCATGCATCTGCGCCGTGATGTCGCGAGTGACCTTGCCGAAGCCGCACAACTGACTATTTTCGTCGCGCAGCGCGGTGATCACCACGTTGGCCCAAAACTGGGAACCGTCGTTGCGAACACGCCAGCCTTCTTCCTCAAATCGCCCCTGCTCCGTTGCGACCTTTAATTCGTGTGAGGGATGACCGGCCGACACTGCTTCCGGCGTATAAAACTGAGAGAAATGTCGGCCCACGATTTCTTCGGCGCGAAAGCCTTTGATGCGCTGCGCTTCTTCGTTCCAACTCGCTACCCGGCCCTCTGGGTCGAGCGTAAAAATGGCACAGTCGTTCACTTCCAGATCCTCCCGGAAAAGCAACTGAAATTTCCTGTCACTCTTTCGTGACGCTCCACGCTCTCGTCGCCAGGGTTATCGTGACGGATATCGGGTTCGGACATTTGGGCTCCTCGGCTATATTTCGGGCGAACATTTCGATGTCACGCTGGTCGGGGGCGCCAGGGTGTTTGTCGGTACAATGCATTGATTAGTCAATCGGCGCTTTCAAGACCACGGAAGGATCGGATCGCTTTTTGGAGATTGACTGCGAGGCTAGCCGCAATGTCGTCCATCGACTCGCCCAGGATCGGCGCAAGCGCCTATCCGAGACCAGAGATCGAGACACAGATTCTCTTTATTTTCTGGATGCGTCACCCTAGCGTGCCCTGTGCGGAAATCTTCCGCTTCCCTTGAACGGCCATAATTACTCGCCACCGATCATCGCGACCCGTGGATGTACTGGCATCGATTAATGCAATCGCCTGCCCAACAAGGGGCAGGGAACAGTATCTTTTGCAGCCCCCTGCGAACAATAGACTTAGGCAGGGATTCGGGGAGTTCAGGGAGGCGCGCCGGTTAGGGCAAGTGCCTGAAATCGGGAAAACCGCGTTCAGAGAGGCCGCAGTTCCGGCGGCATGGCCATGCCGGCTCGCTCGTAATTCGGACGGAGGAGACCCTGATCTTCCGCAAAATCTGCCAGCAATTTCTTAGCACCTTCGTTCCGGATGGATTACTTCCGTCGTACGTCTTCACGAGTAATTCCGTAGGCGGTAGACGGCTTCCATTATCTCGCAAGACTTTTCCTAACCTGTGTACTCTCCGGCCCACTAAAGCCTCTCGAATCAGGTAGAAACCTTTGGGCGCGACCTTGCGAATACCAGCTCCGTAAAGGTGAACCCTATCTTAAGAATCGTGCCGCCGCACTCGCAGCGCCCTTAGTAACAGCAGAAAAGCGGAAATAGAAATGGCGTCTGGCCTTTGCGGCTACCCACAAACGGATCAACTTGGCGAATGGGAGAATGAGGCGAAAATGACAACTAAACCTTTTATTGCAGCCCTGGCACTTTTTGCGATATTGACATCTTCCTTGGCTTCGGCACAGATGCCTGGCTCACAACCTCAGCCCGACGTCCTAACAGGCCCTGCGGCTCACCGAGCCGCAGACGTGTTCTTTGGATTCATCATTGCGGCTCCCACTGGCATGGCGACCCGTCCCTGGGTTGGATTGGCCGCAGGGGAGGCCGCGGGTATGGCCAATGAGGCCCGATATGGAAACAACTTTAATGTAGGGCATCTCGCGTTCATCACCGCGGGCGCGATCGCAGGATATGGATTGGCAAAGTGGGAGAGGCGTACGTCTCGAAGATACAGATAACGCTCCGGGGGAGTCGACGCGCTGCGACCAACACTCGCAAGTTGCAGGCAGGCCACTTTTAAATAGCCTGAAAGCGGTTAAGCGACCGCTGACTCTTGCGCGGCCTTCATATAACTGGTCATGGATTGGGTCAGTTGAGAGTCCACTTCGTCTGCAATGGTCATTACGTCGGGTAACAGCAGGCTAAAATCCAAAACGTCCCTATTGGCCTGGAGGGTCTCGAATATAGTCACCTGAAGTATTCGCGACTCCTGAACCAGCATGGCCGGCGTATAGCCTTGCTGATATCGCAATTCGCCGTGCGCTGTCGCAGATGGGGATGGCCTAGTATCCTTCCCAGTAATCGTCGTAACACCGAGGCTGAGGCGGAAGGCCAAGTCTTCAACCAACTTCGGGAGATGACCCGTGCGCTCGTCGTCAGCGAGGTGAAGCTTGTTCAGGTTGTCATTCTGTTTCGAACGCACCAACCACGCTGCCAGGATGGAGGCAATGGATCTCTGCAGGATGGCCGCCACCCTCTCCTTGCGTGACACCGCAACTGGGACTTGGCGGAGCAACTTTTCGCGGAGAAGAATCGCGAGTTTACCGACGTCGAAAGGTTTCACGAAGATTTGGTCTGCCTCAAGAAGAATGGCAGCCATTGCGCTATCCGTGTCGGGAAAGGCGCTAACCAGCAGCGTGAGTGCTTGGGGTTGAGAGTGGCGCATCGCGGTGACCAGCGTAAAGCCATCGCCGTCATTCGGCATGTGCAGGTCGGTGATGAGGACGTCGAATTTGACGGTCGTGATCAATTTCAGCGCCTCCATGACGGACCCGACGGGGACTACTTCAAATCCCTCTCCGATGAGCTTCCTGTACATCATTTCACGTACGGCCTCATCGTCGTCCACCAGCAAAACCGTTGGCGCAGATTTCCGTTCGGTCAAACCCATAAGACACCTCCTCCGTAACAAGTCCAAACCGTATCACTAACGGGTTCTAAAAAATGTACAAAATTGACCATATTCCTGGAATGACTCTCCGGACAACCGAGCGTCTAACTAAGGCGAAAATCCTAAGCGCCCAACAAGGGATTTGGTTGCGATGTAGTAACCCCGAAATTAGCGGGGGTTTGGTCCAACGTCTCGCGGACCTTGGCCAGCATGACCTGAATGTCGAAGGGCTTTTCGAGGAACCCCGTTTCTGGAATGTCGACGCCCAGACTAGTAATGTAATCATCCGTGTACCCGGACATGTACAGAACTTTCGCCGACCGATTAGTCTCAACGAGACTCTCGGCCACCCGTCCACCATTCACGTCGGGTAGCACTACATCGGTCAGCACCAGATCAATCATCTTGTCACACTGGGCGGCTATTTCGATTCCAGTGGTTCCGTCTGCAGCCTCCAACACCTGGTAACCGTTGGCCCGCAGCGTATGGCTCACCAGCGTTCGAAACGCTTCTTCATCCTCGACGACAAGAATAGTCTCCGTTCCCCTGAAAGTTCTCCGGGGAAGCGGCGAGAGCAAGATTGGCCCGGTGTCGTCCGCGAACACCGGCAGCTGAATCTCAAAGCTGGTGCCGACCCCAGATTCGCTGCGAACGAATATATGGCCCTTGCTCTGCATGACGATCTGCTGCACTGTCGAGAGACCTAGCCCGGTTCCGTGGCCCGGCTCTTTGGTGGTAAAGAACGGCTCAAAAATACGATCCTGAACGGTTTGATCCATGCCGCATCCGCTGTCGCTGATTGTCAACGTGACGTATCCGTCCTGGACGGTCGATGTGTGAATCACTATTTCTCCTCCCTGCGGCATCGCGTCGCGGGCGTTGCCGATCAGATTTATTAAGATTTGTTGAATGTGTCCAGGGTCCGCATGAATCCGGGCTAAGTCCGGAGCAAGAGTCAGGTTCAAAATCACGTCTTCCCCGATCATCCGGCGCAGCAAGTCGTCCATGGTCAACACCACAGAATTCAGATCAAGTGAGACGGGCTTCACTGATTCCTTGCGGTTGACGCCCAGAAGCTGCCGCGTGAACGAAGCCGCCCGATCAGCCGCGACACCAATTTGGCGGACGTACTTGCGGCCGTCCTCGTCCGCCGTCAGCCGTTCTCCAAGAAGTTCACTGTAACCCGTGATCACAGCTAAGGCATTCTTGAAGTTGTGCGCGACTCCCCCCGCAAGATGTGCAATCTCCTGCGTTTTTTGTGCATGGAGAAACTCGGACCTAAGTTGGAGTTGCTCGGTTATATCGAAGAACGTGACCACGGTGCCGACTATATGTACATCGTGGTAAATGGGGTGGGTCCAGTACTCGACCGGGAACTTCGTGCCGTCCACGCGAAAAAACACTTCGTTGTCCGCGTGCGAGACACTTCCATACAGAATGGCTTGGCTGACTTTCGATTCCTTAAATGCTTCGCCCATATGACCGGGACGGCCCTGACAATGCCGCTGATGAACCACTTTGCCCACAAGGTCGCGTGGTTTTTCATAGCCCAGGAGCCGCGCCGCCGCTATGTTGCAGAAAGTGCATATTCCCCTCTCTTCGAGCGCGAAGATACCTTCCCGCGTGGAGTTCAAGAGCGCTAGGTATTGCGCTTCCTGTCTCTGAAGATTCGATTCCAGAGTCTTCTGGAGCGTTATGTCCATACGCGTAATCATGGCGCCGTGCAATCGAGAGCGATCAATCGGTGTCACGGCTGTACGAAACCATTTGGGCCGCGCCATGAAGGGCTGGGCATACTCAATTACAAACTCCCGCAGCTCCCCCTGTAACACACCTCGTATGCCGTCGGTGGCTTCTACCGCCTTCGCGGAGTCGGCTTCCCGATCGCAGTCATAACTATTCAGGTAGTTCTCGCCTACGCCTAAACCGAGTTGGTGTACACCCTTCGCACGGGCGTAATTCCGCCACGCCTCATTCACGGTCAAAATGACGCCTTCGGGGTCAACCAGGGCAACATGATAGGGCAATGTATCGAGAGCGACTGTCTTCGCTTGCGAACGATATGAACGTTGCATTGGGGGCTCCTTACAACTGCCACATTCTCAAATTTCTGCAGAATCGGAACTGGAGTCTAGTTTAGGAGTCCTGACCATTGGGAGTCGGCCCGATGACGCACGAACCGGCGTGCTGCTGAACACGCCCGTGCCAGGTTAACTCGTTCCATTCTTGGACTGGGCTTCTATCCTTGGGACAATTCTTAGTTCGGCGGCACTAATGTCAGTCTACGAATCGCGGACGGTGAGGTCTGCCCAATGCCACACGGACTCACGTGCTGCGCAGCACACAGCGGGTTCACGCCGACTCTTTATTCCATTTTGACGATTGCTGCACAATCGCGCCATAGCATTCACACGATGCGCTCTCCAATGAAGGACGGTTGAGAATTTTCACGTGGCCGGGAGTGTATGAAATTGCTCCAATCTTCTGGAGTATTCCGGCCGCCAAGGTAACACTGGAGCGCTGCGTTCCCAATGCGTTCGAGAGTGATTCCTGGGTCAGCGGCACAAACTCCGAGCCGGTTTCGTCCTGGCACATCAACAGCCACCTGGCAAGTCTTGGTTCGATCTGGTGTAAGCGGTTGCAGGCCGCAAGTTGAGCGGACTGCAAACCCATAACCTGAGCGTAACGTTGAAGTCTGCTCGCCAAAATGGGGCACGTTCGCAGTAACTGGACGAGAGCGCTAGCCCTCACTCGAAACGCGCTGCCTTCGATCTGCATGGACACCCGGCTCGGGCTCGATTCGAATCCCGCCACCAGGGGCACGCCTACGAAGCCGTTCCTGCCCGACGATCCAACCTCAACACTTCTCCCGTCCCCCATTACATTCAGGACGGAAGCCAAACCGGTATTCATGAAGTAGCCATACCTCATCACTTCTCCGGCCTCATTGAGCACATCGTTTGTCCTCAATGAGAGAAATACCAACGAAGGGAAAACGAGGTCGCATTCTCGATCCGGCAATTTCAGCAAGAGATGGTTGTGAATCGGATTGCCATCGAGGATATTATTAAAGCTGGCCCGTAGGTTGTGAAGACTTTCTTCCATGACCACTCCTTACGGACGAAGTAGTTGCAACATGCATCTAGCTCCATCCTCGTGCAGAGCTAGTCAGGGACCCGGTTGAATCGACTTATGGAGGTGTACGAAGATTACCGTTACTTTACCACAAGCCGCTCCGTAAACGCGTCATTAAAGAGTCCTTGGATGCTATCCAAAAATGTTGCGAGAGGCGTTTCAAACACGAAATGCGCGGCAACGACGGCCGCAGGACGCGTTCGTTGGCCGGGTCAGTCTGCGAAGCTGCATCTCCATCGCGACGTTCCGCCACTTCGACATAACTGGTCGAAACGCAACTCACACTGAGGTTCCCAATTTCGCGCTTTGGGCATACCGCTGTTGTTGTGGGTGCGGGAGTATCTCCCTTCGTTAGCTGGCCATGATTGCCAAACAGCTTGACGAGTTGGGCAAGTTCAACCTCCACGTCCAATCGTTTCCGCGACCGCGTTCCGGCAGAAATGAAAAGTCGTCAGTGGCCACCTGGATTTGCTCTCGGCCAACCGAGTGTGCAGATCGCCCGTGCAACCGATGGTGCTGACCATCGTGCGTTTCCCTCAGATGGCGAAGCAATCAACTTCGTATCCGGATCCTCTGGCACGAGAATCATTTTGCGCAGGCATCCTTGGCAGGTCATCTCATTTCTCCGCTTGTATTTTGCGCGGGAACTCCTGCCGGAGAGAGTGAAGGCGGGAATGGCATAGGCTCGGCGTGCGGAAAGAGAATCGGTCGGCCAGCGCTACGGCACTTCCGTTCCGGAGAACTGGAACGAATACGGTCATTGCGGTAGCAGGGTGTCAGCGTTCGGAAGCTGGCGAAAGATTTTGCCACAAGCCAGTGGATGGTCGCGAAGTTGGTAGCCGATTCAATGGGGGAAGGTGTCGCCGCATGAAGAAGCCGAAGAACACGCAGAAAAAAGCGTCGATGGATTCCCTGAAAGAACTGGGCCGGAAATATGGCGTCACGGTCACGGACATGTCGAAGCGTGGAGTCCGATCTGTCGGTTTTCTAGCAGGCTGCTGAAAAACTACTCCCCATCCACAGTTTTGTATGGTACGAGAAGACATGCGCGGAGACGATCAGCAGCAGAATCACATGTTCAGTTATTTGTCGCCGGAAGCGCGGGTTCGGAAGGATCATCCGCTGCGCGCCATCCGGGTCATGGTGGACGAAGTTCTGACCCAGCTTTCCCGGCGGTTCGACACGATGTATGCCCGAGTTGGCCGGCCGTCGATTGCGCCCGAGAAGCTGTTGCGGGCGCAGTTGCTGCAGATGCTGTACTCGATCCGCAGCGAACGATTGCTGATGGAAGAGATGGATTACAACCTGCTGTTCCTCTGGTTCGTGGGGCTGAACGCGGACGATGCCGTGTGGGACGCGACCGTATTCACCAAGAACCGCGACCGCTTGCTGGAAGCGGAGGTGGCCCAGGAGTTTCTGGCGCGGGTGGTCGCGCAAGCGCGGGGAAAGGGGCTGACCAGCGACGAACATTTCACCGTGGATGGCACGCTGCTGGAAGCTTGGGCGAGTCTCAAGAGTTTTCAACCCCGGGCGGGCAAGCCGCCGTCTCCGCCGGACGATCCGGGCAATCCCACGGTGAACTTCCGCGGGCAGAAGCGCTCGAATGACACCCACGAGTCCAAGACCGATCCCGACGCTCGGCTGGCGCGTAAAAGCGAGGGGAAGGAGTCGAAGTTGAGTTGCACCGGGAACCTGTTGGTGGAGAATCGCAGCGGACTGATCGTTGATGCGGAAGTGTTTCAGGCCCAGGGAACGGCGGAACGCGATGCGGCGCTGGTCATGATGGAGAGACTTCCCGGCACGCAACCGCTTACGGTGGGCGGCGACAAGGGGTTCAATACGTTCGGGTTTGTGGAGGAGTGCCGGAATCTGCGGGTGACGCCGCACGTAGCGCAGGACCTGGGACGACGCGGGGCAGTGCGATTGATGGCCGCACCACGCGGCACTCGGGTTACGCCATCAGCCAGAAGAAGAGAAAGCGGATCGAAGAATGCTTCGGCTGGCTGAAGACAATCGCGCTGATGCGGAAGGTTCGGCATCGCGGGGTGAGCAAAGTGCATTGGATCTTTACCTTCGCCTGCGCCGCCTACAATCTGGCGCGCATGCGAAACCTGGCCGCCGCAGTTTCCGCGAGGTAAGTCGGGGTCGAGGTGTGTCTCCAGCAGCATCGAGTTAGAAGCAGAGGCCACAACACACCAGAAATCAAACTGTTCGACATCACCCACAATGCACACCAGAAAGAAAAATACGTCGCAAGTCAATTTTTCAGCAGCCTGCTAGGGGGCCAGAAGGAAGGATCAAAAGCCGGGAAACGTTAGTTCGTGACTGCTCGGAACGTAGGCTGTTACGCGCTGTGTGCAGCAAAATCTCGTGGACACCAACGAAGGCGATGGATTGAGGGTCAGTTAGTTCTATAAAAAGGCATGTCAAGAAAAAAGTTATCCGTCGACCGGAGGCCGAGAAGAGTTTTGTCTCGAGATCCACCCCAGTGTCTTTGAGGCTACCCCTCGATTCGCCCGAGAGATTTGCTTTGGCTTCTTTACCATTCCCGTGGGTTTCATCTGCTGGTGGTGACTACGCCAATCGGTTTGTCGCGGAAGTTCTTATAGCGATTACGGGTGGATCAAAATGAACCGGTAGTGATTGAATAGTGTCAACATCTTGCGCGTAGAAGGTAGCTCTTTAATCAAAGTAGCGGCGACTTTGGGCAAAGCGAGCTATAGCCTGTCGTTCCTGAGCGCCGGTTCTCACAACATAATGCCGTGCGTAGTAGACTTCACACGCCCGACTTGGTGTTCAAAACTCCTCGCCGCCGTTGCCTGTAAGCTGGTGATCGAGGGATTCACTATCATTACATCTAGGCCTCATTAAACGGACAATTCTCGCCCACCAGCTCTCAGTGGCCGGTCCCCGACAGCGCGACTGTGCTTTGCCCTGCGGTAACATTGTCCGTGACCGTTAAGGTGGCGGTTCTTGCTCCCTTCACGCTCGGCGCAAACGTGACCGAGATCGTGCAACTCATCGCCGACGACAATATCGCCGGGCAGTTGTTGACCTCTGTAAATTCGTCCGATCCAACAACGCTAATGCCGCTGATGTCCAGTGGCGTCTGCCCAGAATTGGTCAGTTGAACAGGCAGGGTCTTGCTGCTGTGCACCGCCAGCGTCCCGAAGGTAAGGTTGGGCGGGTTGAATTGCACGACCGGATCAATCACGTACGCGGACAGGCCAACCTCCTGCGGACTGGCGATCGTGCTATCCAGAACGCTCAGCGTCGCCGTTTGCAGGCCCGGCGCGTTGGCCAGAAAGGTGACCGCGACTGTGCAACTTTTCCCTGCCTTCAACGGCGACGAACACTGACTCACGGCCTCGTAGGCAGCGGTGTTGGCTGAGCCCGGCGTAATGCTGACGCTGGTGATGGCAATCGGGGACGCGGTCATGTTTGTGAGTGTCACCGACAGCGTGATCGAGTTACCCAGATACGTGGTGCCGAAATTGAGATTCAGAGGCGAGATACTTACGCCCGCCACGTTGAGCGTGAAGTTCTGCGCAGTCGTCGTCACCCCATTCGTAGCCGTCAGGACGATTGGAAACGTCCCGCCCACGCTTGGCGTTCCCGCGAGCGTGCCGGTGCCATTGTGATTGTCGACAAACATAACGCCAGCAGGAAGCGCTCCTGACTTTGCAATGCTTGGAGACGGAAAGCCCGTCGTCGTCACTCCGAACGAGTTCGGTGTCCGGATTGTGAACGTCGCATTGTTCGCGCTGCTAATCGCAGGCGTCTGCTGGAGAATGATTGTGAAGGCCTGCGTCGCTGGCGACCCGATTCCGTTCTTCGCAGTAAATATGATGCTGAAATCGCCGCCGTCGAACACCAGGGGAGTTCCGTGAAGCGTGCCGGTGCCATCGCCGTTGTCATGGAATGAGAGCCCGTTTGGCAAAGGCCCAGCCTCCGTGATGCCGGGAACCGGCGAACCCGTTGTGGTCACGGTAAACGAGCCGGAAACACCAATCGTAAAAGTGGCACTGTTGGGGCTCGTGATCGTGGGGGCGCCTATCCCGGTACAGGAGAGTGCTATCGTCTGGGTCGCGTTCACGCCGTTCAAAGCATTGTCGGTAAGTGTAAGCGTACCAGAGAGAGTTCCACTCGCATGCGGCGAACACGCAACACCAACATTGCAGGGTTGGCCCAAACTCAGCGGAGATGGAGTCGAGCACGTGGTGGTGCCGGGATCGACGACGAAGTTCGTGCTGGCGGCAATGCTCGCGAATGTTAGCGCTACGTTGCCGATGTTCTGCACGGTGACAGTTTGCGGGCTGCTCGTACTATTGATTTGAACGCACCCGAAGCCGAGTGATGCTGGCGGTTGTGACCGGCTCACCTCCACTATCCGGTTGTTGTAATAGTCCGCGATAAAAGCATCGCCCGCTCCATCCAACGAAATCTGGAACGGGTAACTCAGTCCGCTTCCCACCGTGATCTGGCAACTGCTGCTGGTGCACCCCGAGGGAACCTCCACCACTAGGCTGGCCCCGTACTCCGCCACGAAAACATCGCCCGCTGCATCGACAGCCACTCCCGCCGGCTGCGTGAGTCCGCTGCCTATCGTGACCTGGCAACTCGCATTGGTGCAGCCTGCCGGGATCTCCACAACCAGATTCGTGGAGTAATCCGCGACGAACACATCGCCCCCCGCATCCACGGCCACACTATACGGTCGCACGAATCCGCTGCCTATCGGAGTTTGGCAACTTTCGCTTGCGCATCCCGCCGGAATCTCCACTACCCGGCTGTTCTGTGTGTCAGCGATAATCACATCACCCAGCCCATCCACAGCCTCACCCAACGGGTGTAGGACGTCGCTGCCCACCAGCAGCTGGCAGGCACTGCTGGTGCAACCGGAAGGAACCTCTACCACCTGATTATTACCGTCATTCGCAATGAAGACATCGTCGAACCCGTCCAAAGCCAATTCGTACGGGCCGTTCAGCCCGCTGGAAACGGTGATCTCGCAGGAACTGTTCGAACACCCAGGCGGAATCTTCCACACAGCGTTGCTCGAGTCCGAGACGAAAAAATTGCCCAACTCATCGACCGCGACTCCAGTCGGATAATCCAGCCCGCTGACCGGCGTTGATTGGATGCCGGGGATGAAAGCAACCGCCGGTGACTGGCCAACTCCGTAGATAACATTGCCCGCTACTGGGTTGCCACTGATGTCGCTGACCTCAACTGCCCCCAGGCGCAATCCGGGCTCGAGCGGGGCGAAGGTGACTTGCACAATGCATTTGTTCGTACTCCCCGCGCAAGTGGTGCTGGCCAGAGTGAAATCCAGATTGGGCGCGCCCTGGGTCACTACCTTTACCGGGTTGGCCCCGAACGTCGTGCCGGGAGGGATGTTGTACTGCAATGTAATGGTGTAGTTACACGGTGTGGGAGTGGTCTGTCCGTTGGGGCAGACGTTCGACGTCGGTACCCGTGTTAACTCGTAGGCTCCGATGTCGCAGCGAGAGCCCTGAGGACGCGAAATTCCGCGCTGGTCAGTAGTGACCAGATTTCCAGACACGTCGGTGCAGGCGCTGAGCGGGATTGCATCGATGGCGGTGCTGCCGGTAAGCAGGGCGAAGGTTTGCGTTGGGCCGCCGTTATTCATGGGGGAACCCAGGTAAGAAGCGGCATTGGTGACATCCCTCTGGTCTCCGGTCGCGGTGAGGAAGGTGCAACTGCTGTCGTCCGAGAGGTTGTAGCCGTGGGAAATTGCGGTGCCGCCATCAAGGTAGCAGTCTCCGCCCAATGTCTGGCCGGCCAAAAGCGTGCTCCCCAGCGTCAGTGTGGCAAACGCATTGAAGATGCCGCCGCCGTAAGAGGCGGAGTTACCGGAGAAGGTGCTATTGCTTACCGTCAGCGTGGTGGTGTTGTAGATGCCACCGCCTATGCCCCCGGATGACGCGTTCTCCGAGAAGGTGCTATTCACAACCGTCGCAGTGCCATTCTCAAAGAAAATGCCACCACCGTTGCCGCCGGATGCGAGGTTGTAGTTGCCCGAGAGAGTGCTGTTTAGGACCGCGGTGTCGCCGTCACCGAAGATGCCGCCGCCGCCAAGAGCGGAGTTGACCGAAAGGGTGGTTGCGCTCACTGTCACGGTGCCACGGTCGTTGTAGATTCCGCCGCCGAGGACGGCAGAATTCATCGAAAGCGTGCTGTTCCTCACCGTCACGGTGCCATGGTTGTTGTAGATGCCGCCGCCGTAGGGGAAGAAGCTGGGTGCCTGCCCCTTCTCAATCGTCAGGCCGGAGATGGTGGCAGTCACTCCAGGGCTAACCACGAACACATTGCAGGCATTGTTCCCACTGATGGCTAGGTTGGCGGCGCCCGGCCCGCTGATCGTCAGGTTGTTCGTGAAGATGTCTAGCGAACCGTTATCGGCGCAATCGAGCGTGATCGTCGCCGGATAAGCGACGAGGCTAAAGTTAATGGTATCCCCATTACCGGCATTGTTGACCGCATATCGCAGTGAGTTCGGGTCGGTAACGTCGTCGGATCGATCGGTCACGGTGAAGGTCGTGGCCAGGCTGGGCAAGCACGCCATGAGGGCGAGCAGGCTCACCGCCAGCGGATGCAGCACGACGTACCTGAAAGTCTGATCGATTTTTGGGCGACGAGTGCGTCCCCATACGGCCACCAATACCAGCAACAACGAACACGCTCCCGCCAAAGCAGGGAATCGCCGCCCCACACTTTCGCGACTGGAAGAAGAAACGGACAGGTCTGCCAAAGAGATGGTGCAAGCTGAATCCGCGAGCTTGGTAGTCATAGAGAGATCTCCTGGGAAGCCAAACCGTCGCTCGTCCTGGGCCGAGCTTTCACGCCCTCCTCAGAGAGCCACACCTGCGAACATCTTCCGCAAAATAGCGCGCAAATAACCGGGAATCAATATGCAAAGCCCAGCATGCCACATGCAACATTATGCAGTCGGACCGCCGTGGAGGAGTTATTTCTTCAATTCGGTTTCAGAAGCTCGTTCCATCTGATGCCAGCCCATATCCTGTCTTAACCTTCTTATCCATGGCCCTGGCAAAGCGTTTCCGCGACTTTTTATGATGGTACTAGTCCGCACTAGCTAGATCTGCCAGGACCAGCGTTTGGAACTAACAACGGGCGCGCCGCCGCCAAATTGTGAGAATGCGCCTGCTCCTCGCTGAGCCCGACGCACTCCCATTTCACATGACTAAACATTGCGAGAGGACTTGCTTCGCCTGCATCTGGCTGGCACAATGTTACGGCTCTACCGCCGGGGGAAACGAATTCAGATCCGCATTCAACTGGGTGTAGAGAGTATTGCTGTAACTCCCCGATGCGACCTGGTCGGCTGCCACGGCGGCGACGCCGCAGTACGCGTCATTTACGGTGGTATGCGAGATCGTATTGCCAGAAACGCCAGTGCCGGAATATTCGTCGATACCGCAGCCCTCTCCATCCCGGGTAGCCCAGCCGTCAATGGGCCCCACATTGAAGATGGTATTGCCATCGATCAGACTGTTTGAAAAGTACCCGGAGGCCGAGCCTTGAATGTCGATACCACTCATTGCATCGATGTCCGAAATCAGGTTGTTGGTGATTTGGGAGTTGTTGGCCCCGTTGACAAAGATGCCGCTCTGAGCCCGGGTAATGATGTTGTGGTCGATCACCGTCCCATCGCCTACCGCTCGCAGGGTAACTCCTTCACTCCGAGCTCCGATGCAGGCTGGAACCGACAAAGTTCCGCAGTCTCCCTCGCTGATCACGTTTTGCTTCACCACCCCCACCGCCCCATTGGCGATAAATATGCCGAATTGGAATGGTATGCTCGGCCCGACGCCAGAAATGTTGTTGCCTTCGACGTCGACTGTCACGCCTGCATTAATTGCCTGAACCCCATCTTTCGTGAAGTCGTGAATACTGTTGTTCTCAATTGCGACCTGGAACGGACCAGGAGTGTTTGAATCGACCAGAACTCCGAAACCATTTCCGGGAAAGATGGCGCCACAGCTCTGCGGGTGTGCCAGTTGGGCGCCAGAGAGAGTGTTGTTATTGGCGGTGCCGGAAGCGTTGTAGAAGTGGATGTCGGCAATTTCCGGCGTGCATCCTTGTACCGAGTTACGGCTGGCGTCGATGGCCAGGTTTTCGATAGTAACATTCGAAGTGTTCATTACGGTGATGACTGCCTCAACCGGTAAATTTTGCAGGTCCTGTAGAGCGGGATGTAGTAGAACCCTGCCTACCTCGTTCCCATTCACATTGCTAACTATGCCCTGCAACGTAAGCGGCTTTGTGACAATGATTTGCTCGGTGTAAAGAGCAGGGCATATTTTGATGACGTCACCCGGGGCTGCAGCTTTAACAGCGGCGTTGATCGTGTTGTACTGCGCATTCGGGCACGACGTATTGGGTTTCCCAACGGTGATAGTTGCAGCGTGACTGTTCAGACCCATCATCAAGAAGCTAATGACGAGCAAAAGGACTCTTACCGAGGAACTCTTGTCTGGCAACATACCTTTCCTCCTTCTGCAAATAGGGATGCTCAATAGGCAAAAGCACCAGTCGCTTCATTCATGGAGGTGCCTATCGTTCTTTACCCATACGGCCTAATCGGGCGTGACCGGCTTGGTTCATGACGTGTGGCTTGCTACAATTCTGCGGATGAACCCGCGGACCATCCCGCTACTGATAAATGCGTGAATTGCGGGAAAAAAGGGACATTTAGGGCGGGTGCCCTAAATCAGGGTTGGCAAGGCTGCGGCGTTCTTAGTTGACTCTCGGCCAAACGGGGGCAAAATTGGGTTTATCGTGGCCCGCAGGCGAGGAAAAAAATCACGTTACAGAGCTTCTTGTGCGGTTTCGGGAAGGCGACCGCGAAGCCGAAGCTCAGCTCATACCTATAGTCTACGCGGAGCTGCGACGGTTAGCCTCGTTCTGTCTCAATCGTGAACGGACCGATCACACCCTGCAACCCACCGCGCTAGTCCACGAAGCTTTCCTTCGAATGGTCCATGAGAATCAACCGATTTGGCAGAATCGCGCGCACTTTTTCGCAGTCGCGGCGCGCCTTATGCGTCAAATTCTCGTGGATTACGCCCGCCGCCACCGCACTCACAAACGGGGTGGAGGACAAGAAAAACTTAGCCTGGACGCCGCCCTTGCGTTCACCCGGGAAAAGTCGGCGGAGGTCGTCATGTTGGACGACGCCCTCGATCGATTGTCCGAACAGGATCAACGTCAGGCACGGATCGTTGAAATGCGCTTCTTTGGGGGACTCACTATGGAGGAAATTGCCGAAGTGTTACAGCTTTCTCCAAAGACTGTGAAACGGGACTGGACGATGGCCCGCGCCTGGTTACACCAGAAAATCACGCGATAAGGAGAGAGCAGGCTTTTCAGCAGAAGTTGTTAGAGATCGTCAAGCCTGCCGACTACTTTGAATCCGAAACGCTGGGAACGAATCAAGAACCTGTTTGAGGAAGCGCTCGATCGTCCCCCCGAGCGGCGGGACTCGTTCCTGGCGGAAGCCTGCGGAGGCGACGAGACGTTAAGAGCTGAGGTTGCCGCACTCCTCGAACACAATCAGCAGGCCGGGAGCTTTCTCGAGGAGAGTCCTGTTCGAAAACTAGGCGGCGTTACTTCTCCGATCATGGCCGTACCCACATTTTCTTTTGGGCAGGTCATCGCTCAGCGCTTTCGGGTTGTTGATTTCATTGGGCGAGGCGGAATGGGCGAGGTGTATAAGGCCGAGGACTCACGGTTAAACCGGCTGGTAGCCCTTAAGTTCCTGCCCAACGAATCGGCTGAACACCCACAAGCCCTGAGGCGCTTCCGACGTGAGGGCCAGGCTGCATCGGCTTTGAATCATCCCAACATCTGCACCGTTTACGACGTCAGCGAGCATCAGGGCCGAGCCTTCATCGCCATGGAATTCCTTGAGGGGCAGGCCCTAAGGCACAAGATCGGCGCGCGTCCCCTGGAATTGCAACAACTTCTCAAGACTGCAATTGAGATTGCCGATGCTTTGGATGCGGCGCATCAGAAAGGCATCATTCACCGCGATATAAAGCCGGAGAACATTTTCATCAATACCCGAGAGGAAGCCAAGATTCTCGATTTCGGCCTGGCCAAGGTGGGCTCGCCAGAAGGAGCGTTGCCCGATAGCTCGACCCTCAATCGGACCGACGCGCTCACGCAACAGGGCATGGCGATGGGGACCGTCGCCTACATGTCGCCAGAACAGGCACGCGGGGAAATTCTGGATGCTCGTACCGATCTGTTCTCCTTCGGAGCAGTTCTTTACGAGATGGCCACTGGTTCGGCGCCCTTCAAGGGAAGCACGTCGGCAATCATCTTCGATTGCCTGTTGAATCGACTGCCTCCAAGACCTGTAGACCTGAACCCCAACGTCTTCCCGGAACTGGAACGAATCATTACGAAGGCTCTGGAAAAGGACCGTGACCTTCGCTACCAGACCGCTGCCGAGCTGAGAAGTGACGTTAAGCGATTTAAGCGCGACATGGAGTCCGGGGCTATATCTGCGGCCGCGATTCTGAAGCCACGTACTGCAGCACGACAAACTTGGACCTATGCTAGCGTTGGTCTTGCGCTTCTCTTACTTCTTGGATTTCTTGCTGCTTACCGACTGCGGCAACCCGCCGCGGTTGCAACGGGCGATTGGCAGCAGATTACTGATTTTACGGATTCGGCAGTACAACCTTCACTCTCAGCAGACGGCCGCATGCTTACTTTCATACGCGGTCCGGAAAGCTTTGCCACGGCAGGTCAGATTTATGTCAAGTTCTTGCCGAATGGCCGACCCGTCGCATTAACCCATGATGATCGCAGCAAGCTAGGCCCAGTTTTTTCACCGGATGGTTCACAGATCGATTACACCGTGCTAGAAGGTCTCAACTGGAATACTTACAAGATCCCCATAACTGGGGGTGAACCAGAATTACTGCTGCCAAATGCCACCGGACTAAGTTGGATTGATAGCGACAACCTTTTGTTCAGTGAAATTCGAGAGGGAATTCATATGGGAGTAGTGACAGCTACTCCGTTGCGCAGCGATGAGCATAGCGTTTATTTTCCTGCGGATCCCCGCGGCATGGCGCACCGTTCCTATATCTCGCCCGACAAGCAGTGGGCCGTGATAGTGGAGATGCAAACACCGGTTTGGTTGCGATGCCGACTGGTACCTCTGAATGGCAGTTCATCGGGGAAGCCGATAGGGCCGGATGGTCGCTGCGACTCGGCGGCCTGGTCTCCCGATGGGAAGTGGATCTATTTGGCGAGCGATAACGGGGGTAGTGTCACCCATGTCTGGCGAGTGAAGTTTCCCAACGGCACTCCAGAGCAGATCACATCCGGACCAACCGGAGAGTCGGGAATCGCAGTTGCTCCGGACGGTAAATCACTTATCACTTCGGTGGGCACCGTTCAGGGAACGGTTTGGCTTCACGATGAAAAGGGAGATCACCAGATTTCGTCCGAAGGCTACGCCTATTTCCCCTACATCAACAGTCAAGGAACGCGGTTGACCTACCTGGAACAGGATCGGAAACAGCATGTGGGTCGTGCTGACAACTCGGGTCAACAACCCGAGACAAAGCTGATGAGCGTGGATATAAGGACTGGAAACGGCCGAGAGATTTTCTCGGGTGCCGATGTCGGCGATTACTGCATTCCTCCAGAGGGCAAGGAACTCATCTACGCCGCCCGGGATCGGAACAATCGGGTCCACCTCTGGTCTGTGCCGATCGATCATGTGCGTCCGCCGAAGCGAATTACACCGGAAGAAACCGACGACAACAACATCATGTGCCTCAACGATGGCAATGTGTTCTTTAGCCGGGCGGAAAGCGGTTTGGAGGTTTTGTATCGCATGAAGCCGGACGGGGGCGGAATGCAAAAGGCGTTTCCGACACCTGTCCTGGATGTGGTGGCGACCTCACCGGACGGAAACTGGATGGCGGCGACTGTGAACTCTGCCGGCGGAAGCGCGACGCAGGTGATGATCTACAACCTGCGTGAAGGAACTGCAAAACAGATATGTGGTACTTGCAATCCGTTCTGGTCGCCAGATAGCAAGAGACTGTACGTCTCGTTCGCGCTCGTAACAAAGGGTGATGCGAAAGATCGTGGGCAGACTTACGTGATCCCGTGGACGCATGGTTCGAATCTGGGAGCGTTGCCGCCGGGCGGAACTCGAACCGAGGCAGAAGTTGCCAAAGTGGCTACGCTCGTTGCGGCGGCGCGCCGAGGCCAAGAGTTCGCTCCGGGCCCATCCCGTGATGTTTATGCTTTCAGTCGCCGCACAATCCAGCGGAACCTCTACCGTGTTCCCCTGCCTTAGGGAAACAGTTTCTTCGTCTGGGAGCTGGGTTGGCATAAAAACCCACGTGAGCTGGCAAGTTCCAGTCGCTCCGATGGTGCTACCTCGCGGTTCGTTGCTCCGCCCGATATATCTCCTCCTTTCAGTTCGGAATTCATCCTGTTATTCCTCAAGTAAGCGGCGATTATCCTCCGACAACCGTAACGGGGTGGAACGGCCGGACAACTAAGACAAGGTAGATTTGGAGCGGGGCGCCATTAGGCGGTTCAATGACAAGGAGATCTTTCAGCCCATTCGGAGCGGACCGAAATCTGTAGATTTCCCTCCACCCCGGAACGGGGCGGCCCTGCGCCACTCAAGAAGTGGGATCCTACGCCGTGGGGCAGCATTCGAATGCGGGCAGCCGGTTAGTTCGCATTGACAGGAGTTGACGTACCCAATCCCGCCTACTAAGATGACAACCCAAACCGGCTGCCAGGTTCGGCCTCTTTCGATTCTTCAGACATACCGCAATTTTTAGGCGCAAGGAGTGAAACCCATGACGTTCCGAGTCTCATTGTTGGTAATGGTCACCGCATGCACGCTGATCTTCGAAGCAACCTTGGCTTTCGGCGCGGCCCCCACCGTCACAATTTCCGCAAGTCCCACCAAAGTTTTTACCGGGCAGCCATTCGTGCTGACCTGGACCTCGACCGGAGCAACAGGTTGCATCGCGGCTGGCAACTGGAGCGGATCCGAGCCCACGTCGGGAAGCATGACGGTCACGCCGAGTGTGGCAGAGAGCCTGAGTTACTCGCTGACGTGCACGGGGTCCGGAAGCAGCGCCAGTGCCACCGCGAAGGTGACGGTGAGTACGCCGACGTTATCGATGAGCGAAAAGTTTTCGCCGAATGCGGTAACCATCTCGACGAGCGAGGGAGCGCCCTATGGAGACTGCGATTTCTGGACGGAGGGACCTTCGACCTGTTTCATCACGACGAATTTTGGTTACGGGCCGACGAAGGTGATTCGCGTGTACATATGCCTGAGCGGCGAGGTGTCGAACTCGGAATGTTCGCAGCAACCGGCGGTGACCGGACCGCTGTCGGCGTCCATGTTGAGCAAGATCAATTCGCGCATTGGAGCATTTGCGCATACCGGTGTACGGTTGATGATCCGGTTTACCTACAATATGGGCCCGATCGGACCGGGGGCGATGGATGCTCCGATTGACCTTATTTCATCGCACATTGACCAACTTGCGCCAATCGTGCTGAAACACAAAGACCTGATTTTCGCGCTGGAGGCAGGATTCATCGGGACGTGGGGCGAATGGCACGACTCCACCAACGGCAATGACACCGCGGCGGCCCACAAGACGGTGCTGGACAGGGAACTAGGGTACTTCAGTGGACTATTTCCGATTCTGGTCCGCTATCCGGCGGACCTGATCCAGTACACGGGGAACACGGTACCTCCGCCGGGGCTGGGAATCCACGATGACTATTACGATTCGTCGTCGGACGATGCGGGGACGTGGGACACGTGCGATCCGACGGGTGGGTGGTGCCTGTCGGGATACACGGCGAGCGACTTGCAGAAATACGCGGCGAACATTTCCACGACGACGATGTTTGCCGGGGAGTTTGGTGCACTCGATGAGAGCATGCAGAGCTGCAGCGCTTTAAACACCTACTCGTATACGTATCATTCGCAGTCGATCTCACTGAATCCGTATCCGGCGGACATTGGCACATTTCTGCAAAGTGAGGGTTGCGCTACTTCTTTTTTCAGCCAGGTGGGAACGAGGATTGTGCTGCAGGAGGTGACGCTCCTTGGCGAGGCGTCGCCCAGCGGAAGGATCTACCTGACAGCGACGATGGTCAACGGTGGCTATGGGCGAGTAATCCGCGAGCGTTCGGTTTACCTAGTTGTACTCCAGGAAGGAAAGGCGTTGGCGAATCTCGCGATACCGGTCGCCGACCTGGATCTGAGGACGCTGGCAGCATCTGCGACACCGACGCCTGTGACGTTTGCGTATGAATTCACGCTACCGCATTCCGTGGCTTCAGGACAGGTTTCGCTGGCGTTGCTGATCAAGGACCCGGCTCCGACATTATCGTCGCAGGCGGCGTACGCGCTGCCGCTCAACAGCAACGACGAAAGCGACAATCCGATTTTCGACGCGAGTACGGGGTATAACACGATTGCGACGTTTGATGTGAAGTAGATGTCCGGCTTGGGCTGTTTGCGGTCAATTCCATAGTGAGGGGTCCCAAAAGGTATTCCTTTCAGAAGGGTGCGAACAGGGAGAAGCAGCCCTTGCTGGCCATCAATTTAGCGAACCGGGAAGCCTACATCCTTTCTTGAGGGCCCGGGATAAGCCGGGATCAACCCGATACAAGCTCCTCGACAGCTCTCACCACTGAAGATGCTCGTTTGTCGAAGACTGCGGCGAAATTGAACAGGGCAGCCAGAGATGGGCTCTTTTCACCGCGTTCCAGTTGCCCGATGTAGTTCCGGTGATATCCGGAGTGGTGGGCCAATGCCTCCTGAGAATATCCACACTGTTCCCGAAGCTGACGTAGAATTACGCCAAAGGCAGTCTTGGGATCGAGTCTCTTTCTCTTTCTACTATCTGTATGGCATCACCAGCGAGCGCAAATTGATCGAGGAGTTGCGCATGCATCTGGCCGGGCGCCGGTTTACCGGCCTCGGGTTCGATCAGGAGATTCCGCATCACTCCACCTTCTCGAAGAACCGTCACGGACGGTTTCAGGAATCGAAAGTATTCGAGCAGTTGTTTGAAAAGATCGTGGCGCGTTGTCGAAGCGGGGCTGGTTCAAGGCGACAACCTGTCGGTAGATGGCAGTTTCGTGGAAGCCAATGCCAGCAAGCAGAGCCGCATTCCGCGCGAGCAGATGTCGGAAGCGGCGAAAGTAAACCGCAACGTGCGCCAGTATCTGGCGGAACTGGAAGAGCAGAATCCGACCGAAGAGCCCGTGCATGAGCAGGGTCAAGTCTCGACCACCGATCCCGACTCGACCTACGCGACCAAAGGTGGAACCCCGGCGCGGTTGGGTTACTACGACAATGTCGCCATGTTAACTTCCCGGCGCACCCTTCCCGATAACTCTCGTTGCCACCTTCAGTAACTCAGAACTGAGCGCCAAATGCGACTGTTGCGCCGCCCCGAGGTTTACCTCGAATCGAATCCTGTCAATTTGCATGACAAAGCCGATCATTCCTCCCTGTTCCGCAAAATCTGACATGGCGCTTACCGTGAGCACGTCCAACTGTCGGGTTGCGGTAAGAATAGCCCCCAGCCGTTTTCCTTCCGATGAGGCGATGAATAGAATCCGGCATGAGTTTGCTTCTTGAATTCTCGAAATTCGGCGCACAACAATCTTCTTGCCACCAATCTGCTCATCTGCAACAGTTGAGTCCAGAACCGCTCCGAAAGGGTCTTTTCCGAGTAGACAGATTTCGAAAGAGTCGAAGGTGGCGACTCGATTCGTTTTCCAAGTAACAAATTTTCCGAAGTTGTAAAGGTATGCAGCCTTGACCTGCGTCTCGGTCGGCACGGAGCTTTGAGACCAAGAAAGGACGACGCTTGGGAAAATCAGCAGGACGACATGGATTGCGTACGGTGGAAGCTTGAGGGGGACAAAACGCCAGACTGGTCTTCGAACCACTCCGCCCACCCCCTGAACGGTTCTTGATCGCCAGCGCGTGTGCACAGAGTCGGGCTCTTGACTGATGGTTATCGCGACGTTTCCCACGTAAGTTTGAGGTACGCTGCCCGGCGAATCCCAATGAGAGACTCAGTGGGGTCGCCCGTGCCCCACTCATAATGAAAAGGCTGAAACAGATTCTGTCCGACCAAAGAGAAACTAAACTCTTTGTGAATATGCCACTGAAAGCGTCCGTCCATGGTTTGGTAAGCATGAACATTCTGAGCCGGGAGAGCACTGACATAGTAGTACGTCTGATCGAATTCGAACCGTTTTCTGATATCGAAGTTGGACTGAATCTTCACTTGCTGAGCGGGACTGGAGCCTTCATAGGTGGGGACTGATCCGGTCGAACTGATGTTTGAACCCGGCACATTCGTATGGAAATCGATCCCCACGTAGGAGTATGAACCGGACAACTTCCACCAGGGTTTCGCGGTAAAGCTTGGGGCGATCTCAACGCCATTCGTTGCCCCGGCGATGGCATTCTCGTAAAAAATCGTTAGCGTGTCGCCGATTGGAGTCGGAGCGCCAAAGCTCTGCAGATGTTCGTATTTGCTATGAAACACGTCCAGATCGATGTACAACTTCGGCGTGAGCAACTGCCGATAGCCTCCCTCGTAGCCCAGAACAGTTTCTGATTTGAAGTTAGGATTGCCCGAGACCAGCAGATACGTCGGCGGATTCGTGGAGATTTCTCCCCCGGACAGTTGGAAACCTTCTTCGATACGCGATGGCGTCGTCACGGCACGCGTTACAGCCGCCCAAAAACTCTGATGAGGAGTGGGATTCCATAGACCTCGTAGCGTCGGCTGTATGTCAAAACCACTGAAATTGTTATCTTCCAGTTTTGCTCCCGCGATGACGGACAGCTTATCGTTCAGAAGATGAATTTCATCTTGAACGAATCCGGTGTGAAGGTAGTCAGTTTCGGCCTGTGGCACCACGTTCACAATAGGCGATTTTTGAAGAAATCTGTTCGGACTCCAATGCAGCCCGAATCCATAAGTAATTTGGTGGCGATCCGCGACTTTCAAACGATGAAGAAAATCAATGTCAATCGTATTCCGAGTCTCGCCATATAGCAGACCGCTGCGAATTGTGCGGTCGAAATAGGCTTCCAGATATATGTCCGAGCCGTTCGCAAACGTGTGCCGCCACATGCCAACGAGGTCTCCGCCCGAAACAACATTGACGAAGCTCAAAGGCCCAGTCTCTGCTGGCGATGTCCCGGCGTAAGCATCTCCTTCCAGCATGTAGTCGGTCCGGGTGTTTGGATTCCAGTCGAGGCGAAACCCTCCGCGCTCCTGATGCCACTCGTCGAAATTATTGTGATCGGGGTGGAATTCCGGTTCCCGAATGAAACCTTTCCCATACACTCGGTAGCTAAGCCCATCCCCCAAAGTGCCGCCATATCGCGCTTCTGATATGAAGTGATCTTCATTTCCGCCCAGATTTGAAGCCAAAACTCCCTGAGTGTCTGAGGCTTTCTTTGTAATGATATTGATGACGCCGTCTGCTGAATTCGGTCCCCAAATCGTCGCTCCCGGCCCACGGATCACTTCCATTCTGTCGATGTCCTCTAGTAGAACGTCTTGAACGTCCCAATAAACGCCCGCGTAGAGCGGGGTGTAGACGCTGCGACCATCGATCAAAACCAGAACTCCTTTTGAAAAGTTTGTCTCGGTACCTCGGATGCCGACAGCCCACTGATCGGAGTCGATCCTCGCGACCTCGACGCCCGGCACGAGGCGCAATAGTTCGGGGATACTAGTCGCCCCTGAGCGACGAATATCATCGCTCGTGAGAACAAAAACGGCTGCGGCAGATTTCCAGACCTGTTCTGGTTCTTTCGATACTGTCGTTACTTCCACATTTCCCAATTGCTCCAGTGTTAGCCGTTTGAGATGGTTGACCGATTCGTCGCTGGAAGAGGAAGCCTGCGCAGCAATTGCGAGAAGCAGGCTCGAAAACACCAGAGCCCACAAAGCGGCCTGCCGCGCTCCTGTAGAAGGTCGGGCGCTTGGTGTTACCATTTTAGGAAGCAGCACGTGGCTGTCTGCAGTTGTCAATGAGCCGTCTGACCCAGCGGCAAGATGTTCTCTCCGATTGCTGTTTTTCGAAAGCATGCATCCACACGGTACGTTCGACCGACAACGACAAAACTGACAACTTCAGGATGCAACTTCGGCGGACAAATGCTCTCCATCTCTTCGGCTACCAGCATCGTTCGTGTGAGACAGTTTCAGCCCCTTGCTCAGAGCACCCAATAGGCGCCTTCGGCCTGCTACCTGTAGGGGGCTCGGGCAACGAATCTAGTGCCCGAAGAGAACCAACCTCTATACGGTGTTTACTGTAGGCAGGCAAAAAGGAACTTGTAGGATTTTGCAGGGCAGAAATAGCCGGGTAATTTTCGCCGACTCAGTGGTAGCGCTCGCACATGTTGAGATTATGACAGATCGGAGGGCTTTCGGAATTGCTCGTCGGTCTTTCGCGCAGCGTCGCCCAGCAGCGTTTCTTCCTGACGCTTGGCGCCTATGTTGGCGAAAAGCAGACACTCGATGCGGGCTGCAACTTGAACAGACCATTCCGTCATCGCTCACCGGCGAGCTGCCTGTCACCAAGGGATACCACGTCGGCGTGGGTTCGGCATCTCGTACCCGCTTCATCAACACAAAAACCCGCAGAAAGACGCATCCACGTCGAATACAGGCAATCAAAAGAAGACCGGCAAGTGAAGAAAAATCGTCAAATTCACCGAAGCCCCATGAACGCCACCCGGATATTTGGAGGAGCAGCCGAACGCCAGCCAGTATCGTGACTTCGGAAATCAATTCAGCCAGTGACCCTCTCAGACTCACTCCAGTGTTTCGGCACCAACCAGCCGCGTGTGTCTCCGTGGCCTCGTTCCGAAGTCGCTCGTACTCGCTGCATCAGTCTTACCGGACCGCTCCGCGCGCAAGACCCAACTCGGCCTTCATCTCATGGCAAGCTTCCCCCTTAAGGCACCCAGTTGGGAGCACGATCACGTCATAGCGCAACAGGCGGGCCAGCAATCGCTTCACCGCGTTGAGTTGCCGCGCTTCCACCGATTCGTTGACCAGGTTGGCGGCGATGGTGAATCGCGTTCTTCGCTTCTGTCGGCACGGGGCCACGCACAATCGCGTTCGACCGCGCGGGTAAGCGTATTTTCGTCTCCGCCGCGCTGGCCGGTAAACTGCAAGTGTTTTCTGCGGGCTCCCTGCAGCTCCTGGCGGAAGGTTTTTCATGCACTTGCGTGGACTAACATTACTGACCGTGCTCGGTTAAGCTCGCGAATGTGTCGCAGATGCCGGGCACTGAAACCCAGAATCTCGGCCGCCTGCCACCACGTCATCTTCTTTGCCATCGCCCGCAAAATCACTTCCTGTATCTTCATCGCCCGCTCCATGGTGGCCTTCGAGTAGGAGAACATGCCTGGCATGGTCTCCTACTCTCACCGCCTGCAAAGCGGACATATCACTTGCTAATTGGACCGGACATTTGATGTGCTACCGACACGGTTAAGTACTTGGTTGACGTTTTCAGGCAGATTCGTTATCCTGCATCGCGCATTACGCGGCTCGCGCATAAGGTGATCCGCATTCACCGCGTATTCCATTTGTTCTCGATCTTGGGCGGATGCATCAGCGTCTGAAGGACGACACAATACTGCTCGGTTTTTGCTCGCAATGCGTCGAACTGATCTTTGGTGGCTTGCGGCGCCCGGACATCGAAATTAACTTTGATCTTCTCGAATCCGACGAGCGCGTGTTTCGAAAGCCCCAGAGTGCCTTGGAGGTCCAGATCGCCCTCAACCGTCACATCGATGCCCTCCGTGGGGATTCCCATCGCGGCTGCGACCATTTGACATGTGATCTGCGCGCAGGCAGCTACCGCACCTAACAGCAGATCGCCAGAGCAGGCATCGGTTCCGGCCCCGCCCACCCCATGGTGCGCCTGCGCGTTATAAATGGCGCGCCCAATATCCACCGAACACGAAATCGGCACATCGGTCTGGCTGCCATGTGCCATCAAGGTGATGCGGGAACTTGCGGGATCCTGCCGGTATCGGTCTTTTAAAGGCCGCTGCAGCGTTCGGACGTCCATAAATCCTCCAAGGGTTGGGGTATTATATACACACTCTTGGGGTGCCTTGGGCAAATCGGATGTCGAATGCGGCAAATTGCAACCTAAATCCGCGCCGCCAGCGGCATGCAATCACCTATCGGTTTCCAGCGACTGGTGAACGAGTTCTATGAACGAACATCTTCCACCAGCGACGGATTCGCAACCCTTGTCGCCGGGCCGTCGCCTCGGCCCGTACGAGATTCTTCAGCGGCTTGGCGCCGGCGGGATGGGCGAGGTTTATCGCGCCCGCGACACGCGCCTCGGTCGCGAAGTGGCCATCAAGACCGTCTCCTCGGACCGTCATTCCGAACCAAACGCCATCTTGCGTTTCGAACAGGAAGCCCGTTCCGCTTCCGGGCTCAATCACCCGAACATCGTCACGATTTACGAACTCGGCAGTGCGGACGGGCACCATTACATCGCCATGGAACTCGTCCAGGGTCAGACAGTGCGTCAAATGCTTGCGTCTGGCCCAATTCCATTTGACAAGGCGGTCGCGATAGCAGCCCAGATTGCCGATGCTCTTGCCAAGGCGCACGAATCCGGCATCGCGCATCGAGACCTAAAACCGGAAAACTTGATGGTAGCCGGAGAGGGCACTGCCAAGATCCTCGACTTCGGTCTCGCGAAATTGTTTACCAATTCTCGTGGCATAGGTAACGATGCGACCGCTGCAACCGCAATTACGAAGGAGGGAACAGTACTGGGCACAGTAGGTTACATGTCCCCGGAGCAGGCGAATGGCGCCGAAGCGGACTTTCGATCGGACCAGTTTTCCTTCGGATCGGTTCTTTACGAGATGGTGTGCGGCGTCCCCGCATTTCAGAGAGATTCTTATGCGGAAACCACGGCGGCAATTCTTCGCGATGAGCCGCAGAGACTTGTATCGAGGATGTTCGAGGCGCCCGCTCCCTTTATCTGGATCCTCGAGCGATGCCTTTCGAAAGATCCGCAGCTGCGCTATGCATCTACGCGAGATTTGGCTCGCGACCTGGCAGCGGTACGCGATCGAGTTGCCATAGCTCCGGCCCGTGATTCGGAAGTTCGCCTTAACAACCTTCCGGCCCAACGCACGGTTTTCGTCGGACGCGAACGGGAAGTGGCTGCTCTGCGGAAGCTTGTAAGCCGCGATGATGTGTGGCTCGTGACGCTCACGGGGCCCGGCGGCATTGGGAAGACGCGTCTCGCCCTGCAGGTCGCGGCCGATATGGGGGAGGAATTCCTGGGTGGCCTGTGCTTTGTTGGCCTGTCAGCAGTTGCCGAAGGAGGACTGATCGTTTCAGCAATCGCACAGACGATAGGGCTGCCCGACACCGGCAGCCAGTCCCCTCTCGAAAGCCTGAAAAAATATTTGAGTGGGCTGAAGAGGCCGGTGCTCCTGCTGCTCGACAACTTCGAGCATCTCGTTCCCTCAGCGCCAGTTGTCGCCGATCTGCTTTCCGCCAGCGGCAGGTTGAAGATGCTGGTCACGAGCCAGGCGGCTCTTCACATCTACGGTGAACACGAGTTCCCGGTGCCGCCACTTCCCGTGCCCGACCCCAAGGCGATTCCTCCGCTGGAAGAGCTTTCGCGTCTTCCAGCCATCGCGCTCTTTGTCAATCGTGCGCGAGCCGTGAAGAATGATTTCGTGCTGTCCAATGAGAATGCTGCCGCGGTCGTTGCCGTCTGCAATCGCCTTGACGGCCTGCCCCTTGCGATCGAATTAGCGGCGGCGCGAGTCAAACTATTCTCGCCGTCCGCCATGCTTAACCGGCTCGACAGCTCGTTAAGTCTGCTGACCGGAGGCGCCCGTGACCTTCCCACTCGCCAGCAGACGCTTCGCGGCACGGTGGATTGGAGCTACAACCTCTTAAATCCTGCCGAGCAAAAGCTCTTCCGTAGAATTGCCGTTTTTGCGGGCGGATGCACGCTGGAAGGCATCGAAGCCGTGTGCGACACCAAGGGAGATCTGGGGCTTCCCGTCCTCGACGGCGTCTCGTCCATGGTGGACAAGAGCCTGATGCAGCAGGTGGAGCAGACGGAAGGGGAAATGCGATTCGTCATCCTCTCAACTATTCGAGAGTATGCTCTCGAAGGTCTCGTTGCGTCCGGCGAGGAACCTGCCACTCGGCGTGCCCACGCCGCGTATTACCTAATCCTCGCTGAAGAAGGCGCCGCCGAGGCCGCTGCTCATCCCGAATGGCTCGACCTTTTTGAGGTCGAGCACGATAACTTCCGTGCCGTGCTCGATTTCTTCATCAAAACCGGGGATGCGGATTGGGGGCTTCGCCTTGGCGCAGCCATGTTCCGTTTCTGGGAGACGAGAGAACATCTCACCGAGGGGCGCAATCGCATTAGCAAACTGCTCAAATTGGAGGGAGCCGCGACGCGTCCAAAACTGCGTGCCCGCCTGCTTTTTGCGGCCGCGGTCCTCGCGGGTGAACAGGGAGATTACCGCGCAGGACAAGAATTGCTCGAAGATAGTCTTGAGACTTGTCTTGAACTTCAGGACAATCGCGGCGTCGCCGTAGCCCTCAACGCTTTGGCTGTCAACGCCCGCGATCGTGGTGACCTGGCTGCCTCGTCCCTGCTTTTCGAGCAATGTCTGGCGATCTGGAGGGATATCGGGGATCCCGCCAACATCGCGCGGGCCCTTAGCAATCTCGCGAACGTAATGAAGTTACAAGGCGACCTGTCGCGCGCGTCGTCGCTCTATGATGAAACTCTAATTATCTTCCGCAAGGTGGGTGATGTTTCGTGCATTGCATGGACACTCAATTACCAGGGAGACGTAGCGCGGGAGAGAAACGATCTGCCATCTGCTCGTTCATTCTATGAGCAAAGCCTCTCCACATTCAGCCTGTTGCGGGACGGCTGGGGAATTGCCAGTGTGCTCTCCGATTTAGCCGCCCTTAGCTGCAATCAGGGCAATAACGATGAAGCGCGGCGTCTCTACGGCGAGAGCATTAAGATGTTCCAAAATCTGGATCACAAACGCGGGATCGCGCGCGTGCTCGAATGTCTCGCCGTAAACGCGGCCGCTCAAGCGAATGCGGCGCAATCGTTGCGGTTGGCCGGAGCGGCCGCCGCATTGCGCGAGCAATTAGGGGCGCCCCTCACACCTGCCGAACGATCCAGGCTTGACAAAGCATTGGAATTTGCTCGCGGAACACTGGAAGGCCCGACCGGTATGGCCGCATGGATGGAAGGTTGGGCCATGCCGCTGGAACGCGCCGTCGAAAGAGCATTGAGTTGATGCGGGCGAGCTATGTTCCGAGATGCAATGTCGCTTGAGTCAACCCGCGGTATCAGCATCGATCAGGCGGCGCACTGCCGAGATGCGATTGGCGGGGAACCCGCCGCGCCGGGCATGTTCTCGTACCATTTCCTCGTCTGGCGCCAGGTACACGCAATAAATCTTGTCACCGGTGACGTAGCTATGGAGCCACTTGATCTCCGGGCCCATCTCTTTCAACACGCCTAACGATTTTCTGGCGACTTCCTGCAGTTCCGCGTCCGACAGGCTTCCCGCGCCCGGGATGTCCCGCTCTATAACATATTGCGGCATGGCCACCTCACTGATCGGCATGGTAGCAGATTTCTGCAGCGTGAGTGGAACTCGCTTCGGACGCGCTCTAGGGCTGTTGCGCGCCTGGTCGAGTTGCGCATAGAGGAGATACTGTCTCTCCCGATGGAGAGGCTCCGCGGCGCCATGCCTATTTGCGACGGCGGGCGCGGCCGAGAAGGCGGCGGATGCCGTCGATGCGGACGGACTCCTTTGCCCAAATCACACTATCGATCCGATAGAACCCGGCATCACCCATAGCAATGACGAATCGCTCCGGAATACCGAGCAGTTCCCCATGCTTGCAACGCTTCCATTCCATTGACCTCAGACCGTCCGGGAACCCTTCATGAACAGCTTGTGAAAACTGTTTGTTCGCGTAGCAAAAAATGGCGGACTGATATAAGCTCCTCCCCTTCTTTTGCTCGGGCCAAGAAGGACCGGGCCGTCGACTTCGGGAAATAAATTTGGAGGAGCCACGATGAAACACCTACTATTCTTCGCGTCAGCCGCGGCCAGCCTATTGCTTGCCGTCAGTCCAGCCTTAGCCCAGGACGAGGCACAGACTGTCAACAAGATCACCTTCAGCCTTACGCCTCAGGCCAAGTCTTTGGATTGTCTGGGAGTAGCAGGCGGTCCCACCCCGACCGCGACGGTGACTGTCACCCGGGGCAGTCTGCACGACACCTTGACGATGAAGGCGTCCCACCACAAGCCAAGACTCGATTTTGATCTTTTCACGATTCAAAACAGCAATCCGCTTTCCGACGGCCAGCCTGATCCGAATTTCGTCAATTTCGGATTGTCGTGGTATCAAACGGATGTTCAATCCACCAGTGCCGGAACCGCCACAGTCACGATCAATACGATCCTGCTGGACCAGATTTTTGGTTTTGACCCGGGGTAAGCCTCACGCCGACTCACACGTTCCACGTCGGCTTCTGGTTCAACGACCCCAACGATGCGAAAGCTTGCGGCTTTGATGTCACGCACCCGACCCCATTCAATGGAGAACAGGACGCGGGACCGAACGCTATGATCAGCCTGCCGAGTTCGACGACAGGCCTAGGTCCGTTGTGCACCAAGTCGAGCTGTCCGTAAAGGAACTTAACCAGCGATTCGAGAGGCCATCCGAAGGGCTGATCACAAGTGGCGAATACCGCCCAATTTTTGGGCGGTTCTTTTTAACCAGCGAAAGAGTGGGGGCCTGTAACTGACGAAAGCACGTTTGCGCTCATTGAGGGGTTTTGAGTGTAATGATTCCATAACAATGTCGGCTACCAGGCCCGAGCAAACTTTGGAGGCGCAACCCAACCAAAGGGCTCGGAAGAAAGGAGCCGAACATGCTGATTATAGGTTGTGATTATCATCCGGGCTTTCAGCAAATTGCTTTTGTGGAGACAAAAACAGGGGAGTGCGGGGAACGGCGACTGGCGCACCGCGAAGAAGCCGAGCAGTTCTACGGCACGCTCAAGGGTCGGAGAGTGCGTGTGGGTATGGAAGCCAGTGGACACGCGCGCTGGTTCGAGCGTTTTCTAGCGGCTTGCAGTTTGAGTTGTGGATCGGGGACGCGGCGGAGATACGGACGAAGCGGGTGCGCAAGCAGGAGACGGATCGTCAGGACGCGCAGTTGTTGCTACGGCTGCTGATCGAAGATCGGTTTCCCAGAATCTGGGTGGCGGATGCTGAGAACCGGGACCTGCGGGTTGTTGTGGCATCGTCACCGGCTGGTGCAGATGCGCACGCGCGTCATGAATCAGCTGCACGTGGTGGCGCTCCACGAGGGTGTACGCCGCAAGAAAGCACTGTGGCGGCCGGCCCGTCGCGCCGAAGCCGGAGCTTGGGGAGGGTCGGGGCTGCGGAATCATGATTGTCTTGACATTGTCGGGCAGGAACGCTATTCTCAACGCTGAAGGAGCAGTTATGTCTTCCCGCGCCACACGCAGCGAAAAATTGGACTTACGGCTGACACTCGATGCCAAAACGGCACTGCAAGCTGCTGCTGCGGCTTCAAATCGTTCCGTCAGCGAGTTTGTTTTAGAGAGTGCATTGGCGCGTGCCGACGAGGCGCTCGCGGATCGCCGCAGTTTTGGACTGAATGCAGATCAGTGGAAAGAATTCCTGGCAGCGCTTGATGCTCCACCGCGCCCCCTGCCCCGTCTCGAACGTCTTCTCAAAGAACCTGGATTCTTTGACGCGGGCACTCGCCAGTGAGCGATGTCCGACGCGTCGAAAAACTTCGACGCGATCACCCGGTCGAAAACTTCGATTGCCGTCGCGAGGAACTAAATCGCTATCTCGTGCGCTATGCTTGGCAAAATCAACAGGCGGGGGCCGCACAAACTTACGTTGGCATCGTGGGCGAAGTCATCGTGGGATACCACACGCTGGCGGTTGGGCATGTGACGTTGGAGGATGCTCCTGAACGCCTGACTAAAGGTCTGGCGAAACATCCGGTGCCAATCATGCTGCTCGCGCGGCTTGCAACTGACCATAGATGGCAGGGCAAAGGCGTCGGCAAGGCTTTATTGAGGGACGCGATGCAACGCACGCTACAAGCAGCCGAGATCGCCGGAATACGCGCCCTGGCCGTCCATGCAAAGGACGAAGAGGCGCGGGGCTTCTACGAACACTTTGATTTCGTTCCCTCCCCTACAGATCCCATGCACCTCTTCGTTCTGCTCAAAGATGTGCGCCGGATTGTCTTGGAATAAACGCCACGATCAGACTTTCTTTCGGCGCTGTCTGTAAGGCCCTTTGCATAGCCCTATCGGAGCTTAACGCAGCTTCGTTCAAAAGCAGCCCTGCCCGAGCATGACCGCCAAAGTGCTGTAGAATCCGCGGACATCCGCGACACATTGCGAAGCTGAGGTTTTTCTATCGTGCCAACGAGTGACCGCCCGAAAAATCGAGCATGTTGGGGCAAGTTCCGGTGATGTTTTGGAAGCGCAGACTGCACGGAAGTTTTTGTTGAGGGGAAGATCGACTTCGACAAGCTGAGGACCACTCTCGGTGGGGCCGCCCCGCGTGCAACAGTCGATCACCGAAACCAGATACGCCCAACCCACGCTCGGTCCCGCCCAGACCTTGGTCATGTCCGACTGCCAGACGTGATTGGGATACAGCGCTTCCACCTTACCCCAGTCCTCTTTCTCCGCGAGACCTGAAAGCGGCGCTGGCGTACCAACAGTCCGCGTTCCCGCATGACACGCAGCGCCCGCTTGCCATTGACCACCAGCCCGTGATGCCGCCCCAACCACTAGACCACGCGGCGATAGCCGTAGGCCGGTTTCTCGCCACAGGCCAAGATGATCTCCTGGTCGTGCGAGCGATCCGCACGGCTGACTCGCGGCTGCCGCCGATAGTAGAGACTCGACCGGCTGATGCCCAGCGTCTCGGCCACCAACTTCGCTTCGTTCCCTTGGGCCACTAACTCCCGTGCCGACGAATGCGCTGGCCCGCAGCTCACTCGCCCAGCACGTTTTTTAAGATCTCGATCTGCAAGTGCGATCGGCCCAGCGCACGCTCCAACTGTTTGATCCGTTTCTCCTGCTCGACATCGGGCTGCGCGGCTGCGCTTCTCCCCCCAGCGCAGCCTTGGCTCCCGCTTCCACTTCGTCTTTCCAACGGTAATAGAGATTGGGAGCGATCTCATACTTGCGGCACGTCTCTGCCACGTTGCCGCTCTTCAAACCTTCCAGCACAATCTGCCACTTCTCTTCCGGGGTTCTCTGGACTCTCGGCTTTCTCGACATTCTCGCCTCCTGGCGGAGGCCCCAAGCCTAACTAACTTCTTTGTCCAGTTCTACAGGGGTGCACTACAC
>Ga0181528_10000329_pt1 | contig 37338 bp, 35 predicted proteins | sample PEATcosm2014_Bin_47_FD_119742 | JGI IMG/M metagenome (GOLD analysis project Ga0181528, IMG submission 119742) | Peatland microbial communities from MTU Mesocosm Facility, Houghton, MI, USA - PEATcosm2014_Bin10_10_metaG | ecosystem: Environmental > Terrestrial > Soil > Wetlands > Peat | place...
GGCTCAGCGCCGGTGGACGTCACCTCGATCCTGAAACGCAACAACTGCGGCAAGGCGCTCGACATCGCGCGCATGGCCCGCGACATGATGGGTGGCAATGGGATTTCCGACGAGTTCGGCGTTGTCCGCCATCTCGTCAACCTCGAAGTCGTCAACACCTACGAAGGCACGCACGATGTGCACGCGCTCATCCTCGGGCGTGCGATTACAGGGATCGCCGCGTTTAGCTGGGCCACCGGGAGTCGATGACATGCAGCAAGCCGTAATCGGATCGACGGCGCGCACGCCGATCGGCGAGACGTTTCGCGACGCTTTCAACTCAATCGTCGGCGTCGAACTGGCGGCCCTTGATCGCCGCTTACGCCCGCGATCGCCGGGAAGGCAGCGCAGAGCGCGCATCGGGGGCGGCGCGGTTGCCGATCGACGTTTCTGGCGGCAGAGCTTCTGAAAAACCGGAGTCGCCCGCTGTCCCCCTGCGGCGCGTCGATTTGCTTTGCCCGAACCGCCTCGGCGCGCTTAAACCGCCCCACCTCAAGACAGGAGTGAACCCTTGGAATACAGGCGATTGGGCAAGTCGGGGCTGAAGGTCTCGGCGCTGACCCTCGGCACGATGACTTATGGCGGCCGGGGCAATTTCGCGAAAGTGGGCTCGGGCGGCGTGAGGGATGTCGCGCGCGCCATCGACCTTTCCGCCGACCACGGCGTCAATCTCATCGACACCGCCGACATCTACTCCATCGGCCATTGCGAGGAGCTGATCGGCGAGGCGACCGGCGGCAAGCTGAAGGAAGGCATGCTGATCGCCACCAAGGCGCGCTTTCCCATGGGGCCAGGGCCAAATGACGAAGGCCTCTCGCGCCATCACCTCATCCGCGCCTGCGAGGCGAGCCTGCGGCGGCTCAAGATCGAGACCATCGACCTCTACCAGTTGCACGAGCGCGATGGGCAGACGCCGCTCGAAGAGACCATGGAGGCGCTCGACAGCCTCGTGCGTTCGGGCAAGGTGCGCTACGTCGGCTGCTCCAATTTCTCCGGCTGGCACGTGATGAAGGCGATGGAGATCGCCCGCCGCGATGGTCGGGTCCCGTTCGTCTCGCAGCAGATTCACTATAGCCTGCAGGCGCGCGAGGCGGAATACGAACTGATCCCGATCTCGCTCGACCAGTGCCTCGGCGTCATGGTGTGGAGCCCGCTCGCCGGCGGCCTGCTCTCCGGCAAGCACCGTCGCAACGCTGCCGAGCCGCAGGGAACGCGCCAGCTCGCCGGCTGGAAGGAGCCGCCGATTGCGGATGAGAGCAAGCTGTTCGACATCGTCGACGAACTTGTGCGCATCGGGCAGTCACGCGGCGTCTCGGCGGCGCAGATCGCGCTGGCATGGCTGCTCGGCCGCCCCGCCGTCGCGACGCTGATCGTCGGCGCCCGCACCGAGGAACAGCTCAAGGACAATCTCGCCGCCGCCGATCTCAAGCTGACGGCGGAGGAGCGCGCCGGGCTCGACCAGGTGAGCCAGCCCGTGCTGCTCTATCCCTACTGGCACCAGAAGATGTCGGCGGCGAGCCGGCTCAGTCCGGAGGACCTGTCGCTGATTGGGCCTTATCTCACTTAGGAGATCGCGCCGGGGCGTTATCCGGCGCCGGTTCGGGCCATGGCGCGCCGCCTAGCGCCATGGCCGATGTCGGCGGCGCGGTTGTCGTCCGCCTCTGGCTGGCAGGCGGCCGGGCGACGAAGCGCTTGTTCGCAGATGGTGTTAACAGTTTTACAATACCGCATTAGTAGACCGGAATTGACAAGCTCCTGACGTGGTGGCGACGAAGGTGGTCGTCATCGGCATGACGCCGCACGTTGTTCCGGTCGGGCCGGACGTTTTCTCGCCGGATTTGAAATCGGCAGCGGTTTGGCGCGCCCGCGGTCGGCCAACGGGGGAAGGCCTTGCTCAACTGGGATGATGCGCCGCAGGGTCATGCGACCTGCGGGGCTAGACGCAATCCGGACCCGCAGAAGATCGACTTCGAGTCGCGCCTGCGCGCCCAGGTCGAGCAGCGTATGGCGGCGACTCCGGCCATGCTGCACTGCATAGACGAAGCCGGGCTGCTGGTTTTCGTCAGCGACGCCTGGCTCGACAAGCTCGGCTATCGCCGCGAAGAGGCGCTCGGGCGTCCGGCAACGGATTTCATGACGGAAGACTCGCGGCGGCGGGCGCTGCGAGAATTGATCCCGGAATTCTTCCGCATGGGCCGCTGCGACAACCATCAGTTCCAAATGGTCAAGCGCAACGGCGACGTCATCGAAGTGCTGCTGTCCGCTGTCGTCGTCGACGATGGCGCGGGGCGGGGCCGCCTTTCCCTGTCGGTGATCACCGACATCACCGCCCTCGTCGAAGCCAAGCGTTTTCTGGACGCGAGCGAGGCCCGATACCGCGGCCTCGTTGAGGACCAGTCGGAACTGGTCTCCCTGTCCACGCCGCAGGGCGAACTCCGCTACGTGAACGCGGCCTACGCAACGTTCCTCGGCAGGCGCCCCGAGGATATGGTCGGCCGCAGCCTGTTCGATTTCATCCCGCAGGACGAACGCGCGCATGTCGCCGAACACCTCGCGAGAGTCTGCGCGCGACGTGCGAAGGTTGAATGTGAGAACCGCGTCATCCAGCCGGACGGCAATACGCGCTGGTTCGCCTGGACGAACCGGGCCTTGACGGATCCCGAAGGGCCTATCGCGGTGATCCACTCCGTCGGACGCGACATCCAGGATCGGGTCGAAGCGGAGCGACGGCTTAAAGCCAGCGAGGCGCGCTACCGGTTTCTCGCCGAGAACTCGACGGACATGATCCTCCTCGTTGACGCGAACGGCAACCGCATCTACGCCTCGCCAGCGAGCCGCAAACTGCTCGGTTTCGAGCCGGAGGAAACCGTCGGTCTTCGATTGCAGGACTCCATTCATCCCGACGACGCGCCGCGGGTGCTTCCGGTCTTGGCGGATCGTCCTGGCGAGACCCTTCTGACTTACCGAATGCGTCGCAAGAATGGCAGCTACGTATGGGTGGAGACTACAGGCAAGACGGTCGACATAGCTGGAGGCGAACGACAGCGTCTTATCATCGTTCGCGATGTTTCGGCGCGAAAAGCGGTGGAAGATCGACTGGCCGAAGCCAACGCAAAGCTGGCGTTGCTCTCCAGCCAGGATGGATTGACGGGACTGGCGAACCGGCGAATATTCGACGAGACGCTCGCGCGCGAGTGCCGACGAGCCGCGCGCGCCGAGACCGCCATCGCTCTGATCATGATCGACGTGGACCGGTTCAAGGGCTTCAACGATCTCAACGGGCACCCTGCCGGCGACAAATGCCTGCGCTGCATCGCCGGCGCGATCGCCGAGTCGGTCCGTAGACCCGCCGACGTCGCTGCGCGCTATGGCGGCGAGGAATTCGCGGTCGTGCTCCCCGGCACGGATGAGGCTGGCGCGATGACCGTGGCGGCGAACATACAAAGGGCGGTGCAGCATCTCCAAATCAAACACGGCAGCAGCGAATGGGGGATCGCCACCGTCAGCATCGGGGTCGCCGCCGCTCGCCCCACTGCGGCGGAATACGCGCCCGACCTCCTCCTGCGGGACGCAGACCGGGCGCTGTACGCCGCCAAGAATGACGGGCGCAATGCTGTGAGGCCTGCATCAGGCCTGCGTGGTTGCGATGGACACGCGCAAGCCGCGATTTGAGCCGTCGAACCCCGGCCGCTCTTGCGCCGCGCGTTGACGACGTCGCGAGCTCGGGCCGCCTGAGCCGGCTCAGTATTCGATTTCTTCCGCGTCAAACGTCGCCTGTCCGGAATGCCACGCCTCCACAATTCGCTGTGCTTGAGCGAGGTCCAAGGCGCCCTCAAGCTCCGTACGCAGGCTGATGTCGCTATGCCCTTCGCTCGCAAGCGAAACGGCGAACTCGCACGCAGGGATTAGATTCTCGAACGAGTGAACGTGCTCTTCGCCTTCGTTGACGCCGCTGATCTGGTCGGCGGCAGGCGGAAGCGAATGCACATCTACGGATTGATTTATAGAAGAGCGGGCCATTCCATCACTCGGCGTGTTGGCGTTCAACTCCTTAACGGCGATATACCCCGCGTCGGTTCCGTCGTGCGGCTGGACGAAAGCTCGAAACGGCTTCGGCGGGTGCAGATGTCGTACAAAGCCCCGTTCGGAGCCGCTGCGGGGTTCGCAGCAGCATCGTAGCGGCGCGGACTGAAAGTCGCCGGGACGGCCTCCCGCCGGTGGTCCGAAATTCAAGCGCTGCGCCACGCGACGCGCTATCCTCAGCGACTCGGCGTGTCGCGCACGGGGCGGACTCCGGCGCAGGTTGGACGCACGTCCGAAGGGCGCACTTCGTACTCGGCGCGAAACAGGTTGCTGAAATGCGATGAACTGCTGAAGCCCATGGAATAGGCGATCTCCGTAATCGACTTACCCGCGTGCCGCGGCGATGTCAGCAATTCATGACAGCGCTGCAGCCGCCTCAATCGCAGCCATTCGGAAGCCGACATATTCGCAGCGCGAAACAACACGTGAAGATAGCGTAGCGAAATGCCGTTGTGATGCGCAACCGTCGAGAGCGACAGGTTGGGATCGCCGAGATTGGCTTCCATATAGGCCTGGACCGAGCGCAGACGGGCGCGCTGCACGCTGTCTTCGTCCGCCGACTGTCGCTCCGGTTCGGCCACCAGGGTGAGCGCCAGCAAGTCCATCAGCTGTTCGCCAAGCTTCTCTCGCGGCTTGGCGTCGATATTCTCGCCCTCGGCGGCGAGCGTGGCGCAGAAGTCAGCGACGATGCGGCCGAGTCCGTGGCTTAGACTGAAATGCGTCAACAACGGCGGCCGGCCGGACTCGAACCGTGTATCGAAAGCCCGCCGCGGCAACTCGATCCAGAATTGGCGCGATTTCACGTCGCAGCGCAATTCATAGGGTTCGTTGGCGTAGTAGAGCGAACCCATCCCCGGCCGCAAGACAGACGAGCCTCTGGCCTGCCGGATGTCGACTGCGCCAATGTGTTCTATGCCGACGTAGTAGCAATCCTTGTCGAAGTGGGAGATATGGCGGCTTTCCCTGCGCACGGATTGCGGGGACAACAGCGTGTCAGTCAGCGTCACCGCGCCGAGCCGGGCCTCGCGCACGAAGCCGGAATAGTCGCTCTGCGTCTCCGCTGCGCAATCCACTTGCAGGTAGATCTCGCAGATGGCTTCGCGCCAAGCCTGCCGACGCTTGGCGACAGGCAACGTCTTGGTGTCGAAAACGACCTGCACGGTCTCCTCCCTTGTCGTTCCCTCCGGCCCGTTGGCGTTTTCCGGCCTGCGAGCGCCGCTTGCCGGCGGGAACGGCGCAACCCGACCGACGGGGGCCGTTTTGCATGCCTTCCCCATGGCGGAGCGAGCGTAGCTTTCAACCCCCCGGGATAGCAAGCGCAGGCTGTGGCGCCTTCTGACGCACCCGGCCGAACACGCCGCCGACCAGGCTTTTGCGCTGTGGCGCAAGCGTCGATGCGCTGTCGCGCAAGCGCAGGCGTGGTAGGCCTGAGATATTGCGCCAGCGCGCAAGGCGCACGACGCTGCGGCGCCGCAAGACAGTTCGGGGAAACGATGCCTGGGTGGATGAGAAGCGCGGGAGTGACGCAAGAGAAGATCGTCCTCTTGATCTCCGTCGCCCTGTTCTGTGTTTTCTCGATGACTCTCAATGGGTTCTTGAGCTCGGGGAACATTGTTGCGCTCGTGCGCAGCGTCTCCACCCTGGGCATTTTGGGCGTCGGCATGGCGATCGTGGTCATCGGGCGAGGGATCGATCTGACGATCGTGACCACCTACGCGATGTCCGCCGCCTGGACATTCCACCTCGCCAACGCCGGCGTCTCGATTGGCGTGGCGATGATGCTCGGGTTTCTCCTGTCGCTCGCCGTCGGCGGCGTAAATGGCGTGCTGATCGCCTATGTCGAGATCCCCGCCTTTTTCGCCACCCTGGGGATGGCCTCGTTCGTCTATGGCTTCGTGCGCTATGTCCTGGTTCCGCTCTACGTCGTCTATATGCCGGCGAACGGCGCTCCGATCGCCTGGATCGGCGGCGGCTTCGTATTCGGAGTGCCGACGCCGATCCTGTTTTTCGCCCTCATTTCCCTGGCGGGATTCCTGTTCCTGCGGTTCACCAAACAGGGCCGCTTCATCTACGCGATCGGCGACAATTTCGCCGCCGCGCGCAACACCGGCGCACCGGTGCGTCCGGTGATCGTCCTGCAATACATGCTGTCGACGTCGATCGCCTACGTCGCGGGATTGATCACCGCGACGGCGGTCAACAGCATGAACACCAATATCGCGACGTCTTCGATGATCTACGACGTCATCCTCGTTGTCGTGCTCGGCGGCATAGGGCTCTCGGGCGGGCGCGGGGGCATCCGCAACGTGCTCGTCGGCACGCTGCTGATCGGCATTTTGCTCAACGGCATGACGATCATGAACATACAATATACTATGCAGAACGTGATCCGCAGCCTGATCTTGCTGTTGGCCATCGTGCTCGACAGCATCGTCAACCCACGTGACGAACAGACCGCGCAACAAGGCGACATCTAGAACGCCTTTTTGCCGATAAGAGAGGTTGAAGCATGCGTCATCATCTCTTTGTCTCGGTTGCAGCGCTTTCGGCGCTCGCCGTTTTGTCGCCGGCCCGCGCCCTCGACTGCGAAGCATTGAAAACGGCGAAAATCCCCGACGCCACGATCGTCAGCGCGACGGCGGTTCCTGCTGGCGATCTCACGACCGAAGACAAAGTGACCCGCAAGGCGATGCCGGCGTTTTGCCGCGTCGTCGCCTCGGTGAAAGACGCGCCCGACTCCGACGTTCGCGTCGAATTGTGGCTGCCGAACGAGGGCTGGAGCCGCGTTTTTCACCTTAACGGCAACGGCGGCTACGCGGGCGTCCTCGCCTACAACTACGGCGCGATGGAAGCGGCCGTCAAACGCGGATACGCGTCGGCGGAAACGGACCTCGGGACCGCGCCGGCGACGCCGCTCAATGGCGACGCCCTCGTCGGACATCCCGACAAGTGGAAGGATTGGGGATTGCTTGGCACGCACGAGGCAGCGGTCGCGGGCAAGCAGATCGCCAGCACATTCTATGGCGCAGACCCCGAGCGCTCATATTATACTGGCTGCTCGACGGGCGGCCAACAGGGACTGATCGAGGCCGAGTATTACCCGCAAGATTTCGACGGCGTTCTCGCCGGCGCGCCGGTCGTCAACCGCACCTGGGGGCACGCCGTCGCCGTGACCAGCTATCAAGCCGCCAACCTGAAACCCGGACACAAGCTTTCCGACGCCAATCTCGCCTTGCTGACCAAGTCGGCCATCGCCGCCTGCGGCGCCAAGGCGAACGGGCTCAAGTCGGACCCGTTCATCTCCGATCCGCTGTCCTGCGACTTCGATCCCGCGGCGCTGACCTGCAAGGGCGCCGCCGCGGACGATTGCCTCACTGTGGATCAAGTGGAGGCGGCGAAAGCGATCTATCTCGGACCCGCCGACAAAAACGGCAAACCGCTGTTCTATGGCGAGCCGCCCGGCAGCGAGTCCGGGGTCTTCAACTGGGGCTTCCTCGAGGCGCCCGGCAATGCGCCCGGCGAACCCGGGTTTGACGGCCTGTTCAAGTGGGTGTTCGGCTCCAAGTGGGATTGGCGCTCGTTCGATGTAGAACCGGATATGGCCAAGGTCGATGCTGAACTGGGGCCGGTGCTCAACGGCGCCGTGACGGGAGACGTTACAAAGTTCCGCGACCGCGGCGGGAAGCTGATCCTGTTCCAAGGTTGGGCGGACCCCATCGTTCCCGTCGGGCAGACCGTCAACTTCTACCGAGGCCTGATGAGCAAGTTCGGCGGCGAACAGAAGACGCAGGAATTCGCGCGGTTGTTCATGGCGCCCGGGATGGGCCATTGTTTCGGCGGCGCCGGCCCGAACCGGTTCGATTCCTCGGCGTTCGGCGGCCTGCAACCGCCCGCTCTCGACCCTGAGCATGATATATTCACTGCGCTTTCGCATTGGGTCGAGGATGGCGTCGCCCCGGATCGGGTGGTCGCAACGGCGTATGTGGGTGGCGATCAAACCAAGGGAATCGCGATGCAGCGGCCGCTGTGCCCATACCCGCAGAAAGGCTGGTACAAGGGCGATGGCGACACAAACTCCGCAGCAAACTTCGTTTGCGCGGTGGACAAGAAGTGAAGGCGAGACGAACCCGCTCGATGGCCTCGTCGACCCGAGTCACGAGCATGGCGCCGCAATAGGGCGACATCTGAAGCGCCGAACAGCAAAAGGGAGTGTGAAACATGCAGAACAGACATATGGCGGCGGCTTTTGGCTTCGCCCTTTCGCTGGCGGGACTGGCGTCCTACGCCACGGCCGCCGGCATCGACGACCCCCGGCGCGCCGATTACTTCAAGGCTTTCGCCGGGAAAACCATCGCCTTTGTGCCGGTGACGATGGGGATTGATCTCACCGAAGGTTGGGCTTCGGTTATGAAGAAGCAAGCCGAGCGGCTCGGCATGAAGTTCGAGATCCGCGACCCGCAGTTCAGCGCCGACGCCGGCGCGCAGGCGATCACGTCGCTGATCGCCGAGAAGCCCGACGTTCTCGTCGTTCATAATCCCGATATCCAATCCTACGCGAAGCTGTTGAAGCGCGCGGAGGAGGCCGGCATTCACGTCGTGCAGATCAACATGCGCTCGAACTACAATTCCGACGCCTATGTCGGCGCCGACTGGATCGGCATCGGCGAGGCGGAGGCGCAGGGCGCAGTCGACAATTGCGGCGCCGGAACCAGCGGCAAGGTCGCGATCCTGCAGGGACAGCCAACCTCCGGTTCGGACAGCGGCATGATGAAGGGCGCCGACAACGTCTTCAGCAAACATCCCGAGATCAAGGTCGTCGCCAACCAGGCCGGCGAATGGGACGCGACCAAGGCGCGCTCGATCATCGCCACCGTCATTCAGCAGAACCCGGACCTCTGCGCCGTGGTTGGCTTCTGGGACGTCATGGACCTGGGCGCGGCCGCCGCGATCAAGGAATCGGGCAAGCCAATCAAGCTCGTCACTTCCGGCGGCGGCGAACAGATGGCCTGCGACAACGTCGAAAAGGGTGTATTCGAACGTGAGATCGCCTATCAGGTCATGGATCAGGGACGCGATCTCAATGACATGATCGCGACGGTGCTGGAATCGGGACAACCGGCCGGCAAGCTGAAGGCGGTTATCTACAGCCCGCAGCTCGTCATCTCCAAGGCGACTCTCCGCCCGGGGCTGTGCTGGAACTCTCGCGACCTGAAAAAATAGATCGCTGCAATTGGGATAACGCTGGGCCGCTCGCCGGCTCGGCGTTTTTGTTGGCTGGAACCATGCGATGACGATCGGCGAGTGGGCGACACGGGCGCGCTATCGGTACGTTCCCGATCATGTCGTGGGCGAACTGCTCGGCCGGCGGTGGATGGACAACGTGATCCCGGTCGCGTTGCTCGCGGCGCTGTCGATTGCGCTGGTCGCGACCCTTCCGAATTTTCTTTCCACCGGCAATCTCTCCGACCTTTCGCGGCAGGTCGGCGAGTTCGGCTTGGTCGTGATCGGCATGACCGTCGTCATGCTCGCCGGCGGCATCGATCTCAGCGTCGGCTCCAATTTCGCCCTCGCCAACGTGACGGCGCTGACGCTGATCAACGTCGCGAAATGGCCGGTCGTGGGCGCCATCGCGGCGACGATCGTGGTCGGCGCGCTGAGCGGTCTGCTCAACGGCGCGCTGATCGGCTTTCTCAGGCTGCGAGCGTTCCTGACCACGCTCGTCACGCTGACCCTGTTGCGCGCCATCGTCGAGTTGCTGTTGCAGGCCTTTTCCGTGCAGATCGCCTCCAGCGACGTCGAGTCCGCGGCGTGGGACTACGTCGGCGCTGGCGCATTCCTGGGCGTTCCGCTCAGCTTCCTGGTGCTCGCCGCAGTGGCTGTTGTCGCGCAGATCGTGCTGACGCGGCTGCGCATCGGCTGGCGCATCGCCGCGGTCGGCGGTTCGCGCCGCGCGGCTTTCAACGCCGGCATCCCGGTGCGCAGCACGGTGTGTCTCACCTATGTCGTGTCCGGGGTGCTCACCGCTCTGGCCGGCGTGCTCTATGCCGCGCGGCTGTCCGGCTCCGGGCCCGATACCGGCGTAGGGCTCGAGCTTACCGTGGTCACGGCGGCGCTGCTCGGCGGCAACAGCGTCGGCGGCGGACGCGGCTCGATCGGAAAGGCGATGATGGGCGCCGTCATCGTCTCCTTGTTGACCAACGGCCTCGTCCGGCTTGGCCTCGCCAGCGGCGCCACCCAAATGGTGGTTGGCGGCGTGCTGCTGCTCGCCATCGGGATAGACGTGCGTTGGGGCAGGTGGCGCCACAAGTTGCGCGCCAAGGTCTACGTGTCGCCGGCCTATCTCGCATTGCCGCCCGCGCCGCTGCCGGCCGCCGCCTCGTCGCCTTATGCGATGAACGATCGCCTGAGGGAGGTCGAGATCATCGGCTTGGGCGAGGTCGATGGGCCCGAGGACGTCATTCTCGACCGCGAAGGCAACCTCTATTGCAGTGTGCGACAGGGCGACGTCGTCCGCTTCCTCGCGCCCGATCACGTCAAACGCGAGGTCTACGCCCATGTCGGCGGCAGGCCGCTCGGCATGGCCTTCGACAAGGCGGGCGACCTCGTCGTGTGCATCGCCGGCATGGGGCTCTATAGCGTCGATCCGCAGCGCAAGGTTCACAAGCTGACGGCCGAGACCAACCGCTCGCCGTTGTCAATCATCGACGATTCCCGCATGCGCCTCGCCGACGATCTCGACATCGCGCCGGACGGCAGGATCTATTTCAGCGAGGCGACGATCCGCTACGGCTTCGAGGAATGGGTGGTCGACTCGCTGGAAGGGCGCGGCAACGGCCGCATCATTCGCTACGATCCCGCGACGCAATCGACGCGCACGGTCTTGCGCAATCTGCTGTTCGCCAATGGCATGTGCGTCGCCCACGACGGCAAATCGGTATTGTTCGCCGAAACCTGGGGCTGCCGCGTGAGCCGCTTCTGGCTGGAAGGGTCGAAGGCGGGCAAGACCGAACGGGTCATCGCCAACCTACCCGGCTATCCCGACAACATCAATCGTGGGTCGCGCGGAACCTACTGGGTCGCGCTCGCTGGGACGCGGACGCCGAGCTACGATCTGGCGATGACGATGCCGGGGTTCCGCCGCCGCATGGCGCGCAGGGTCGCCGGCGACGAATGGTTGTTTCCCAATGTCAACGTCGGCTGCGTGGTGCATTTCGCGCAGGACGGAAGCATTCTCGAGACGCTGTGGGATCTCGCTGGCGAGAACCATCCGGCGATCACGTCGATGCGCGAGCATCAGGGCTATCTCTATCTGGGCGGCGTCACCAACAACCGCATCGGCCGCCTCAAGCTTGCCGACGCGGATCCGAGCTTCACCGGACAGGTTTCCTACTGGGGAGAGCGCCGTTGACGCCGCTGCGGGGAGCGCTCGACCGCTGGCTCGGCCGCGGCAAGGCGTCGATCACGACTCCGCCGTTGGATGGCGCCTTCCGTCCCAACGATTTGCTCGACGCGGCGCCGGTTGTGCTCGAGACGCCGGCGCCCGACAGTCTGGCCGCAACGGCGCTGGGTCTCATCGTTTCCTCCAGGAATTCGCTGTTGCGCGTCGACAAGCCGACGCCAGCTCCGCTGGCGTCGTTCGACGCCGAGATCAGCGCGCTCGTGGGATTGCCGGACGGCGGGGCCGTCGTCGGTCTCGCCGACGGAAGGCTGCTGTTTCTGGGCGGGCGGCGCGACGGGACGACCATCGCGGCGGATCGGCGGATCGGTTGCATCACCGCGCTCGCGCCGGCGGCGGACGGCGCCCTTCTCCTCGCCAATGGCTCGGCGGACCAGCCGCCCGCGGATTGGAAGCGCGACCTAATGTTGAAGAACGTCTCCGGGTCGGTCTGGCGGCTCGATCCCGAGAGCGGCGCACGCACACAACTGGCGGGCGCCCTCGCTTACCCCAATGGCTTGCTCGAAGAACGGGACACAATTTTGGTGTCCGAGAGCTGGCGCGCGGCGTTGACGCGCATCTCCCTCGGCGGGCGCAGCGCGCCGGCGCTGGAAGATCTGCCCGCCTATCCCGGCCGGCTGTCGCGCGGCGCCAGCGGCGCGATCTGGCTGGCCCTGTTCGCGCCGCGCAGCCAACTGGTCGAATTCGTGTTGAGCGAAGACGGCTATCGACGGCGCATGATCGAAACAATCGATCCCGAGTTCTGGGTGGCGCCGTGCCTGCGCTCTTCCCGGTCGCCGTTCGAACCGACGCAGCAGGGCGGCGTCAAGCAACTCGGCGTGCTGAAGCCGTGGTCGCCGAGCCGCTCCTACGGGCTCGTCGCGCGCCTGGACGCCGCATTACGACCGGTCGTCAGCTTCCACAGCCGCGCGAACGGACGCCGGCATGGCCTCACCTCTTGCCTGATGTGTGACGGCCGGCTCTATTTCGCCGCCAAGGGCGATGGCGTCGTCGCCGCTCACGCTTACGAGGAGCCGACGCCATGACGGCTTCGCAGCAGGACGCGACGCCGCTCCTGGAGATGATCGGCGTCGGCAAGGATTATCGCGGCGTGTCCGCGCTGAGGGACATAAACTTCGACCTCAGGCGCGGCGAGGTGCACGCCATCGTCGGCGAGAATGGAGCCGGAAAGTCGACGCTGGTGAAGATCCTCGCCGGCGCGGTGACGCCGAGCCGGGGCGAAATTCGCATCGCCGGCCAGCGAGTGCTGATTGCCGGTCCCGCGGGGGCGCGGCGGCACGGCATCGCGATGGTCTACCAGGAGACGAGCCTCGTCCCGACGATGACGGTAGCGCAGAACCTCTATCTCGGTGACGAAAAGTTCTTCAACCGTCTCCGCGGCACGTATATCGACGCGCAACAGTTTCTTCAGTCGCTGAACTTCCCCGTCGAGCCCACGGCGACAGTCGCTTCGCTCGGCACCGCGAAGCGACAGATGGTGGAAATCGCGCGCGCCGTGCGCCTCGAGGCCAAGATCATCATCTTCGACGAGCCCACCGCGACGCTGACGCCCGAGGAAAAGCATCATCTGTTCGCGCTGATCGATCGTCTGCGCAAGGCCGGCGTGACCATCGTCTTCATCAGCCACGCGTTGGAGGAAGCGCTGGAGATTTCCGAACGGATCACCATCCTGCGCGACGGCGCCCATGTCATCACCGACGAAGCCGGTGCATTCTCGCGCGAAACCGTCATCCGGCACATGGTGGGCAGGTCGCTGACCGACGAGCTCTACGGCCGCGCGGCCGAAGCCCGCAAGTCACGGCCGGCCGGCGAGAAGGTTCTCAGCGTGCAGAACCTGTCGATGCAGAACGTCGTGCGCAACACGTCGTTTTCGATCTTCGCCGGGCAGGTGACGGGGGTGTTCGGGCTGGTCGGTTCGGGCCGAACCGAAACGGCGAGAATCATCGCCGGAGTCGCCAAGCGCGACTTCTTCCACGGCGGCGACATCCGTTTCGAGAACCGTTCCCTGCGCTACCGCACGCCACGCGAGGCGGTTGGCGAGGGCGTCGTCTACGTCACCGAGGATCGCAAAGGCGACGGGTATTTCGAAACCATGTCGGTTGCGGAAAACATCTATATCGGGCGGATCTCGGCGCGCGACTCGCGCGGACTGACAGCGAGCCTTGCGCAAGCGCGCGGGCTCGCCGGCTTCTGGACGAAGAAGCTCAATATCAGAACGTTGAGCACGGACTCGCGCGTCGTCGAGCTTTCCGGCGGCAATCAGCAGAAGGTCGTCATCGCCAAGGCGCTGGTTCAGCGGCCCCGCCTGATCATCTTCGATGAGCCGACGCGCGGCGTGGACGTGGGCGCCATCGCGGAAATCCATCACCTGATTTCGGCGCTGGCGGACGAGGGCCTCGCCGTCATGGTGATCTCCTCCTATCTGCCGGAGATCCTGAACCTGTCAGATCGTATCCTTGTCGCGAGGCAGGGACGGATAGTTGAGGAACTCTCGCCCGGCGAGGCGACGTCGGAATCGGTCATGTTCGCGGCCGTCTACTAAGCTGTGCGACGGCGTCGTGCGTGCGGGCGTGCAGATGCGCCGGGGACCGTGAGCAGGCGGCCGACCACGCCCGCGGTCCGGATAGGATAAAAGTCCGAAGCGAAATCGCCGGGTCAAGCGATCTCGAGGCGAACGCGGCGGGCGCCGTTCAGCAAACGCCAAAAGTGGAATTGCGCCAGTGGGTCTTCCGACCAGCGCCGACGCAGACGCCCCGCAACAGGGAAGCGAAATTGTTGACGAAGTTAAGCGGGGTCTTGATCTCGTGGGCGATGCCGGCGGTGAGCTGGCCGAGCGAGGCGGGCTTCTCCGACTGCATCAACCGGTGCTGGGCCTTGGGCGGTTATCGAGGGATTGCGATGGTTCAAGCGTGTGCGCCTGCGCTTCCTCGAACAACCGCGTGTTCTCTATCGCAATCGCTGCTTGATCGGCGAAGGTAGGCGGCGCAGACTTCGCGGAAGATCGACGCCGGAGGCGTAGAACCGGGAATGACGGAGGGGATTCGTCGGGTCCGATCATTCGGCGCGGGTTCTTGCGCGCCGAGAAGTTCAACCAGAAGCACCCGTCCTGATCGTTGTAGAACGCGAAACGGTCGCGCCAGTCGATGCCTTCGTAGAGATCCGTCTTGCGGACGAGACACCGGTTGGCCGCGTGCGTGGTCCAGCTCACGCCGTCGTCGCTGACGGCGTCACAGATCGTCTGCGGAAACTCGGCGCAAATGCTATAGCCAGTGTAGAATCCGTGGAACTTGCCCGCGCCGAAGACGACCGGGCCGGTCGAGCAACCGTCGGCGTCCGGTTCGTCCGGCCCGCCGGGAATAAGCGCGGGTCCGACGTTCTCCCGATCCCGTCCCATGTCGCGTCCGCGTGTGCCGGCATTCGGAAGAGACGCATTCATCGCTCCATCTGAAGTCCGCTCGTCAGGGGTTCGTTCCGTGATTGGAGAGGCGCCGCGCCGGCCATCACCCCGGGCGGCGGAATATTCCGCGCACGACGTCCTGCTTGCACTTGAGGCTGTCGATGATGACGACGATGGGGATGATGGCGCCTTTCACGACGAGCAGTCAGAACAAGCTGACGTCGAAAAGCACCAGGCCGGCGAAGGCGGCCAACAGACCGGAAAGGGTGAAGGTTCGATCCCGACTTTCTTGATTGGCGCGCCCGACAGCTTCGCCGACTCGCGGTTACCGCCTATCGCGTAGACGTAAGTCCCGAAGTTTGTGCGATTGAGCGGAACTGCAAACACCGCCATCAGTACGACCATATAGAGAACAGGCACGGGCAGAACTCAAAGTTAGCGCGAGCCCAGGTCCGTGAACGCTGCATCCATATGATCTTCAAATAGGCGACGATCGATCCGCAGATCAGGCCAGTTAGTCCGCCGAGCGCCAGGGCGGGGCCGCTGCGAGCCAAAGCGGCGGATGATTGAACGCCATGAAGCCGGCGACCAACGTTCCCGACATGCCGATAATCGACCCAACCGAAAGATCGATGCCGCCGGGGGGCATCACCAGGCTCAAGCCCGAGGCGGTGTACATGTTGGTCGTGATCCGCAGCAGAACCGTACGCAGGTTGAGCGAGCCGAGGAACATCGGGCTCAGCAGCGATAGAGCCGCGCCGATGATCACAATGACGACGATGACGCCGAGGTTGGCGCGAACCACATCGACCCGGGGATTCGCGCGGATCATCAGAGGCTCACGCAGGGTTGAGCCTCGCCGAATTTTCGGCGCCAGCGGCAGTTGCGTAGGCGACGGCCGTGCTTGAAGATTGGTGCGCCATGGCCGGCCGACAATAAGGCATGGATACGCCGGGTCGGCGGAGTTGCAACCGATCGGCTCCGCGGTCGTATGCGGCGCGGACGTCGCGCGAAACCTGGCGTTCTGCAATCAAGCGGAAACAATGGCTCGACCAATTCGGCTCCGACCCGCCCGCCTCGCGCTGCGGTCACGGATTCGCCGTCGCCGCCTCCGCTGATGGCGAAGTTGCGCTCGCGCAGATCGTCGGCCGCGCGCGCCAATGCGGCCAGCGGACGCGTCGGGAGTTCTTCCCGAGACAAAGTCCCGCATACTCGAGACTTTTTGATATCCGCGCGTGAAAGAAAAATCTTGTCAAAACTGTGGGGCTAACTGAATGCTAACTCTCAGGTCGCAATTCGTGTACGCTATACGAAGGTGGCGGGCGATCTGGGGAAGCGCATGCGGAATCGTTGGGCGACCGGCGCAGCAACGGGCGCACTGCTGGTGGCGGGTTCGGCCCTTGCTGCGGGCGGCGGCGGCGCGGCGGCCGTCGTGGAACTGCCGACAATCGACATCTATTCGGCGACCCCGCTTCTGGGCGCCGGCATCGACGTTGATAAGACGCCGGCAGCGGTGACGATCATCCCCGCCCGGGAAGTCGGGCGCGAGAAGTCGCCCTCGGTCGTGCGCTCGCTGGAGCAGCAGACGCCAGGCGTGACTTTGCAGAATGTGTCCGGCAACGATCTTCAGCCGGACGTGACGTTCCGCGGCTTCGACGCCTCGCCAGTGCCCGGGACGCCGGAGGGTCTAGCGGTCTACCAGAACGGCATGCGCGTCAACGAGGCGTTCGGCGACAACGTCAATTGGGATTTCATTCCGCCCGAGGCGGTGAAGTCGATGGAGGTCATCAGCAACAACCCCGCCTTCGGTCTCAACGCGCTCGGCGGCGCAGTCGCGATTCAGATGAAGGACGGCTTCAATTATCAGGGAACGACGCTCGACCTGATGGGCGGATCCTATGGCCGCGCGCAAGGCTCGCTGCAATGGGGCAAGCAGGTCGGTAACTGGGGCGCCTATATCGAGGTCGACGGGACACACGACAACGGTTACCGCAAGTTCGGCGGATCGGAACTGCGCCGTATCTACGGCGACATCGGCTACAAGGGCGATTCCGGCGAGTTCCACATCAGCGCTGGCGGGGCCAACGATGCCTTCGGCGCCGCGGCGACGTCGCCAATTGAACTTTTGCAGTCCGGTTGGGGTAATGTCTATACGACGCCACAAAACAATCAAAATCAGCTCGGCTTTGTCAACGCCAACATCAACGCAAACGTGACGCCGACCTGGAGCCTGCAGGCCAACGCTCACGTGCGCTCGTTCTATCAATCGACCGAGGACGGCAATCCCTCGAACACTCAAGCCTGCGACCCGGCCCAGGGCGGCGCCGCCGGCTTCCTCTGCTACAACAACGGTTTCACGCCCGCCAACGGACTGAACGGGCAGCAGCTTGTGAACAGCTTTCCCGCGGGCGCCGTGCTCGGCGAGAACGACCGCACCTGGACGCAATCGACGACGGTGGGCGCGAGCCTACAGGCGACCAACACCGACAAGCTGTTCGGGCACGACAACCATTTCACGATCGGCGCCGGCTTCGACTACAGCGTCAGCCATTTCGGATCGAGCGCGGAACTGGGCGTGATCAACCCCGATTTCACCGTTTCGCCGTCGGGCGTATTCTTGGGCGACTCCGGCGACCCCACCACCATAGGTCCGGTGTCGCTGCGCACCACAAACGCCTACACCGGCCTCTACGCGCTCGACGCCTTCGACGTAACAGACAAGTTCACCGTCACGGCCGGCGGACGCTTCAACGTCGCCAATGTCAGGCTGGAGGACCAGCTCGGCACGGCGCTCAACGGCGGCGGCGACTACATGCGGTTCAATCCCGTCGTCGGCGCGACCTACAAGCTCACGCCGGCGGTGTCCGCCTATGCCGGCTATTCCGAGGCCAACCGCGCCCCGGTGCCGCTGGAGCTTGGCTGCGCCGATCCGCTCAATCCCTGCATTATCGGCAGCTTCCTTATTGCGGATCCAAAACTGCAACAGGTCGTCGCGCGCACGGCGGAGGCGGGCTTGCGCGGCACACATGACCTTGGCGAGGGAGCTCGCATCAACTGGAAGCTTGGCGGCTTCTACACGCGCACATCGAACGAGATTCTCAATGTGCCTGATCCCTTCATCCCGGGCTATGGCTATTTCCAGAATGCCGGCGGAACGCGGCGGTCCGGCGTTGAGGCGCATATCGATTATCGCAACGACAAACTGACGCTCGCCGCCAACTACAGCTATATCGACGCCATCTTCCTGAACTCGTTCCTGGTCGGCTCTAACTCGCCGTTCGCCGACGCCAACGGCAACATCCAGGTCAGACCAGGCGACCAGATTCCGATGATCCCGCATCATCGTTTCAAGTTCTCGGCCGACTACGAGGCGACGCCGCAGTTCACCATCGGCGGCGACGTCAATATCGTGGGTTCGCAATATTATGCGGGCGACGCCTCCAACCAATACCCGCAATTGCCGACCTACTGGTGCGCCGACCTCGACGCCACCTACAAGATAACGAAAAACATCCAGCTCTACGCCAAGGTCGAGAACGTATTTGATAACCGCTATTACACTTATGGAACCTTCTTCGACACGACCGAGGTCCCGAACTACAGCAACGGCGGCGCCGCATTCACGGACCCCCGTTCGCTGACCCCGGCGCGGCCGCGCGCTTTTTACGTGGGCATGAGGGCGACGTTCTAGGCAAGAATCGCGGGCGTTAACCGCCTGCCTGCAGCGCACGATAGTCATCACGCAATGGATGCGCCGCGAAGGGGCGCTCGCGCATCGGCGTCGCGCGGATGCGGAATTTTCTCGCAGGCGGGGAAATCCCTCGGCTGCCGCTTGCACCGGCAGGCGCCCGTGCGATACGCCCGCCAGCGGGCCACAAAGAACTTGGGAGGATTTGCTTGGAGAGCCTGTCGATTTCGCCGATCAATCTGTTTCTTCAGGCCGGACCCGTCGGCAAAGTCGTCATGGGGGCGCTGGGTCTGGCCTCGCTCTGGTGCTGGGTGCTGATCTTCGAGGGCGTCGTTGCGCTTATCCGGCTCGGCCGGTCGATCCGCGCCGCGCGCGCGGGCGCCGAGGCGGGCGGCGTTGAGGCGATCGCCGATGCTGGCCGTGAGGCCGCGGCGCTGGGCGTGGCCGGCGAGAGCGTCTCCGAGCGCCGCCAGCGCATCGGCGAGGCGATGGCGCGTGCGGGGCGCGAAACTCTCGCCCGCGCCGAAGGCGGCTTGCCCAATCTCGCCATCATCGCCTCCGTCGCGCCTTTCGTCGGCCTGTTCGGCACGGTTTGGGGCATCATGACAAGCTTCGCCGGCATAGCGGACGCCAAGGACACGAGTTTGGCCGTGGTCGCGCCCGGCATCGCCGAAGCGCTGGCGGCGACCGCCTACGGACTCGCCGCCGCCATTCCCGCCAGCGTCGGCTACAACCGCATCGGCGCCGGCTTTTCGCGCGCCGGCCGCGCCATGAACAATCTGATTGAGGTATGGGCGGTCGGTCTTGTCGCCGATGCGGAGCGGCGTCCATGAGCTTTTCAGTCCGCAACAACGGCGGCGACGACCTCTATAAGCCGCTCGCCGAAATCAACGTTACGCCGCTCGTCGACGTGATGCTGGTGCTGCTGATCATTTTCATGGTGACGGCGCCGCTGCTGACGCCGGGCGTAAAGGTCAATCTGCCGAAGGCGGCTTCTGCGACCGCGCTGAACCCGAAGGAGCCGTTGGTCGTGTCGGTCGGCCGCGACGGCCAGCTCGCCTTCGGCTCGGACGAGGTGGCGCTGGACGGGCTCGGGGCCGCCGTGAAGGCCAAGATGGGCGATGATCCGACTCGCGTCGTTCATATCCGCGGCGACAGGGACGCGGCTTTCGGCGATGTCGTCAAGGTGATGGATCGGCTGACTTTGGCCGGCGTTGCGCATATCGCGATCGTCACTGCGCCAAACGGCGCCAAGCCGGCCGCCGCGCAGCCGTGACGCCGAGCGTGCGCCCGATCTGGTTGAGACCCGCGGCGGTCGTCGTCGCGGTCGCGCTGCATGTCGCGGCGGCGGCGCTCATCGTCGCGCGACCTGTCCACCCGCCAATGGTCGAAACGTCTGAGGTCGAGGTGGCCGTTGACACGGCGCCCGAAGCTGCGCCTCTGCCGGCGCCGACGGAAACCGCCGCGCCCGAGCCCCCGCCCACCGCGCCGCCCGCCGAACCGCCGGCCCCGACGCCCTCCGAGACGCCTACGCCGGCTCCGACCGAGCCGCCGACCCCGACGCCCTCCGAGACGCCTACGCCGCCCCCGAGCGAGCCGCCGGCCCCGACGCCCTCCGAGACGCCCACGCCGACCCCGAGCGAGATGGCGGCCCCGACGCCGAATTCAGTCCCCGAGCCGCCCAAACCGGCCCCGCCAAGACCGCCCAAGCTCACGCCTGCGCCTCCCAAAGTCACGCCTACGCCGAAACCGAGCCCGAAACCGACGGCCAAACCCGTTCCGAGGCCAACACCGACCGAACGCGAGCCGTCTCGTGACGAAGCGCGCGAGCAGGCTGCAAAGCGCGCGCAGGCGGAAAAGCGAGAGGCGGCCCGAAAGGCCGCCGATGACGCTCGCAACGCGCGGGAGAAAGCCCGAACTTCGCGCGAAACCGGATCTGGGGAACGCCGCGCCAGCTCCACCAAGGCGTCGGGCGTCGACCTCGCCGCCTACGCGTCGACGATCTACGCTGAAATCGCACGACACAAGGACGCGTCGGGCATTCCGGCGAGCGGCAGCGTCGGCGTCATTTTCACTGTGGGCGCGAGCGGGCGGGTCGTCAGTCATTCGATCACGAAATCCTCCGGCGAAGCGTCGCTCGATTCGCGCGTTCACGCGATGATGCAAGCGGTGCAGGCGCCGCCGCCGCCGGGAGGCTCTTTCACCGGCCACATCACAATCCGCTTCAGCGGCTCGGAGTAATGTCGGGAATCCCGCAGGGAGCGGGCGGCTTCAACTTCAGACGACGCCTCTGATTGGCAAGTCTCAAGGCGCGGCGGAGCTGGGACCATGCAGCATGGGAACGTCGCTCTTGACGGTCGGTAGATCGCGGGCGGCCTGCCGCGAGTTGCGCGGACTAACCACTGCGGCCTCGCACGCAGTCTGACCGAATAGCTTGCAAAGCCAGGCCTCGCGCGCCGTGGGCGAGCCAGGGGTAGGGCGCGCCCAGATCCTGGAAGTGATGGTGCGCGTCGATCAAGGCGGTCATGGCGTCTACCGTCGCTTGCGCGTGACCTGGTCCGCCAGCACGGCGAGGATGACCACGACGCCGGTCGCGACATACTGCCAGAACGACGGCACGTTCATCAGCGTGAGGCCGTTGCGCATGCCGCCGAGCGTCAAGGCGCCGATCAGCGAACCCAGGGGATTGCCCTCGCCGCCGAACAGGCTCGCGCCGCCGATGACCGCCGCGCCGATCGCCTGCAACTCAAAGCCGTTGCCGCCGATCGGCTCCGCCGCGCCGATGCGCGCCACCAGGATGAAGCCGGCGATGGCCGAGAGGACGCCGGAGATGGCGTAGACGGAGATTTTCACCCGGTCGACGTCGACGCCGGAGAGCCGCGCCGCCTCCTCGTTGCCGCCGACCGCGATGATCTGCTCGCCCAGCGTGGTGAAGCGCACCAGCAGGAACGCGACGATGGCGATGGCGAGCGCGATGACGACCGGCGTCGGTATGCCGAAGACGTAGCCAGCGAAGACGGAGCGGAAGGTCTTGTCGATGCCGTAGATCGGCTTGCCGTCGGTGTAGATCAGCGCGAAACCGCGATAGACGCTCATCGAGCCCAGCGTGACGATGAAGTCCGGCAGCTTCAGCTTGGCGATCAGATAGCCGTTGACGAGGCCGCAGGCGAGGCCGACCGCCAGCCCCGCGAACACGGCGAGGAAGGCGTTGGCGTGCAGGAGGCTCGCCGCGACCATGCTGCTGACGCCGACCACGGAGCCGACGGAGAGGTCGATGCCCTTGGTCATCACCACCAGCGTCATGCCGACCGCGATCACGGCGTTGATCGACGATTGCAGCATGATGTCGATCAGGTTGCCGGGCTGGTAGAACGTGCTCGTCATCGCTGAGAACGCGAGGAACAGCGCGATCGCGCCCATCGCGACGCTGGCGCGGCGAATCCAGTCGAACCGCGCGGCGCGCTTGGCGACGCTGGCGCCGGCCACGGCGGGTCTGTTGTCGAGGGCGGTATTGTCCGTGCTCACGAGGCGAGTTCTCCCGAAGCGAGCCGCATCAGCCGTTCCTCGGTCAGGCCGGTGAGATCGGCGATGTCGTGGGCAAGCCGCCCGTCGCGCATCACGCCGATCCGGTCGGCGAGCGCGAGTAGTTCGGGCAGCTCGGAGGATATGACGAGCACGGCCGCGCCGCGGGCGGCGAGGCGGCGCAGCAGATCGTGGATCTCGGATTTGGCGCCGACGTCGATGCCGCGCGTCGGCTCGTCGAACAGGAACACCGTTGCGCCGGTCGCGAGCCAGCGCGCGATCACCACCTTCTGCTGATTGCCGCCCGAGAGATCGCGCACGAGCGCTTTCGGGTTGGGCGGCCTGATCCCGAGTTCGGCGATGTAGCGCTCGATCTCGCGCCGGCGCGCCTTGCCGCTGATGATCCCGCGCGAGGAGAAGCCGCCGGCGCTGGCGAGCGCGAAATTCTGCTCGACCGTCATCACAGGCACGAGCGACTGTCCGCGCCGGTCCTCGGGGATCAGCGCGATCCCCGCCGCCATCGCGTCACGCGGCGAAGCGATATCGACGAGCTTGCCTGCGACGAATACGCCGCCCGCGCGGCGCGGATCGGCGCCAAAGATGCAACGCACAAGCTCGGTTCGGCCGGAGCCGACGAGACCGGCGAGGCCGAAAATCTCGCCGCGAAAGAGGCTGAGGTCGACGCCGTTGAGGCGGTCGTTGGTCAGGCCCTCGACGCGCAGCGCTTCCTCGCGCCCGGCCTTGGCCGTTTCCGCGCGACCGCGCGACATTTCCAGCGCGAGCGTGCGGCCGGCGATGAGATTGTTGAGCTGGCTATCCGTGAAGTCGGCGGTCTCGCCGGAGGCGACGACGCGGCCGTCGCGCAGCACGGTGACGCGGTCGGAAATTTCGCGGATCTCGGCCATGCGGTGGGAGATGTAGATGATCGCCTTGCCGGCGCGCTTGAGGCCGCGGATGATCGCGAACAAGCCGTCGCGCTCGGCCGGCGTCAGGCTCGAAGTCGGCTCGTCGAAGGCGAGGATGCGGCCGCCGCGGGCGAGCGCGCGGGCGATCTCGACGATCTGCCGGTCGGCCATGCCGAGATCGCCGACAACAGCGGTCTCGGAGAGCGACGGCGCCAGCGGGTCGAGCAGCAGCCTCGCCGCCGCGCGCTGCGCCTTGCGGTCGGCGAAGGAGAGCGCCGGGCGGCGGCCGAGAAAGATGTTTTGCGCCACGTCGAGTTGCGGCACGACCGCCGGCTCCTGCGCGACAAGGCCGATGCCGCGCGCCAGCGCGTCGCGCGGATCGGCGGCGGTGACGCCGCCGACGCCGCCGATTTCGATGTCGCCGCCGTCGTGCCGGAACACGCCGAACAGGATCTTCATCAGCGTCGATTTGCCGGCGCCGTTCTCGCCGAGCAGCGCGTGCACCTCGCCGCCGTGGACGGTGAGATCGACGTTCGTCAGCGCCTGCACGCCGGCGAACGCCTTGCTGACTCGCACGAAGCGAAGCTCGGGGGTCGTTTGTAGCTCGGTCATGACGCCCGGGCTCCTTTAAGATTACGGCTTGAACGGCGGCGGGTTGGGGAAGTCCCTGACGTTGTCGGAGGTGATGGTCGCCTGCGGCGAGATCACCCACGGCGGAATCGGCTGACAACCGATCAGCCGCAGCGCCATCTGCACGCCGAGCACGCCTTCCTCATAAGGAAATTCCGCGACCGTCGCCTTCATCTGCCCGTCGCCGACCGAGCGCTTGGCTTCCGCGATGCCGTCGGTGCCGACGACCGCGACTTGTTTGGTCTTGTCGGCGGAGGAAACCGCTTCGTAGACGCCGAACGCCATGCCGTCGTTGTTGGCGTAGACGCCGATCAGGTCGGGATGCTGACGCAGGATGTTGCTGGTCGCGTCCATCGCCTTCAGACGGTCCCAATCTCCGGGTTGGCTGGCGACGAGTTGGAAGTTCGGATAGCTCTTGATCGTGGTGACGAAGCCCTCGATGCGCTTGCGCGCATTGGGCGAGCCCGCCTGACCCTCGATCTGCGCGACCTTGCCGCCGTCGGGATAGATCTTGCGCAGGAATTCGGCGGCCTTGGCGCCGATGGCGACCTGATCGGTCCCGATATAGGTGCTGGCGCCCTCGGTGCGCGCGTCGTCAATCACGATGGTCGGAATGTTGGCGGCCTTGGCGGCCTCAACCACGGGCGCGAGGTTGGAGTCGGACTGCGGCGAGATCAGCAGCGCGTCGGGCTTGGTGGAGAGGATCGTCTGCGCGAGGTTCAACTGCTCGGACAGCGAGGACTCGTCCTTGGCGGCCTGGATGTCGACCTTGATCTTGTACTTCGACGCCTCTTTCTGGATGCCGCTGGCGACGTCTTGCCAGAACTCGTTGATCAGCGTCTTGGTGACATAGGCGAAATGCAACTCCTTGCCCGGCGCGGGCACGGCGCCGAACTTGGCCTCGACGTCCTTGGAGTCGATCTTGTCGGCGGTTCCCGTCGGATAGGCCGGGCACGACCCCGCCGCCTGGGCCGAGACGACGGTCAGCGTGAGCGCCGCCGCGGCGACTGAAGTCAACAGTCCTGTGTGATGTTTCATGGCTTCCTCCTCCAAAAAGGGGCCATGGCCCCCCGCGAGCGACGGTCCGCCACAAACGCGGCCGCGCAAGACGTCTCCTCATGCCGCGGCCTCGACTGGCGGCGCGGAACCCTTGTTGGTTCGACCGAACGCGCCCTTTACGAGCGTCGGCCGTCTGGTAAAGAGCTATTCGGCCTATTCGTGAAGCACAATCCAGATTAATTTCTGGACAGTGTAGCCACGCTAAAGAGTGCCAGCCATGTCGCTTCCGCTTCGCGCCATCGGCGTCTTTCATGCAACTGCGCGGCTTGGCAGCGTCGCCAGGGCGGCGGGCGAACTCGGCGTTACTCCCTCCGCGGTCAGCCAGCAAATTCAGACGCTTGAGACGCAACTCGGCACGACGCTGATGACCAAGGCCGGCCGCCGCATCAAGCTCACCGAGGCGGGCGAGCGCTATTTCGAATCGATCGCGCAGAGCCTGGAGACCATCGGCGAGGCGACCGATCGCATCCGCGGCTATCGCGGCGTGACCTCGCTGACCATCCGCGCCAGCCCGACGCTGGCCTCGAAATGGTTGCTGCCGCGGCTCGCCTCGTTCGTGGAGGCGCATCCGCAATTCGACGTGCGCGTTGACGGCACCAGCGAGCCGACGGATTTTGCCCGCGAGGACGTCGACGTCGACATCCGCCACGGCAAGGGCCAATGGCCGGGGCTGTTCGTCGAGGGGCTCGCCGAAGAGCAGTTCTATCCCGTCTGCGCGCGCGGTTACGCGGAGCCGTTCGGCTTCGAGGCGGCGACATTGACGCGGCACCGGCTGATCCACTCGGTCAAATCGCAGGCGCAATGGTCGGCCTGGTTCAAGGCCGCCGGCGTGGCGACGGAGCGGCGCTGGCGACGGGTGCTGTTCGATCGCTCGCACATGGCGATCGACGCCGCGGCGGCCGGCATGGGCGTCGCGCTCGAAAGCGACTTCATGATGTGGCGCGAACTGCGCGACGGGGTGCTGGTCTGCCCGGTCGCGGCGCCGCCGCCGATCCGGCTGGTCACGCAATGGCTGGTCTGTCCCAACGACCATCTGCGGCTGTTCAAGGTGCGCGCCCTTCTCGATTGGATACGCGTGCAGCGCGACGCATGGCAGGCGTCTCGGGAGGCTGGGGCTTCACCGGTCTGAGACACTTTAGTTAGTCTAAGTATTCTGCGCGCAATTCTGAATTGTCCTTCACGAACACGGCGCTAGGCTCGCGGCCCGACCGCAAGGCCCGGCCATGGCGCCGAACATCTCGGAGGAAACATGAATCTCCACGCTCTCCTGGCGCGCCGCGCCGCCGCTCGCGGACCCGTGCGGGTCGGCATCATCGGCGCCGGCAAGTTCGGCTCTATGATCCTGGCGCAGGCGCAGCGCATCGAGGGTCTGCACGTCGTCGCCGTCGCCGATCTCGACGCCGGCCGCGCGCGCGCCTCGTTCAAGCGGGTGCACTGGCCGGAAGAGCGCTACGCGGCGAAGTCGATGGACGAGGCGGTAAGGACGGGCGCCACCTGCATTCTCGAAGACAGCGCCAAGCTGCTGGCGTTCCCCGAGATCGAATGCGTGGTCGAGGCGACCGGCCACCCGATCGCCGGCGTGCGCCATGCGCTCTCGGCAATAGAGCACGGCAAGCACATCATCATGGTCAATGTCGAGGCCGACGTGCTGTGCGGCCCGCTGCTCGCCGCCCGCGCGCGCCAGAAGGGCGTGATCTACTCGATGGCCTACGGCGATCAACCCGCCATCATGTGCGAACTGGTCGACTGGGTGCGCTCCTGCGGCTTCGAGCTGACCAGCGCCGGCAAGGGCATGAACTTCGAGCCGCGCTACCGCTATTCGACGCCGGACACGGTGTGGGGCTTCTTCGGCTGGAGCGCGGAGCAGGTCGCCAAGGGCGACTTCAATCCGAAGATGTACAACTCCTTCACCGACGGCACCAAGGCTTCGATCGAAATGGCCGCCGTCGCCAACGGGACCGGCCTCGACTGCCCAGACGATGGCCTCGCGTTTCCGCCGGCCGGCGTGCACGACCTCGCCCAGGTGTTCAAGCCGGTCGCCGACGGCGGGCGATTGCCCAAGAGCGGCCTCGTCGATATCGCCGCGAGCCAGGAGCCGGACGGGCGGGAGGTCCTCAACAACATCCGCTTCGGCGTGTTCGTCACCTTCAAGGCGCGTGACGAATACGCCCGCGCCTGCTTCGGCCAGTACGGGCTGAAGACCGACGCTTCCGGCTGGTACGGATCGATGTGGCGGCCGTTTCATATGATCGGGCTCGAGACCAGCATCAGCGTGCTTTCGGTGACGCTGCGCGGCGAGGCGACAGGGTCGCCGGTGGAGTTCCGCGGCGACGCGGTGGCCACCGCCAAGCGCGACCTGAAACCGGGCGAAACGCTCGACGGCGAGGGCGGCTTCTGCGTCTGGGCGAAGGCGATCCCCGCCTCGAAGAGCCTGGCGTTGAAGGCGCTGCCGATCGGCTTGGCGCATAACGTGAAACTGAAGCGCCCGGTCGCGCGCGACGCCGTCGTCAGCTACGACGACGTGGAACTGACTCACGACCTCGACGTCGTGGAGTTGCGCAAGGCGATGGAGGCGGGCGGCTTCTGACAGCCGCGCTATTGCGAGACGTGCGCGGCGGCGGCGGCGTTGGCGAATTCGGCGGCCGCGCGCAAATCGTCGCCGCGCGCCAGCCGCGTCGCCAGCGTTCCGACGAAGCAATCGCCGGCGCCGTGGGTCGAAACCACCTTGACGGGCTTGGGCGCAAGCCAGAACGCCGGCTCGCCGTCGGGTTGAACGACGAGACCGCCGCCGCCGAGCGTGACGATGACCGACCGACCGGGGGCGGCAAGGCGAGGCGCCGCAGCAAATGCCCCGTCGCGGCTTTCGACGTCGACATCCGACAGCATCGCCGCCTCCACCCGATTGACGATCAGAACGTCGACCCAACGAAGCAACGCGTCCGACATGGCCCGCGCCGGCGCCGCATTGAGCGCGACCTTCGCGCCGTCCGCACGCGCCGCCGCCGCCACGGCGATATTCACGGCCTCCGGCGTCTCGTTCTGCAGGATCTGCACACGCGCGCCGCCGAGCTCCGCCCACGCCAAAGCCGCGTCTCGCGGATCGATCCGCAGGTTCGACCCTGAGACGATCACCGCGCCGTAGTCGCCGTCGTCCTGCACGATCGCCGCCGAAATGCCGGAGCCGGTCTCGCCGTCGACCGTGACGGCGCTGTGATCGACGCCCGCCGCCGCGAGATGGGCGCGCAATTGCGCGCCGAAATCGTCGGCGCCGGTGCGCCCGATCATCGCCGTGCGCGCCCCGGCGCGGGCCGCCATGACCGCCTGATTGCCGCCCTTGCCGCCGCATTTGCGCTCCCCGCGTTTGCCCGCGACGGTTTCGTCGGGCCGGGGCAGGGCCGGCGCATAGAGCATGATGTCGAGATGCAAAGAGCCGCAGACGATCACATCAAAGGCGGGCATGGGCTAACAACTCACGTTTTGCGCTTCGCGCTCACCGCCGCCATCGTCTTGGCGAGGTTGGCTTCGGAAGCCTTGAGATTCTGTTGCGCGACGGCGATGAAGATCGCGTCCATGATGTTGAGTTGGGCGATGCGCGCGGCGGCGTTCTCGCTGGTGAGATACGAGCCTCTCGCGGTCGAGCACAGCACCACGTCGCTAAGTTCCGCCAGCGGCGAAGACGCATAGTTGGTGACGGCGATGATGCTGGCGCGATTGGCGCGCGCGATCTGAACCGAATCCACGACGCCGGTTGTCCGCCCGGAGTGGGAGAACGCGACGACGACGTCGCCCGCCCGAAGCAAGGACGCCGACATCGCCATCATGTGCGTGTCGTCGAACACGTTCGCGCGGACGCCGATGCGCAGGAACTTGTGGGCGACGTCGCGCGCGATCTGCGCCGAGCCGCCCAGCCCGTAGAAGTCACGGCTGTTGGCGTTGTGCAGCAGCCGGACGGCGTGGGTCAGCGCCTCGATATCGAGGATCGCGAGCGTCTCCTCGAGCGCCTGGATCGAGGTGCGGAAAACCTTATGAACGATGGTCTCGGGCGCGTCGTCCGGCGTCACGTCCTGGTGCAGATCGACGTTCGGCTGGCTCCGGTACGCTTGCAAAGCCGTGCGCAGGTCTTTGTAGCCATTGAAGCCGAGCCGCTTGGCGGTCTTGACGACCATCGCCTCGGAAACCTCCGCCTCGCGCGCGACCTGCTTTAACGGCAGCGCGGGATCGCCGTCGCCGCGCAGCAGGATTTCGGTGATGCGCGTCTCCGTCGCCGTCAGTTCCGGCAGAAGCATCCGGATTTTCGGTCCTACCGTCCTCGGGTCAAAGTTCGTGTTCATTCCCTGCCACGCGTCAATCGATCCACCAGCATCGCCAGTATGATGATTATGCTCGTGGCAAGCAATTGGTAGAACGCCTGGACGTCAATCCGTTGCGCATCGCGCCGAGCACGATGGCGCCCAGGATCGCGCCTGTCATCAACCCCTTGCCGCCCATCAGCGACGCCCCGCCGATTGCCGAGGCTGCGAACGCCTCCAGTTCCCGGAGGTTTCCGAGCGTCGGCTCCGCCGCGCCGAGGCGGGCGATGAGGATGATCGCGGCGAGAAAGCCGGACACGCCGCCGATGCGGGCGGTCTCCTCGTTGCCGCCGACGGCGAAAATGTACTCGCCGAGCGGGGTGCGGGCGAACAGCGCCGGGCCGATGACGACGAGCACCGCGACCACCGCCACCGGCGCCGGGAAGACGTCGATCTCGGAGGCGAACAGGCGGCGGAACGTGCTGGGTACGCCTAAGATTGGATTGCGGCCGGTGTAGATCAGCGCGAGCGCCCGGAGCAGGCTCGGCGTTCCAAGCGTGACGATGAACGGCTGCAAGCCGCCACAGGCGATGAGCAGGCCGTTGAAGGTCCCCGCGGGGAAGGCCGACGACAAGCCCGGCGGGGATCGGAACGAAAATGGGATAGCCGCCGACGAGCAGGGTCGCGGCGAGCACCGCCGAGCAGGCGGCGACGGGACCGACGGAAAGGTCGATGCCGCCGGAGATGATCACCATCGTCATGCCGATAGCGACGCAGGAGGTAATGCTCGATTGCTGCAGGCTGTTTATGAGATTGCGCTTGGAGAAGAACACGTCCGAGAGCAGACCGAACATGGCGCAGATGACGAGGAGGCCGATCAACGCGCCCAGGTCGCGGACGGTGAGGCGTACGCCCAGCCGGCGCAGAAAGGTCGGCGGCGCGGCGTCGTCGGAGGAGAGGCCTGTATTGTTCATGCGGCTTGGCTCGGCTTGTCGGCGAGCCCCACGATCAGTCGGTAGATTTCCGATTTCGCGCCGACGTCGACGCCGGGCGTGGGCTCGTCGAATATCAGCACGTGGGCTTCCGCCATCAGCCAGCGGCCGGTGACCGCCTTCTGCTGGTTGCCGCCGCTGAACAGTCGGTTGGCGCGGTCGACGCCGGGCGGGCGAAGCTGGACGCACGCGCGCCAGCGTCGGCACTTGCTCGCGCATCTGACGCCGCCCCGGCAGGCCGAAACGGGTCAGCCGCGGCAGCGTGCCATTCGACAGAATCGAGCCCTGCGGCAGGATGCGGTCTTTCTTGCGCCGCTTCGGGAGCAGCGCATGAACTTCGCCCCTGGCGACGGCAAACGAGACGTTGTCGAGCGCCTTCACCCCGGGGAAGGCCTTGCTCACCCCGGACATGGTCATAGCTGCGTAGCGCGCCGACATCATGGCTTGTACCTCGAAAGGCGCCGGTTCCTGGAGGACGGGCCGGCGCGAAACGCGCGGGCGTCAACCAGACGCCCGCGCACGGCGTCAGTCGGCGGCGGCGTCTTCCATCAGGCTCTTGCGAACCTTGGCTTCGTCGCCGGCGTAGCGGTCGATGTTGGCCTTGGTCACCAGCTCCTGAGGCGTGGCGACCACGCGCGGCAGCCTCCGACCCGCATGCAGACGCAGCGCGACCTCCATCGCGACCTCGCCGGAGGCGCGGGGAACGAGTCGACAGTCGCCGTCAGTTCGCCGTCCTTGATAGACTTGTAACGGGCACGCTGTCCTTCTCCGCCTCTTCAATCGCCGGCTGGATATTGGCGTCGGTCTGCGGCGAGACGAGCAGGATCCTGTAGCCCTTGGTCTGTGTGGCCTCTGCGATGGCGAGTGGTCCGAGCTGATCCTGCTCGCCTTGGCCCGCCTGAAGGTCGACCGTAAGGCCGGTCGCCTTGCCTTCCTTGGCGTAGCCCTCGTCGAGGCTGCGCCAAATTTCGTTGCCGAACGCCTTGCGACGGCGCCGACCTAGAGCCCGGCCTGGGCCTTCGGCAACGGTCCGAACTTCGCGTCGAGCTTCGACTAATCCATCCGGCTCGGCTCGGAGTCCGAATTGAGCGGCGCCAGCCTATCGGCGCGCCCGGCGACAGCGACGACAGCCGCGAGCGACGCTCCCAGCAGAATCGATTCTACCAATCCCGTTTTCATAGTGCGCTCCCCTTTGTCGCCTTGGTTGCTGCCGTCCGACGGCTGGACCTTATGATCCGTAGAGCGCCGAGCGCACGATGGCTTGCGCCGTCACCGCGTCCTGCGCCTCGATGGCGCGACGCTGCGCAGCGTCGTGCTTCAGCTTCGCCGCAGCTTTGCGCAGCGCGGCGACGGTTGCGATATTGCCGGCGCATTCGGCGACCGGGTCCATGCCAGCTGTGTCAGGGAAGGTGTCGAAATAGATCGCGCCCTCGTAGCCGGCGTCGTTCAGGGCGTAGATGAGCTCCAGCGTCTGGATTGGCTGGACGGCGCCGACCATCCACCCGTCGTCGCGCTTGCCGTAACCGTCATTGAGGTGAACGCCGAGCAGGCGCGAATATTTCGACACCAGTGCGGCGGCGTAAGCCGGCATCTCGTCGGCGAACAGCACGTGTGAGAAGTCGAGCGTCACGCCGAGGTTCGGCCGATCGATATCGCGGATCTCCAGCAACGTCGTGGCGACGTCGGGCATCAGGCTGAACGAGCGCGGCTCGTTGGGCTTGTATTCGATGCTGACGTCGACATCAGGGTTATGGTTGGCGGCTTCGCGCATCGCTTCGATTGTCTGGCCCCACAGACGCCGATAGTCGGCCTGGAACGAGTAGTCGAAGCCGTCCTGCCCCATCCACTGCGTCATCAGCTTGCCGCCGGCGCGGCTAAGCGAATCGAGCTCGCGGTTGGTGAGATCGATGGCGGCGCGTCGGATTTTCGGGTCAGGATGAGTAAAGGCGCCGAGACGATAGGCGTCATCGTCATAGTAGCGCATGGCGTAGCCATTGAGCGAAACGCCGAGGTCGCCCATGCGCGCGACGAGATCCTTATCGTCAAAGCCTTCGAGATGGTCGGGGAAGTCCAAGTCGACGCAGTTGAGACCTTCGACCTTGGCGGCTCGTCCCACCAGGTCCAGCGTCGTCGCTTTGCCATTGCCCTCCGGCCAATAGGCGCGTTCGCCGACTCGGAACGAGTCGAGGCGCGGCGAATTTGGGGGCGACATCGGATGGATGCGGCACGGGCGAAACTTCCGTCAGAAAACTTTATCAGTTCACTAGAAATAGTAAAGTATCGCAAGCTACGACGCAAGGGCTCTCTATTCCGCCACTGGGCCACAGCAAGTCTCCTCGGCGCGTACCGGCGCTTACGACAAAATATCGCTTGCGCCCAACATAAATGCATACAGAATGAGACTGTAGTGAAGTCTGCGTCATCGCGCACTGCTGGCCGACAGCGCTTCGCGGGACCTGCAAGCTTCAAGCTCATAGGCGGCGTCGCCGAGCTCGGGCCATGAACATTCTGGCCAAAGGTGAGCCCGCGCAACAGATCAAGCCGATCGACGATCTCATCGTCAAGACGTCGGGTCGCCAGTGTTTGGGATGAGGCGGTTGATGATGCCCAGAAGGCGCCGCCGATTTTCGAGCCTATCGGCGCGGCGGCCAGCAAAGCGGAGGGGCGTGAGATCTCCGTGCCGAACATGGAGCGGTTCCAGTTCAATGCCGCGGCGAAGGGCGCCTATGCGATCGCTCGGACCGCGGAGCCCGTCCGCGATGGCTGCTTCATTTTCCAAAGGGGTGCGATCTGATCATTCCCTTTCAGTCGTGGACCATGCGAGATCGCCCTGCCTGACTAAACTTGAAGCGCTTGGAGCCGTTGCGCTAGGTCGGCCTTGCCTTGAAAGCGACGCACGGCGCAGGAACAAACTCGGGCCGGGGGGTTGGCGTTCGCGTCGTTGATGATGCTTCCGCGTTCCATCTTGGGTTCTCACTTACTCTTCAATCGCGAGAATCGCGATTTCGTTGTCGCCCAAGAGGACACTATCGCCGACGCTTTTGCCCATGAGGATGCGCGCCAGCGGAGAGACGTATGAAATCGACCCTTGCCTCGGGTCGGCTTCATCTTCCCCGACAATGCGAAAGGACTGACGCGGGCCTTCGTTGCGCGCGAATGTCACGCGTCTTCCAAAGCAGAGTGCGCCGCCACATGGCGTGGGCGAAACAAGCTGTGCGGTTCGCAAGCGCTCGCCAAAATACTTCAAATCGCGAAACGCGCGCGCGGAGCCGCGTCTGCGTTCATTTATATCCTCGATCTGCTGAGAAGCTTCATAAGCCTTACGAGATTCCGCCAGGGCTGCCTCCAACGCTTTCAGTCCGGACGCCGTTACAAAATTTGTGTGTGGCGATATGGGTCGATCAGGAAGTTGGAATTCCGCGGCCGTCTCCGCGCTTTCTTCTCGGGTAAAGGCGACACTCATGGCTTTTCTGCTTCCTCCGTGCTCACGGCCGTACTCATAACGCTAACGGCGGAGAATCGCATCAACTCTTAACCCACGCTGACACGGCTGTTTCGCCATTCTCGCTCGGCCTATCCGCTCGGGCAAACAACTGCGGGTATTTCATGCGGAATTGTCGATTTGTCTCAAGGTCGGTCCGATCGCGCCGAGCGCCGAGGCGCCAGGACAGAACGCAGCCTTGATCAACGTCGTCATCGGCCCCATTTTGCTACGGTCAGACGGAATCAGAACGTGGCGCGAAAGAGATTTGCGCAGGGGGTTTTATAACGAGGCTGTCGCGTCGGAGCGCCGCCACGCCGTCGTTACTGTCCTCCTGATCCCCTGCATCGGCGCGGCGCAGGATCTCAAAGCGGCTTATGCGCGAGCAGCGGCCGTATCCCGACGCTTTGCACGGAAGCGGATGGCTCGATTTAGCATATCGAGGTTGGCCGCCACCTGGAGATGGACACGTCGACTTTCATTGTGTCGCATATGGCGTCGATCGCGATAGTGGTGGAGCAGGCCCATCGCCGATGGATTGATGCGACCTCGAAGGCGATCTCGGAACTCGGCGGCACCGAGCGCGGCTAGGCGATCAACATTCTCGTTCCCGCGGAGCTCAGGCGCGCGACCAAGCGGGTCATCTGGGACGGAATCGTCGCCTTGATCTCCTCGAAATCGGCGGGTCGCGGCACGCGGTCAGGCGTACAGATGGGAATTGTCGACTGACCGCCGCAGGCGATCAGTTTGACGTTAGGTTCGTCGAAATCGGCTTCGCCGTTAATGACGGGAATAGTGAACGGCCAATCGCGACGGGCGTCAGATCCGGAATTCTTGCCGTCGGCCTGAAGGAATTGGCTGTTGCGCACATGCCCGCGGCCGAAGCCGCGTCGAAAACGACGCGTGTCGAGGTGTAGTTGGGCAGCTTTCGTCGGCCCTCAATGCCCTCGTGGGTTGTGGCGACGCCGAGAAGGGCGGCGCGCGCCAAGACGTCCGAGGCGGGATCGGTGCCGACCATCGCGCCCAGTTCGAGATGCTCCGACATCCGCATCGATTTCGTCATCAGATCCGAGCCGATGTTGCCGGACCCAATGATCGCATGGGGGATCTTCGCCATCACGTCGGCTCCTTGGCGAAAGCGGCCAGCACCGACCCGAGGCCGTGAATCCGCACCACGTACGCGGCGCCTGCCTTGACGGGAACCATGGGCCCCCGCGCTCCCGACAGGATCGTGTCGCCCTCTCGATGCGGGCGCCCCGCCTTCGCCACGGTGTTGGCGAGCCAGAGCGTCGCGGAAAGCGGATCGCCGAGGCAGGCGGCTCGGGTCCCAACCGAGACGGGTCCGAGAGCGTGCTCTATCACGATGCATGCAAGGCGCAGGTCTAGCCCCTCGCCTTCTTTGGGCTGTCGCCGAGCACATACAAGCGCAATGAAGCGTTGTCGGCGAGGGTGTCGAGAATGCCGATCTTCCAGTCGGCGATGAGCGAATCGACGATCTCGATCGCCGGCAACGCGAATTCGATCGCACGCAGGATGTCGACGATCGTCAGTCGCTCGCCGTCGCGATCGCGGCCGAGCACGATGTCGATCTCCGCATCGAGCTTGGGCGGGATCAGGACAGGGGATGGCCTATCTTCACACGCACGCCAAGTTCACCGAGCCATTCCAACGACGCAGCAGCACGACGCTTGTGGAGGCGATTGCGCTTGCCGCCCGCCGACCTCGCAAATGTCGCATCGCCCGCCACCATATGGGACGGCAACACGGCGGGCACGAAGAATGTCGGCAAGAGGTTCATCGGCATTATGTCGGCCGACCAGCGCAATGGCGGCGTCCAGGGCGCGGGCGACGGCGCGGCGGAAGCGGCCAAGCCGCTCGGTTGGGACGTTCGCTCGCTCGATGGTCAGGCCGCGGTTCATGGCGACGCGATATTGCTGACCCAGGCGATTGCGATGACGCCGGACGGCATTCTGAACGTCGGCATCGACTTGAAACAACAACTGCCGGTACTGGGCAGGCCGCCGCCCCCGGCTTCGCGGCCGTCGTGAAATCGAACGGCCACGCCAGAGTCATCCTGTTCACCGACTCCATCTACGCGATCGCCGCCACCAAGACTGAGGCGTCGAGGGCGACCATCGAGGGGTGCGGCGGCTGCAAGGTTCTGACTGTCGCCGACACGCCGATCGCCGACCTCGGCAATCGCATGGGTCAGCTCATCACCTCGCCAACCCACTCGATCAGTTACGCCGACGCCGTGAAGACGACCACTGGCGACAGCGCCGCCGAAAGTGCATTCCGCTTGTTCCTCATCCCGGGCCTGTATCACTGCGATGGCGGAATCGGCCCGGCGCATACCGACGTACTCAGCGCAGTTGTCGCCTGGGTTGAAGAGTGTGAGGCGCTACAGGCGCTGTTGGCGCGCGCCGCCGAGGCTTCCGGCCCGTCTATCTCTATCCCGCTTTGGCCGCCTTTGACGGCAAGGGGACCCAGACAGCGCGGCGTTCTACACGTCGCAGGCGCCCAGCAAACCGTTCAACCTACGCGGCTGGGTCGGCGAAAGTCTGTTCTGCAAGATGTGGTGAACAGGCATCGCCTATGCTTCGCAGCCTCGGAACGCGAGCGTTGCGCCAGCAACAGACATCGTCGAACCAGTAAATCACCTTGGTGCATCCAATTTTCAGCGCCGCCAGATCGGCTCGGCTCGCGCTCGCGAACTGGGCTATCAAGGCCCGCAGGCGTGCGGACGTCTGTCGGCGTTCAACGAGGCAGAGCCTGAGGCCGGCACAGGTGTCATTCGTCGCCGGCGATCGGCTGCGAAGAGCCGCTCCTTGCTGCACGCTCATTGTCCAGATGCGCCAACATTCGCCTGTACGCCTTCCGCAATTCAGCTACGAAAATCTCGTAAGGCAGATCGTCGAACTCGCCGTGGAATCTCACATACTCCATGTGGCGGCGTCCTTGGGCGTCGAATTCCCTGAAGATCGAGTCCTCCCGACCGTTGAAATCCAGAGGCTTGACGCCATGCCGTTTGCATAGCGCCAGATCGAACGCCGGCGTCGCCTTTACCCATTTGCCATCAATGCAGCGCCGCATAGGCGCGCTAACGAAATAGATCGTCGTCCGTCGGCGCCAACATGCGCGGCGATGCAAGGTGGTAGCGAACGTCGGCGAAGCCTAGCCGGGCTGGGACGCCCGAGGCGCGCGCGACGGCCGCGAGCGCAATGGCCTTCGGCGCGCAAAACGCGCTCGCTGCGGAGAGACAGGCCGAGGCCCTGAACTGCGCGGGATCGAGACCAGATGTGCTCATGTCATAGCGGATCGCATCGCGAACCGCGTAGTACAGCCTCACCGCCTTCTCAAGCGAATTGGAAGTTGCGCCAGCGTGGCGGCGCGCAAACTCCGTCACCTTCGACGCTGCGCTGTCAATAAAGACGGTCGCCCGCAGCGCCGCTTCGAAGCCGTCGTTCTTTTCATTTTCCGTGTCGATAGTGGAGGCCCTTCGCTCAATCGTGGCCCATTCCCAAATAGGTCGAGGAATATTCGCTTCTCAGCTTGCCCTTCTGAATCTTGCCCGTCGCGGTCTTCGGCATCGCCGTCGCAAACAGGATTCGCTTCGGGCGCTTGAATGGACTGAGGTGACGGCTAACCTTCTCAATGAGCTCTCTCTCACTGATGCTAATACTGACCCGCGTAGAATTTGACTCGTTTGTGAATGGCGAAGCCTTGCTCAGCGTGATTCAAGCTGGCGAACGGAAGAGGTTCGCCATGAGAGGCATTGCGCTTCGGTCGGATTTTGA
>Ga0181528_10000330_pt1 | contig 36977 bp, 40 predicted proteins | sample PEATcosm2014_Bin_47_FD_119742 | JGI IMG/M metagenome (GOLD analysis project Ga0181528, IMG submission 119742) | Peatland microbial communities from MTU Mesocosm Facility, Houghton, MI, USA - PEATcosm2014_Bin10_10_metaG | ecosystem: Environmental > Terrestrial > Soil > Wetlands > Peat | place...
AAACCGCGCAAAACGAGCTTCGCTCTCCATCGCCACGAACTCCGCCGACAATCCGAATCGACAGAATATCAGGGCTTTGCGCGTCGCGAATCTGCAAAGTCGATTCGTGACTCAGTAGAAATAGGCGCTTTCCGGCGCACAGATGCTCATGATGCGCCCAAGCCGCCGCACTTCGGCGAGGCTCTTGGCGATCAGCCGGCCTGCGGTCGCTGCGTCGGGGTGATGGAATTGCCGGATGGCGTCGCAGCCGAGCGCCGTCCCTTTCCAGACCCCCAGTTGCGGCGCGGCGACGCCAAGGCCGATGGGCAACAGCGGAAGACCCGCCGCGGCGGCGGTTATTCCGAGGAAGCGGCGACGCGAAAATCTGCGCCTTCGGCCCGGCGTGTTCGGTCAGGTTCATGCCGCAGAACTCGGCGACGGACGCGTCCGTCACTTCTCGCGGCTCCGGAGCGCGGACGGAATCCCATTGCGGTCGCAGGCGGCGAGCAGGGTCAACGATCTCGTCAGCGAAGCGCAGCTTCATACCGGCCTTCGTGCGAAAGCCGCCACGGCGGCGCCGAGTGGGGCGATGATCCAGACAACGAGGGCGCCCAGCAGCAGCCCCGGCGAGAGACCGGCGCGCGCGCCGAGACCGGCAACGCCAGCGTAGCCACTGACGCCCGGCGACGCCGTCAGGTTGAGCAAGCGATAAACGTCGGCGGGGCTGAGCAACAGCAATACATTGACGGCGCCGGCCGTGAGTGTCCGGCCCTGACCGGCGACAGCGCGCCGAGCAACGCCATATCGTACAGCAGTACGAGAAGCAGCCAGACGCCGATCCCGATTCCGCCGGCCGCGCCGCGATCCCTGACCAGCGCGCTGATGAAATAGCCGAGGGCGATGAACACGCCGCCCAACAGCGCCGAAGCCGCCGCCATCGGGGCGAACGCCGCGAGCGCGTCGCCGTCGCCGCCCGCGACGAGGACAAGCGCGAGTCCCGCCACGCCGTAGCCGATGAAGGTCGCCAGCGTCAGGATGCGGAGATGACCCAAGAACCTGCCGATGACGATCTGCCACCGATGCGCCAGATAAACCAGGAGCAGAGGCAGTGTGCCGCGCTCCGCCTCGCCGCCTCGGCCGACGAACACGCCGGAGTCCTTGTCGATCAAGCTGACGACCGAACCGCGGATTGTCAGCTTGCGCACCGCGACGTCCGGCGCGCGGATTGTGATCGCATTGCCTTTTCGGGTCCCCAGAACGACCGCGCCGGGTTCTCCTTCAAGGGCGATTCCTGGCCGGTCGGTGACGAGATCGCCGGAATAGGTTCCCGCGGCGAGACGCAGAATATCTCCGGAGGCGGCGCGGGAGAGCGCCTCGACGGCGCTCTCCCCGGACCTGACAACCAAAGTCGCCACGTCGACGCGCGTCGACGAAGCGGCGCTCCCGATGACGAGAGGCGCGAGCGCCGCGAAGGCAGCGCCGAAGCATGGTTTTAGACGGCCTTCGGATGAACGATCGTCCGACCCAACATTTCCAGGTGCAGCGCGTGGCAGAACAGCTGGCAGTACCATCAGTGGTCGCCCGGCCGGTCGGCCTTGAATTTGACCGACGCGCTCATGTGTGGGCTGATCTCTCTATGGCGATCCCCCAGGCGTACAATGCTGAAGCCATGGCTCAGGTTCTCGATGTCGTTCATATTCGTCAGGAAGACGGTCACCTCGTCGCCTTCGTTCACCTCGAATTTGTCGAGGTTGTAGTGCGGGGCGTTCGAGTGTGGCCGCCCACCTGCGCGTTTCCTCCCACATCGGATCGTCGCGTTTGTAGACGATGATCGGATTGATGACGCTACGGTGGATGATCTCCATATCGTGCGGCTCCGCACAAGCGGGTCCCTCGTGGTCGACGCGTATCTCGTTTTGCGTGATGTCGATCAACTGATCGTTGTTTGGTTTGAGCGGGCCGGCGTTGATAAAGCGATCCTTGGAGAACTTTTTCAACGACACAAGCCACTTGCCGTCGGCGTTCTTGGACGCGACGACGGAAGCGTGGTTGTGGCCCGGCTGATAGGCGACGTCGAGCTTTTGCGCGATCGGATCGATCTCCTCGCTGACGAAGGCGCGCTTCGCCTTGTCGATGTTCCACTTGACCACTTGGCTGTCATGGACAGCGTGGTAAAAGCGTTGCCGCGAGCGTCGAACGCGGTATGCAACGGGCCAAGACCCAGTTCCGATTCGGCGACGATGACGTCGCGCTCCTTGAACTTGTCGTCGAACAGGTCGTCCAGTTTCCTGACGTCGATGACGCTGACGGTCTGGGACAGCTTGCCGTTGATGACGACGTGAATGCCGTCTCGCGCCGTATTGACGCTGTGCGGCGAATTGGGGATGGGAATGTAGCGAGCATATTTCGATCCATGCCGACCATCGACAACCTTGACGCCGTTGATCGTCTTGAAGTCGCGCCCGTCACCGCCTGCTCGATGCGCTTGATGTTGAAAACCACCGCCCAGGCCTGTTCGTGGTCGGTCATCTCCTCGACGGTGACGCCTTTGTTCGCGTTGCAGCAGGGACGAGAAGGTGTACTTGCCCTGGTAGTCGGCGTCGGCATTATCGAGATTCCGGTCGACCAGCACCTGCCATGCAACCTCCATCTTGTCGCCGTTGATCGCGGTGTAGACGGACCAGTAGTTCTTGGGATCGAGCAGATCGCCCCTTCCGTCATTGCGGAGGGCAATGATATGTTCGCTGTTGGCGAACACGTATGCGGCGCGCGGATATCTCTACACTATCGCACCGTTAATATCCGAGCCGTTTGGGGCCTCGATGATCCTGTCGGTCTTGAAGTTGTCGAGCCGGATACGCGCGCGCGCCAATTGGCCTTGTCGTTCACGAACAGATATTGGCCATCGTGGGCGCCGTCGGTGAAAGAGACGTGCGGGTGGCGCAGATCGTCGTTGTGATAGACGCCCGATCATGACTGGGCGCCTCTGATCGTGATGGTTGAGCATCTGACAGTGCAGACACTGGGTGCATTCGTTGGGGTTTAAGTGTCCTTCCGGATGGATGGCCTGGACGAGGCATTCGTTTCCGCACCGCTGGCACGGGCTGCCGCACTCGCGGTAACGCCGCAGCCGATCGAATAGACGCAGCCGGGCTGGAATCGCCGTGGCGACGCCCATCGGGCAAACGTGGCGGCAGAACGCGCGCTTCACGAACAGACTGCCGGCAATCATCACGCTGGCGTAGAGCCCGAACGCCCAGCTACGCGCAAGACGCAAGATGATCGCGCCCTTGAACGGTTCGACCTCCGCGGCTTACTCCGCCGTTCCCACCGCGCTCAGCGAGATTCCGAACAGCACTAGGAAGACGGCATATTTTGTCACGATCAACCGTTGGCGCGTCCCGACCGGCACGCTGAGTTCCGGAATGCCGACCGCCTTGGCGGCGCGGTTGACGAGTCCTTGCAGCGCTCCAAACAGACACAGTCGGCGGCAATACGCGCCGCGGTTCGAAAACAACAGCGAGGCGGCGTTCGTGAGCCAGAGGAAGAAGATAAGCGGGGCCATCAACAAATAGTCCCAGCAGAATTCGCCCCTGATCGTATTGAGGAAAGCAAGCACGCTGACGACGGAATGCTGCGCATGAGCGTACCAGCCGCCAGACGAGTGCAAACACAAGAATGGTCAGCCTCACGCGATCGTAGAGGGCCGGTCGTTTGACGCGCCAGTCCTGAAGAAAGACGATTCCGGTCAGCAATAGGAGCGCGCAATGCAGGACGGCGGTCTGCCCTGGCTTGTCGCGCCAAAGCCCCTGCTAGCTCGCGGGTTCGCGCACCTCAAACGACGATATCGATTGCGCCGCGACTGTCGGCGCCGCATTGGAGGCGACTGGGGCCGGCGCCGCCGCAGCGAAGTAGCCCCGGCGAAGTTCGTAGGGAGCATCGAAACTCGGGAGGGCTTTGTCTCGCGCGCCACAGCCGCGCTGCACCAGGAGCTGGAGACGCCAGGCTTGAGCGGGATCGAATGACGTTCCTTCCGCGGTGCGGAAGATATCGATGTCGCGAAAACCTGGAACACCGGGCGCCAGCAGATTTCCAACGCGAGCATGCAGCACACCGCGGAAATGGATGCCGTCGCCACCCCGCAACACCTCGAAGCGATCGAAAATGCCTCCGCGGACGTACCCGGATCCTTTGAACGAATAGGCGCCATTGGCCGCGACGAGGATCGCCTGCTGACCGGGTTTCAAAGTTTTCTGGAGAATGAGAAGCCGGCGCCACCAAACAGACGCTTGCCCATCGCTGAGATCGAAACAGGCGCCAAATAGAGATCGATGAGGGAGGCGTTCGGAACGTCCGATTGGGGATGATCGGCTCCTTGGGCGTTACCGACGCGCCGAAACGCCTCGATGACTTCGCCAACGGTTCGGCTCAGGCGCTTAACTGTTCCGTCGTTGACCAAGCCGGCCCAATCGGGCGCGGCTTCGTGCGCTGCGTTGATCTGCATGACGCGGGCGGATGTATCTGGCTGCGCCGCTGGGTCGCCAACCCCGAGCGTGCGCGCGACCCTCAGCGCCGACCGCACCATGCTCTCTGCGATCACCGTAACGGTGACGGTCGCGCCGCTCGCGATATCGACGGTCGGCCACCCCGCGGCGGCTCCATGGGAAAGATAGGTGACGTCGCGCCCGACGGAGCCGCAGATGAAGTTTACGATTTTCTCGGGCGGAATTCCGATCAGCACGATCGGCTAATGATGGGCATGGGCCATGAGCCGCGCGCCGACGATCTTCCCGCCGGGGCCGAGACCGACGAGAATCTGAATCGTCTGCCCGGAGAAGCCGGTCGAGGTCACCCTATCGGCGTTCACGAAAACTTAGCCGACGAGTCTGTCGCCGGATATTGCTTTGACGAAAGGCGGCGGACGCTCAGGGGCGCTATATCGGTCTGCGCCCGGCGATCTCGGCCGCCTGCGGCTTCGCGAGAAACTGGGCAAGGTAACTTTCAGCGGCGAACGAAAACTCGCCCGTGGCAAGCGTCAATGCGACGGCGAGAACGAACCGTAAGAGATTGATCAAGCCGCGCATCGCCAAGTCCCGTGATTGGCAAGCCGCTTCGCGCCTTCTTTAGCGCGATATTTGTGAGATGTCGGACCGTCGTCCAGAACAGCGAATCGTTCGCTCGTCGTGCCGCTATCGCAAGCTATTGTCACGACGGGTGTAAATTGACAAGCGTCCGTCCTCTCACGCAATGTTTGCGCGCTATCGCAAGTTCGAACACTCACCCTTTCTGGACTTTTGAGTGTCTTGCGTATGCGCGCGGTTATCAATCGCAGTGAAGCAGACAGGCCAGCGCGCCCGTGATTCCGATCCGGTCAATGAACTCCCAAGATGAGTAGTTGTCTATTGCGGACGCGTTGGGCGCGAGTCTGCGGAGCGCTACCGACGGTTGGCTGAAGAGCTTCGCAAGCAAGGGGGGCCGTTGGTTGCGGCCGAGTTCGCTGCCTTGGCGGAAATCGAGGAACAGTACGTCGTCAAAGTCGCCACGCGCGGGACTGCCGGCGATGCGCAACCGAAGAGATCGGCGCCGGCCGACTGGCGCGGTGCGCTGGTGTTCCGAGAGGAGGAAGCGCGCGACGCGCAGGTCAGTGGGTGCCAAGCGCTGGCTTTCGCTGTTCGCAATGAAGAGCGAGCCTTCGCCTTTTACACCTATGTCGCCGCCGAGACCGTCGATCACCGGGTTCGTGCGCTTGCCGAAGATTTGGCCCGAGATGAACCGGACCATGCGTCCCGTCTGCGCCGACTGCGTCGCCGCGCCTTCAACGAAGAGCGGCCTCTTAATGTGGAAATGCCGGAAAGTGTCGAGAGCCTCAACGCCGCGTATTTGACGTGGGAAGGAGATGCGGCCGCCGCTCTCAATTCGCTTGCCGATCGACTGAAGGTTACGGGCCGAACAAGAGAATCCGAAAATCCTTCGCCGGCTCGCGAGCGGAGAGAATATGGCTGCCGCCGGAGCCCCAGCCGCGCCGGTGCAATTTCTGTCGACAGCCGCGGAGGGCCTGCGTCTCGTCGAGGCGACTTTCGATCGTTTGGCATATGTCGGCGAGCGCGCAAACAACGAGTTGGTTGATGCGTAAACACAGCGGTTGGCTTCACAAATGGTCGCCCGGCTGGCGCTTGTAGATAACGCACTGCGTGGTGATGTCGTAAGCGCGTAGCTCCGATTGGTCTCGCTAGGCCCCGATAGGCGCAAGGACGATCGGAAACCAAAAGGCGCCGGACGCTCGAGGCCGTTCACGTCGAACGGCCACACGCCGTAGAGCCGCTTGGACATGAGTGGCGGTTCCGCCGCGGCTCTGCAATTGGGAATTGCGTGGCCTACGGTTACCTGAAGGGCTAGGGCTTCGGTTCGCGGGCGACACTTCTCTCACCTGTAATCTTCGTCACGCGTATGAGCGGAGCGATCGTCGCCTTCTTTGTGGGCCGTCAACTTCGGAGCAGTTCGCAGCACACTGGGGTCGTTTGTGACGTAGAACAACCTTGCGCCAGCAAACTCCTCCGGCGCACGTGCGACCGCCGCGGTCGCGAAAACTAAGAAAGGTAAGTCGTGCTTAGACGGTCTTGAGAGTTTCCCGCTCAATCTGTATCATACCCACGAGCAGCGAAGAAATTTGCGGCTTCTGTAGGGTTGACGATATCGACGCAGGCTTCAGGCACCGCCATCAATCCGGGAAGCGCTCGCTCGGCTTTCGCAAATAGCCCTTGAGCTTGGCGTAGGCTTTCTCGATCGTTTTGTTATTACGACTCTCTAGTGCTGGTTCTTGATTCGGCTTGGGCGCGGCTGACGAGCCAGATGCGCCGGGCGCCCGCTTGGGCGAGACGACCCTTGAGTTTGCTTCGTCGCAGCCAGCCATAGACAGTCTGACGGTGGGCGCCGAGGTGCTCGGCGAGTTCCTGGATCGTCAATTCGTCATCGCCTTCACGGGGAACGTTGCCTGACCAGATCGGCCGTCGTGTTCCGAGGCTGCGACGCTGTCGCAGGCGGCGGATCATTGGGGCGTCAAAGACCGGCTTTTTGGGCGGCTTCCAGCCCTCCGCATTGAGCCTGTCGGCTATGCCCTGCGCCGTTACGTTATGCCGCCGCAGGTCGGTGATGCGCGCGATCAAACGGTCAAACTGCTCCAGTTGTTCGAAGCGCTCTAGCGGAAATCTTGGTTGGTCTAGAAAACGGGTTTGGACGACTCCCGCACCGATCCTGCTGTTCATCCTTAATGCGCGTCGCCAGCCTCAAATCGCCTAGACCAGCCACAACCGGTCGCACCGTCTCCGGCTCCACGAAGTCCTCCGGCGCGTCGACGATCTCGGAGGCGATTCCACGGCCGGTCATCCGCGCCGAGATCGTCTCAAGGCAGGTCTGGGTATGCAGCGGCGCGTCACGCGGTCGGTGGACAGCGTGATGCCGGCGAGGTCGCTCGGCGCGTACACGGCGTCCCGGAACCGGATGGCGCCGACGCGGTATGGGTCGAGTTTGTCGTCGTCCGTGGGCGCCGGGATAGCGCGGACGCCTTATCTGTAGCTTTTGCCGCTTCCCTCCGACGCCGTCAGGCCGTCGCCGCGCGCGCTGGCCGTCGTCCTGCTTTGCCGCGCCGGCGTGGACGCGGACGCGATCAAGATCGGGGTGACGGTCATCGCGTGCGATTGCGTCATCATCGATGACGTGGCCTCCGCCATCGATGATTTTTTTTCGGCGGACAGATTCGTGCGCGCCTGGTCCCACGCGAGGCGCGGGAGATGGTGTTCGACGCGCACGCGCCTTGGCTTGCCTTCTAGGGCGCGCGTCAGAGGGGCTCATGCCGGGCGAGACTGCGGCGTCGAGCGCGTCGAGCTCACCCTGAAGCGGCCGCTCCTCCATTAGGCGTTCGTTCCAGCGCCGCTCAAGCTCGTCCGCGACCAGACAGTTGGCGGGTTCGACGAACAGGCCGGGTTGTCAAGGGCGGATTGGGCGCATGGTCGGCTGCCTCGCGCGGGGACCTAAGAGCGAAGATGCGCGCGCAGATCGCAAAGGCGCATCATGCGAGGTCGCAGCGTCGCGCAAATCGAGGATGTTGCTGTTTCTGGCCGCATCATCCATGCCTGCGTCAGGGTCAGCGCGCCGTCGCTCGGACCAATCGTGACGTGCTCGACGCCTGCGTATTGAACACGCCGGCCTGTGGAGGCCGCCATCCCTCCGGCAAGGATTACGGAATCCCAAGTGCGCGTCATCGCTGGCGTCACGCCGCGCCGCGCGCAATTCCGCCGCCTGACCGGTCCGGTGAGCAAAGAGCGTCTCGATCGCGCCTTCGTCAACGCGAGGCAGTAGTTCCAGGCGGCCAAGGCGACATGGAAGGCGGAGTCGCGCGGCGCAATGGCGTGAGAGAGGGCTAAAGCGCCTGCTTCTGGCTGGCGGGCGCGGCGGCGTCGTAGGCCCCTTTTTGACGGTTTCGCCGGCGGATCGGCCGTGCTAGGAGGCGAATCGCACTCGGCGCCCGTGAAAGGGATAATCGGGAACGCGGCGTAAATCCGCGACGTGCCCAACGCCGTGAAAGGGGACTGCCGCGAGGGTTGGCGTTGAGCCAAACCCACTGGCCGCAAGGCTGGGAAGGGCTCGCGGCGGGGTGATCCTCAGTCGGAAGACCGACCGAGTTGCGACAGGTGGCCCCGCATGGACGGCGGGGCGATCGCGACAGACTCGTGGGGACCACCGATGTCACTGTCATCCAACGCCGCCCAACGGGCGGCGGGCGTATCCGCGCCTTCAGCCTACTCGAATAAAGCCGCCGTCCGGCGTCTGGCCGGCGCGCCGCTCGAAAACACCCATCCTTCGCTGATCACCGACGGCGTCGCCGCCGAGGACCGCCAATTGACGGTCGGGCGGCCGTTCTGGGTGTTCTTCGTCCTCAACACCGGCATTGCGCCGTGGCTCTCGGGGGTGATCGTCGCCGGCATGGGGTTGAACCTCGTCCAGGCGGCGCTGGTCATCGTGCTGGGCAGCGGCCTGGGCGCGGCTTTGCCGGCCTTGACCGCGTTGCTCGGGCCGCAGAGCGGTCTGTCGCAAATCGAGGCGGGACGTTTCGCCTTTGGGCGCGTCGGCAACCGTCTGCCGGCGATCCTGAACTGGATCGGCGCCATCGGCTGGGACGTGATCTTCAATTCGCTGTCGGCGGCGGCGATCGTTGCGCTGCTCGGGCGCTATGGCCTGGCTTCGCCGTTGTGGGCGGTGTTCGCCGCGCTGGTCGCCGTGCAACTCGTCATCGGCGCCTGGGGACATCACCTGATCCAAAGCGCGGCGCGTTGGACCGGCGTCGCGCTGGCGGTCGTCTTCATCGCGATCGGCGCGCTGGCGCTGGCCAAGACCGGAGTGCCGGCGGCCAACGGCCCCGCGGCGGGGTCCGCCGATGTGTTCGCGGCGCTGCTGCTGGTGGTGTCGTTCTCGATCACCCTTGCGCCCTATGCGTCGGATTACACGCGCTATCTGCCGCGCGCGACGCCGACCGGACAGGTTTTCGCGTCCGTGTTCGCGGGGCTGTTCATCGCCTCGGTGGGGTTCTTCGGCTTCGGCTACGCCACGGCGTCGCTGGTCGCCGATCCCTCGCCGGTCGGCGTCATGTCGGCCTTGGCCAATCTGGCCGGACCGTTCGCCCCGGTCGTGCTCGCCGCGGTGGCGTTGAATTCGGCGCCGTGCAATGCGGTCAACGACAACTCGGCCGCCTATTGCCTGATTTCCGCCGGCGTTCGCATTTCGCGACCGGCGGCGACGATCGCGGGCGCGGCGCTCGGCTTCGTCGCCTGCCTGATGGCGACGGATTCGTTCGTCGCCTTCTTCGAGAACTTCCTGTTCCTGTTCGCCCACGGCATCGCGCCCTGGGCGGCGATTCTGATCGCGCATGGGCTCATCGCCGGCGGGCGACCGCAGCAGACGCCAAAGGGAATCGGTCTGGGCGCGCTCGTGTTCGTGGTCGTCACCGCGGCGTCGATCGGGCTGTTCTCGGCCAATTCGATCTATACCGGCCTGCTTTCGAGTTGGGTCGGCGGCGCCGATATCGGCCCCTATCTCGGCTTTTTCGTCGCTGGCGCCCTCTACGCCCTCGGTTTCAAGGCGATGCAGATGCGGGCGGCCTGACAGAGCGGTCGCGGCGCGCCGGGCCAAGCCGGCGCGCCGCGGCATTTTGCTGTACGCCTCCGAGAGGCGCAGAATTGTGGGCGGAGCCGAGGTGCGACGGCGCGCGGGGGGCGCTACGGCGTCGCCAAGGTGGTTCGCCGCGTTCGCACGCCCATAAACGCCCACAAGGCCCCCGCCGCGACGAGGTCAAACGCGAACAGCACCGCAAACATCGGTTCGTAACCCACTGTGTCGGCGAGCCGCCCGAGGGCCAGCGTGAACAGCGCGCCGCCGAGGTAGCCGAACATGCCCGCCACGCCCGTCGCGGTCGCGACCTCCGCCTTGTCGAATACGTCGCCCATCAGCGCATACATCATGCTCGACAGCATCTGATGCGCGAAGCCGCCCAGCGAGAAACACAGGATCGCGACAATGGGGTCGGCGGCGAAGCTCACCAAAGCAGGACCGACCATGCACAGGGCGCCCAGCGTAATCGTCGCCAGCCGCGCGTTGACGATATGGACATGGAGCCGACCCGCCAGGAACGGCGCCAGATAACCGCCCAGCACGCAGCCCAGATCGGACGCCACAAACGGCAGCCACGCGAACAGCGCAAATTGTTTGATGTCCATATGGCGTACCGTCACCATGTAGAGCGGTATCCAGAATTGGAACGTCTGCCAGGCGGGCTCGGTCAGGAAACGCGCGATCAGGACGCCCAGAAAGCGCGGCTGCGCAAATACCTTGCGCCACGAAGGCTTTGCCGCCGGCTCGGGCGACGCGCCATCCAGAATATAGTCGCGCTCCGACGCCGAGAGACCGGGATGCGCCTGCGGGTCGCGATAGAGCGCGTACCAGAGCACGGCGACCAGCACTCCCAGCGCTCCGGTCAGGACGAAGGCGTAGCGCCAGCTCGTCGTCGTGGCGAGCCAGATGACCAGCGGCGGCGTGATCGCCGCGCCGACGGAGGAGCCCGAGTTGAACCAGCCTGTCGCAATCGAACGCTCGCGCGCGGGAAACCACAGCGTCGAGACCTTCGTGCCCGTGGGGATCGCCACCGCCTCGCTGAGGCCAAGCAGGCCGCGGAACCCCGCCATCGACAGCCAACCTGTCGAGAGCCCGTGCAGCGCCGCCGCCCCGCCCCAGACGACCGCGGCGACGGCATAGCCGAGGCGCGGCCCCACCAGATCCGTCAGGAAGCCCGCGACGGGCTGCGAGAACGAATAGACGATCTGAAACGCCGACACGACATAGGAATATTGCTCGGTTGTGAAGTTCAATTCCTTCTTGAGGATCGGCGCCAGCGCGCCCAGCGTGTTGCGGTCGACATAGATGACGATGGTGCCGGCGAGTATCAGCGCCAGCATGCCCCAGCGAACGCGCCCAACTTCGGCCATCCGTTTGTCCTCCCCTGAGCCTGGATCTTCGCCCGAAATTGGCCTGACCACTTGACCTTTATACCAGTTCGGCCGATTGTCCAGCCTTCTCCACTGGATTTCCAAGATGACGACCGAGCCGTATTCCCTTCACCCCGACCGGCTGTTTCCCGCCGATCCGACGACGCGCGGGCTGGCTCGGGACCTTTACGCGGGCGTAGCTGGCCTGCCCATCGTCAGCCCGCACGGGCACTGCGATCCCCGCTGGTTCGCGGACGACAAGGCGTTTCCCGACCCCGCACAACTGTTCATCGTGCCGGACCATTACGTGCATCGCATGCTCTACAGCCAGGGCGTGCCGCCGCAGGCGATGGGCGTGCCGCGCCTCGACGGCGGCGAGATCGAGACCGACCCGCGCAAGATCTGGCGCCGCTTCGCCGAGAATTTCCATTTGTTCAGAGGCACGCCGTCCTGGCTATGGTTGACTCACGCCTTCACGGAAGTGTTCGACTTCCGCGAACGCCTGAGCGCCGACAACGCCGATCGCGCTTATGACCACATCGCCGAACGGCTGGCGCAGCCCGAGTTCCGCCCGCGCGCCATGTTTGAACGCTTCCATATCGAGACGCTGACGACGACCGACAGCCCCTTGGACGATTTGAAATCCCACGCGAAGATGAAAGCGGACGCCTGGAAGGGCCGCGTCCTGACCGCTTTTCGCCCCGATTCCGTGGTCGATCCGGCCTTTCCGGGTTTCGTCGCCAATCTGGCGGCGCTCGGGCGGATCGCCGACGTCGACGTCTCGACCTTTGCGGGGTATCTGGAGGCGCTGCGCCGCCGCCGCGCGTTCTTCAAGACGGTCGGATGCACGTCAACCGACCACGGCCATCCCACCGCGCGCACTGCGGATTTGTCCGCCGCCGAGGTCGCCGCGCTCTACCTGCGCGTCAAGGATGGCCGCGCCACCTTCGACGACGCCGAACTGTTCCGCGCGCAGATGCTGACCGAAATGGCGGCGATGAGCGTCGAGGACGGCCTCGTCATGCAGATTCATCCGGGATCCTTCCGCGACCACAATCCCTGGCTCGCCCGCACATTCGGCCGTGACAAGGGCGCCGACATTCCCACCGCTACCGACTATGTGCACGCGCTGAAGCCGCTGCTCGACCGCTTCGGCAACCACGCGGCGCTGACAATCATCCTGTTCACGCTCGACGAGACCGCCTATTCGCGCGAACTCGCGCCGCTCGCGGGCCATTATCCCGCGCTTCGGCTCGGGCCGCCGTGGTGGTTCTTCGACAGCCCCGAGGGGATGCTGCGCTTCCGCGAAGCCGCCGTCGAGACAGCGGGATTCTACAACACCGTCGGCTTCAACGACGACACGCGCGCCTTCCCCTCGATTCCCGCCCGCCACGACGTCGCGCGGCGCATCGACTGCGTCTATCTCGCGAGATTGGTCGCCGAGCATCGGCTCGACCTCGACGAGGCGCATGAGGTCGCGCACGATCTCGCCTATCGCCTCGCCAAGTCGGCCTACAGGATTTGAAGACATGCTCACCCGCAACCCGCAGGAGCCGCGCCCGCCGATCCGTGTGTTGCAGATCGGCGACGGCGTATTTTTGCGCGGCTTCGTCGACTGGATGATCGACGTCGCCAACGAGAAAGTCGGCGCGGGCCTCGGCGTCGCGGTCGCGCTGGCGCGGCCGCACCCACGGCCGCCCGCTCTGGCCGCGCAGGACGGCCTGTTCACCGTGCTGGAGCGCGGCCGCGCGGAAGGCGAGGTCGTCGACCGGCGGCGCGTGGTGCGCTGCTTGCAGCTTGCCTTCGACCCCCACGCCGAGCCGCAGACTTTGCGCCGCCTCGCCGCGTCTCACGATCTGAGCTTCGTCATCTCCAACACGACGGAGGCGGGGATCGTCGATTCCGAGGAGCCCTACGATCCCGCCGGCTGCCCCTTGAACTTCCCCGCCAAGATCGCATGGCTGCTGAAGGCGCGGTTCGACGCGCTCGGCGGCGTCGCCGCGCCGGGACTGGTCGTGCTGCCCTGCGAATTGATTGAAGGCAACGGCGCGACGCTTCGCCGCCTGACGCTCGCCGCCGCGCAGCGTTGGAACTTTGCGCCCGAGTTCGTTGACTGGGTTGGCGATAGCTGCCCGTTCCTCGATACCCTGGTGGACCGTATCGTGCCGGGATTTCCCGCCGCCGAGGCCGAGCGCCTGTTTGAAGCCTGGGGCTATCGCGACCCGCTCGCCATCGCCGCCGAACCGTATCATCTATGGGTGATCGAGGGCGATCTCGACCAACGGCTCCCGCTGGCGCGGGCCGGCCTCAATGTCGTGTGGACGGACGACGTCAAACCCTATCGCGACGCCAAATTGCGGATGCTGAACGGCGCCCATACCGCGCTGGCGTTCCCCGCCCTGCTTGCCGGTCTCCACACGGTCGGCGAGGCGGTGGCTGATCTCCAGTTCTCGGCTTACCTCAACCAAGTCCTGTTCGGCGAGATCGTCCCGCATGTGCCGTTGCCGCCGCAGGCGCGGGAGGCCTATGCGCGCAGCGTGCTCGAACGCTTCGCCAACCCGTTCCTGCGCCACGAACTGATCGCCATCACGCTGAACTCGGTCGCCAAATGGCGCGCGCGGCTGCTGCCGACGGTGAAGGCGGCCGGCGAGACCCCGTTGATCGCTTTCGGCTTCGCGGCGCTGGTGCGGTTCTACCGGGGTCCCGTGCGCGACGAGCCCGAGGCGCTCGCGGCCCTCGCTCGCGCATGGGACGGCGCGATCGACGCGGGCGAAGCGACGCATCGCGCGCTCGGCGACGCGCGCCTTTGGGGCGAGGATCTCTGCGCCCTTTCCGGCTTCGCAACCCAAGCGCGCGAGAGCGCCGCCGATATCGAGGCGCTTGGCGTGCGGGGCGCGTTGGCGCGGCGGCGCGGCTTATGACGTTCCAACCCGTCGAGAGCCAGCGGCTCTACGAGCGCGTCGCCGAGCAGATCGTCGAGCGCATCCAATCCGGCGAGATCGCACCCGGCCAGCGCCTGCCCGCCGAGCGCGATCTTGCCAAGGCGCTCGGCGTCAGTCGCCCGGTGGTGCGCGAGGCGCTGATCGCGCTCGAAGTGGGGGGGCTGGTCGAAGTGCGCACGGGCGCCGGCGCTTTCGTGTGCAAAGCCCCAGCTTCGCGCCTCACGCTCAACGCCGGCGATAGTCCCAGCGACATCCTCAACGCGCGCATGCTGATCGAAGGCGAGATCGCCGCGCTCGCCGCCGAGCGCGCCTCGGCGCTGCCGGTCGAGACCATCGCCGCAACCGTGGAGGCCATGCGTCGCGACCACGACGAGGGGCGTGACTGGCGCTCCGCTGATCTGGCCTTTCATCTCGCGGTCGCGCTCGCCACAGGCAACGCCGCGCTCGCAGGCGTCGTCGAGCAGCTCTGGCAGGCGCAATATGGTCCGGTGTTCGCGTTGCTGTCGCAGCGCGTGCGGCTGGAACAGAACTGGCCCGCCACGCTCGCCGGTCACGAGGCGGTGTTGGAAGCGATCCACGCCCAAAACGCCAATCAAGCGCGCAAGGCGATGCTCGCGCACCTTTCGCAGGTGCTCGATGTCATGATGCGCGACGAGGACGTCGCATGACGGGCGCTGGCGCAGCCGCAGGACCGGGCCGAGCTACCCCGCGCCATTCGACGTGCGCGGCCGTTCAGCTACAACCATTGCAAAACATCAGCGGAAACTCCCGACCTTCGCGGCCGCCGTCGCCCTCCGGTGTGAGGCTCCAGTAATCCGCTTTCTTGGCTTGATTGTAGCAGGCGTAGGCGCCGTGCGCCGTCTTGCCGAAATCGGAGTGGAATTTCGGGTAGAAAAAGCCGCTGCGGCTGTCAGCCCAGACGACGGGATCGGCGCCGCACGCGGCCCTCGCGGCCGCCTCCGTGGGGTATCGCGGAATGTCCCCGAGCTTGATGTCGTCCGACGCGGCTCGCGCGGACGCCTGCAAATCCAGCGCGCACGCGGCGGCCAACGCCAAGCGGACGCCATATTTCCTCATCCCGCGTCCTCCGTCGCTTCCGAGCGCTCCCTCGTCGAGGCCGTCGCCTCCGGCAGCGGCGCGAGATAGGCCTGCATCTCGGGCGTGGCGTATTCCAACACTTCCGCCTCGGCGATAACAGGCGCGGACGCGGGCAGGCTGCCGCGCATCGCGGTCGCGGGGTTCAAAGCGAGATTGACCCGCACGGCGTCGCGGATCGTGGAGAATTCACGGTCTAGCGAAGCGTCGGCCATCAATGTGTCGGCCGCCCTGCGGATGTCGCCGTGAACGCGGCGAAGTTGCGCCGCGACACGTCCCGCGACGCGCAAGGCGGCGGGCAGATCTTTCGGCCCGATGACGACAAGCGCGATGACGCCGAACACAACCATCTTGCTCAGATCGAGATCGAACATGACGGGATCACTCCAAGCTTGGCCGGGCGCCCCGGCGCATCCTCACGAAGACCCGAACAGGCCGCTAGCCGCGCCGAACACGCCAACGGCCATTACAGAAATCGAAATCGCGATCAAAATCCAAAGATAGGCGCCGCGGGGACGCGTCGCCTCGGGCAACGTCTTCACCGCCAGCGCGAGCAGGAGACCGATCACCAGCGGCAACAGCAGCGCGTTAAGCACCTGCGCGGCGATGTTGAGCCAAACCAGATCGAGCGCGAAGCCGACCAGCGCGGCGGAGCCGACGACACAGAGCGCATAGACGCCATAGAACCATTTCGCCGCGAACGGGTGGCGTTCCAGCGAATGCCGGTAGCCCGCAACCTCGCCGACGCCCCAGGCGAGCGCCAGCGAGCAGACGATCGCCGCAACCAACGAGGCGCCCAGAACGCCGGCGCTGAACACGAGGCGGCCAAAGGTCTCGCCGAGCACCGGCGACAACGCGTTGCTGATCTCGCCGACGCTGGAGAGACCGGCTCCTGCGACGCTGTGGCTCAAGCTCGCGGCGGCGGCGATCAGCACGGCGCCGGTAAGGCATTGCGTCAGGGCGGCCCCGAAGCCGGTGTCGAGCCGCGCCGATGTCAGATCGGCGAGCCCGAGCTTCTTGTCGGCGATCGCCGATTGTTGGTAGAAGATCATCCAGGGATTGAACACCGCGCCGATGATCGCCGCCGTCATGTAGAGAAAGTCGCGATTGCCCAGAGGCAGATCGAGCGTGTCCTTCATCAACCCGGCGAGGCTCGGATGCGACGCCCAGGCCACAACGAAGAAGGCCAGTTCAAACAATCCGACGAAAATCGCCGTCCGCTCGACCCGACGATAGGAGCCTGTGCCGACGATCGCCAGCAGCGCGATCACTGCAATCGGCAGCGTGACCGCGCGGGAGATCCCGTAAAGCTCGCCTATCCCCGCAACGCCGGTGAATTCGGTAACCAGCGAGCCAATCACGGCGGCGGCGAGGCCGACCAGCGACGCCCACGCCCAGAACGCCCCGAACCGCTCGCGGATCAACTCGCCGTAGCCGCGCCCGGTGACGACGCCGAGCCGCACAGTCAACTCCTGAATCATGTAAAGCATCGGAATGAGCAGCAGCAGCAACGGCAGAAACCTGTAGCCCCAGATCGCCCCAGCTTGCGCGCTCGTCACGACATTGCCGGCGTCGGTGTCGGCGAGCATCACCAGCAGGCCCGGCCCCCAGACGGCGATGCGGCCGAGCGCTGAGTTGGTCTTGCGAAGAGGAGAGGCCGCGCCGGTCATCGCCGTTTCCACGCTCGTAATAAGACTCTCGGGCGCCGACAGATTGGCAGGAGCCGGGCCATCGCCCGGCTCCCCTTGCGAGACGAGCCTCAGCTCTTCCTGGGCGTCGCCTTCCAGGTCTTCAACAGTTCGTCATAGTCGACGGTGACGCCCTGCGGCTTCTCGTTGGCGAGCTTGCGCTGCGGCGCGGTGTTGCCGTCTTTCACGGCGCGTTCGTACCAATACTCCGGGTCCCTCGGCTCGTTCATCTTCGGGCCGCGATCGCCCTGCACGCCGGACTTTTCGAGGCGCTCCATGATGGAATCCATGTCGCGGGCCAAACCGTCCATGGCTTCCTGCGGCGTCGCTTCGCCGGAGATCGCCTTGGAGACGTTCTGCCACCAGACCTGAGCCATGCGCGGATAATCGGGCACGTTGACGCCAGTCGGAGTCCAGAGTTTTCGTGCGGGACTGCGGTAGAACTCGACAAGGCCGCCGACTTTCGGCGCCAGTTCGGTCATGGCGTCGGCCCAGATGTCGCTCTCGCGGATCAGATGCAGCGACACCAGCGACTTCTTCAGCGTAACGGTCTTCGAGGTGACGAATTGCGCGTACAGCCAGCCGGCCTTGACCTTCTCGCGCGGCGCGTATTTCAGCAGCGTCCACAGGCCGACGTCCTGATAGCCGAGCTTCATGCCCTCCTTCCAATAGGCGCCGTGGGGGCTCGGCGCCATGCGCCACTTCGGCGTGCCGTCGGAGTTCATCACCGGCAGATTTGGCACCGTGGAGGCGTGCGTGAACGCGCTGTACCAGAACACCTGCTGCGCGATATGGCCCTGGCCCGGCACCGCGCCGGCCTCCAGGAAGTCCATCCCGGACGCTTCCGGCGGCGCGTATTTCTTCAGCCACTCGACAAATTTGGTTGTGGCGTAGACGGCCGCCGGACCGTTGGCGTCGCCGCCGCGGCTGAGCGAAGCGCCCACCGGCCGGCCGTTCTCCAGCCGAATGCCCCATTCGTCGACCGGCTTGCCGTTGGGCAGGCCCTTGTCGCCATTGCCCGCCATCGACAGCCACGCGTCGGTGAAGCGCCAGCCGAGCGAGGGGTCCTTCTTGCCGTAGTCCATGTGGCCATAGACTTTCTGGCCGTCGATCTCCTTCACGACGTTGGTGAAGTAGTCGGCGATGTCCTCGTAAGCCGACCAGTTGACGGGAACGCCGAGGTCGTAGCCGTATTTGGCCTTGAAGCCGGCCTTGATCTCCGGCCGCTGGAACCAATCGTAGCGAAACCAGTAGAGATTGGCGAACTGCTGGTCAGGCAGACCATAGAGCTTGCCGTCAACGTAAGTGGCGAAATCGAGGCCGATGAAGTCCTTGAGGTCGAGCGTCGGGCTGGTGATGTCCTTGGCGTCGCCATTCATGAAATCGGTCAACGAGCCGTCGATGATGTCGTTGAAGCGCGGATGCGTGCCGATGTGGTCGGAGTCATTCATCCAGAAATCGTAGATCGGCTTGCCGGAAGCGATCTCCACCGCGATCTTGGAGACGAGCAGGCCTTCGTTCATCAACTCGTGGTTGACCTTGATGCCGGTAATGTCGGCGAACGCCTTGGTCAGCGTCTTCGATTCGTAGTCGTGGACGCTGAGGATCTCCGAGACGGTGTTGACCTCCATGCCCTTGAAGGGTGCGGACGCCTTGATGAACCATTCCATCTCCGCCATCTGCTGGTCTTTGCTCAGCGTCGAGGGCTGGAACTCGCTATCGACCCATTTCTTGGCCGCGTCGACCTGCTGGGCGTAGCCCGGCGTCGGTGCGATGATCGCCGCGCTGGAGACGGCGGCGGCGGTCGTCACAGCGGCTCCCTTGAGTACGTCGCGTCGTTTCACATCCATTTGGCTTCCTCCCAACTGCCGGCGTCGCCCGATGCGCGCCGATCCCGCTATGGGTTACGCGAAGGTGAACATCGCGATCCCGTAGAGCACCGATGCGCCAAGCGGATACCAGAGAGCGCCGCCGCCGAAACGCATCCAAACAATGAAGATGATGGCCGAGCCGACCATCGTCACAAAGAACCGGTCTCCGCGCGTGGTCGGAAACCTGAGAATCCCGACGCGCGGCGTCTCCGGCCGAAATATCGCCAGCAGCGTCAAGACGACGAGCATGAACGCGACGAAGCCGAAGAAGACGGCTGTCTGCCAGGTCCAGGCCATCCAATCGAACATCGCGGCCTCCTCAGACCCGGCCAAGGGCGAAGCCCTTGGCGATGTGGTTGCGCACGAACCAAATGACGACGGCGCCGGGGATCATCGTCAGAACGCCTGCCGCCGCCAGCAACGACCAATCCATCCCCGCCACCGAATAGGCGCGCGTCATCACCGCCGCGAAGGGCAGCGCATGCGACGAGGTGAGCGTGGTGGCGAGCAATTGCTCGACCCAGGAGAACATGAAGCAGAAGAACGCCGTGACCCCGATGCCGTTGGCGATCAAGGGCAGGAAGATGCGGATGAAGAAGCGCGGGAAGGAATAGCCGTCGATCGCCGCCGTCTCGTCGATCTCGCGCGGCACGCCGCCGACGAAGCCCTCCAGAATCCACACCGCCAGCGGCACATTGAACAGGCAATGCGCCAGCGCCACCGCCCAAACCGTGTCGAACAATCCCACAGCGTAATAGAGCTGAAAGAACGGCATGGCGAACACTGCGGCCGGGGCCATCAGATTGGTGAGCAACCAGAAGAACAGATGCTTGTCGCCTAGGAAATGATAGCGATTGAACGCGTAAGCCGCCGGCAGGGCGACCGCGACCGAGATCGCCGTGTTGATCGCGACATAGGAGAGCGAAACGCCGAAGCCGTGAACCCACGTCGGATCGTTGAAGATGGCGATGTATTTCTCGAAGCTCGGATGCCGGGGATAGAGGGTGAGTCCGGACATGATGTCCGTATTGCTCTGCAAGCTCATTTTGATCAGCCAGTAGATCGGCAGCATCAGAACGAGGACGTAAGCGGCGAACAGGACCCGCGGCAGGGCGTCGTTGCGCATCAGACGTCCCTCCGCCGCTCAAGTTGGGTCATTATCGTGAAGAACACATAGCAGACGGTCAGCGTGATGAGATAATACACCAGGGACATCGCGGCGGCGTTGCCGAGATCGACCTGACCCAAGGCGATCTTGTCGAGGTCGATCGACAGGAACGTCGTGGCGCTGCCGGGGCCGCCGCCGGTGACTACGAACGGCTCGGTATAGATCATGAATGTCTGCATGAAGCGCAGCAGCACGGCGATCACCAGCACCTTCTGCAGCTTCGGCAGTTCGATCTTGGAGAACACCGCCCAGCGGCTCGCGCCGTCGATCCGCGCCGCCTGATAATAGGCGTCAGGGATGGCGCGAAGCCCAGCGTAGCTGAGCAGGACGACGAGCGGCGTCCAGTGCCAGACGTCCATGACGACGATGGTTGTCCAGGCGGAGATCGCCTCCTGGGTCACGTTGTAAGGCAATCCCAGTCCGGTCAGCGCTGCGCCGAACAACCCGATATCCTCGCGGGTGAAGATCTGCCAGATCGTGCCGACGACGTTCCACGGAATCAGCATCGGCAGGGCGACGACGACGAGCGCGGGGCCGACCGCCCAACCCTTGCGCGGCGCGCAGAGCGCAACGGCGATGCCGAGCGGAATTTCGACTAGCAGACAGGTGAGTGAAAAGGCGAGCGTGCGGAACAGCGCGTCGTTGAAGCGCTGGCCGATCGCCGTCGTTGGATTGAGCAGATCGCGGAACCACTGATCGCCGTTCCAGAAGAAGTTGTTCGCGCCCATCGTGTCCTGCACCGAATAATTGACGACCGTCATGGTCGGCACGATCGATGAGAACAGCACGAAGCCGAGAACGGGCAGAACGAAAAACCAGGCGCGGTTGTTGATGGGTTTTGCGATCATGGCGCTCTCCCCGCCACGCGGATATCGTCGACGTACACGTGCGTGTTGACGGCGTCGATGGCGACGTTGACGCTGTCGCCGACGCTCTCCATCTCGTTGGGAAGCGTCGCGACAAGCGGATGCCCGGCGAGGCTAACATAAGCGAGCCGCTTGCGGCCGAGATCGGCGACGCGCCGGACCTGCGCGGGCAACCCCGGTCCCGCCGTCGCGCTGACGAATTCGGGACGCACGCCGACTTGAACGCTTCGCCCCTTCGGCAGATCGGGATAAGCCGCGCCGAGAGCCAGATCGAACCCGGCGACGCGCGCGCGCGCGCCCTCGACTTCGGCCGGCAGGAAGTTCATGCCTGGCGAGCCGATGAAATAGCCGACAAATGTATGTTCGGGGCGATAGAACAACTCCGCCGGCGTGCCGATCTGCACCGCACGGCCGTCGTTCATCACCACGACCTTGTCGGCGAAGGTCAGCGCCTCGATCTGATCGTGGGTGACGTAAATCATCAGCAGGTCGAGCGCCCGGTGCACGCGCTTGAGCTTCGAGCGCAACTCCCATTTGAGCGCGGGATCAATCACAGTCAGGGGTTCGTCGAACAGCACCGCAGAAACGTCGGAGCGCACCAGACCGCGCCCGAGAGAAATCTTCTGTTTCGCGTCCGCGGTCAGTCCGCGCGCGCGGCGGCCGAGGTCGGCCGTCAGGTCGAGCATTTCGGCGATCTCGGCCACCCGTTTCTCGATGACGGGTTTGGGCAGGCGCCGGTTCTTCAAAGGAAACGCCAGATTTTCGGCGACCGTCATCGTGTCGTAGATCACCGGAAACTGGAACACCTGCGCGATGTTGCGCTGCTCCGTTGGCAGATGGGTGACGTCGCGCTCGCCAAACAGCAGCCGACCCACGGAGGGAATGACGAGGCCCGAGATGATGTTGAGCAGCGTAGTCTTGCCGCAACCCGAGGGACCGAGCAGCGCATACGCCAGCCCGTGCTCCCACACATGATTGAGCGGCTTCAACTGATAATCGGAGTCTTCGCGCGGCTTTCCGTAATAGGCGTGCGCGATATGATCGAGCGTGATGCTGGTCATGCCGCGACCTCCGCCGCATGAATCTGCCGCACGCGTTCACCCCGGGAGTCGAAAGCAAAGACGCGGCTGGGATCGATATTGAGGTTGACGACCTGACCCGGCGCCCAATCATGCACGCCCTCGACCAAACAGACCCACACGCCTAGCCCGACGTCCGCGTGTACGAAACTCTCGGAGCCGCTGAGTTCGGTGACGGCGACCGTGCCGGCGAAGCTCAGCGCGCCGGGCGCGGGTGGGCCGATGCCGGCGGCGTCGGCGCGGAACGCCAGCCGATAGTCGCCGTCCGGGCGTCCGGCGAGCGCCTCGATGCGCCCGAGCGGTCGGCCATCGGCGCCTCGCGTCTCGTCGCCCCGTTTGACGACGGCGAGTTCGTTGAGCGGAGGATCGGAGAACACGCGTGCGGCCTCGATGCGGCGGGGATCGCGGTAGACGCGCGAGGTCGGGCCGAATTGGGTGACCCGGCCTTCGCTCAGCGTGACCGTGAAGCCGCCGAGCAGCAGCGCCTCCGACGGCTCGGTCGTGGCGTAGATGAGAATCGCGCCGGTCGCCGAGAAAATGCGCGGCAGTTCCTCGCGCAATTCCTCGCGCAGCTTGTAGTCGAGATTGGCGAGCGGCTCGTCTAGCAGAACGAGGCCGGCGCGCTTGACGAGCGCGCGCGCGATCGCGGTGCGTTGCTGCTGGCCGCCGGAAAGCTGGCTCGGCATGCGCTGCAGCAGGTTTTCCAGCCGCAACACCCGCGCCGCCTCGCGAACGCGCGCTTCGATCTCCGCGGACCCGAGCCGCGCCACGCGCAGCGGCGAGGCGATGTTTTCGTACACGTTCAGGGACGGATAGTTGATGAACTGCTGATAGACCATCGCGACCGAGCGTTCCCGTACAGCAACTCCGGTCACGTCGCGCCCGTCGAGCAGCAGCCGTCCTGTCGTCGGCCGGTCGAGGCCCGCCATCAGGCGCATGATCGTCGTCTTGCCGGCGAGCGTCGGCCCCAGCAGGACGTTGAGGCTGCCGGGTTCGAACGTCAGGGACACGTCGTCGATCACCCTGAGGCCGCCGGCCTCCAGCCCAATATGGTCCAGCACGAAGGTCATGACCCGAGACCTCCGGCCACGACGCGGGTTTCAGCCTCCATGTAGGCTTCGATCTCCTCGATTTCGCGCTTCGAAAGTCTGAGGCCAAGTTTGGAGCGGCGCCAGACGACATCCTGCGCCGTCATCGCCCATTCGCGGTTCATAAGATATTTGATCTCGGCCTCCGTCAAGCCGGCGCCGAACGTCCGGCCGAGATCGGCGGGCGTCTTCGCATCGCCGAGGATTTGCGGCGTGAGGGCGCCATAGGCCCGCGCGAGCCTGCGGATCATCGGCGCATCGAACGCGCGATAGCGTGCGCGCAAGCCCTCGACCAGCGTCTCGAAGCCCTGCACCGGAAAGTCGCCGCCCGGCAACGTTGCTTTCGCGGTCCACGGCTCCGGCCGATTGGGCTTCGGCAAATGCGGCGCCAGCAGCGTGATCGCGGATTCCGCGAGCCGTCGATAGGTCGTGAGCTTGCCGCCGAACACGTTGAGCAGAGCGGGGCCAGCGTCCTCGGCGTCGATCTTCAACACGTAATCGCGCGTCGCGGCCTGCGCGGCCGCGGCGCCGTCGTCGAACAACGGACGCACGCCGGAATAGCTCCATTTCACCTGATCGCGGGTGACGGGTTTGCGCAAATAGTCGCCGGCCGCTCTGCACAGATAGTCGATTTCGTCGTCGGAGGCCGCGACCGCGCCGGGGTCGCCGAGGTAGTCGAGATCGGTCGTGCCGATCAGCGTGAAGTCGCGCTCGTAGGGAATGACGAAGAAGACGCGGCCGTCGTCGTTTTGGAAGATGTAACAGCGATCATGACCGAACAGGCGTTCGGTGACGATATGGCTGCCCTTGACCAGACGCATGGCGGCGCGCGCGCTCGCGCCGACGACGCTGCTGAGCACGTCGCCCACCCACGGGCCGGCCGCGTTGACCAGCGTTCGCGCGGCGATCTCATAAGTCTCGCCGCTGGCCTCTTCCTGAAGCTTCAAGCGCCACAGGCCTGCCTCGCGACGGGCCGAGACGCAGGTCGTGCGTGGCGCGATCGTCGCCCCCCGGTCGGCGGCGTCGCGCGCGTTCAGCACCACGAGGCGAGAGTCCTCGACCCAGCAGTCGGAATATTCGAAGCCGAGGGTGAATTCGGGTTTCAGCGGCGCCCCGGCGGGGTCCTCTCGCAGCCGCAGCGTGCGCGTCGCCGGCAGGAGTTTGCGCGCGCCCAGATGATCGTAAAGAAACAACCCCAGCCGCAGCAACCAGGCCGGCCGCAGGCCCCTGTGGTGCGGCAGCACGAAGCGAAGTGGCCAGATGATGTGCGGCGCCATCCGCCACAATGTCTCGCGCTCCAGCAGCGCCTCGCGCACCAGACGAAATTCGTAATATTCCAGATAGCGCAGGCCGCCGTGGATCAACTTGCTCGCCGCGCTCGACGTCGCGCCCGCGAGATCGCCTTTCTCGCAGAGAAACACTGACCAACCGCGCCCGACGGCGTCGCGCGCGATGCCGCAGCCATTGATGCCGCCGCCGATGATGGCGATGTCGACAGGAAGGCGAGCATTGGCGGTCGCGATGTCGCGCACTTCCTCCCCCTGCCTGAAACGGGCGGACAGACCGCCACTGCTTTTCGTAAAGACGACTATAACGAACAATTTATGCGCGGCAAGCGAAAAAAACGAATAGCGAAATGTTCGTTATTCCAGCGTTCGGGCCGCTTCGCCGTTTTCGCCCTCGCCGGCGTCGCCGGCCTCGATAACTTCGACATTGTAGCGTCGGCACATGTCGGCGATCTCCTCGGAGGGGAGGCGGTCGGTCACGAAGATGTCGATCTCTGAGAAATTGGCGATCTTCACCGGCGCGGAGCGCGAGAATTTGCTGCTGTCGGCGACCAACACCACCCGACGCGCATGTTCGATGATCGCGCGCGAGGACTCGACCTCGTGCACGTCGAAGTCGAGCAGCGTCCCGTCGGAGTCGATGGCCGAGGCGCCGATGATGGCGAGATCGACGCGGAATTTCTCGATATGCGCCACCGTGACCGCGCCGACGATGCCGCCGTCGCCCTGACGGATCGAGCCCCCGGTCACGATCACCTGTATCGCCGCGTTACGATAGAGTTCGCTGGCGACGTGGAGATTGTTGGTGATCACCAACAGGCCGGAATGCCCGCCCAGCGCCTTGGCGACTTCCTCCGTCGTCGTACCGATGTTGATCAGCAGCGAGGCGTTGTCGGGCACGAGGCGGGCCGCGGCCTCGCCGATCCGGCGCTTCGACTGGTGCGCGACCAGCTGGCGCGCCTCGTAGGCGAGATTGGCGACGCCCGACGCGATCATCGCGCCGCCGTGCACCCGCACCAACGCGTTGGCCTCGCTCAGTTCGTTGAGGTCGCGCCGGATGGTTTGCAGCGTGACGCCGAAATGGGTCGCCAGCTCCTCGACGCCGACGCGGCCGGATTGGCGCAGCATCGCAAGGATTTCCGACTGCCGGTAGTTCGCCGCTTTCGGCGTAGGCTCCGCCATGACTCCCGCCCCCTCGGCGGCTCGAACGCTTGCGCGCTTTCGCCCGGATGTTTTTTGCTTGTTAAGCTTCGTTCGCGATGCTAGCTGTTCGAAACGAAAAAAGCGAACCGAAAAATCGCACATCGGGGAGGAGGCGTGAAAGGATTCGATCCCAGCCGATTTTCGTCCGGGGGCGGCGTGAAAAACGCATGGCCCAAGCGGGAACGACGCGCGTGATCGACCTTTCGCTTGACCCTGCGGCCCTTCTTTACAGCCTGCTGATCCCGGCGCAGATCCTGTTCGTCAATCTGCTGCTGAGCGCCGACAACGCCCTGGTGATCGCGATGGCGTGTCGGGGACTGCGGGCCCAGGACGTGCAGCGGGCGACGATGCTGGGCGTCGTCGGCGCGATTGTTTTGCGTCTCGCCTTGGGGTCGGCGGCGATCTTCCTGCTGCGCGCGCCGTTGCTGCAACTCGCGGCGGGCGTTGTTCTGCTCTATATCGCGGTGCGCCTCACCCTGATCGACGGCGCCGGTCTCGACGACGACGCCGGCGAGGCTTCGTCCGCGCAATCTCGCGCGCTGCTGGGCGCGGTTTGGACCATCGTCGTCGCCGACGTCACCATGAGCCTCGACAACGTCGTCGCCATCGCGGCGATCGCGCAAGGCAGTCTGCTCTATATCGCCATTGGACTCGCGCTCAGCATTCCGATGCTGATCTGGGGCAGCAACCTCATCCGCGAGCTGCTCGACGGCGCCGGCTGGCTGGTGCTGGTTTCGGGCGCGTTTCTGGGCTGGGTCGCGGGCGGCGTGGCGGTCGGCGATCCCATCGTCGCGCCGGCGATCGCCGCCTACGCGCCCGCGCTGCCCTACGCCGTGCCCGCCGCATTCGCGGTCTTCGTCGTCTGGCAGAACTTCATTCTCGATCCTCGTCGTTCCTGGTTGCGAGGCCGTCATGCGGATTGAGCCCGGCGACTTCGGCCCCGAGCTGGTGACGCCCGCGACGGTCGAGGCTTGGTTCTCGCGCAAGCGCGCGCCGGCGTCGGCTCCCGAACGCCCGAGCCCCGAGCGTCCGCGCGCGACGCCGCAGGCGGGCGGGCGATCGCCACGAGTGCTGCCCAGGGCCAGCATCTTCGCGACCGTCGTGCTCGCACTGGCGGTCTGGGCGGCGAGCGGGTTCTACCGCGTGCAGCCCGATCAGGTCGGCCTCGTGCTGCGGTTCGGCAGGCAGATCGAAACGACCAACCCCGGCCTCAACTACCATTGGCCTTACCCGATCGAGTTCGTGTTGTTGCCGCGCGTGACGGCGATCAACCAGTTAAAGATCGGCAACGGTTCGGTCATGCAGATGCTGACCGGCGACGAGAATATCGTCGAAGCCACCGCCTCGATCTCCTGGCGGGTCAAAGATCCAGCGAAGTTCCTGTTCAGCGTTTACGATCCCGACGGCGCGGTGAGGCTCGCCGGCGAGAGCGCGGTGCGACAAATCATCGGCCTCAATCCGATCCAGTCGGGCCTCTCCGACCAGCGCCAGAAGATCGCCGACGACGCGCGCGCTCTGCTCCAGCGCGTGCTCGATTCCTACAATTCCGGCGTGCAGATCACGCAGGTGCAGTTGCAGCGCGTCGACCCGCCGCAGGCCGTCATCGACGCCTTCAACGATGTGCAGCGCGCGCGCGCCGACCAGCAGCGGCTGCGCAACGAGGCCGAGGCCTATCGCAACGACATTCTGCCGCGCGCCCGCGCTGAGGCCGACCGCCTCACGCAGGAGGCGCAAGTCTATCGCGAACAGGCTCTCAACAAGGCGCATAGCGACGCCGACCGCTTCAACGCTTACGAATCGAGTTTCGCCGTCAATCCCGATCTGACCGCCCGGCGGCTCTATCTCGACACGATGGAGGAGGTGTTGAAGGCGGCCGGCAAGATTTACGTCGATCCCGCCGGCGGCGCAGCGCCCAACATCGTGCCGTATCTGCCGCTTCCCGCGCCCGTCGCCGCTCCCGCGCCAAAGGCGACGCCATGACGATCCGCGCGCTCGTTCTTTGGCTCGTCGCGCTGGCTTTTGTCGGCTGGGCCGCCGCGCAGGTGTTTCACGTGGTCGCGCAAGACCGCATCGCCATCGTCGCGCGCCTCGGCAAGCCCATCGCCACGATCACCGACCCCGGACTTTATATCAAGGCGCCGCTGATCGACGCCGTCGTGTCCTACGACAAACATCTCCTCCCCTTGCAGCCGCCGCTCGACGAGATCATCCTGGGCGATCAGAAGCGGGTCGAGGTGACGACGATCTCGCGCTTTCGCATCGCCGACGCGCTGCGGTTCTATCAGAGCGTGGGAACCGAGGATCAGGCGCGGATCAACCTGTCGCAGATCGTCTCCAGCGAAGTGCGCAAGACGCTCGGCAAGGCGACGTTGCCTTCCCTGCTCACCGCCGAGCGCGATCGCATCAGCGATCAGATCCGCGACGAAGTCGCTCAGCAGGCTGTGGAGCTTGGCGTCGAAGTCATCGACGTGCGCATCCTGCGGGCGGAGCTGCCGGTCGAGACCAGTCAGGCGATTTACGACCGCATGTCGTCGGAGCGCGTGCGGGAAGCCAAGGAATTGCGGGCGCAGGGCTTCGAGGTCGCGCAAGAGATCCGCTCCAAGGCGGATCGCGAAAAGGAGATTCTGCTGTCCAATGCGCTGCGCGACAGCCAGACCGTACGCGGCGTCGCCGACGCGGAATCCAACCGCATCGCCATCGCCGCCTTCGGCCGGAATCCGGAATTCTACGACCTTTATCGCACGCTTCAGGTCTATCGCGCTTCGCTGACGCAGGGCGGTCCGACGCTGGTGCTGTCGCCGTCGAGCGAATTGATGAAGTATTTCGCCCAGAGCCCGAAGCTGCAAAAACTCAGCCCCGAGCCCAAGCCATGAATCGCCTCGCCCGATATTTGCTCGTCGCCGCCGGCCTTCTGCTCGCCAGCTCCGCTTGCGCCAAGACCACCGGCGTCGACGAAGATCGCGCCTTGCAGAGCGGCCCCTGCTACGAGGCGCTGGTCGACAAGAACGAGACCAATCCGACTACGGCGCCTAAGCGCGAACTCGGCGCCGCCTGCCAGGCCGAAGACGGCGACATCGACAAGGCCTGGGCGCGCGTCGTGCGCCTGTGGGGCTCGGACTCCACCGACCTGCCCGATTACAGCAGCTATCGCCGCGCCGACGAGCCCGTGGACGGCGGCGCGCCGAAATGGGTCGCGGCGGTGGGGATTGTGCTGACCTATCTGGTGCTGGGTTGGCCGATGCGCGCCGCCGCGCGTCTGTTCGGCGCCTATCCCGGCGCCGCCAAGGGGGCGGCGGCCGGCGCCGTCGTCTCGCTGCTGCTGCGCGGCCTTTGCTGCGCGGCTTTCGGCGCGCTGTTCAGCTTGCCTAATGTCGGTGCGCTCGCTGCGGCGGCGTTGCTCGCGGCGACCGTGCTTCACGTCGCCCGCCCGCTCGCCGGGGCGCCGACGCCCTCCGACGGCTCGTTCGCGGCGCAGACGGCGGAGGCGATCAACGATCTCGTCGGCGCGCTCCTGCCGCTGGCGGCGCTGGGCCTGTTTGTCCAGCAGAGCGCGCTGCTGTTGGCTTTCGCGCTGTTGTTGGCGCCCGTCGTCTCGACCGGACCGGCGATTGCCGCGCGCCGCGCCGCGCGCGCGACGCCGCTGCGCGCCGCCCTCGGCGCCGCCGCCCTCGGCGCCGCGCTGGGCGAAACGCTGGTCGCGGCGCCGCCGGTGTCCGGTTGGATCGCCGCGTTGACCGGCGCGAGCGTGATTGTTCCCCTCGTGCTGGCGGCTGCGACGCTCGCGGCGGGATGGGCGCTCGCCGCGTCCGCCCGGCCGGCGCGCGGTGACGCCTGAGATCGGGGGTGTGTGAGATGGCGGCGGTTGAAATTCACCTACAGGGGCTGTTCGCGACCCCCGTGGCGGCGATCATGCTGCCGGACGCGCAGGAGCGCAATGCGGCGCTGTCGGAGGCGATTCTGCGCCGGCGCGAGACGCATCCCGGCATTGACGCCTCCAACAACGGCGGCTGGCATTCGACCCGCGATTTCGCCGATTGGAGCGGCCCGCCCGGCCGCGATCTCATCGCCCGCGCCCGATCGGCCGTCACGCAATTGACGCGCGACCGCGCGGGCAAGGTCGTGAGGCCGAAATGGATCGTCGAGGCCTGGGCCAACGTCAACCCACCCGACAGCTCCAACGCCTGCCACTATCATCCGGGTTCGTTCTGGTCGGCATGTTATTACGTCGACGACGGCGGTTGTCTCGACCATCCCGAATTCGGCGGCGAGTTCGAGATGATGGACCCACGCGGCCCCGCACCGATGATGCACGCGCCGATGCTCAAGTTCGCGGGCGAAGATGGCGGCTCGGCGGGCAGCGCGCACACGATCCGCCCGCGTCCCGGGCTTCTGTTCGTATTCCCCTCGTTCCTGCTGCACTCGGTGCGGCCCTATCGCGGCGATGCGCTGCGCATCTCGGTCGCCATCAATTTCGGCGTTCACCCCGTCGACACGTTCGAAGAGACCTGAGATGGCCGGCCATATCCTCGTCGTCGACCAGGGCGCCACCTCGACGCGCGCCATCGTGTTCGACGCGCGCGTGCGCGCTGTCGCGACGGCGCAGCGCGAGTTCCCTCAGATTTACCCGCATCCCGGCTGGATCGAGCACGACCCCGAAGACCTCTGGCGCACGACGCTGGCGACCGCGCGCGAGGCGATCGCCACGGTCAGCGGCCCGCAGAACATCGCCGCGATCGGGATCGCCAACCAACGCGAGACCACGCTGATCTGGGACCGCAAGACGGGCGCACCGATCTACAACGCCATCGTCTGGCAGGACCGCCGCACCGCGGGAGCTTGCGCCGAGCTGGCGCGCGCCGGCCACGCCGGTCTCGAGCGCGAGCGCGCCGGGCTCGTGCTCGATCCCTATTTCTCCGCCACCAAGATCGCCTGGATCCTCGACCACGTCGAGAGCGCCCGCGCCCGCGCCGCGCGCGGCGAACTGGCGTTCGGCACGGTCGATGCGTTCCTGCTCTGGCGCCTGACCGGCGGCGCCGTGCATGCGACCGACGCCACCAACGCCTCGCGCACGTCGTTGCTCAACCTGCGCACGGGCGGTTGGGACGACGCGCTGCTCGATCTGTTCGATGCGCCGTGCTCCGTGATGCCCGAGGTGCGCGACACGGTGGGCGCGTTCGGCGAGACGGTCGCCGAATTGCTGGGCGCCGCGCTGCCGATCTACGCGATGGCTGGCGATCAGCAATCGGCGCTGGTTGGCCAAGTCTGTCTGACGCCGGGCATGGCCAAGGCGACCTACGGCACGGGCGGCTTCATCCTGCTCAACACTGGCGATGCGCCGGTTTTCTCGGCTCACGGCCTGCTGACCACCATCGCCTACCAATGGGACGGCCGGCGAACCTACGCGCTGGAGGGCTCGATCTTCTCCGCCGGGGCGACGGCGCAATGGCTGCGCGACGGCCTTGGCGTCATCGCTCATGCGGCGGAGGCTGGCGTTTTCGCGGCCGAGGCCGATCCCGAACAGGAGATCTATCTGGTCCCGGCCTACGCAGGGCTCGGCGCCCCGCACTGGCGCGCCGACGCGCGCGCCGCCGTGCTCGGCCTGACGCGCGGCGCGACGCGCCGGGAGATCGCCCGCGCGGCGCTGGAGAGCGTCGGTTTCCAGACCAACGATCTCATCGCCGCAATGTCGGAGGATTTCATGGCGAGCGGCGCGGCGAGACCGCAAGCAGTCGTACGCGTCGACGGCGGCATGGCGGCGAGCGACTGGACAATGCAGTTTCTCGCCGACATCGTCGGCGCGCCCGTAGACCGCCCGACCTATAAGGAGACGACCGCGCTCGGCTGGCGCGCCGGACTCTATCCCGCGCCCGACGAATTCGCCCGATACTGGGGCCTCGATCGCCGCTTCGCGCCGAGGATGAGCGAACCAACCCGTGAGGCGCGTCGCGACGGCTGGCGCGCCGCGGTCGCGGAGACGCTGCGCAGCGGCGAGCGCGCGCCGTGAACGTCGTCTTCCGTTGCGACCCCGCGCTGCGCGAGACGCTGCCGCGGCCGCTGCCGGCGTTGCAGGCTTTGCCGGACTGGCTGCGCGAGATGCCGGGCGCGGCGTTTTCCGAGTTGCACGGTCGCGAGGTGCGAACCGTCAAACAATGCCCGCCATTCGTCGACGCGATGCGGCATGGCTTCGTGATGCGGCTGCCCTGCGACGTCAGCGTCGCCGAAGGGCGGTTTTCCTGGAATTGGGACCTGCCGCCGTTGGCGGGCGAGACGCAGCCGCGTTCGCCGCTAAGCTTTCATGCGCCCGCCCAGGCCGCGGGATCGCCATTCACGGCAGGCGAAGGCCACGCGCTGATCAAGTTCAACAGTTTCTGGACCATCGAGCTGGAGCCCGGTTATTCCCTGTTCGCGACCCATCCCGTCAATCGCGCCGACCTGCCGTTCCGCACACTGACCGGCCTAGTTGATTCCGACCGCTTCCACGCCGTCGGCGTGCTGTTTCCCGCCGTCTGGACCGACGCTGATTTCGCCGGCGTGCTGCCGGCGGGAACCCCGGTGGCGCAATGTTTTCCCGTCTCGCGCGCGCCGCTGACAATGACTTTCGAGGACATGACGCCCGAACATATCGACGCCTACGACGACGTCGCCAATGCGCTGCACGCGACGCCGGGGGTCTATCGCCGCGTCTATCGCGACAGGCGCCCGAGTTCGGACAAATGAGCGCGCAAGGCCGCGAGATCGAGCCATAGCTCGCCCTTCGGCGAGGTCGTCAGCGCCTGCGCGACGCGCCCGAACGCGGACGGCATGAGGTTGATCGCGCGACCGTAGGCCTGTTTGGCCGCTTCGAGATCGCCCTGCTCCTGCAACGCTACGCCGAGATTGGCCTGCGCTTCGGCGAGATCGGGACGCAACGCGAGCGCGCGGCGATAGGCCGCCTCGGCGCGGCTTGGCAAACGGCTGTCCTGCAGCGCCAATCCCAGCTTGAACCATGCCTCCGCCGACGCAGGGTCCAGTTGCAGCGCTGTCTGAAAGGCCGCCGCCGCCTCGCCGCGTCGTCCGAGCGAATGCAGCGCGGCGCCCAACCGCAGGCCAAGTTTCGCCGAGGGTTGCGCCTGCAAAGCCAGCGCATAGGCGTCCACGGCCGCTTCGCCCTGGCCCGCGCGCTCGCACACGGCGCCGATCTCCGCCCACGCAGGCGAGGGGTCGGGAAAGCGCCGCCGCAGCGCCGCGACTGCGCTTGGCGCGGCGTTCGAATCGACCTCGATGGCGGCGACCGTCGCGCCGAAAGCCGCTTCGGGCCGCGTAGGTTCAAGTTCGGCGGCGCGTGCGTAGCGTTGCAGCGCGACCGATCCATCGCCCTTGGCCCGCGCGGCGACGGCGGCCAGCATCAGCGTCGCGAAATGGTCGGGACGCCGGGCGAGGCTGGACAATGCCCAGCGCTGCGCGTCCCCCGGCTTCGACTGGCGCAACGCGATGGCGGCCATCAACTGATGAACGCTGGCGTCTTCCGGCCATTGTCGCACCAGGCTCGCGGCCAACCCAACCGCCTTGGCGTCCTCGCCGCCGGCGAGCGCCTTCAAAGCCTGCGACAGGGCCACGGCCCGGTCCATCCCCTCTCGCATTCCGACGCCCTAGACCGGTTCGCTAGTCCTCCCGGCAGCGTACGGGATCGGACGAAATGGCGCCAGTCTGCTGTCGTTGCGCCTACGTGCCGTCGCGTCGAGCAGCCGGAATGCATCCTCGACCAGAATCATATAATGAAACATCGCCGCATGCGCGGCCGCGCGTTGCGCATGCGAGCGCAACAGCCGCCGATCGGTTCGAAACTGGGCGCGCCGCTACGGCGCCGCCCCATTATGAGCCCCTGCACAGATCTGCGTGCGGCATCTCGATACGGGCGTGCCTGCTGATGTCCTTCACGTCGCTCATCGGCTTCGTCGGCCTCGCCGTCATTCTCGCCAACTGGTTCGGTTGGCGTCGAACGTCACGGATTGCAGATCGACGCCAAGGGCGGCGACGACCACGTGAGCGGCCTGACGCCGAGGGATGGCATGAGCCATCGCGTCGTCGCGCTGCGGACGCGCCTCGAAGGCGATCTCCTGCACGTCCATCAAAGTGACGAGCATGCCGCGCCGGCGCTGCCCGCCGGGCCTGGCGGCGCAGCTTGGCGATGGTCGCCGGCGACATGCCGCGGCGCGCCGTGGCGGCCATGTCCAGGAGGCGTCATCAAGCACGCCGCTACGTAGGTGGTGCGCGATGATGCCGCCGTTCTCCGCTGGCGGAAGCTCGACGAAGCGCTTGCGATGAAGACCTTCGAAGCCGCCGATCATGTGCGTGCGAAAAAAAGCGCCTTCGCGGCGACGGCGCGCCCATCCTCGTAGGTCATTCGATGGGCGGAAGCCCGACATTCTTCGCAGGTATTGACATTTTCGCGCCGGATTAACCGATCGACACGCTTCTCGTCGCCGGCGATCCTTCTTTCGACGCCATAGGCCCCTCGGTCGCGCAATGGTTGCCACGACGCGTTCCACACGTGCGCCGATATGGCTCTATTTGCACCGGCGTTTTCCGACCGGCGGCGGCGGGATTGCTTGACGGCAAACCCATCACGACCCACTGGGAATGCGCAGGTCGACTGAGGAGCGAATATCCCGTTCTCAGAATCAACGCGGATCGCATCTTCATCCAGGACGGCGCCCTATATACAGCCGTCGGCATGGTTTTGGCGCTCGCCCTGGCCGGAGAGGATTAGGGCCGCGAACTGGCGCTCGTTGTGGCGCGCTGCATAGTGATGTTCCTGAAGCGGCCCGACGGCCAGTCGCAGCTCAGCGCCCATCTCAGCGCGCAATTGTTAGACAAGACCGCTATCCAACGCGCACAGGAATATGCGCTGACCAATCTCATCGCATCCGACCGTCGAACGCCTCGCCATGGAGGCCGGAATGAGCACACAAAACTTCGCCCAAAGTCTCCGGCACGATCGACGTCCGCGACATCGTCGCCAAAAAACGCGGTGGCCGGCGGATCCTCATGCATCCCGACCTTCGCCGAGCGCTCGAGAAGCTGTCCGTCGCCGAGGGCGCCATTGGGCCGGTCATCCGCTCCTATCGAGGCGTCCATCTGAAAGCGAACTCAGTCGTGAACTGGCTCGTCGCGCTCTTCAAGCAGCTCGGCTTCGAAGGTTGCCCGCCGCATTCCGGCCGTCGCAGCTTCATCACCGCCGCCGCTCGCAACGTATCCCTCCGCCGTGGGCCGCCTCTTCGTGGCGCCTGAGACGGCGACGCTGCGCAGCTAAGTTCGTCTTTATGAGCGATGTTAACTGCATAGCATGGGTCAAATCACGTTGATGACAGATGGCGAGCGGCGCCGACAGTGGAATAAGGGCGACCGGGCGAGAATCCTCGCCGCGATCGCGGAGCCCGGCGTAGTGGTGAAGGAAGTCGCGCGCGGGGCGGAAATCGGCGCCAGCCTCGTCTACAAGTGGCGCCTGGAGTCGCTGAAGGCGGGGGCTGTGACGGTGGCGGGATTGGCGCCCGTGGTCATCGAGGCGGCTCCCATGACATCGTCTTGACAAACCGCGGTGAAAGCCGAGGAGCCCGCCGCCATCGTAGTGGAAGTGAAGGTCACGCAAGTGCGGATCAACGCCGGGGCTTCATCGGCGCTGGTCGCGCCCGATCCCGATCCCGAGCAACGTTCGGGTGTGGATCGCGACGGGCCATACGGATATGCGGCGTGGCATGCAGGGGTTGGCGCTTCAGGTTCAGGAGCAAGTGAAGTGCGATCCGCACGTCGGCGATCTCTACATCTTTCGCGGGCGCCGCGGCGATCCGGCGAAGGTTCTTTGGCGCGACGGAATCGGGCTTTCGCTCTATGCGAAGCGCCTGGATCGAGGAAAGTTCGTCTGGCCCTGGGCGAAGGAGGGCGTCGTTTCGATTTCGGCGGCGCAGACGGCGTACATGCTGGAAGCAATCGACTGGCGCAATCCTCAACTCACCTGGAGGCCCAAGAGCGCCGGGTGAGAGAAGGGTTGCTCGACGGAGCAGATCGCCCAAAAAGCATGGGGACAGAAGCATTTTGAGGCGCCACAAATCGCTGAGAATGTGATTCTCTCAACCCCCTGGCTCCCGCTTGCGAGGCTTTTCCCGACGACGTCGCCGCGCTGAAAGCGGCGCTCGTCGCTGCCCGGGAACAGGGTTCGATAGCCGCCGCCGAAGTGGCCGTGGCGCGCGCGAAGGCGGCCGAGGGTCAGGCGCTGATCGCGGCGCAGACGCATCGCCAAGCTGGAACGCCAAGTTTACGGGCAGCGATCGGAGCGATCGGCGCGGCCCGTCGAGCAATTGTCGCTGGAGTTCGAGCAACTGGCGGCGAGCGCGACGCAAGACGAGTTGGCGGCGGAGATGGCCGTCGCGAAGTCGACCAACGTACGCGCTATCACCCGCCGCACCGACGAACGCAACACGTTCCCCGATCATCTGCCGCGCGAGCGCGTCGCGATCGACCCGCCGATGGTTTGCGAATGCTGCGGCGGCGGCCGATTGCGCAAGCTTAGGCGAAGATGTGACGCGGACGATGGAAGGCGAGCCACGCCGTTGGAAGGTGATTGAGACCGTGCGGGAGAAGTTCAATTGGCCCGGGACGAGCCAAGAAGATCAGCCAGGCGCCGGCGCCGTTTCATCCGATACGGCTGGTCTGGGCTGGACCAAGTCTGCTGGCGACGATCGTGTTCGAACCCATTCGGGCGGCGTCAGCCGCTGAACCGCCAAGCCGAGCACGACGCGCTGGAAGGCGCGCCGATCGCGCTATTCACCATGGCCGATGCGGCAGGCGCGGTCTGCACTGCGTCCGATCCGATGCGCCGTCTGGTCACGGCCCATGTGATGGCCGCCAAACGGCTGCACGGGGACGACGCCACCGCTCCCGTGCTGGCGCAGGGCAAGACCGACGCCGGACGGCTGTGGACTTACGTCCGCGACGATAAGCCTTATGGCGGCGCCGGACCGCCGGCGGCAATCTTCTACTACTCGGGCGATCGCCGGGGCGAACATCCGCAGGCGCATCTATCGCGCATTTTTCAAACCCGGATAGGTAGCGTCGTAGGTTTGGCGACCATCGAGGGCCCGTGATCGTATGAACGAGCGCGTCCGGTGCGCCTTTGGGCTGAGGATTTCGGTGTGTCTCGGGTCT
>Ga0181528_10000331_pt1 | contig 36870 bp, 31 predicted proteins | sample PEATcosm2014_Bin_47_FD_119742 | JGI IMG/M metagenome (GOLD analysis project Ga0181528, IMG submission 119742) | Peatland microbial communities from MTU Mesocosm Facility, Houghton, MI, USA - PEATcosm2014_Bin10_10_metaG | ecosystem: Environmental > Terrestrial > Soil > Wetlands > Peat | place...
CCCCCAGGTCCGCGCGGGTCCCCCAGGACCCGCTTCCGGACGGCGTCACAGAGGCCGCGCCGAGGCAAGACGACCAAACGGCCGACGTGGGCGTCGGCCCCCATTTCCGGAGGTGGCCTGGGGTCCGCCCCACCACGAAGCACACCCTCGCATCATGTTCAGGCGGCTTCAGCCGCAAACCGACTTTCAGTCGGAACCCAACCCACCGCCTTATAGGCGGTGGTTGTTTAGTCCCCGCGTTGAACGCGCAGCTCACACCTCCATGAACGAAACGAGAACACCATTTTGATTTTTCAAAAATGTACACCTTTAGAATCAATCGCTTAGACGAACAGTCGAAAAGGGCGTTTTGGTTTCGTCCTTCACAAGCCAACCCCGCGCGCTGCTGTCAAGGTTCACCCCGGCCGCTTCTTGCCCCGGCGCAAAGCGTTCCGCCTACGACCGGGCAGCTTGGTATTCTATTGCAGAGATTTAACTTGAATCCGGTCCGGCAGGGCAGTAGCATGACCACGGTTAGCCATCGGCGAACGGTCAACTCAGCGCGACGCCGCGCGGATCGAGTCCTGCCGGTTGGTGGCGAGGAAGGCCAATTCTACTTCAGGAGGAGGACACGTGTTTCTCAAGTCATTCCAAATCACGGCTCTTATGCTGATGAGTTTCTCGGTCGCTCAGGCCCAGCAACCCATCTACTGGTCCACAACCCAGCCGGACTGCGGATCGTACAAGTCGCTTCAATTGAGTAACGGCAATTACGTCTGCGAAGTATATGGAATATTCCCTTGGTTTACTGCCGGGGCAGGCTGGAAGACGTCGATCAGAACGGCGGCTCCCAACTCCAATGCGGTAGCCGTCATCTATGCCTACTATGACGGTAGCGGGAAACCAGAAGCCCTGGATGTCAACTATGTCGGTGGATCTGGCGTTACCAGTGGGAAGACCGGCTTCGGTGCCGCTCTCTACGCCAATGAACCGTCGCAACTGGACCTTCTGGGTCTGCCCGCGGAGGCCCCGAACTACAGCCAGACCGACGCCTCGGGAACGATCGTGGTCGAGTTCCAATGCCCCGATGCGAGCACTTGCTCTCAGGCCACGGCACAACTGATTTACTCCGCGCTTCCCTCCCAGCTATGGTCCCTCAGCATTCCAATCGTCTGGAACGCTGATTTGGCCGCCGTGTGGTCCTCGTGGGGCTTCTACGAAAAAGGGCAGCAGAACCTGTCTTTTGTGATTTCGAACGGGGCGAATGCCGCGCAAACATACGCAGTTACCGTCTTTGACAGCCTTGGAAATACGTCGACGGTGGCCACGCCGTCGATTCCATCGGGTGGTAATTACGCCCAGCTCCTGGATACATTCCTTGGCGCCAAGATTCCTGACGGACTGTTCAAGATCACGGTAGCGGGGGGTGGATACTCGGCCTTTGAGGCGCTCCAATTCAACGCCGGTTCGGCCACGACTCTCGTCGTCTTCCCCGAGGGTTCCGCCACTCTCATCACTAAAGACAGCGTCAACAATGCGCTTCCACGGTTGAGCGTCATGGACGAGGTCGTGCCGCATATTGACCGTCGTAAATAGCGCGCGAGGTTCGAGCTATCGCGCTTGCGCCCGCGTCAGCGGACCGGCTCGCGTGAACGCGGCCTGTCCCGGCAACGTGATTTCGGCCGTCACGCCGGCTGGCAGTTCCAGTTCGAACTTGCGGCCGTCCCAGTAGACCCACACTCGGCCCTTGGGCGTCATGGTCGCGCCTGAGACGTAAGGCAGCCCGCCCGTTTGCGGCGCAACAGTGAGCCGCGCGCCGCCGGGTTCGGCGATCCGCACGCCAAGCAGCGAGTCGTGCAGCCACAGCAGCGGCACCGCCTGCCAGCCGTGCGAACCCGTGTCGTCCACGGGCTGCGCGGGATTGGGCTCGCCGTCTTTCAAACCAAGATCCTCGCGACTGACCCAGTACTCGGGTGGCGGGCCGCCGTAAGGGCCCTGCAGTTCGAGCGGCACACGGTTCCGCGCGTCGCCGGGCAGGTACGGCGCGTAGCGCTCTTTCAGATGCGCGATGGCGCGCTCGGGGAAGCCATTCTCCGAGAGGGCGAACAGCGCGCGATAGGCAAACGTCGGATTGTTCCAGCGTGGAATACCCGTCGGCGGCGTGCCGTCGGGCGCGGCGAAGGCGTAGTCGATCGCGGGCTTCAATGGGAATCCGGAAGCGGCGGCCATCGCCTGCCCGGCCTGGCTGAAGCCGCGCGGCGCGGCCGGATTGTCGGGATCGAAGACGTCATCAACATGCGCAGGCACTGCTCCGTTCGCCGCGACGATGTGGTCGCGCAGAAAGGCCACGCTCATTCTCTCGGCCATGCGGCTCCACACTGCGGCCTGCTCCCGATGACCCGCGGCCGCGGCCATTTCCACAGACCATTTCAGGCGTTGAATCAGGTAGGGCGTGACGATGCCGCTGGACTGTTTGCCGCCGGGATGCACGCCGACGCGGATGTCCCCGAAGATCTTGCCGGTTCGCCAAATGCCGTTGGCGTCGACGTGCGAGAGCGCTTCGTCCCAGAAGCGGCGAAGCTGTTCCCAGTAGCGCGTAACGAGGTCGGTCTGGCCCGTCCACATGTAGTCGTCGTGCAGCATGGCGACCCACTGCACGCTCCAGTCGTAGCCGCACGAATCGGCGGGGTAGTTGCTCGGCGGGAAGCAGTGAAAGGCGCCATCGGCCTTCTGACTCTCGGCGTGCAGGCGGATCACGAGGCGCCGCAGGTCCGAGTCGCCGAACCAGCGCGAGGCGATCACGGCGCGCAGCCGCGCGTCCTCAATCCACGTGCCATCTTCGCGGCCCGGCGTATCTACGTAGCCGTCAACCATCGTCAGTTCGGCGTGGATCAGGCAGAGCTTCACGATCTGCGCGATGCGCTCGTCCCCCGCATCGAAGCTGCCCAGCATCCGGATGGGGTACTGCGACTTGACGATGCCGGTCTCGCGGAACGTGACGGCGCCGTCATGGCGGAAATGGATGTGGAGCGTGAGCCAGCGCGCGGTCCGCTCGTCGGGGACCTCGAAGCGTTGCACGCCGGTGCGAGTGATGTAGCGATCGGCGTAGCCGGGTCCCACGACGGCCTCGGGATTCAGCCAGCCGTCGGTGTGCACGGGACGCTCGCCCTTGTACTGCGTGTAGGCGATCTCGCCGTAGCCGAAGTCGATCACGGTCCCCTCGGGCGCATTGGCAAGGTCGATGAATGGATAGCCATGCACCGGCCGGTCGTAGTCGAACGTGACGTATTTCGACTCGCCCGCGCGGCCTTCAATGACTGTCGTATTCATGCCCGCTACCGGCTCGCAGCGCGCCGTGCGGATGCCCTTGGCGATCGACAGCGGGTCGTCTGAAACAGCCTGCACCGGCGCCAGACGCCCTGCGGCGATGACCCGTTCAGGGTGTACGACGGACTCGCGCTGGTTGGCAATCTCATTTCGGCCCGGCGCAGCGGGCCACGGACCGTCTTTCACTTCGAAAGCGTTCTGCCACGACGAATCGTCGAACGCGGTGTCGTGAACGTCTCCGGCGATCACCTTGCGTCCATCGGCGATCTGCGGGTAGCGGATACGATGGTCGCCGGTGATGCCGACAATTTGTTTGTCGTGAGCGGCGAATTCGGGCGCGGTGAGCCATTTCCATGTCGCGTCGCTGCGCAGCCAGTCGCTCTCCAGGTAGAGTCCGGCGTGTTTGTTCGCGGACCGCTGGAATGTGATGATCGGCCCCCAGTTGTGATGCAGGACGACAATCACGTTCCGCCCGGGATGCAGATACGAGGCCGCGTCGATCGAGTCCGCAGTCGCGCGATCTTCGTGGTAACGCGTGACCTTCCGGACGACGATCCGGCCGTTGATCCAGAGCCGCGCGTTGCTGTCCGCGGAGAGCAGCAGCGTCGCGCTCGCCGGCACGCGGTCGAGCGTCACAACCTTGCGAAAGTACGTGAAGCGATTCTTCGGAGCGGCCTCGCCGGACGTGGTCCAGATCCAACCGCACGGCGCGGCGGCGGCGAGGAGAAGTCCAAGGGAGAGTACACGCAATGAGGAAGGCATGGTGAAAACGAAACCATGACGAGCTTATCGCACACAGAACGCCTGCGAGTCGCCGGTGCGGACATCCGGGCAGACCGAATGGGATGTGAAGTCTCCCGAAAGCGGCTCAATGGGGAAGTGGGAGGAGAATGAAATTGCGGTCTCAGCCGGGCGCTCACGCCCGCGGACTATTCGCCCTCGTCTTCCGCGTGCTCGGGGTCCAAGGCGGACTCGGAGGGTTGGCTGGCCACCGGGATCCGGTACTCCTCGTCGTGCCAGCGCCCGATGTCGATTAAACGGCAGCGGTCGCTGCAGAACGGAAACCAGGTGGTTCCGTACACCACGGATTTCTTGCAGGTCGGACAAGGTACGGTGAGAGGCATCCCCAAACTATTGTACAAACGGGCGGCGGCAAACGGTATCCTCGCGGCCGGCCGGTTGTGGCGTGCTCTTCAACGCGCCGCGCACGCATTCGCGCCGGCCTCAGCTCAAGACGCGTTGCATCCAGCCCTATCGCCCCATCGCCCGCGCCGCCTCGTCAAAGGCGAACTCAAATCCGTTGCCCGCCACGGCGCGCAACTCAGCCTCGTTAAACCCGAACGCATCGGCGGCAAGCTGGTACTCGCGTTCCAGCGTCGTTCCGAACATGGGCGGATCGTCGGTATTCAATGTGACCGGAACACCCGCGTCGAACAGCCGCCGCACGGGATGCTCGCGTAACGACGTCACCGCGCCGGTCCGCACGTTGCTAGAGATGCAGACCTCCAACGGAATCCGGTGGTCGGCCAGGTGGCGCACCAGCACCGGGTCGTCAATGGAACGGATGCCGTGCCCGATTCTCTCCGCGCCGCATTCCAGGGCGTCCCACACCGATTGCGGGCCAACGATCTCGCCCGCGTGCGGCGCCAGACGGAGGCCCTGGCGCTTCGCCCACTCGAATATCGCCTGGAAATCCTTGACCTGGCCCCGCGCCTCGTCGCCCCCGATCCCGAGCCCGAGCACGCCCTGCGACTGGTGCGCCGCCGCCAGCCGCGCGACCTCCCAGCCGGCCTCCAGCCCGAACTGCCGCACCGCGTCGAAGATGAACCGCACGCGCACCGGGCCGCGCTCCGCTTCCGCCGCAATGGCCGCGAAGTAGGGTTCGAATTCGAGTTTGCGCCATAGCCAGACGCCGACCGACAGATTCAGCTCGGCATATAGCACGTTCTCCCGCGCCAGCCGGTCCAGCAGCCGCCGCGTGATCAGCGCGAAGTGCTCCGGCCGTGTCAGACGCAGGTTGATCCACTTGTAACTGCTCAGGAATCCCAGGAAATCGGAATACGAGTACAGTTCCCGCAGCTCGTCCCCGCCGAGCGCCGGATCGAGTTCCAGCAAGGTCTCCGGATCGACGGATCCCTCCAGATGAACGTGCAGTTCTGCCTTCTTGAGTTGATGGATAAAGCCGGTCACAGTTCTTTCATGGTAGGCGAGGATCTTTCCCGCTAACATAATAGGCGCATGACACCGGGAGATCTCGAAGCGATTGTCGGCGGATACCACGGCGACCCGTTTGCGATTTTGGGTCCTCATCCCGAGGACGATGGAACGTGGGTCGTGCGCGCCTTTCTGCCCTACGCCAGGAGCGTAACCGCGATTTGTAAGGATGGCCGGAGCCTGAAGTTCGAGCGCCTGCACGACGAAGGGCTCTTCGAGGCGAAAGCCAAGGAAGCGCCGGGCGAGTACCGGCTCCGCGTGGAGACGCAGCAGGACACGGTCGAGGAGATCGAGGATCCCTATCGCTTCTGGCCGCTGCTCACCAGCTTCGATCTCTACCTGCACGGCCAGGGCACCAACTACGAAGCCTGGCACGCCCTCGGCTCGCACCTGGTGGAAGTCGACGGTGTCTCCGGCACCCGGTTCACCGTCTGGGCGCCCAACGCCGAAGTGGTCAGCGTCGCCGGTGACTTCAACTTCTGGGACGTCCGCCGCCACCCCATGCGGCTCCGCGACGGCGGCATCTGGGAGATCTTTTTGCCCGGCGTCGGCGTCGGCGCGCTTTACAAATACTTCGTTCGCTCGAAGATCTACGGCGTGCATGCCCTCAAGTGCGACCCTTACGCCTTTTCCGCGGAGGTTCCGCCGAAGCAGGCTTCCGTGGTTTGGGACCTCACGCGCTACGTGTGGCAGGACGGCGAGTGGATGGAGCGCCGCGCTCACACCGACCCGTTGACCGCGCCGATGTCCTGCTACGAGGTGCATCTCGAGTCGTGGATGCGCGACCCCTCGGGCAAGCCGCTTTCCTACCGTGAATTGGCCCAGCGTCTGGTTGAGTACGTGAAGAAGATGGGATTCACGCATCTCGAGCTGATGCCGCCCATGGAGCATCCGTATTCGGGCTCCTGGGGCTACCAGGTGACCGGCTACTTCGCCCCCACTTCGCGCTTCGGCTCGCCCGACGATTTCCGCTTCTTCGTCGACGAGTGCCATCGCAATTCCATCGGCGTCATCATCGACTGGGTGCCGGCGCACTTCCCGAAGGACGCACATGGCCTCGCCCGCTTCGACGGCACGGCGCTCTACGAGCACGACGATCCGCGCAAGGGCGAGCAGAAGGACTGGGGCACGCTCGTCTTCAACTTCGGCCGCAACGAGGTCCGCAATTTCCTGATCTCGAACGCGTTGTTCTGGCTGAAGGAATATCACATCGACGGGCTGCGGGTGGATGCCGTGGCATCCATCCTGTATCTCGATTTCTCGCGCGAGGCCGGCGAGTGGCTCCCGAATAAATACGGCGGAAACGAGAACCTCGAAGCGATCGAGTTCCTGAAGAAGTTCAACGAAGAGGTGCACACGGTGCCGGGCGCTGTGAGCATCGCCGAGGAGTCGACGTCGTTCCCCGGAGTCTCGCATCCCGTCTACGCCGGCGGTCTCGGCTTCACCATGAAGTGGAACATGGGCTGGATGCACGACATGCTCCACTACTTCCACCAGGATCCGGTCTTCCGCAAGTTCTCCCACCACGACATCACGTTCAGCCTGGTTTACGCCTTCAGCGAGAACTTCCTGTTGCCCATCTCGCACGACGAGGTCGTGCACGGCAAGGGCTCGCTGATCGGCAAGATGCCGGGCGACGAGTGGCGGCGCTTCGCGAACGTGCGCGCCTTCCTCGGTTACATGTACGCCCACCCCGGCAAGAAGCTGCTCTTCATGGGTTGCGAACTGGGCCAGTACGAGGAGTGGAACTGGCAGGGCAGCCTGCGTTGGGACCTGGTGCAGTATCCCTTCCATGCCAAGTTGCAGGAGTACATGCGGCAGTTGAACCACGTCTATAAGAGCGAGCCGGCGCTCTACGAGGTGGACTATCACTGGTCCGGCTTCGAGTGGATCGATTTCCGCGACGTCGACAAGAGCATCATCTCGTTTGTGCGGCGCGCCAAGAACCCGGGGAACTTCCTCATTTTTGTCTGTAACTTCACGCCGGAGCCCCGCCGAGGCTATTTTGTCGGCGTCCCCGAACCGGGCCGCTACGTCGAGGTGCTCAATAGCGATTCCGAGGAGTTTGGAGGGAGCGGGATTCGCAACGCCGGCGATCTCTGGACCCAGCCGGGCAACGTGATGAATCGCAACCAGTTTCTGTCCCTGACGCTGCCCCCGCTCTCGGTGACCGTGTACCGCCGGGTTGGCGCATGATCCAGAACGGAGCTGCGGCTCCGATACGGCGTGTCGCGCTCCTCTGGACCGTGCCGCCTTCTCATACTCGCCCCTGCGAGAGCGGAGAAAAAGGGTCAGGATTGCCCGTTTTTGCTCGTAAGTGCATGATTCTACGTTCAAAAACGGGTACCCCCTACCCGTTTTGGGCTCCTGGCTCCAAGCCGCCAGGCCCGATGCTCAACAAAGGAGTGCTTCTCGTTCATGGCTGATCCGCTCTTTCTCTCCGTCTGGCTGACCGGCTATAGCCCGCTCGCCCTGACCATCTATTTCCAGAAGATCCTCGAGGTCTTCCCGTTCTCGAAGCTCAAGCTGGGCTCGGTGCTTCGGGTGTATGCAGTCTCGTTCCAGGAGGTGCCGGTTTTCGAGGGTTTTATCGATACCGCAATGGATGCCTCGGAGGCCGCCTCCGTCGTGCAGGAGTTCGTCCACGACGATTGCTGTATCCAGCTTGAAACCAAGTGGGATCTGTACCAGTGGGATGGCGCTTGGGAGCTGAAGCCCACGCGCGCCTGCATCGAAGTCCATGGGCCCAGGTTTGAACGCGACGTCCTCAATCCGCTTGGCGAGGCCGAGCCGATTTGGATTGATCTCGGCCCGGAGGCGACATTCCTGCCCCAGCCGGGAACCGACCAGTTGCGCCCCGTGCAGTCCAACATCCGCAGCATTTTACATTTCGCCGACGATCTGCAAAGCGTGCTCGCCGTGGAGCGCCGCCTGCTCTGGTCGGAGACAGAGGACAACTTCGCCGAACGTCTGAGCATTCTCATCGACGAATAGGTGTTCAGTGGGGCGGACGCCCACGTCCGCGCCGGACCCCCAGGTCCGGCTGTTCGTCCGGCTCCTCGTGGGCGTGAGAGAAGGCCGAAGCGGAGGCCGGCGAGGGCGTCGGCCCCCGCTTCGGAAGTGTCCTGGGGGTCCGCCCCGCACGAAGGGCGCTGGGAACTTAATAGGCATAGGCCGGCGTCTAAGTCCGTGAACGCGCACTCTTGTCTTGGAGGATTGGCATGATCCGTTTTCTCCTGGTTCTCGCCGCCGCGGCATTCACGCTGCAGGCCGACGAATTGCCCGTGACCCGGGTAGTGCTCTACAAAAATGGCTTGGCGCTGTTCGAGCGCTCCGGCGAGGTGAAGCCGGGCGAGCCGGTTCGCCTGGAGTTCAAGAAATCCGAGATGGACGACGTGCTCAAGACGCTCGTCCTCGACTCCTCCTCCGGGACCATCACGCACCTGCGCTACCAGCTCGACGAGCCGCTGCAGACGCGCCTGGGTGAAATCGGATTAAGCATCCAGCCGGGCGTCACGCTGGCCGGCCTGCTCGACCAGATGCGCGGCGCGAAGGTCACGCTCACCGCCGCCTCCGGCGCCATTGAGGGCTCCGTCATCAGTGGCCGCCTGTCGCAGCACGCCCAGCAGGCACAGAAGCAAGAGTTGACGGTGCTCACCACCGCCGGCGAAATGCGCGTCATCGACCTCGATGGCGTCTCGGCCGTGAAGCTGTCGGACGACCAGTTGCAGAATCGCCTGACCGAGGCGCTCGGCGCATACCAGCAGGCCCAGTCGCAGGAGCGCAAGTCGCTCTGGGTGGAGACCGCGGGCAAAAGCGGCAACCTGCTCGCGCGCTACCTGGTCCCCGCGCCGACGTGGAAATCCACCTACCGGCTGGCGTTTTCCGACAAGCCCAGCGAGAAGACCGAAGCGTCGATCGAAGGTTGGGCCATCGTCGAAAACACGAGCGAGTCGGATTGGAACAACGTTCAGTTGACCGTCGTCTCCGGCCGCCCGATTTCCTTCATCAGCAAGCTTTACGAGCCGAAATACGTCGGTCGCCAGTCGCTCGAACTGGCGGAGACGGATAATGCCCTGCCCGCTGAGTATGCCGCCGCGATCTCCGCTACGCCGTCCGCCGGTCTTGCTGCTCAGGAGTCAATGGGTCGAGCACAAGGTGCTGTGGGGGGTGTCCCCGGAGGCGTTCCGGGAGGCTCTGCTGGAGGCGTGATCGGAGGCATGCTAAGCGCAGCCAAGAGCGGTTCGCCCAGACAGTTCGACGGTAGCCATCTCATGAGCCCCAAGCGGATTCCCCAGATGATGGCTGCAGACAGTGTCCGCCGATTGCAGGAAGCCACCAGCACGGTCGTCGCCGACACGGAAACCCAGGAGTTCGGCGAGCTGTTCGAATACCGCTTCGGCCAGCCCGCCAGCGTGAAAGCCGGCGAGTCCCTGCTGATCCCCTTCGTCCAGCAGAAGATCTCCGCGCGCCAGGTCTATATCTGGAACCAGAATGAGGGCGCCCATCCACAGCGTGCCGCCGAACTGAAGAACACCACCGGCAAGACGCTCGACGGTGGTCCGGTCACCGTCTACGCGCCCGAAGGCTACACCGGCGAATCGCTCCTCAGCACATTGAAAGCGGGTGACAAGCGCTTCATCACCTTCGCTGTCGATCTCGGCACGAAGGTCACCACGAAGTTCGATACCAGCAGCGAGGTCGTCCGCTCCGTGAAGGCCGAGCACGGCGTCATCACCACGAAGACCGTGGTCGAGCAGCGCACCACCTACACCATCTCGAACGTGGATGCGAAAGAGAAAGCGCTGCTGATCTCGCATCCGGTGGACGGCAATCTGACGCTGCTCTCCCCGAAACCCGAGGAGAAGACCGCCGAGCGCTACCTGTTCGCCGCGACGGTCCCCGCCACGGGCACGACGTCACTCACCGTCGACGAAGAGCGCCCATTAGAGGAGATCCTCAGCATCTCCTCCATTCCCGCCGAGCAGATCGTCGCCTGGATCGGTGCGCGCAAACTGACGCCGGAAGCGAAGAAGAAGCTGGAAGCGATCGTCGCCAAGAAGAATGAGGCGGCTGAGGCCGCTCTCGAAGTCCAGCGTCTGGAGAAGAAGCTCACCACGGGCGAGTCCGACGAGAATCGCTTGCGCATGAACATCCAGGCGCTTCACAGCGTGGCCGGCCAGCAGGACCAGGTTTCTAGTTACGCGACGCAGCTCGCGAAGAAGGAGAATGAGATCCAGGACGGGCGCATTCGCCTCGACGACGCGCGCAAGAAGCAAGCCGTTCTCGAAGACGAGTTGGCCTCGATGGTGGAGAAGCTGAGCTTTTGAAACTCGCACTGATCGGATACGGCAACGTGGGCCGCGCCTTCGCGCGCCTGATGGAGCGCAAGCAATCGACCTACCCTTCGCGGATTGTCGCCATCCACACCGCCCGTCACGGCACGGCGTACGCCCCGAAGGGGTTGCCCGTCGAGCCGGTCTTCGGTCCGCCCGCCGCGAACATCGACGAGTTCCTGGATACGGCTCGCGCCGAGGTCGCCATCGAACTGACGCCGCTCAATCCGGAGTCGGGCGAGCCGGCGATCTCGCATATCCGTGCGGCCTTTGCGCGCGGGATGCACGTCGTCACGGCCAACAAAGGACCGATCGCGTTTGCTTACTCAACGCTTCGTCGCGAGGCAATCGCTGCCGGCGTCGAGTTCCGCTTCGAAGCGGTGACCATGGATGGCACGCCGGTCTTCAACCTGGTCCACAACAATCTGCCGGGCGTCGAAATTCTTGGTTTCTCCGGTGCGCTGAACTCCAGCAGCAAGATGATTCTGGAAGCCATGCGCGCGGGCCTGTCGCTCGAAGAAGGGATTGAAGAAGCCCGCCGCATCGGCGTCACCGAGGCCGATCCGTGGTTCGACATCAACGGCTGGGACTCGGCCTGCAAGGCCGCCGCACTGGCCAACGTCCTGATGAAGGCGGAAACGACGCCGCAACAGGTGGATCGCAAAGGCATCGGCCGCCTGACGCCGGACAAGCTCGCCGAGCTGGAAAGCAAGGGCAAGTCCGTCACGCTGCTGAGCCGCGCCCGCAAAACGCCGCAGGGCGTGAAACTCCGCGTACGAGCCGAGGTGCTGGACAAAGACGACATTCTCTCGGCCTGCCGCGGCACATCCAACCTGCTCGTGCTGCACACGGACCTGATGGGCGATATCGGCGTCTTCACGCTCAAGCCCGGCCTCGACCAGACCGCCTACGGCCTCTTCTCGGACCTCGTCGACATCGTCCGGAATGTTTAGCGTGGTGGGGCAGCGCGTGGTGGGGCAGGCCTTCAGCCTGCGCGGGGCATTCAGCCCCGCTTTTTTCCGGAAGGACCGTCTGAAGACGGTCCGCAGACTGAAGTCTGCCCCACCACGCGATAGAATTCCTTCGTGCGCACCCTCGCTCTTCTCGCCCTCACCGCCCTCGCCCTGCCGGCTCAGACTGTCCGTCAGGCGCCGGGACGCAATCTGTGGATTCTCGACACCGGCTCCTCTTCCTACGTGATCGGCGTGAACGCCCGAGGCTCGCTCGTCCCGGTGCACTGGGGCGGACGCGTCACCAATTTCGACGACTTCACGGCGATTCCCGCGATCAAAGAACTGTCTTCGTTTGAATCGCCCGAGGACATGACCCCCGACGAGTTCCCGGCCTTTGGTGGGTTGCGCTTTGTCGAGCCTTGTCTCAAGGCGACGCTGCCCAACGGCGTGCGCGATGTCGTGCTGAAGTTCGACTCCGCGCACGTCGACGGCAACCGTCTGGAAGCGATTCTCAAGGACATCGATGGCGGGCTCCGCGTCACGCTTGTGTACGAAGTCTTCTCCGGCTCCGGCGTACTGCGGCGGCAGGCCATTGTCGAGAACACAAGTCCCTCGAACATCACCATCGAGAACCTGCAGTCTGGCGTGATCGAGGTCCCGTCCCAGGCCGACTACCGGCTCACCTACTCGGCCGGCCGCTGGGCCGGTGAATGGCAACTCCAGCAGGAGACCCTGGCGCAAGGTAAGAAGATTCTCGAGAGCCGCGAAGGCACCACCAGCCATCGCATGAATCCCTGGTTCGCACTGGATGCGGGCGCGGCGACCGAGACCACCGGCGAGGTCTGGTACGGCGCGCTCGGTTGGTCGGGCAACTGGAAAGTGACCGCCGAACGCGTCCACGACGGCCGCACGCGCGTCACCGCCGGCTACAATGACTTCGACTTTTCCTGGCCGCTGAAACCCGGCGAGAAGCTGTCCTCGCCCTGGCTCTATCTCGGCCACTCCAACCACGGCTTCGGCGAGATGTCGCGCACCATGCACAAATTCGAGCGCGAGAATCTCCTGCAAGGTGGCGCGACGAAGCTGCGTCCCGTGCTCTACAACTCGTGGGAGGCGACGACCTTCGACGTCACCGAAGAGGGCCAGAAGACGCTCGCCGGCAAGGCCGCCAAACTCGGCGTCGAACTCTACGTCATCGACGACGGCTGGTTCGGAGCGCGCAACACCGACCATGCCGGGCTCGGCGACTGGGTCGTCAATCCGAAGAAGTTTCCCAACGGACTGAAGCCGCTGATCGACCACGTGCATGGCCTGAACATGAAGTTCGGCTTTTGGGTCGAGCCCGAGATGGTCAATCCCGACTCGGATCTCTATCGCGCTCACCCCGACTGGGCGATGCACTTCCCGGGCCGTCCGCGCACCGAGGCCCGCAATCAGCTTGTCCTGAACATGGCGCGCGACGATGTGCGAGACCATATCTTTGGCGTGCTCGACAAGCTGCTCTCGGACAACGCCATCGACTTCGTGAAGTGGGATATGAACCGGCCGTTTGGCGAGCCGGGCTGGGAGAACGTGCCCGAAGCGGAGCAGCGCGAGATCTGGATCAAGTTCGTCCGCAACATGTACAACATCATGGACCGCCTGCGCGCGCGCCACCCGAACGTCGAGTTCGAGGGCTGCTCGGGCGGCGGCGGCCGTATCGACCTGGAACTGATGCGCCGCGTCGAGGAGTTCTGGACCTCGGACAACACCGACGCCTTCGATCGCCTGAAGATCCAGGAAGGCTACAGCTACATCTACGCGCCGAAGTCGATGATGGCCTGGGTCACCGACGTGCCGAACATGAATGGCCGGTCGACTCCGCTGCGCTACCGCTACCTGGTGGCCATGCAAGGCTCGCTCGGCATCGGCGGCAACCTGAACAAGTGGTCCGAGGCGGACCTGACCTACTCGTCGAAGATGGTCGAGGTCGACAAGTATATCCGCAAGACGGTTCAGGAAGGCGCGCTGTACCGGCTCGCCTCGCCGCGCGGAAGCAACGGTCTCTCGGCGACGTCCTATGTCGCTCAGGACGGCAACCAGGCGTGCCTGTTCGCCTTCCGCGACCACCAGCAGTATCTGCGCACGCTGCCGGCGCTGCGTTTCCAGGGCCTCGACGGCAGTTCCCGCTACCGAGTGCGCGTCGTCGAGGGAACGTTCGACCTGAAGTCGGGGGCCATCCTCTCTGGCGATTATCTGATGCAGCATGGAGTGACTCCGGAGCTGACCGGAGACTACGACGGCGGGCTGCTCGTGCTGGAGCGCATGCCTTAGCCTCACAATAGATTTTGTATGTCTCCGATCTGCGAAGCCTCGGGGCTCGGCGTAACCTACTCCACGGAGTCGGGTCCCGTTGTCGCGCTCATGGACATCAATCTGAGTCTGTTTCCCGGAGAGATTTGCGGGTTGCTCGGGCCGTCCGGTTCCGGCAAGAGCACGCTCGGTCTGGCGCTCGCGGGCTTGCTGGGCGAGAACGCGCAAGTCAGCGGCGCGATCACGCTCGCCGGCCACAGGATCGAGCGCGCGGCCGACTGGGATTCGCTGCGCGGGCGCGTGGTCACGTATGTACCTCAGGAACCTGGACTTGCCCTCAATCCTGTGCTGCGCGCGGTGACCCAGGTTCGCGACTCGGCACGGTGCGCGCTGGGGATGAGTCGCAAGGCGGCTGACCGCGCGGCGCGTGAGGCTCTGGAGCGCGCGGGACTCGGCAGCGCGGAGTTGCAGGAAGCCTACCCGCACGAGCTGAGCGGCGGCCAACGGCAGCGCGTGCTGCTGGCGCGAGCGTTTCTGCTCTCCTCCCAACTCGTTGTAGCGGACGAGCCGACATCGGCGCTGGACGCCGTCACGCAGCAGGAGATTCTGCGGCTGTTCGAAGAGATCCGCGCCAGCGGCTCGGCCGTGTTGCTGATCACGCATAACCCATCCATCCTGCGGGGACTCGCGAAGGAGACTATGCGGATCAGCGATGGCCGGATCGTGTCGCGCGATCTACTCCCGAGTGTGGGAGGTGTTGCGTGAGTACGCTGATTTTGGCCAAAAACATCGAGAAAACGCACGTTTTTCGCGGTTTTTTTGGCAAAAAACGTGATCCTGCGCTGCGCGGCGTGGATCTGCAGATCGAGGCGGGCGCATGGGTCGCGCTCACCGGGAAGTCGGGATGCGGTAAAACAACGCTGGCCCGGATCCTGGCTGGATTGGACGATGCGGACGGCGGTGAGATTCAACTGAACGGGAGCCCCGCCACCGCGAGGGACTTACGGGAGCATGTGTGCTGGATTCCTCAAGACCCAGGACGTAGCCTGAATCCGCGCTTCACGGCGCTCGAGGCAATCTCGGAACCGGTCGAAATCCGCAAGCTGCCAGCAGAGCGGGTCATCGCGGCGGCAGCGCAAGCGGAGTTCGACGAGTCGCTGCTGGGGCGCCGGATCTGGGAGCTGAGCGGAGGGCAGAAGGCACGCGCCGCTATCGCACGCGCGTTGACGGTCGAGCCCGCGCTGCTGATTCTCGACGAGTCTCTGGTCGCACTGGACCTGGCGCTCCAGGAGCAGATTCTGCTTACGCTGAGCGAGTTGGACGACATCGCCTGCCTGTTTATCGCGCACGACACGGGCTTGCTGGAGGAGTCGGGAGCCCGAATCCTGTTGATGGAAGATGGAAAGCTTGCGGATCCCCAGTCTGCCGCTTGGCGGGAATGGCGGGCCGCGCTGCCGGCGGGGAAGGGCCACGCATGAGGTTTCTGGTCTTCGCGCTGCGGCGGCTGGCGGCGACGGCGTTGACGCTCGTGGCGGTGTCGGTGTTGAGCTTCTCGCTGTTGTCTCTTGCGCCAGGAGACTTCTTCGATGACATGCGGATAAGCCCGCAGATGACCGAGGAGATGGCGGCGAGCCTGAAGGCCCAGTACGGCCTGGACCGGGGCTTTGTTGAACGGTATACAGCGTGGTGCCGCTCGGCTTTGCGGGGCGACTTCGGCGTCTCGATGGCTTACGGGCTGCCCGCCGCCGAGGTGCTGAAACCGCGGCTCAAGAATACGCTGGCACTGGGCGGGCTGTCGATTGTGGCAGCCTGGCTGATCGCCATTCCCTTTGGATTCGTGGCGGCGGTGCGGCGCGGGAGTTGGGTGGACCGGTGCGTCCAGATCCTGACCGCGACGGCGCTGGCCTTTCCGGAGATTCTCTTCGGCACGCTGCTGCTGCTGGCAGCGGCTAGGTTCGGCTGGCTGAATTCCGACGTTGTGTTCTTGCGGGACGCGTCCATGTTGGAGCTGCTCAGGCGAATGGTTCTGCCGGGACTGGTCCTGGCGTTTGCGGCGTTCCCGGTGATTGTGCGGCACTTGCGTTCGGCGCTCATCGAGGCAGCGCGATCGCCCTTCGTCCGCGAGGCGCGCTCGGCCGGCATTCGCGGACGAAGTCTCTGGCTCGGGCAGATTCTGCCGGCGGCGGCGAACCCGATCATCACGCTGATGGGGCTCTCGGCGGCGGGGCTGATCGGTGGGTCGGTGATTGCCGAAACGCTGTTCAGTTGGCCGGGCGCGGGACCGCTCTTCATCGAAGCTATCACCGCGCGGGACGCACACATCGTGCTCGATCTGGCATTGGCCAGTGCGGTGCTGCTGGCGGCGGCGAACTTTTTGAGCGAAATCTGCCTTTTCATAGCCGACCCGAGGTTGCGGGCGGAAGGCGGGCCCAGGCGATGAGGTCCCAGGTTCAGACGACGTGGATGCAGGGCGCGTGGGGACCACCGCTCACGCGAAAATCACGGACCGGGTTGTGGAGCAGGCTTCAGCCCGCGCGGGGCTTCAGCCCTGCAAAGCGCGCCAGCGACCGGCTGAAACCGGCCCGCAGACTGAAGTCTGCCCCACAGCGGCCCGGCCACTTTCATAGCCATCGGTGGCCTGCCGGGCCGTCCCGACTCTCCAGGAAGCCGCACACCGCTGCCGATCTGGAGATCGGCGTTCCCAGGAGGGCGCGGCGATGAAGTGGCGGCTTAGGACAATCCTTCCGGCGGCGTACCTGGGCGTGCTGGTGCTCGCGATGGCACTCGCCCCGGTTCTGGCCGTGCATTCTCCGGAAGAGCAGAACCGGGATTGCCCGTGCGCCGCGCCGTCGAGTCACTTCATCCTGGGCACCGACGAACTGGGGCGCGACGTCTGGTCGCGACTGCTCTATGGGGGGCGGATCTCGCTCGGCGCGGGCTTCGTCGCCGCAAGCCTGTCGGTGGGCATCGGGTTGCTCGCCGGCGCGGCGGCGGGGCTATCGAGAGGCATCTTCCGGCGTGGCGTGCTCGCGCTGGCCGAGCTGTTTCTTTCCGTCCCCTGGCTCTACCTGCTACTGGCCATTCGGGCTTTCCTCCCGCTGACGTTGAGTCCGGCGCAAGTGCTCTTTCTGCTGAGCGCGGTGATCGGCGCGGCGGGCTGGGCTCGTCCCGGAAGGCTGATTGCGCAGAAAGCGGGCGAGGTGCGCGAGCGGGAGTACGTGGAGGTGGCCGAGAGCCTGGGCGCCGGGCGCTGGCACCTGATGAGGCGTCACCTGATGCCGGAGTTGCTGCCACTGGCCGTCACGCAATTCCTGTTGCTCCTTCCGGGCTATGTTCTGGCCGAGGTGACACTCACGTTTTTCGGTCTTGGCGTGGGAGAACCGGCGGCGAGTTGGGGCAATCTGCTCGCTCCCTTGCGGCATCCCGCGGCAGCGAGCTGCCTGCAACTGGCGAGTCCCCTGCCGCTGCTGGCCTCTTTGGTGTTGGCCTGCGAGCTGTTGAGCGGCGATGGACGAGGGAACGATTGAAGACACCTTTGTCCGAATTGTGTTTAGAATCAATCGACGTGATTTCCGGCCTGGCACCAAGAAATACCCGGCTCCGTCCGGGCGCGAACTGCTTCCGCACGGGGGACAGCGACGCGGCCTGCGCGCCAGCTTCGACCGAATCGATGGCGTGGCTGAATGCCCCGCGCGGGCTGAAAGCCTGCCCCACCACGCGCGGACGGTTCCGGAGGGCGGTGGGATGGGCGCTGGCGTTCCTGATATCGGCGGGCGGTTGCGGCGTGCGCGGAGCGGAGCTTCGCGGCGGGCGCCTGGTCTACATGCAGCGCGGCGAGCCGCGCACCTTCAACCCCATGTTCGCCCAGGACGACGCCTCGCACGAGGTGGTCTGGCGGATGCACGCGGACCTGGTTCACATCAACCGCGAAACGCAGAAGACCGAGCCGGCGCTGGCGGAGTCCTGGACTACCTTGAAGGGCGGAAACGGCTTCCGGCTGAACCTGCGGCGCAATGTGCGATTCTCCGATGGGCAGCCCTTCGACGCCGACGATGTCGTCTTCACGTTCCAAGCGCATCTCGACGCGAGCGTGAAGTCGTCGCAACGCGCGTTGCTGCTGGTCCAGGGGAGGCCGATCCGTGTGCGGAAAGTCGATCCGTACACAGTTGAATTTGACCTCGGCGGTCCGTATGGGCCGGCGGAGCGGATCTTCGACAGCATCGCGATCCTGCCCCGTCACCTGCTCGAGAGTGCATACAAGAGCGGCCAGTTGCCCGCTCAATGGGGGCTCGGAACACAGCCGCGGGCAATGGCCGGGCTGGGTCCGTTTCGTCTGAAGAACTATCAGCCGGGCGAAGGCCTAATTCTGGAGCGGAATCCCTATTACTGGAAGAAGGACAGCCGAGGTACGGCATTGCCGTACCTCAACGAGATTCTGTTCCGGCAGGTGGGCGATGAAGAAAGCCAGGTGCTGCGGTTCCTGGGCGGGGAGGGCGACCTGCTGAATCGCGTGAGCGCGAAGAGCTTCGCTTTGCTCGAAAGAGACGCAAACGCGCGCCAATTGACCTTGCGGGATCTGGGGGCCGGACCGGAGTACAATTTCCTGTTCTTCAACTTGAATCCTTCCGGCTCGGCGCCCGCCTCCGTGGCTGCAAAACAGGCCTGGTTTCGCGACGCGCAATTCCGCCGCGCCGTCTCTTTGTCGATCGATCGCGCGGCGATGGTGCGGCTCGTGTACGGAGGCCGGGCGACGGCGCTCGCTACGCACGTGACTCCGGGCATCCGTCTCTGGAAGAACACCGCGATCCCGCCACCGGTCCGCTCCGTGGCCGATGCCCGGAAGTTGTTGACTGCCGCCGGATTCCGGTTGGGTAACGACAGAACGTTGCGCGACAAGGATGGCCGGGCGGTGGAGTTCACGATTCTGGTGAACTCCAACAATCAGCAGCGCGCCCAGATGGCCTCCATGATCCAGCAGGACCTTAAGGAACTGGGGATTCAGGCCCAGGTCGCCCCGCTGGAACAGCGAACCCTGGTCCAGCGCGTGCTAACGTCAAAGAATTATGAGGCTTGTCTGTTCGGACTGGCTTTTGGCGACGCGGATCCAGGCTCGGAGATGAATGTTTGGCTTTCGAGCGGGCAGGTTCACGTCTGGGCGCCATCCCAAAGCAAGCCGGGTTCCGAGTGGGAAGCCGCGATCGACAATCTAATGCGGCAACAGATGGCGACAGCGGGATATGCTGCAAGAAAGAAACTATACGACCGGGTTCAGGAGATTGAGGCGAGGGAGACTCCCATCGTCAGCCTGCTGAGTCCGAACGTGCTTGTCGCGGCGAGGCGGAGGGTCGGCAATTTCCGGCCCGCGGTTTTGGACCACTATACTTTGTGGAACGCTGATGAACTTTTTCTACAGCCTGCGCCAGGGGATAAGAAGTGAATTCCGGAGATCCGCCCAACGGTCTCGATCAACTCTCGGACGAAGCGCTGGTAGCAAAGTGCCGCAATCGCGACGGTAACGCCTGGAGCGTCCTGGTCGAACGGTATAAAGGCCTGGTCTATTCCATTCCCCTGCGTTTTCGGATGCCAGACGAAGACGCGGCGGACATTTTCCAAAGCGTGTGGCTGGACCTTTACTCCGAACTCGATCGGCTCCGCGAGCCGGCCGCCCTGCGTGGATGGCTGATGTCCGCAACCAGCCACAAATGTCTACATTGGAAAGAACGCGAGAATCGCCGGGCTGGGAAGGCTTTGGGCCGTGAGGTAAACCTGGATATCGCGGATGCCCGGCCTTTGATTAACGAAATAGGACTTGAGGCGGAAAAGGATCAGTTGGTCCGGGATGCGCTGCGGTCGATTCCGGAGCGTTGCAGGAAAATGCTGAAGATGTTGTTCTTCGAGCAACCCCCACGACCTTACTTGGAGGTGGCAAAAGAACTGGGTCTCGCGGAGGGTTCCATCGGGTTTATCCGCGGGCGTTGTCTGGAAAAGCTCAGGAAGGCGCTGGAGCAGCGCGGTTTCTGACCATGAAGGGACTTAATTCATGAGCGCCTCGGAGCGGGATTTGTTTTCACCGGAGGCCTGGCTGCAAGCGGCGTCGGCAGGGGGCTCGGCGACCGTGCTTGCGGAGACCGTCCCCGAGGACCGGCGGTCAGAACTGTTGGAGCGGCTGGTAGTCGAGATTGCGCAGGAAGTATTTGCCGACAGTGCGCGAGCCGAAAAGCTAGCCGAAACGTGCGACGCCCTGGCGGCGCTCATCCAGGGGAACGAAGCGGAAGGCAAAGCGGTGCGGGTGCGCGGGCACATGCAGTTCGCACGCAACAAACACGAGGCAGCCGTGGCGCTGTATGAACGCGCCATCGAATTGTTCCAGGCTTCGCTCAGCCGGGTGGAAGAAGCCCGGACGATGTCCAGCGGGCTGCAGTCTCTGATCTATCTCGGTCGCTATGAGCAGGCAGAGGCCTGGAGCGCGAAGGCGCAGCAGGTTTTCGAAGAAGTGCATGACCAATTACGTTTGGCGCGCCTGCACAGCAACCGCGGCAATATTCTATACCGGCAGGACCGCTACCAGGACGCTCTTTCCAGCTACGAACTTGCGCGAAAGGAACTGGAGCTCATCGGAGATGCGCGCGATGTGGCGTCTGTCATCACCAACATGGCGACCGTGCAGATCAGCATGGGGCGCTTTGAAGACGCGTTGCAGGCCTACCGCGAGGCTCGGCGCAAGTGCGAAGAGGCGGGGCTGAGCCGGATGGCTGCCGCGGCCGACTACAATATCGCTTACCTCTATTACCTGCGGGGAGACTACCTGCGAGCGATCGACATCTACCGGCATACGCGGCTGCTGTGCTCCGAACTGGCCGACCCGTACCACGAAGCGCTGTGCGACCTGGACGAAGCGGAGATGTACCTGGAGCTGAACCTGAGCCGCGAAGGAGCGCGGCTGGCGCGACGGGCGGCCGCGCAGTTCATGGCTCTGGGGATGCACTATGAGCGGGCCAAGGCCATGGTGAGCGAAGCCGTAAGCTTGCACCACGTGGGCGCGGGCCGCACGGGCCGCGCACTCATGCGGCAGGCCCGGGAGATCCTGTCGCGGGAGAGCAATCGACTCTGGCCGGCGCTGATCGACCTGTACCTGGCGATCTCCTACCTCAGCGACGACCAGACGGCCATGGCCGGCAGGTTGGCGAACAAGGCGAGCGCGCGACTGTCTAGAGGCGGACTGGCGGGCAAGTCGGCGTTGTGCGATCTGGTCCGGGCACGGGTGCGGCTGCGCTCGGGCAAGTCAATTGAAGCGCGGGCCCTGTGCCAGGGCGTACTGAATCTGCCGCCCGAGGAGCGCCTGCCGTCCATCGACTATCTGGCGTGGTTCACGCTCGGAGAGGTAGAGGAACACCAGGGGCACTGGATGGCGGCCTGGGACGCCTGGCAGAAGACACGGGAGGCTGTCGACCGGTTACGCAACAGCCTGGGTGGGGAAGATCTTCGCATCTCGTTTCTAAAAGACAAGGTCGAGGTTTACGAGAATCTCATCTGGCTTTGGATGAGCCGGCTGGCCGGCACCGGGGAGGGGCCTGCGCCACGTAGCGTTCTGGCCCTGTTGCAGGAGGCCAAGTCCCGGAGTCTGGCGGACCTGCTGGACACGACCTCGGAGGGAGGCCAGAAACAAGCAGGGGATGTGACGCTGGAACTGCGCGCCGAACTGGCAAGCCTCTACCGGCGTATAGAGTCCGCGATGCTTGGCAGCAATACCAGCCAGACGGAAGTCCGCAATCTGACGCGGCACGCACGGGAAGCCGAAGACGCCCTGGCCGAACGACTGGGGGAGCAGAAACGGGAGCATGTATCTTCGCCGGGTGGACGACGGGCCGCGTCGCAGGACGCCTTCGCCGCGGGCGCCCACGACGTGCAACGCGCCTTGCCGAAGAATTCCCAATTGGTCGAGTTCTTTGCCATCCGCGGGAGGTACGTGGCGGCGGTGGTGAGCCAGCGCCGGATGGAGTTTATCGAGCTGGGACGTGTGGATGTGGTGGCCGAGAAGGTACGCCTGGCACGCTTCCAACTCTCGAAGTTCCGGCTGGGTAAGGAGTATTTGGAACGCTTCGCGCCGCGGTTGCAAGATGCGATCCAGACTCATCTGAGGGGGCTCTATGAGGATCTCATCCGGCCGTTGCGCAGGAAACTGAGGGAGGAGCATCTCATCATCGCTCCCTACGGCATCCTGCACCAGCTACCGTTCCACGCCTTGCACGACGGGGAACGCTGCCTGGCCGACGAGTTCACCATGTCCTACGCTCCGAGCGGCGGCGTGCTGGAAGCGTGTTTGCGGCGGCCGGTGAGCCAGGCGCGCGGCAACCTCGTCTTCGGCATCAAAGACGCGCGGAGCCCCGCCATCGAGACCGAGGCCCGCAGAGTGGCCGAACTCCTGGTGGACGCGCAGTTATATATTGGCGAAGAAGCGACCGAGGAGCGATTGCGGCTGGCTGCTCCGCACACGAGAATCCTGCACATTGCCACGCACGGGTTCTTCCGGCGTGATAATCCATTGTTTTCGGCGATTCGGCTGGGAGACGGATTCCTGAGTCTGTTCGATCTGTACCGGCTCGACCTCAGGGCGGACCTGGTAACTCTGAGCGGCTGCAGCACCGGATTGAACGCGGTGGTGGGTGGCGATGAGTTGTTGGGCCTGACTCGCGGCTTGCTACACGCCGGAGCGCGGGCGGTGCTGCTCAGTCTGTGGGACGTGCAGGATGGGAGCACGGCGGATTACATGGCAACCTTCTATCAACGCCTGTCGGAGGGCGAAACGGCAGCGACGGCGTTTCGCGCAGCGCTGCGCAGCCTTCGAAACAAGTACGAGCACCCCTACTACTGGGCTCCATTCTGCCTGGTGGGGGACTGGAATGTTCGGGCGCTAGTACTAAAGTCGTCTTAGTTTCAAAAAAACACCCGGCAGCTATATCACAGGGGCTACTGATGTCCCCTACTTCTGTGTCGGACCAAAGAATACCGCTCGCAATGCGACGATTCGGCGAGAAGCCCCGAGCGCATGGCGAGAGATGTGGGCACGCGACGCCCGAACCCGGGTGCTGTGTCGATCCGGCAGCAGGTCGAAGGAGTGTGTCAGTGCGCCCGTGACGCATTGCTGCTCCCTAGACCCGTGACACAAGTGGGGAAAGGTATGGCTTTGGCAAGCCGCGTTGAAGAGACCGGGCCGTACCCGGGCGGAAGCTCTGGTATCGGGCTTTCCAAGGGACGGACGTGGTCGCAGGCGGCCGGCGTAGAATTGGCGTGATTGGGGAGATTTGCGCGAGAAAAGAGAAAGGAAATCGCTAGAGATGCAGCATTTGGAAACGACGGAATGGATTGACTACGTGAGGGGCGTCATGCCCGCGGAGAAAGCACACTTCGCGGCCGCCCACTTGAGCGACGGATGCCTGAGTTGTGGAGACAAGGCGAACTGGCTGTTTCGCCTGAACGCATCCGCCGCTCGCGAGGTGACTGTGCCCGACGCCGTGCTTAACGTGGCGAAGGCGATTCTCGGGGCAAAGGCCCGGGAGACGGAAGACTTGAGCCGTGTCGTTCTGCGCCGGCTCAGGGCCGCATTGATGTACGACAGCATGTTCGACCTGCAGCCCGCGGGGGCAAGGTCTTTACCGCTCGGCTGTGGCAGCCGCATGTTATTGTTCCGCGCTGGTGAATACTCGGTGGATTTACGGCTCGAAGCCGAGCCGGAGCATCCGAATTGGACGCTGGTGGGTCAACTGTCGAATGACGACAACCCTTCAGACGACATGGCCAATCTACCTGTCCTCGTGATGGCAGGAAAGAAGGTGGTTGGAAAGACGTTCAGCAACGAGTTTGGCGAATTCATTCTGCCAGACCTGCCGCGTCAACGTCTGCGCCTTTGCGTACCGCTGGCCTCTGAAGGGCAGCAGATCGACTTGGCGCTCAACCGATTCCATGAGACTCCTGATCCGGAAAGAAACTAGAGGATTCCTATTATGCGGCGGTATTCAAATGAAATCGTAAAGGGAAGCTGGATGACACGGCTGGCCGGTTTGGCCGGACTTCTGGCGCTCCTTTGTGTGCCGGCGCTGGCTGGTACTAACTACATCCTGGAGGTAAACGGCAGCAGTCTGCAGCCGGTGGTGAACACCTATGGTCTCACCCTGCAGCGCCAACTTTTCTCCAGCCCCCTCCTCAGCGTCGGTGTCGTTTCGACACCCGATGGAGCCCCGTCCAGCTTGGCGGGGACCGTGGCACAAGATCCGAACGTTCTGAAATTCCAACAGGACCGGCCCCTGGCTGCTCAGGCTCCCCAGGTCCCGTCGTTGAGCCAGTCGGTCAGCAATGTGGAGGCGTGGCTGCTCTCCATGCAGAACGCCCAGCAGAAGACAACTTCTTACCTGACTCAAGGGGCGCTGGGTATTATTGGGGTTTCTGGTGGCAAGCAAGGCGCGGGCGTAACGGTTGCGGTGATCGACACGGCTGTCGACGCCACGCACCCGGTTTTGTCCGGCAAGCTATTGCCAGCGGTGGACTGCGTCGGTAGCACCGGTCAATCGAGTCCCTGTTCTGGTCCCGTCAACACGATCTGGGTAGACCCGACCGTGACTGCGGCATTGGATCAGAGTACGGTCATCATTCTGGACCAGAGCACGGTAATCATTCTGGATCAGAGCACCGTGATTATTCTGGACCAAAGCACCGTGATCATTCTCGACAGCAATAGCGCGACAGCTATACAGGGCAAGCAACTCCCCGCTGACTTCGGTCACGGAACGATGGTTGCCAGCCTGATCAGCGCCGCGGCGCCGAATGCCACGATCATGCCGGTCCGCGCCTTCAATGCCGACGGCTCGGCGAACTTGAGCGATGTTGTGGCCGCGATTTACTATGCGGTGAACAATGGCGCGAAGGTCATCAACATGAGCTTCGACCTCAACACGAGCGACCCCACGCTGTCGGACGCGATCGCTGCCGCGACCCAGGCCGGCGTGATCTGCATCGCCTCCACGGCGAACGTCAGTTCCAACGCAGCGGTCTATCCGGCCGCCTACAACACTGCCGCCCAGCCCGTGATTGGCGTTGGGTCCGTGGATTCCTTGACAGGCCTGTTCCGCAGCAGCTTCAGCGGCTACGGCTCGCCGAGTGTCGATGTTTATGCTCCGGGCGAGAGTCTGATTGCCGCATACCCGGGCAATCACTTTGCGGTGGCATCCGGTACATCCTTCGCTACGGCGCTGGCCTCTGGCGTTGCGGCCGTGGTGGAGTCGAGCAAGAGCAGCAATCTGACCAGCTACGTGAACGCGATTACGAATACGGGTACTCCAGTCCTATTCCCCTATGATGGAACGAAGGTCGTGAACGCGAAGAGCGCACTGAAGAGCATTAAATAAGCCGATTCGACCTCGAACGGTCGCGCATTTCCGGCGGAGGGCCCTACAGCCTTCCGCCGGTTTTGTTTTTCGTGGTAGTGAGAGGCGTCGTGCGGTAAGGACGGCCAGCCGGGCGGGCCTGCGGCCGTCGCAACTTCGGGAGCACGGCCTTCGCAGGCATTGCTCGGAGGATTATAAATAAGGGGAATCCCGGCGCTCCCGCGTTTCTGTCGGAGAGCCGGATAGGATGGTGGCCAGGGACGGACTTGAACCGCCGACGCCGGCCTTTTCAGGGCCGCGCTCTACCAACTGAGCTACCTGGCCAGTTAGCTTTTATTAAGATACCAGATTCAAAGCGCGTTGAGGGAAAGTGCAGGGTTCCGAGCGTGCGGATGCTCCTTGATTTGCTCCCGCCCATCAGGCTCAACCTATAGATTGCGGGCCACTTGGGGAATTGCCGCGCGTGGCGGCAGGCAACCGCTCGGTAGCCCGGCGCACGGCCAGCACTGCGAGGCGCGTGAGCATCTCCGGCGGACTCCGCGCGGCGGATTGCGGCTGTTGGCCATCGTGTCCGGCTGAGTACCCTGCACAGGAGACCTCCCACCGTAACTTGTCATTTGCGGCGCCGGGATCGGACTTCAGCACCCTGAGGCACAATTCGTTGCCTGCGAGTTTCCCGCCCACAGCCGTTTGGGCCATGCGGTCAAAAAAAAGATGTAAATCTCTGAGAGAAAGTGACGCGGAGCCCACTGACTAGACTGGAGAACCAGTGCGGTTCCATGCGAGTCGTCATCCTCATTCTGGCGCTGATGCTGCCCTTGGGTCTCAGCCAGGCGGCGCGGCCCGGCAGCGCTGTCGAATACCTTGGGGGAACACTCGTCAGCCTAAGCCCGCGAACGATGGGCTGGCTGATCACGACCGATCCGGATTCTCTTGTTTTCAACTCCAGGAAAAGTATGCTCCGCGTACCATACGAGCGGATCAACCAACTGGAGTACGGGCAGAAGGTGGACCGCCGGCTTTGGGAGGCCGTCCTTCTGTCTCCGCTCTTCGTACTGTCGAAGAAGCGGGATCATTACGTGACTGTGGGCTTCGAATTGGAAAGTGGGCAGCAGCAGGCACTGCTGTTCCGGGTCGATAAGGATGACGTCCGGGGACTTCTGGTCAGTCTGGAGGCCCGAACCGGACGTAAGGTTACATACCAGGACGACGAGGCGAGAAAGGCTGGAAAATGAATGTTTCGGCGCATTTTGGCGCTGGCAATCCTGTTGGCGGCAGGGCTGCTGGGAGCGCAGATGCTGGGCGCGGCTACCGCGCTTGAACAGATAGCGACTGTAAAGAAGGTGTACGTCGAGAAATTCGGCGGCGGTGAAGGCGCGGACCAGATCCGCGACATGGTAATCGCCACGATTCAGCGGACGAACCTTTTTGTGCTGACCGAGAATCCTGAACGCGCGGATACCCTTCTGAGGGGGAGTGCGGAGGATCTCGTCTTCACCGAGAACTTCCAAAGCGGCGATGGCATCACGGCGCGGGTATCCCCTTCAATCGGGACCAGTTCCGGGTCGACACGGAGCAACGGAAGACTCGCTCCCGGGATATCCATTGGGGACAACGAATCCGTACACAAGCAAGAGCGCAAGCACGAGGCATCCGCCTCCGTTCGCCTGGTGAACCGCGACGGCGATGTCATCTGGTCAACGATCCAGGAAAGCCAGGGTGCGAAGTTCCGCAGCGCCGCGGCAGACGTCGCCGAGCGCATCGGCCATCAGTTGGCGAGCGACTTTGCCAAGGCCCGGGAACAAAAGGTGGTCGCGGCGGCAAGCAGCCCCGAGGAGTGACTCCGGCAGTCTCAATGGTCATCGCCGCGTGGCGACAGCTCCGGCTAAGCCTCTGATTTAAAACATTATACAGAGAAATTGTTCCGTTGCTGTGCGTTTGGGCCGCGCTTGGCGGATTTCATGGGATTGTGATCGTCATTTCAGTCCATCGGATGGTATCCTCGTTTTTGCAGGAGGTCGCTGTGTCTACCGCGCATCGGGCGTCCAAGCACCAGTCTCATCTGGAGAATCCTCTCAGCGTGAAGGCCCACCGGATTCAGTCGGGCGTCAGCATTGACTCCATTTGCGAGCGCACCAAGATCAGCCGTTACTTCCTGGAAGCGATTGAAGAGCGCGCGTACCACCGCCTGCCGGGCGGGGTCTTTGACATCAACTACATCCGGCAGTACTCGGAGTCCGTGGGCTGCAGTGCGGATCTCCTGCTTGCGGATTATCAATCCGTCTCGAAGGGCGCGGACTCCGCGAAAAACGTCGCCCAGCCGAACATGCCTTCCAAGAGCTGGTGGCGCAGCTTTCTGCTGCTCATTTGTACTGGAGCGGGCTAGGGATAACTGAGGGCTCGAATGGTTCTCCTGCCCGTTCGGAGTGTAGTGAAGTCGGCGAGGCAACAAGAAAAGCGGTCGAATTGGCGGACAAGGTCTAAAGCAATCGTGGGTTACAACCGATAAGATACACAGGAGGCCCCGCGTTGGCGCAGGCCGAGGACGGGACAACTTCTATGCGTATCGACGATAACAATCTGTCCGGCATTAGCTCCTCCGCGGCTGGCGGGAGCCAGAAAGTCCGAGCCGCAAACCACGATAGTTCAACGGCTGCCAAGCCGGGCGAGGCTGGCACAGGCCAGGACGAAGTCCAGCTTTCCAGCTTTGCGGACCGTGTGAGTGCCGGCAGCCTTGGCACCGATCAATCGGTCTCGGGCGAGCGCTCGGCCAAACTCCAACAATTGACCAAACTGGTGCAGAGCGGGCAGTACAACCCCGATCCTGAGAAGGTAGCTGACTCGATGATTCGGGACATGCTATCAGGCAGCGGTTCGTCCTAGCCTGATCGCGGCGTCTTGGATCGCCAGTCCATCGCAAGTCAGAGGACATCTGACATAACTCGTCTGCTCTGATCGTGCTTCTCTATTCACGGCGCTGGCACTTGTGAAGTGACGGCGACCGCAATCACTTTGTCCCAAGCGAGCTAGGAGATCTGATGAGACAAACGGACAGATCAAGATTGGAGCGCGGCGACGTGTTTCTTGACGTCCTGTTCGTCCGGATCGATCGGACTCTCGCCTCGCTTGGAGAGGCAGAGATCAATCTCAGGAATCTTAGTGCGAGTCGCCTACCCCAGGTGGCTGAGTCTCTGGCGGCGGCTGCAGCCGATGTCGAATCGCTTCGTGAAACACTGTCAGCCTCGAGCCAGGGCGATCGGGCTTCCACGGGCCTCCGGATACGGATGAAGAGGCTGGAATATGCGACTGGCCGCGTGAGTGCCCTACACCAGGCAGCGAGGGACTTTCACGCCGGCCTGATGCTCGTCCGGAAGCGGGAACTGGCTGAATATGACGCCTTGGGCGGGGTATCTGAGATTCCGGCATCTCTCGTTCCTCCGCACTCCCTGGAAGCGAGGGGGTGAAAGATGGGAAGTCTATTCACGGGCCTGAGCATCGCGTCGAACGCTCTGGATGCCTTTCAGCACGCTATCAACGTTACCAGCACGAACGTTACGAATGCCTCGACCCCGGGCTACGCCAGGCAGCAGGTTGTGCTCACCGCGAACAGTTTTGACGCGTACACGGCCGTCGGTGGCGGGGTCAGCTACAGCGGGACTGTGGATTCAAGGAATGATTACGCCGAGAGAAGCGTCCGCCAGAGCGTGAGCCAGCAGGGCGAAGCGACCGAGAGGGCGCAGGACTATGCAAGGCTGGAGCAAATATTGCCGGTTGACGGGACCTCAGGGATCTCTACGTCGCTGGACTCCTTCTTCCAGGCCTTTTCCAGCTTGACGACCGCGCCAAACGACGCCACGGCCCGACAACTTGCACTGGATCAAGCGCAGCAGGTGGCGCAAAGCTTCCAACAAGCTTCGGAGGCGCTCGACCAGGCGAAACTCGGGACGCAACAGGATCTCACAAACCAAGTCAACCAGGTCAACTCGATCGCTGCCAATATCGTCTCGATCAACAAGCAGTTCGAGCAGAACGCCGATGCAACAACCGATCCCGGACTGAACGCACAGTTGTCGCAGTCGCTTGAGCAGCTATCGCAGTACGCTAATCTGACGGTTCTGAAGCAGGATAACGGCACCGTCATGGTCTATGCGGGGCAGTCGCTGCTAGTGGCCGGGGACCAGTCCATGCCGCTCCAGTTTGCTTCTGGAGCTGGCCAGCGGGTTCTCGAGGACTCACAGGGCAACGACATGTCCACAACCCTGCAGTCAGGGAGCCTCTATGCACTCCTCAACCAGGCGAATACTGTCGAGCCGGGGTTGGAGTCGAATCTGAATCAGATGGCGCAGAGCTTCGCGACGGCTGTGAACAGCGCGCTCCAGACCGGAGTCGACGAGTCGAATAACTCTCCGACGCAGGACCTCTTCAATTTCGATCCGGTGGCAGGGGCCGCCCAGACAATCACAGTGAACCCGCTCCAGCCTTCCGAGTTGGCGCTGGCCGACCCTACGGCGCCAGGCGGTAACGCGGTCGCCGTCGATATAACCAACCTCCAGCAGGCCGGCATTGTGGGCGGCGCCACGCTCACTCAGTTCTACGGAAACGTGGCGGCCCAACTGGGACAGATGGCCTCCAACGCGTCCAATGACCAGACGACGGCCGAGAGCCTTACGACCCAGGCACAGTCTTTGCGCAGTGACTTGCAGGGTGTCAGCCTCGACCAGGAGGCGATGAATCTGCTCGAATACCAGCGGAGCTATGATGCGACATCGCAGTTTGTCAAGGTGATCAACGAATTGACCCAGGACCTGGTCAATATGCTCCAATAGTCGGGCACGGAAAGCTGCGGGGGGAGATCAATGCCGTGGATCTGTACATAACGAACACCACAGACGCCCAGATGCTGACGGAACTGCGCCAGTTGAATGCGACGATGAACCAAGCACAGCAGCAGATCGCAAGTGGGAAAAAGGTGGAGGTTGCCTCCGACGCGCCCGCCGATGTTCAGTCAATCGTGCAAAACCAATCGGATCTGGCTCGGGTGCAGCAGAGCGAGGCGAATCTGAACACGCTGAACTCGGAAGTGGGCATGGCCGGTACCGTTCTTGAGAACGCCGCGGAGTTGATGGACTCGGCGCGCTCGATTGGCGCCCAGGGTGCGAGCGATACATCCGACTCCTCGACTCGCCAACTCCTGGCGTCACAGATTCAAGACATTGAAACGCAGATGGTGGGTATCGCCAATTCGACCAACGCCGGGCGGTATCTGTTTTCCGGAGACGCCGATACGACGGCTCCCTATTCCATCGATTTCTCGAACACGCCACCCTTCTCGGCCAATACAACGGCGCTAGCCACCAGGCTGGGCATGGATTCGATGGGGAACACGTTTCCCATTGCCATGACCGCCACCGATATCTTCAACAACGCAGCATCGGGCAACAACATTCTCCAGTCCCTCGAAGACTTACGGCAGGGATTATTGAGCAGCGATGACACCGCAATCAATGCGGCGAACTCGGAGCTGGCCTCGGCGGCGACCTATTTGGGCTCCGTGCAGGCGTATTACGGGACTGCTCAGAGCACCATTACCTCGGCGCTGAATGTCGCATCGAAATCCGAACTGAGTATCCAGAGCAACCTGTCGGAATTGACCAGTGCCGACACGGCTGAGGCAATCACGGTAGAAGAAAGTGCGCAGACTCAGCAGCAGGCGGTTCTCTCCATGCGCGCGAAAATGTCCCGTGGATCACTGTTTGACATGCTCGGGTGAGTCCTCGCTCGCGTAGCGCAGCCCGCGACTCCGCGCAGAGGCCACATGGAAAGCACCTTGCTTCGTAGTGGCGCCGGGGGGTAGGCCCATGGCAACGGTGTCGCCCAGTAGTCTCTCCGCCGTTGTGCTACGATGCCGGGCTGGTTGGCGCGAATTGAGGCGGGGCCGCGAATTGTGCAGAGACCGGGGCAGGAACCTTTCGCGAGCCTCTTCGCCGTTCCGGGAAGCCATCCAACCCAGCCAGGCCGCCGCTCGACAGCAGACGCCAGAACCGGAAAGTCGGCGGGTTGTCGCCGGTCAGAATCAGCGGTCCTTGTCCGCGCCCATGCCAAAGCTCTCGTGGACCAGCCGGCCCGAGGCATCAAACTCGAACGAGGCGCTGAATCTGGCGTCTTCCGGAAGGCCGAATCGAAGATCGCAAACACTAACGAGGGTTCCTCCTTCGATGCGCGGGGAAGGAGTGGCGCGCCAATACGGGTGACGCGTGAAGGCGAGGAAAATGCGGCCAGTCTGAGAGGCCCGGATGGCGGGCTCCTGAGGGAGAGGCGCTTCAGGCTTGAGGAGCGTTCGCCCGGCGTCAGGGTCGAAATCGCCCAGCACGTCGACGGGGACCACACTCCAAGCCCGGTCGGTCTCCACAACCCCCGTCCATTGCCAGGGGACAAAGGGACCCGGCAGCGCCGTGACATGGAGCGGCTTGCGGCTATCGTACGTTCTGGATTCAAGTACTTCGACGGCCTGGCTATGCCATGTTGCTCGCAGACCAAGGAAGGCGCAGAGCAGGCCGAGCACCAACCACGCCCCACCCCGCCCCTGCCTTTTTCGGGCGGCGCCAATTTCGCTGTTAACCATCCTCGCCAGCAGCGGAGCGAACACGCCGATCAGCAGGATCACCCAGATCCACAAGTCCACAATGTAAACCCAGTCCAGCCTGTACCATTCGCTGTTAAACGGCAGCAACATCCGAATGCCGTAAGTGTTCCAACAGTCCAGCAGGATGTGGCTTAGAATGCCGGCGAAGACGGCAAGATAGGCGAAGGCGAAGGCCTTCACGCCCGGGTGCTCCTTCCTCGCAAAGAGCCACCAGAGGGGCAAGGGCAGCAGGGCTAGCAGCGGCGAAATCGCCAAAGCATGGGTCCAGCCACGGTGACATTGGAGATAGAAGAGCGAGCCGGAAACGGCAGTGACTATATCCCCATCGGGCAGATTGGCTCCGACGATGAGCAGCGCGGTCGAGCGGGGACCGAGGCGGTTAAACCCTGCGCGGGCGATCATCAGCCCGACCAGAGAGTGCGTTAGGTTATCCATGGGATAGGGTTCGCCCCATCCCCGGCGAGTCAGGCGCAGGAGAAACGGGCGGATGACTCCATTGTGTCCGAAGAGCGATCATCCCGGAGCGCCGAATCTCGCCTTTCATCTGGCTGAGGTTTTGCGGAAGATCAGAATATGTTGCCGGGGAAGATCCTCAATCACCTCGTCCAGCCGGTAGCCCTCGGGTTCAATCTCGACCTTAGCTTCCTCGACGCTCATCTTATGCTCCGGGCGGATGGGGATGGCAGGATCCTCCTTGCGGAACTCCAGCAGGACCAGCCGGCCATCCGGTCGCAGCGCGGACCGGATCCGCCGGAGCATTGCCTGCGGGTCGGAGAACTCGTGATAGACGTCTACGAGCAGGGCCAAGTCGATCGCACTGGCCGGTAGCTTTGGATCCGCTACTGAGCCCAGGACAGGAGTCACGTTTGTCAGGCTCAGCCGGCTGATCCGCTCCTCAATCAGGCGGATCATCCCAGGCTGAATGTCCTCCGCATAGACTCTGCCCGTGGACCCCACCGCGCCAGCGAGCAACTCCGCGTAGTAACCTGAGCCGGCGCCGATATCGGCGACCTGCATGCCAGGTTTGAGGTGAAGCAGGCGCACTGCCAGGCGGGGCCGCTCTTCGTTTTCCCGCTCCGCCCTTTCCAGCCAACGGGCGCCGCCGACATCCATCACCCCGGCGTAAGGCCGCCCGCTGACGGGGTGCCGGCCTGGATCCTGAGCGGGAAGTTGCGCAATTAGCGCGAGCAGCGGAAGTAGGAATTGAAGTCGGGGCCGCATTTCGGTATGGTCGATAGGGAACATTATTATGATGCGGCTTGAAGTGTTAAAGTCCACCAATGTTGTGATATTTGCCGCGGCCTGCGCACTTGTGCTTTCAGGCTGCCAAAGGAGTGCCGCGCCAGAGCGAGTCGGGGCGATGGGCGCGCCGCTGGCGGTGGGCCAACTGACCTACACTGCCGTGGAGACGGAGTGGCGGGACAGCCTTGAGTCCCAGAACGGGCCGCGCATTCCGAAGAACCGGTTTCTGCTGGTCAATGTGACCGTGCTGAATGCTTCCTCCGAACAGAAAGCCGCTCCACTTCTGCAGGTAGTGGATGCCAAGGGTGAAGTCCATCCCGAGATCTCCGAGGGGGACGGGGTTACGGACTGGATGGGCTATTTGCGCCTGCTGCAGCCCAAGGAGAGCCGCTCCGGGCGGTTGCTGTTTGATGTTCCACAAGGCGCCTGCAAGTTGCGCGTCTCCAGCGGCGGGGATCCGGAGAGCGAGCAAACCGCGTTGATTGATCTCCCGCTGCAATTCAACTCCGAAGTGCCCCGGGTTCCCGGCGAATCAGGGTTCGGTGGCGTCGAGGGCGCGCCGCAGCTTCCCGCGCCTGTCGCGCCCGCAAAGAAATAGCCGGCCAGGAAGGAACGGAGCGTGCCTGCTGCCCTCCGATGGTGCTTCGCGTGCCTGGCCGCTCTCGCGGCCAGCGTGGGAGCAGCGCCCCCGAAGCCCGCGCCCCAGAAGCTGACAATCGTCCAGGCCGTTCTGCATGACCAGCGTGAAGATGCGCCCGCGATATCCGCGAGCTACCGTTACGTCGCCGGCGAGGTGCTGTACTTGAGCTACCGCGTCTCCGGCTACACTGTGAAGAACGACGCCGTCGATCTCCGCTGGCAGATGTATCTCACCGATCCTGACGGGCTCCTGTTGGCGCCCATGGAGAACGGCGCGTTCAAGGATGAGATCAGCGTTAACGATAAAGACTGGCTGCCCCGGGTGGACCACGCCGTCCCGCTGCCTCCGCAGTTGTATGCGGGGGATTATCTCATCCACTTGCGCGTCTCCGACGAGACGGCGCAAGCGATGGTTGAGCAGACGGTCCCATTTCGAGTGCGCGGGCGGACCAAGGATAAGCTGGAGCGCATTCTGATTCGCGGGCTTCACCTCTACCGGAGCGAGGACGATCCCGAACCTATTGACCCGGTGACCTATCATCCCGGCGCCACGCTCTGGGCGCGATTTGAGATTGCTGGATATCAAATCGGCGAGAAGAACGCTTTTGAGGTCGAATACGGACTGGCCGTTTACCGGGCATCGGGCCAACTCTTGTTCGAGCAGCCGGTCGCGGCCAACGAGCACGACACGCCGTTCTATCCGAAGTTCTGGCTGATGGGTGGATTTAGCCTGAGCGTGGGAGCCGATCTTTCGCCGGGAGAATACATGGTGAAGGTCCAGGTGCGTGATAAACTCGCCAAAACAGCGGGCGAGCAATCGGCAACATTCCAGGTGCGAAACTGAAATTCGCCGCCGGCCCCGCAACGAAGTCAGGGAGAGTAAACATGAGCATGATGCGTCAGATCCGGGAATACCAGACTCCCAAGGGCTCGATTGCGCTCTGGTGGTTCGGCCAGAACGGCTACATTCTGAAGTCGTCCGAGGGCACTCTGGCCGGCGTCGACCTGTATCTCACTGACAGTTGCGCCGCGGCGTACCCGGAGGTGGATCTGCATCGCAAGGTCCCGACGCTCATTGAACCCGAGGACCTGGAGCTGGACATTTTCGCGTGTACGCACAACCACCAGGACCACACCGATCCGGAGACTATCGGACGCCTGCGCAACAAGGACACTTTCCGGTTCATAGGACCAGCGCCCAGTTGCGCCGTTTACCGGCAGCAACAAGTGGAGGATGGGCGCATCACCACGACTTACCCCGACTTTCAGGGCGAGTTCGCCGACCTGCGAGTCACCGGCACGTTTGCGCTGCCGACCGATGATTCGGACCTGAACCACATGGGCTTCGTCTTCCAGTTCGGCACGGGGCCGAAGATCTACGTCACGGGCGACACGGACTATCACGAGTTGCTGGCGTCCACACGCAAGCACGAGCCGGACGTGATGATCACCTGCATCAACGGCGGCTACAACAACCTGTCGCACTGGGAAGCCGCGCAACTCGCCGCCGAGATCAAGCCCAAGGTCGCCATCCCTTGCCACTATGACCTTTTCCCCGACAATTGCAGCGATCCTAAGCAGTTTCGGGCCGCGCTGAAGGTCGCCGCGCCCGACGTCCTGTACCAGGAGATGACTTACGGCGAGCCGCTGCTGATCTCGCTGGCGTAGCGAGTCATGCCAGAGGCTGGCCGGCAGGCTGAGCACGCTGGCGGTTCGAGCCCCGCATGTGTACAATTATTGACTTAGATACACATCCATGCGCACGAACATCGTAATCGACGATAAGCTGATGCGCGACACGCTGCGCGCAACCGGTCTGAAGACCAAACGCGAGGCGGTCGATCAGGCGCTGCGGACCTTGCTGCGGTTGCGGAAACAGGCAGAAATCCGTAAATTCCGCGGCAAACTGGATTGGCAGGGCGATCTGAACGCGATGAGGAGCGACCGTTGATTCTTGTCGATTCCAGCGTGTGGATCGATTACTTCAAGGGAACGGTCACGGCTCAGACTGAGAGACTCGACACGCTGCTTGGCAGCGAACCGTTGGCCATTGGCGACCTGATTCTGACGGAAGCCCTACAAGGTTTCGCCGGGGAACAAGACTTCAAGCAGGCGAGGAAAATGCTGACTTCGCTGACGGTCGTAGAGTTGGGCGGGCAGGAGATCGCCATTCAAGCCGCGAAGAACTTCCGGGCGCTACGCAGTCTCGGCGTTACGGTTCGCAAGACCATAGACACGATCATCGCTACACGATGCATCGAGAGCGGGTATGACCTGCTGCACAGCGACAGGGACTTCGATCCGTTCGCCAAGCTCCTCGGCTTGCGCGTGGTGGCTTGAAGATTGGCTGTTGCGCAGGGCTTTGAGTCGCGGGACGGGCAAGGCTCAGCACACTCTCTGCACCTAGTATGCGGGCGGGGCCTGGAGGCCCCACGCGGACCTGGAGGTCCGCCCCACGACACGGCAAAGACACTACCGCCGCTCGTGGGTGGGGTTGCGGATTGGATTTCGAGGATTCTCAGGGCAGGGTTCCGTTTTGCTAACTTCTCCCGAGTTGCTGGCGTAGCCCTGCTTTTTTATGACCGGATTGCCTGATCGCGTATACGGACCGGGCCGCCTGCCGGCATATGCCCGCTTTCTGAGGGGCGTTGGAAGACCGGCAAATTTGTTTCGCTTGGGTCGTCTGGACCGGTGCGCTGGCTCCGCTCGTGAAAGGATCGAGCAGAACGGACTGTTAAGCACATCCGGGGTCCCATCCTGGGGGGCCAAACCCGCGTCCGACGAATCGGAGCGAGTCTAGAAAGCCGGAAGGCCGCTACTTGGGGCAGTTCAGCCACCTGAGCGTGGGTCAAACGTTGCTGGCCAGC
>Ga0181528_10000333_pt1 | contig 36828 bp, 32 predicted proteins | sample PEATcosm2014_Bin_47_FD_119742 | JGI IMG/M metagenome (GOLD analysis project Ga0181528, IMG submission 119742) | Peatland microbial communities from MTU Mesocosm Facility, Houghton, MI, USA - PEATcosm2014_Bin10_10_metaG | ecosystem: Environmental > Terrestrial > Soil > Wetlands > Peat | place...
AAATTCACGGCATAGTTGCCGATCGGTAAATTGCTGACCTGGTACAAACCAAGGTTGTCCGTTGTCACGGCATACGCGTCATTGGTGCCTACGTTGATGACCCGAACTTGTACTCCGGGCAGCACTGCTGACGATGCGTCCTTAACCGTGCCCGTAATGGTTGCGCGGTCGGATTGCGCGAATATCATTCCGCAGCAAAGCAGCACAACCAGCAAACAAGCAAGAGTGTGGACTCTTAACTTCATGTTGTTGCCTCCTGTCCCTCAGAGAACTACTGCAATGTTTCATTCAGCGTTCAAAAGCGTTACTGTCCTTCCATCCCCTCCGAAAATCAGCGATGGAAGAACCAATCTGAATCGGTTTAGTAAATCGGTTGAGAATTTAACCTGATCTGGAATTGCTTGTCAATAGGCTTCCTGAATCGGTTTAGTGATTTTGTGCTAAGCTGGGAACCGTGGCCACCAAATTCGGCAAGAAAGTGACGCTGAAGTTCCTCTCTGAGCAGCTGGGCCTCTCCAGAACCACCATCTCTGTTGTCCTCAATAACTCCCCCATTGCCAGCACCATAGCTGCTCAAACCCGGGAGAGAATCCTTCAGGCCGCCAAACAGTACGACTACAAGCCGAACTTCTTCGCCCGCTATCTCAACCAGGGACGCAGCTACCTCATCGGCGTGCTCTCGCCCGATCTCGCCGAGGGTTATGACGCCAGTCTGCTCGCCGGAATCGAACAGTACCTGCTCCATGGCGAATATCACTTCTTCGTCGCAAGTCATCAGTGGTCGGAGTCCAGAATCACGCGAACGGCAGAGCTGTTCAAGGAGCGCGGCGCCGAGGGAGTCATTCTGGTTAACAGTGACTTCTTCCCGGAAACTGGTTTACCCGTCGTCCGCATCGGACGCCATGATCCGCCGCTCTCTGGCACCTCGCTGATCGTGGACAACCACGCCGGCATTCGTCGCGCACTGGAGTATCTGGTTTCTCTGGGTCATCGCAAGGTTGCATTTATCAAGGGACACCAGGATAGCGCCGATACCGAGGACCGCTGGGCTGCCGTTGTGGACGCCGCGCGCGAGCTTTCCATTCCTATTGAGCCCTCGCTGGTGGTCCAGTTGGAGCGGCTCGGCACGCGCCCCATGGCTCATTTGGAGGAAGGCATGCGCTGCGCCGAACTCCTGTTGCCTTATCGCCGCAACTTCACCGCCCTGCTCGCCTTCAATGACATCTCCGCCGTGGGAGCCATCAACTGCTTCCGTGACGCTGGGTGCAATGTTCCCGACGACATCTCCGTCGTGGGCTTTGATGACACTGTCGAAGCAAGCATCACCTATCCTGCGCTGACCACCGTGCAGCAGCCGCTCCGGCTCATGGGAGAAACGGCCGCGCGTGAAGTGATCGCCGCTATAACTGACGGCTCCAAAGATCAGCAGATCGTCTTCACGCCCCAGCTGATCATTCGCAACTCCACGGGACCTGCCAGGGCCGCCAAGCACGGCCGCGGCGCATAGCTCGCCCTCGGCTCATTTGCTGCCGGCTCTCTTCTTGATCTTCCTTCTAGTGTTTTCTGTTCAGCAATTGCGCGGATTCCGGCGGTTCCTGCTCTTTTTCAACGTCGTCGCGCAAGTGGCGCCCAAGCTGGAACTGCATCCCGAAATATCCAATGAACTGCGACTGTCCGCTGCTCGGCCCGCTGAAGCTGCGTCCGGCCATAAAGATCACCAGGGCGTTGCGGCTCAGCCGATAGCGCCCGCCAAAATCGAATGTGTTGTCGCGATCCCCAACTGGCGAGCCGTTGCTGTAAACCTCGCCCAACACTTCCAATTTCTTTCCCACCTGGTGGCCCAGGGCAAGCCCGCTGATCCAGTATCCCTTCTGCTGTGTGAACCAGTGTCCCACTTCAAGGTCCACGTCTACCGGTCCAACTTTCTTGGTGATTTCTACCGGCAGAAGGAATTGCGGTCCCTTGTACACCAGGTTCCGGCGCACCGAGTTTTGCGTGTTGTTGAACTCATACTGCGGATACGTGCCGATGTTCAGATCCAGCTTTTCATCTTGAAAGAAGCGAATTTTCACTCCGACCTTTGAGTCTCCCGGTCCTGATTGCAAGGGGCCGTGGTCGGTGCTGTTGTAGACGTATGGTGTCTCGTACTTCAGTTGAACTCGATCTCCCCAGCCGTAGTTCATATCGAGAATCGGTGTCTCGTAATCGTTGTCGCCCGGTTGCCGGTCGATCGTATAACCCAGGTTGATCTCCCAGTTATTTCGTCCGGGCGTGCCAGGATCATCGGTCAGCAGCGGAGGCCCACCCTGGGCCAGTGTCGGAAGCGAAGCTAGAAGCAGAAAAAAAACAAAACACAGCACCTGCGTCAGAAGGCGATTCCGCCAACATCTGTCCACCCTGAGCTCCTTCTGAGCTTTGAATATATGAGTCATCCTAAACAGTTCTTTCCCCGAGTTGATGAAGAGTTCGTGAATTGAGGTCCTTGGAAGCGGCCGTGCGTGGCGTGCGCAACTCCCGCTTCTATCCTACCCGAGCCCTCGAGTTCAACGCCCGAATCGTGCTCCATCCCCTTCCGCAGCGTGCGTAACGGCCAGCACCCTCCAACTCTGCCGCACGCAGTTGCAGCAGGAGCTTTTGAAACTCCTGCTGCAAGATGATCTATCGAATGTAACGTTACTGCAGTGGCAATTCGGTGGAGCTGGCTTCGCCTGCTGACCACCCTCGCGCGGAGCTCGTTAGACCGGACGCGTAGGGGTATCTGAGCGTACTCGTGCCGTGGGCTTCGGCCATGGCAGCCGTGCGGCGTCCGGATTTTGTTTGGATTTTAGTTTCGCTTCCATCCCATTCAGTTTTTCCCAGAGGTTCGCGCCCGGAGTGCAGAGCACTCGTTCATAGCGCAACGCCATCTCCACCGTTTCGTTCTCAAGGTTCCAGAACTCCACCTTATCGGCAAGGCGGTTCAGTGCAATCTGGGCCTGCGCTTCGTCAGTGTCGGGCATCACGATCAGGAACTGATCGGGCGCACAACGCACAATGACGTCTGAGCCGCGGAAATTCGAGCGCACCACGAACGCTGCTTTTGTCAGCACCTCATCATTGGCTGGCCGTTCTTCGTCCGGACGCACCGCGATCAGCACGAAAGTGGCCGCGCGACCGCTGCGGTTGATCGCGCTCGATTGATGGCTGAACAGTTGATCGAGATACCTGCGGTTGAAAAGTTGCGTGCGTGGATCCAGAAGCGAAAACTGCTCTAGCCGTTCGATGTAGGAGTCTGCCGCAATCAACGCATCTGAAACCCTGCGCAACGTGCTCCTCTGCGAGGCTACCCGAAGGTTAAAAATGACCACCAGGGCAATCAGGCCGATCAGCAGGGGAGGAAGAAAGCTGGTCTCAACTTTCCACCGCACGGGAATCGCCGGAGTCACCACCGAGACCACCCCGATGAAAACTACCGCCAGCAGCAAAAGTCGAATCCCGTGTGTCTCCTGATCGTTCAGGGCCTTGTTTTCGCTCACCAACAACTCCGATTCTGCACCGTGATTACGCAAGTGGATAATCTCCTGCCTCATACAACTGCAATGCGCTGGCCAAAGTACCTGAATTCCCTATATTCCAGCTAAGCTCCTTGATTGCAGCGCAATAAGGGAAACGCTCGGCAGGCCCGAATTCGATTTCGCCCCTCCAATCACTCCAAAGTCCAGAATCTGGATGAACTGAACGCATTTGTCCGGAGGAACCCCCAGCCAATCAATTCGAAACATCTCTCGCGCGAATTCTGCCTTGCAGCAGCATCCAACCCGCAATGTAAGATGTTTGGTGGCTGGCGGTGAGCGAATGAGTCTCGAGATCCAGGTGGCTGGCCAAAGCGACGTTGGCTGCGTACGCAAGAACAACGAAGATTGCTTTGGCTACGATGAGAGCTTAGGAATTTATATTGTCTGTGACGGAATGGGTGGCGCGGCTGCCGGAGAAATCGCCAGCCGTATTGCTGTCGACTCCGTGCTGGACTACTACCGCCGACACGCCCACGATGTAGACGGCCACCCGGAGCCGTCTCCGGGTGTCTCCACCCGGGCTGCCCAACTCATGGCAGCTATCGAGTTCGCCAATCGCGAGATTCACTACTCTGCCGAGCAGAATCCCGTCCAGCGCGGCATGGGATCTACCATCGTCGCGGTGCTGGTGGAAGGCGATGCCTACACCGTGGGACACGCCGGAGACAGTCGCGTCTACCTGCTCCGTCATGGCGCCATCGAGCCACTGACCGAAGACCATTCTCTCGTCATGGAGCAGCTTCGCCGCGGTCTCATCACCGCCGAGCAGGCACAACACTCTGAGGTCCAGAACATCATCACTCGAGCGCTCGGCACGGAGAGGAACGTTCAGGCCGACATACGTGACATGATGGCCGAACCGGGCGACACTCTCCTGCTCGTCAGCGACGGTCTCACCCGGCACCTCTCAGACCTTGAAATCCTCCGCATCGCCAGCAGCGCATCATCCTCAAAAGAAGCCTGTGCGCAACTCGTTGCCGCCGCGCGCGACGCCGGGGGGCTCGACAACATCACCTGCCTCATCCTGCGCTTTGAAGAGAAAGCGCAGAAGTCGTCGGAAAAATCATGGCTGCGCAAACTCATTGGCGGAGAACCCTCCCGTGAATAGCCGCCCATCACGTCTGCCCTCCAATCTGCGAGATGCGATTGCCTGACTCAGCCCCGAACGGCTCTGCCTTGCACTCTGGTGTCACGCGTCTGGTCGCCGGACTTGTCTTCGCCCAGATCTGTTCCGTGCTCGGCTCGGCGGCTTTTGCTTCCACCCTCGTTCACCTGGCGACTCTCTGGCATCTCGACTCCACCCGCGCCGGATGGATCAGCAGCGCCTACTTTCTTGGATATGCCATCGGCGTTCCCTTGCTCGTCGCTCTTACTGACCGTCTCGATGCCCGCGCCATCTATCTCGCCGGCTGCACCATCGGAGCCATCGCTGGAGTCAGCTTCTGCTACCTCGCCAACGGTCTCTGGAGCGCGTTTTTCTTGCAGGCTCTCGCGGGCCTTGCCACCGGCGGAACCTACATGCCGGGATTGCGCCTGCTTACCACGCGCCTTGAAAAGCGCACACGCATTCGCGCTGTTCCCTACTACACCGCGGCATTTTCCATCGGCACAAGTTTCTCTTTTCTCATCTGCGGATGGATAGCCGAGCGTTATGGCTGGCGCGCCACGTTTCTTGTCGGAGGCTTCGGCTCGCTTGTCGCGGCGCTGCTGGCCTTGGCGGCCACCACGCGCATTCCTTTGCAGCCCGACTTGAACGTCGTTCCCACCCGCCATCCTCTCGACTTTCGTCCCGTACTGCAGAACCGCAAGGCCGTCGCCTACATCGTTGCTTACGGCGGACACTGTTGGGAGCTCTTCGCCTTCCGCGCCTGGTTGCCCACGTTTCTGCTCTTCGCCTGGCATCGCTTCAGCTCGGCCAGCGCGGGCTTGCAGTTGTCGCGATGGTCCATGCTGATCATTCTCATCGGCGTTCCCGCCAGCATCATCGGAGCCGAATTCGTGCAGCCGGCCACGCGCAATCGCCTCATCCGCGGCTTCGAGTTCTTTTGCATCGCCATCTGCATGCTGAGCGTGATCTTCTCTGCAATCTCATTCCACCTCGCTCTCGCCGCTCTCTTTCTTTACAACGTCGCCATCATGGCGGATTCCGGTGCGCTCACCGCTGGAACCGTTGACGTCGCATCGCCCGACGCACAGGGTGCAACTCTCGCCATCTACTCGCTCTTCGGATTCATTGGCGCAGCCATCGGACCTCTAGCGGTCGGCACCGCGCTGGATCTCGGCGGCGGATTCCGCAATGCGCATGCCTGGTATCTCGGTTTCGCCGCCATGGGCGCCGGATCCCTCCTCGCCTCCGCTTCCATGTCCATGCTCTCGCGTTTCGAAGCGCGGGACGCCCTGCTCACCTCCACAAGCTCTACTCAGATTTAGAACAGTTCGTCCAACCCTGCTAGGCTTGCGCGCTTCCACTCAACACAGTAATATTCTCCAACTCTGGGCCCCGGCGTTTTCCTCGTTCCAAGCTTTACTCAGTCCCCCAAATTTGAGGAGGGTGGAATGCAATCCACAATGATGCAGTACCCATTGACCTTGGTTCACGTGCTCGAAAGAGCCGGGCGCTATTTCCGCAACTCTGAAATTGTTTCGCGCATGCCCGACCGTTCTCTGCATCGCCACACCTATGGAGACTTCTATCGCCGTTCGCGCCAACTCGCATCGGCCTTGACCAAGGCTGGCCTCCGCAAGGGCGACCGCGTTGCCACCCTCATGTGGAATCATTACGCCCACCTCGAAGCCTACTTCGGAGTCCCTGTCGCAGGAGGCGTGGTGCACACCCTCAACCTGCGTCTCTATCCCGAAGACATCGCTTACATCGCCAATGATGCTGCCGACCGCTTCCTGATTGTGGATGACATCCTTCTTCCGCTGCTCAAGCAGTTCATCGATCGCGTCTCATTCGAGAAAATTTTTGTCGTCCCGCTCACCGGCCAGCCCGTGCCCGCGCCGTTCCTCAATTATGAAGAGTTCCTCGCGCCCGAGTCCGGCGAGTTCACCTATCCCGAACTCGATGAGAACGATCCTGCCGCCATGTGTTACACCTCCGGAACCACCGGACGTCCCCCCGGAGTCGTCTACTCTCATCGTTCCATCGTGCTTCACTCCATGGCCACGCTCATTGGTGACACTTTCGCCATCAACTCCGCCGATGTCCTTCTCCCCGTCGTGCCTATGTTCCACGTGCTCTCCTGGGGACTCCCCCACGCGGCCGTCACCGTGGGCAGCAAGTTCGTCATGCCCGGCCCCTTGCTCGACGCTGAAAGCCTTGTGGAACTCTGTGAGAGTGAACGCGTCACGTTTGCCACCGGCGTTCCCACCGTCTGGCTCGCCGTGCTCCAGTTGCTGGAGCGCTGCCCCAACAAGCGCAATCTCGTTCCCGGCATGCGCATTGGAATCGGCGGCTCCGCTGCTCCGGAGTCGATGATTCGCGCCTTTGACGCCTTCGACGTAAAGATCATTCACGCCTGGGGCATGACGGAGACTTCTCCCATCGCGGCGGTTTCCACGCTCAAGCCGCATCTCACAAAGCTTCCGGAGGATGAACGCTACGCCATCCGCGCTCGCGCTGGATACGCCATCCCCTGGGTGGACATGCGCGTTGTAGATGACGAAGGCGCACCGGTCGCAGAAGATGGTCACGCCATGGGAGAGTTGCAGGTGCGCGGTCCATTCATCACTGGCCGCTATCACAACAAGGAGATGGATCCCCTCAAATTCACTGCCGATGGATGGCTCCGCACCGGCGACGTCGCGAGCATCGATTCCGAGTGCTACATCAAGATCTGCGACCGCACCAAGGACCTCATCAAGTCCGGCGGTGAATGGATCAGTTCCGTTGATCTTGAGAACGCCATCATGGCGCATCCCGCCGTGGCCGAAGCCTCTGTCATCGCCGTTCCGCATCCCAAGTGGGATGAGCGCCCCATGGCCTTTGTCGTACTCAAACCCTCCATGACGCTCACCGCAAGAGAAATTGAAGAGTTCATCGCGCCTAAGTTTGCCAAGTGGTGGCTGCCTGACGAGTACGCCTTTGTCGATGCCATTCCGCGCACCTCAACCGGCAAGTTTCTGAAGCGTGCCTTGCGTGAAATGGCTCTCAAAGCGCGTGAGGCCGCGGCTCCCAAATGACACCATAGCCCTCTCCGCTTGAAAGAACGGCCAGAGCTTTCAGCCTCTGGCCGTTTCCATTTCCAATTCGTCTGCGCTCTGCTTTCGAGTTCGCTTTACCGTGGGCACTCGCCCGCTTTGCTTATTCTTGCAATGAAAACATACCCGCCGATGACGCCAGGCATCCGAATGATGGAAACAACTTCGAGAATGAGTAATCGCGGGCCATTTGTGGAAGCAGGTTTGTCAGCACGTAGAGCAAGCAGCGCAGCCGCTGATTCCTGCTACGCTGCAATGGAGTTGGGACCTCGGGGAACTGCGTGAACAATCAGCATCGGAATTCATCTGCACGACGCCTTGCACTTCTCTCTTGTTTCGAGTTCCTGGAAGCATTTCTGGACGGAGTAGAACGATTCCTGCGCGGCACCCGCCATCGGCCGCGCAGAAAGACGCGGTCGATTCCGCACTGCTGACTTTTCGCAACACCCATCCCAATTAGTTGGCCGTCAGAGTCACCTTGTCCAGCCACACCGTGTACGGCTCACCCAGCGAGTCAAGATCCATCTGGAACGCAACGTCGATGTCTTCAATCGGCCATCCCGGCTGGTTCTGTTCGTACAAATCCACGTTGTAGGTCTGCCCGTTCACAGCCACACTCACATAGTGAACCTGATTGCCCACGCGCTCAAAGGTCCACACCAGGTGATTCCATGTGTTTGCTGAAAACACGTTGCACGGCACCGTCGTTGGAACCCATGCTCCCGCTCCGCCGCTTTCCGCGTTCCACACGTCCCACTTGCCATCGGCCTTGAAGTTGCACTCTGTGCCAAACACCCAGCGCGTGTTGTTGATCGTCTGATTGACGTCAAACTCCAGCGCTTGCGGCCTCTGCGGTTGATCGATCATGAAATACAAATCGTAAGTGAAGTCGCTCACGTTACTGCCGCCAGCCAGATACTTCGTATACAACTCGTTGGCAAAAGTTGGAAACCCGCCTATCGTGAACATCGCCGAGGAGCCGCTTAGCGAAGGCGTGCTCTGCCCCTCGGTCATTGCAGAAACCGGCTGTCCAAATCCCGCTGCGCACACTTGTCCCGCCCTGGGGTCGCCCGGAGCATACAACGCTCCGCATGGCGCCCAGTTTGGCAGGTTCTGGATGTTATTGATTCCCGCAGCCTGCGGCGCCACCACGTTCAACGTGAATGATGTACTCACATCATTTCCGTTCTTGTCTGTTCCAATCACCTCAATTGCATGTGTGCCCGGATCCATCCAAAGCAGCGCGTCCACCGTGTTGTAGAAGGTGAAGTACTCTGCCGTGCCGTCAATATAAACGCGCATGTGATCGATCGGATTCACCAGACTTGCGGCAGCCACCACGTGCGCCGGAGAAGTCACCGTCGCGTTGTTTGCCGGCGTGGAGACACATACCGAACCCGCGCTGGTCGTGCCCGGAGTAGGAGGCGGCAAAGGCGCAGAATTGGGGAACGCTGCCACCCCTGTCATGGGGCCGATGCTCTCTTGCAGCGTGACCGTCGGACATGATGTGGACGGAGGAGGCGGAGGAGACGGATTCGTGGTCGACGAGCTTTGCCCGCCGCATCCTGTCAGCCATAACGAGGAACCCATTGCAAACGCCAGCAGGAAAAGGAAACGAAGGTGAGACACACGTCGACACACAACAAACCCAACAAGCCGAGAAAAACAAAACACTTTTGCACATCCCGAAGATACGTAGTTGACCGTTAGGATGCTGTCGGCTCTTCCAGGGAGGGCGGAAGATCCGAATGCGTGAGCAATCGTGTGAATGCCCCGTGAAATTCTTGAGCAAGAATACGTCTCTACTCTGGTTTCGAAGCAGACAGGAAGGCCTGCATCCTGGGACGTAGGCTTCTTTACTTACCCGGCAGTCAGTCGTTTATCGACTCGAATCCGCCGCACGTGCCGCAACATGCCGAACCCGATTTTCTGGATTCTCCACGCCATTCCCTAGCGGAACAGACAATCCAAGCTGCTCTTGCACCAGGTACAGCGGTCTCTTCTTTGTCTCCCAGTAAGTGCGGCCCACGTACTCGCCCACCACTCCCAGGCAAACCAGCTGCACTCCGCCCATAAACAGCACAGTCAGCAACAGGCTGGCCCAACCTGCCACCCACTGATGTCCCAGCAGCCTCACTCCCAGCGCCCAGCAGCAACCGATCAGCGCCATCACCGAGGCCGTCAGCCCAACCATCGTGGCAATGCGCAGCGGAACCACCGAGAATGACAGGATGCCGTCCATTGCAAAGCGCAGCATTCTCCGCATCGGATACTTCGTCGCTCCCGCGAATCTCGCGGCTCGCCGATATGGCAGCGCCAATTGCCGAAAGCCCAGCCAACTCACCATGCCGCGCAGAAAGCGGTCGCGCTCCGGCATGGAAAGCAGTGCATCCACAATTTTGCGGTCCATCAATCTGAAGTCGCCAGTGTCCAGCGGAATCGCCACATCGGAGAGCGAATTGATCAGCCGGTAAAACAGCTTGGCCGTGCCCAGCTTCCAAAGGCTCTCACCTTCGCGATCAATCCGCGTGCCGTACACCACGTCCCAGCACCCTTCGTCCCAGCGCGCCAGCATCTCCAAAATCACTTCCGGCGGATCTTGCAGATCGGCGTCAATCAAAACAACCGCGTCGCCCGATGCATGTTCCAACCCGGCCGTGATCGCAAACTGGTGACCAAAATTTCGCGACAGGCGCAGCACTTTAACCCGTGGGTCTTCTGCATTCAACTGCCGCAGTATTTCTGCCGTCGAATCCACGCTGCCGTCGTCCACGTAGAGAAGTTCAAAGTCCATGCCGCTCTGTTCAGCCGTAGCCTTCAGGCGGCGATTGGTTTCGCGCAGGACCAGTTCTTCGTTGAAGCAGGGGACAATGATCGACAATCGTTTGTCCCGCGTCGCGCTCCCCGCCGAATTGTGAACACCCGTGGAGTACATTGATCGCCCCAACAACTTACAATCCAATGGAACCATTATACTGCACCCCTCACGGACGCTTCCCCGCGTCCTAGGCGGGCCAATGCTCGATTCTGCCTATGGTATAAATGAGAGGCGGATCGACGCGCGCCCACGGAAATGCTCCCTGCCCGGCACTTCAAGGGATCATCTCATTGAATCTCAAAATCCTACCCTCCGAGTCCAATGATTTCCACCGCTCAATCCTCCCACGCAGCCAAACTGAACCAGAACGTCGCCAATGAAGAGCGCATTGCCGCCCCCATTCGGCGCAGCACTCGGCTTCTTGTGCCGCTGCTCATCCTGATTTTTGTTCTGCAATGCGCATGGTTCATCCGCACCCAATCGTTCACCAATGATGAGCCCGAACACATTGTCGCGGGCCTCGAAGCGTGGCAGTTTGGCGAATTCAAGCAGTGGCACGATCAGCCTCCCTTGGCGCGCCTGCTCTTCAGCCTTCCACTTCTGAACTCCAACTGGAGCTACCGTTACACCGAGGTTCAGGTTCGTCCCGCCACCCCGGCGCCCGAGCTTTGGCTCTATCGCACCCGCCCCGTTTGCGTCGTCTTCGGCGTCGCGCTCCTCCTGCTGATCTGGGGCACCGCCCGCCGCCTCTTCTCTGAGACAACGGCCAACTTCGTTCTCGCTTTCGCCGCGCTTTCCCCAGACCTCATTGCGCACTTTTCACTCGCCAACATCGACGGCCTCGGCTGCCTCTTCGTCTTCGCCGCCGTCCTGCAGTGGATGCGCTACTGGCGTGACCCTTCGCGCGCGCAGGCCTTCCTGCTGGCCCTCGTGCTCGGCCTCCTGCTGCTCTCCAAGTTCAACAGCCCGCCGCTGCTCGCACTGATTCTCCTGCTCGTCTTTGTTTTGGCTCCCGGAGAGATTCGCCGCAATCCGCAGGGCCTCCAGTGGAAGCGCACCGCCGCCATCTCGCTCATCACCTGTCTCGTGGTCTGGGCCGGATACTTCTTCCACGTCTCCAAGGTCACCTTCGCCGACCAGGCGGTCAGCCTTCACTTCTCCGGCTACACCAAGCTCCTCCAGTACGAGATGCCGACGCTCAAGACTCCCATCAGCATCTTCATTCCGGCCTGTGAATGGCTTACCGGACTCGGCATGGTGATCGCTCACAACATGGAGGGGCACCGCAGCTTCTTCCTCGGCCAGTATTCCACCGCCGGATGGAAGCTCTACTTCCCTGTCGCAATGCTCGTGAAGTGGCCGCTCATCATCCTGCTCCTCGGCACCGCTGGCCTCCTGGTTGTAATTCGCCGCCGCGTCGAAGGCTCGCGCGACCTCCTGCTGATGAGCCTGTTTCCTGCGGTCTACCTGTTCTTCGCCATCACTTCGCACATCAACATCGGCGTCCGCCACGTCCTGCCGCTCTACCCGTTTCTCCTGCTCTACGTCGGAGCCTTTGTCGAGTGGGCGCGCCGTACGCAATTCGACTGGCGCAAGCTGCGCATCGTTTTTTTCGTTCTGCTCGTAGCCCAGGCCGCCGATATCGCCCGCTACTCGCCTGACTATCTTTCTTACTTCACCGTGCTCGCCAAGCCCACAAACACCTGGCAGTTACTCAGCATCAGCAACACCGATTGGGGACAGGGCTTCGTCGCGCTTCGCCGCTTCCAGAACGAGCATCCCAGTGACACCATCCATCTCGCCTATGTTGGAGAAGTGGACCCCGCGTTCTACGGCATCCGCTATATCAAGCTGAAGGAAGAAGACCACCCAACCGGACTCGTCGTAGTCAGTGCCACTCATCTTTCCGGAGAGCTTCTCAAGAATCACTACGCCTATCGCTGGCTGCTCCAGTATCCGCTGAAGACCGTCCTCGATCACTCGCTCTATGTATTTGAAGTACCGCCGAACAGCCAGCCGAATGATGGTCAATCAGATGCAGGTCAACCCAATGCCGGTCCGCAAGCCTCATCGCAAACGGTGCCGCTCTGCAACGCCTCTGAACCTCTCTGCCACACCGAGAATCCAGATGCGGCGCAGGGAGACGGATGGCGCGTACTCTACGCCTGGCCCGCTAAACACTAAGCTCACTGTCTTCAGATTGTCAGGTTCTAGTTCGTATGGGTGCCCCACCTTCGACGCGCGTCTTTTTGCGCGGCTAATGTGGGAACCAGAAAGCACTGCGGTATAAGACGTTGGCAGGTGGCCCACTCAACGCTCTTTTCGTTGAGTGGGGTTGTTGATTCTCATCTTAAAGACGTGTCAGTTTTTTTCTCTAGCGGTTGCGCACTAATCGATTCGGCAAACTTCCAGCCCATCATTCTTGTACGGACAATCGAGCACTACCGTCGTCGGGCGTTCCAAGATCACCCAGTCCACGCCGAACTGCACCTTCAGCCTTCGCAGATCATCGGCTGAAACATGCTGCCAATCCGGATGCCCCGCATTCTGCGCCGTCACCTCTGCCTGCCAGCGGTCTGCCAGCGGAGCCGATGTCAGCACCATCCCCGAGTCCTTCCAGTTATCGGCCAACGCCGAGCGCAAGGCCAGCGCACGAAAGCCGTGACTGTCTTCGCCCGGACGATGCAGGTAATCCGGCCCGAGCGCAAAATACGCATCCTCGGGAGTGTTGTTGCGCACCCACGCAAATGCCTGCAGCCACGGGTTCGATGAGCGAACTCCCGGCAGTTCCAGGTGCGGGCTCGCCGGATACAGCGTCAGCTGCACCACCAGCATTCCCACCGCAGCGGGCACAAACACCACCGCCCAGCGCCACGCATGCTTACCTAAGAATCTCTCTCCCACAAAGCATCCGCCCAGCAAAATCAGCAGCACGTAAAGCAGGTGCAGATACCGCATCGCTTCCAGCGGACGCATACGCTCCAATGACGGAGGAAGCATGATCAACAGCGCCACCACAAACTGGAAGATCGCATACACCGCCGTGCGCGTCGCTACGTGCGCCAGCATCTTCTGTTCGCCGCTACGCGCCGCACGGGCCATCCACAGCATCAGGAAGACCGGAGCCACCACGCCGAGCCATTCGTACCATTCCCAGCTCGATAGCGTGCAATAGCCGTGCATGCTGATCGCCTTGTGCAATGCCGCCGACGGCGGAGTAAACAGCCATCCCATGGGCAGCACAAACCCCGCCATCACCGGCATCTGCCTGCGGCCCAGCAACGGCCACGGCACGGCTAGGAAGAAACAGAGCGAGCATCCGAACGCCGCAATGACCGGATGAAACAGAAACGCCACTGCCGCCAGCACAACCGTCAGCGCATATCTCCGCCCCAGTACGGCGTCCACCGCAAATAGCGCCAGCGCTGTGGCAATCGCTCTCGGAACCAGCGTCTGATCCACAATGTACAGCGCTGTGCCCGTCACCGGCAGCGTAAAGAACACGCTTACCAGGGCCACTCCGCACCACCGCGCATACTCATGTTTAAAGCAGCGCGAGGCAATCCGGTAACATGCCGCGAGAATGGCAAAAATGGTCAGCAAGTGCCATATCAACACCATTGCTGTAATCGGCACATGCGTGAAGCGGATTGATGCCGCCATCCATTTATCGAATACCGTGGCCTTGAGTTTTAACGCAAAGAAGTCGGAGTCTGCCCGGAACAGATTTGGGTTGAGGTCATGCTGAATGGCGGCCAGATACACGCCATCGTCTTCGGCTCCAGGATGGTATCCAGCGATGAGAAATCCCAGTACGCTAAGCGCCACCAGCAACAGAACCGTGCGCAAGCGAGCGGAAACCATCGGCCGCCCCTCGGACCGTGCAGCCGAAGAACCGTCCCCTGCAACGTCGCTCGCCCTGTCGTGAACTGAAACTCCCACACTCTTTACCTCTGCCGGATCTGTGTCTCACGCGGAGGGCAACTCACGCATACATCCGCCGCTTCTGGCGCACTCGCACAATATCTGGGCTGATTCATAAATTGTACCGCGTATGATAAGAACCAGCTTGAAGCAACTTGCCTCCGTGTGGCTCCATCTCTAGGAGAGGAATTTCAATAATCCCACCGAATGAGTTCGACGCCCAGTACTGATCGCCATTCCGAAATCAACCTGCGTCCCTCGCTGCGGCAGCGTCTGAATTCTCTTCTGCAAGATCGCGAAGATCAGGTCTTCCTCGTCCTTTCGCTTGTCATTGGCGCGCTCGCCGGACTCACCGTCGTCGCCTTCATTCTTCTCACCGAGCGCCTCGGCATGCGCATTTACCCCGTGGGCGGTCCCGCCTGGAGGCGCATTGCCATGCCCGTCGCCGGGTCGCTCGCCATGGGTGTTCTGCTCTACCGCTACTTTCCTGATGCCCGTGGCAGCGGTGTTCCGCAAACCAAGGCAGCCCTCTACGCCCGCGACGGCTTCATTTCTCTGCGCACTGTTCTCGGCAAGTTCGGATGCACGGCTGCTACTCTCGCCAGCGGCATCCCCCTTGGCCGCGAAGGCCCGTCGGTGCAGGTCGGAGCCGGCATCGCTTCCATCCTCGGCCGCCACCTCGGACTCCGTCCAGAGAAGGTGAAAGCTCTCATTCCTGTCGGAGCAGCCGCCGCCATCGCCGCAGCCTTCAACACTCCCATGGCTGCCGTGCTCTTCGCCCTCGAAGAGGTCGTCGGAGATCTCAACGCTCCCGTCCTGGGCTCCGTCGTCCTTGCCTCCGCCACCTCATGGGCCGTGCTGCGCCTGCTACTCGGCAATAATCCACTCTTCCGCGTCCCTTCCTACGAGTTGGTGAACCCCCTCGAACTCATCATCTACGCTGTACTTGGTGTTGCCGGGGGTTTCCTTTCCGTAGCTTTCACCAAGCTGCTGCTCGCAATGCGCAAGCGCTTCCTCCTTATGCCCCGCAGCACGCGTTGGTGGCATCCAGTCGTAGGCGGAGTCACCGTCGGTCTCATGGGCCTTTTTGTCCCGCAGGTTCTCGGAGTCGGATACAGCTACGTCGGCCAGGCTCTCCAAAGTGATATGGCCCTGAAGCTGATGATCCTGCTCATCGTGCTCAAGCTCTTTGCCATCACCGTCAGCTATGCTTCCGGCAATGCCGGCGGAATCTTCGGCCCCAGCCTCTTTCTGGGAGCCATGCTTGGCGGAGCCGTCGGAACCATTGCCCATCGCTGGCTGCCCGCCTACACTGCCGCACCCGGAGCCTACGCCCTCGTCGGCATGGGTGCGCTCTTCGCCGGAGTCGTTCGTGCTCCCATGACTTCCGTGCTCATGATCTTCGAGATGACGCGCGACTACACGGTCATCGTGCCGCTCATGATCGCCAACCTCGCGAGCCTCTTCATCTCGTCACGTTTTCAGCCTGCGCCCATCTATGAAGCACTTGCCCACCAGGACGGCATCCACCTGCCCAGCGCAAAATCACGTGACGATTTCCGCGGACACAGCGTTCGCGAGGTCATGCGGGCCGCCCCTGAAATCTTCCCCGCGCAACTCACCGTCGCCGAAGCTCTGCAGCGTGCTCACTCCAGCAGCTTCCGTTCCTGGCTCGTTCAGGATGAAGGCTCCATCGTCGGAGTTCTCAGCCGCGCTGCTCTGGAGAAAGCTCAAGCCGAGCAACAAGCAGAGCATACGCTCGGTAGCCTCTTCGAATCGCTAAACTTCCCGCACGTTCACGCCGACCAGCCGATACATTTCGCGCTGGAGCGCATGAGCCGTGCGCACATAGACGTTCTTCCTGTCGTGAATCGCGCTGACATCAACAAACTGGAAGGCGTCGTCACCCTCCGCGATGTGCTCGACTCTTACGGTGTAGACTCCGTCGGCTCCGCGTAGCTCTTCTCTCAGCGACTAATTCGTGAGCTCATCCTGAGCCCGCCTGCTCTCGACTTTCTGCTCACCCATACCTGCTCTCGACCAGCATTTCTGCTGCTTCGTTCTTCGCAAGATACGAAATTCTTGCGGGCATCTCCCTCACGCGACGCGCACATCACAAGCCACGTTCTCGCCGCACCGCTGTATTTGTTTGAGGCATGGCACGTGACTGAACCGCAGCTTCAGTTCGTCTCTAGTGCAGGCAAGTCGAGCTCTGTCTCTCGTGCAACCGCCCGCGCTGACCGCCTTCGTAACGGCCCGCGCCCTTCCGCTTGAAAGGAGCAGGAACATGCCGGCAGATGTTCTTACGTTCGGCAACAAGCCCGCTGTGAGCGATGTCCACATCGTGTGGATCACCGCCGGCCTGAGTTGTGATGGCGATTCGGTCTCCGTTACCGCCGCCACCCAACCCAGTATTGAAGATGTCGTCATGGGAGCCATTCCCGGCCTACCCAAAGTTCACCTCCACAATCCAGTGCTCGCCTATGAAGTCGGCGATGACTTCATGAAGTACTTCTACCAGGCTGAGCGCGGCGAGCTCGATCCCTTTGTACTTGTCGTCGAGGGCTCCATTCCCAATGAAGACATCAAGCAGCAAGGTTACTGGGCCGCCATGGGCACCAATCCGGAGACAGGTCAGCCCATCACCACCTGTGAGTGGATCGACCGTCTCGCGCCCAAAGCCCTGGCCGTTGTCGGTGCCGGAACCTGCGCGACGTACGGCGGAATTCACGCCATGGCCGGCAATCCCACCGGAGCCATGGGCCTGGCCGATTACCTCGGCTGGGAGTGGCGCTCCAAAGCCGGACTGCCCATCGTCAACGTGCCGGGCTGTCCCGTGCAGCCAGACAACTTCATGGAAACCGTACTCTACCTGCTCTTCCAGGCTGCCGGGCTTGCGCCCATGATTCCGCTCGACGAGCAGCTCCGTCCCACTTGGCTCTTCGGCAAGACCGTTCATGAGGGCTGCGACCGCGCCGCCTATTACGAGCAGGATGATTTCAGCACCGAGTACGGCTCTCCAAAGTGTCTCGTCAAGGTTGGTTGCTGGGGGCCCGTCGTCAATTGCAACGTCACCAAGCGTGGCTGGATGGGTGGGATCGGAGGCTGTCCCAACGTCGGCGGTATCTGCATTGGTTGCACCATGCCCGGCTTCCCTGACATGTTCATGCCATTCATGGACGAGCCTTCCGGAGCGCGCTTCTCCACTGCTGCGCTCACCCTCTACGGCAAGATGATCCGCACCCTGCGCGCCATCACCAACTCCACCGTCAACGGAGAACCTGAGTGGCGTCGTCGCGGAAATCAACTCATCACTGGCTACTCGCCCAAACCCGGCGCTTACGAATCACATCCGCGCCGCAAAGCCGCCTGAGCGGAGAGGATTGATTGACATGGGAACCATTACCGAAACATTAGGCGAAGTTCAAAGTAAGAAGCGCAACCTTGTCGAGATGAACTGGGACCCCATCACCCGTATCGTGGGCAGTCTCGGCATCTTCACCAAGATCGATTTCGAGAGCAAACAGGTCGCGGAGTGTTACAGCACCTCATCCATCTTCCGCGGCTACAGCATTTTCATGAAGGGCAAAGATCCGCGCGACGCCCACTTCATCACCAGCCGCATCTGCGGCATCTGCGGAGACAACCACGCCACCTGCGCCTGCTACGCGCAAAACATGGCCTTCGGCGTCAAGCCTCCCATCCTCGGCGAGTGGATCATCAACCTCGGCGAAGCAGCCGAGTACATGTTCGACCACAACATCTTTCAGGACAATCTCGTCGGCGTTGATTTCTGCGAGCAGATGGTCAAGGAAACCAATCCCGCCGTCTGGGCCAAGGCTCAGCAGACCAAAGCGCCCCACTCAGACATTCACGGCTACCGCAACATCTCTGACATCATGACCGCGCTCAACCCCTTCACCGGGGAGTTCTATCGCGAAACGCTCATGGTCAGCCGCTACACGCGTGAGATGTTCTGCCTCATGGAGGGCCGCCACGTGCATCCTTCCACGCTCTACCCCGGAGGCACCGGCACGGTCGCCACCATCCAGGTCTTCACCGACTACCTCGTGCGCCTGATGAAGTACGTCGAGTTCATGAAGAAGTGCCTGCCTCTTCACGAAGACCTCTTCCAGTTCTGGTATGACGCGTTGCCCGGCTATGAGAAAGTCGGCGAACGTCGCATCCTGCTCGGCTGTTGGGGCGCATTCAACAACCCTGCCTCCTGCGACTACAAGTACGAACACATGTCCAACTGGGGACGCCATATGTTCGTCACTCCCGGCGTCGTCGTTGATGGTGAGCTGGTCACCAACGATCTTGTGAACATCAACCTCGGCCTTCGCATCCTGCTCGGCAGTTCCTACTACGACGACTGGCAGAGCGAAGAAACCTTCGTCCGCACCGATCCTCTCGGCAACGCAGTTGACAAGCATCATCCCTGGAACCAGACCACCACGCCGCGCCCGCAGAAGCGCGACTTCAATGGCAACTACACCTGGGTCATGTCCCCGCGTTGGTATGACAAGCGCACCGGCGATCACCTTGCCCTCGATACCGGTGGCGGCCCCATCGCCCGTCTCTGGTCCACCGCGCTCTCCGGCCTCGTCGATATCGGCTACATCAAGGCCACAGGACACAGCGTGCAGATCAACTTGCCCAAGACGGCCTCCATGCCTGAGACCAGCTTCGAGTGGAAGATTCCCAAGTGGAGCAACGCCATCGAACGTGACCGCGCCCGCACCTACTTCCAGGCCTACGCCGCCGGATGCGCTCTCTATTTCTGCGAGCAGGCCATGCAGGAGTTGCTTGCCGGAAACTCCAAGACCTGGGCGCCTTTCAAGGTTCCTGAAGAAGCCATCAGTTGCGGATTCCACGAAGCGGTTCGCGGCGTTCTCTCCCATCACGTGGTGATTCGTGATGGCAAGATCGCCAACTACCATCCCTATCCGCCCACTTGCTGGAACGCCAATCCCCGCGATATCTACGGCACTCCCGGCCCCTATGAAGATGCGGTGCAGAACACGCCGCTCTTCGAAGAGAACGGTCCGCAGAACTTCAAAGGCATTGACATCATGCGCGCCGTCCGCAGCTTCGATCCCTGTCTGCCGTGCGGCGTCCATATGTATCTCGGAGATGGCAAGGTGATCGAAACTCGTCACTCCCCCATGTTCGGCACTCAGAAGGCCGAGGTGGAAAAGGAAATCTATAAGGCGGAAGAGAAGAAATGACAACGCCGAGCGATTTCCAATCGCACGCCGCTCGAATCGAGCAGATGGTTGAGCGCGTCAACGGTCTAACCGACGCTGACGCGCGTGCCACCGCCCTCGATCTCCTGCAGTCCGTCATGGACCTGCATGGCACGGTCGTCTCTCGCATCGTTGAGGTGCTTGACGCCACCGAAACCGGACGCACATCGCTCGCCAAACTTGGCGCTGATCCGCTCGTCTGCGGACTCCTCGTGCTCTACGGAGTACATCCCGTGCCGCTCGAAGAGCGCATTGCCCGCGCCGTCGAAGCCGCTGCTCCGCAACTGCGCAAGCAAGGCGGTACCGCTGAGTTGCTGGGCATCTCCGACGCCGTCGTCCGCCTCAAACTCCAAAGCTCCGGACACGGCTGCCACTCTTCGCTGGACGCGCTCAAGGGTACCGTCGAACAGGCAATCCTTGAGGCTGCGCCCGAAGTGCTTGAAATCCTCGTCGAAGGCGCACCTGCCTCCGCCTCCGGATTCGTGCCCCTCAATCTCGTTCAACCCGCTACAAGAGAGGAAACTACCTATGAAAAATCCGCCGCGTAACATCGACGCTCACACCAACGGCACCAAGCGCGGAGAAGAGTGGGCCTGGGAGGGCCGCAAAGAAGTCGGACGTGAGGGCAACACGCGCACCGCCCGCGACTCCACCGGAATCAATGCCAACGCCCGTGGGCCCATTGATTCCCGCATGCCCCACCTGCCGCCAGCCTAAGGCCGACGCCGTGGACACATTGGCAGCCAACTCCGGGCGGGCATCGTTCGCAACTCTGCAGAAATTCGTGCGCCCGCAGCGCGAAGCCTCAGAGGTCTGCGAGTTGTGCTCTGCCCCGCTCTCTTCGCAGCACCAGCACTTGCTGGAGCTCGAGAAACACCGCGTCACCTGCGCTTGCGAAGCGTGTTCTATTCTCTTCGGTGGCAATGCCCGTCAGCGTTTCCGTCGCATTCCGCGCGATGCCTATCGCCTCGTCAACTTCACCTTGGACACCGCCGAGTGGGAGTCTCTGCTCATTCCCATCAACCTCGCGTTCTTCGTCCACAGCAGCTCTGCCAATCGCGTCGTGGCCCAATACCCCAGCCCCGGTGGCGCCATGGAATCCACTCTCGATCTCGAGTACTGGAACTCCGTCGTCGTGCGCAATCCCATTCTCAGCAGCTTTGAGCCCGATGTCGAAGCCCTGCTCGTCAACCGCCTCACCGCCGAGCCTCAGTACTACCGCGCTCCCATCGATCAGTGTCTCCACCTCGTCGGAATCATTCGTACCCAGTGGCGCGGCCTCTCCGGCGGTCAGGAAGTGTGGAAGCATCTCGACAACTTCTTCGTCCAGCTCAAGCAGTCAAGCCGGGAGGAGTTGCGTGCCTGATCTCCGCTTTCAGATCGAAGCTGCCGACGCTCCGGCCAACGTCGCCTCTCCGCTCATCAACTTTCAGGTGCGCTCCACCGATTCCGAGATGATGCCCATCCACTCCATTGCCCTGCGTGTGCAGGTGCAGATCGAGCCGGTGCGCCGCCGCTACACTCCAACCGAGCAGGAGCACCTAAAGGAACTCTTCGGCGAGCCCGAGCGTTGGAGCAAATCCGTTCACCCGCTTCTCTGGACCAACCTCACCGTAAACGTTCCCGCCTTTGATGGCAGCACCGTTTTCAGTGTTCCCGTCCCTTGCACCTTCGATTTCAACGTAGCTGTCACCAAGTACATCTACGGCCTCGACGATGGAGAGATTCCTGTCACCCTGCTCTTCAGCGGAACCATCTTTCACGCCGGGCGCTCGGGCCTGCAAATCGCGCAAATTCCCTGGGACCGCGACGCCAGCTATCGCCTCCCCGTACAGATATGGAAGGAGATGATGGACCTGAACTATCCCAACTCCGCCTGGCTCTGCCTGCGTCGGGATATTTTCGAGAAGCTGTACAGCTTCAAGGCGCAACATGGCATTCCAACTTGGGAGCAGACTCTCGAACGCATTCTGCCGCAAACCGAAGAGGTGAAATCGTGAACCGCGAACTCGCCCGCAAGGTCGCCGACTCCGTGCTCTACGAGGGCTATATGCTCTATCCGTATCGTCCCTCGGCGCTCAAGAACCGTCAGCGCTGGAGCTTTGGAATTCTCTATCCGTCCGCATATCCCGAGGTCGCGCTCGGAACCGAACGCAACTCGCTTCATGCCGAGTGTTTCGTGGAAGCCTCTGCCAACGCCGTCATCCACGTTCAGCTCCGCTTTCTTCATCTTTTCTCGCGTCAGTATGCCGCCGTCGTCGACGGCGTCTCTGAACCCGTGCCTTCTCTCTTCGTTGACGACCAGCGGTTTGACAGTTGGGATGAACCCATCGAGCGCTCCGTCGAATTTCCCGTCTCCATCCTCGCCACCGTGCAGCAGCATCGCTTCTCGTTCCCTGCCAGCCTGAACTCCGAGCCCATGCTTGACCGCCAGGGACAGCTCGCCGGAACCGTCACCCGCACCCAGCGCGAGGTCACAGGCCTGGTCTCTGTCACCACTCAGTTCGTTCGCGAGGGACTCATCAAGTTCGCGCTCGATGTCACCAACACCACGGCGATGCCTGAGCCACCCGCCAACCGCGATGCCGCTCTCCTCCGTTCGCTGCTTTCCGCCCATGCGATTCTCTCCGCCACCGAAGCGCAGTTTGTCTCGCTCCTCGATCCGCCCGCCGAGTTGCAGGACGCAACCGCCGCTCTGCGCAACCTGGGAAATTTTCCCGTGCTCGTCGGCTTTCCTCCCGAGCGCGACATGATGCTCTGCTCGCCCATCGTTCTCTATGACCATCCGCAGATCGCGCCGGAGAGCGCCTCTGACTTCTTCGACTCCACCGAGATGGACGAGATGCTCACCCTTCGCGTACTCACCCTCACCGACTCCGAGCAGAGCCAGATGCTGCGCGCCGACGACCGTCTCCGCGACCTGCTGCAGCGCACTCAGCACAGCGCGCGAGAGCAGCTATCCCGGACCCACGGAATCTTTCGCAGCATCGATCCAACTCAGGGGCATCACTGATGGAAAATTTTGGCTTCGACAATCTCGACTTTGACAACCCGGAAACCAACAGTGCGCCCGTCTCGAGCGTCACCATCTTAGGAGTCGAGGTCAAGCCCGGAGATCGCGTGCGTCTCTGGCCGCAGAAAAACGCGGACATTATGGACATCGCACTCAAGGGCCGCGTCGCTATCGTCGAAGCCATCGAGCGCGACTTTGAAGAGCGCTACCACCTTGCCGTCGTTCTTGAAGACGATCCCGGCCGCGATCTCGGAATGTTGCGCCAACCCGGCCACCGCTTCTTCTACTCGCCTGAAGAAGTCGAGCCGCTTGCTCCCCGCGCCGAAGCCGTCAGCCACGAGGCCACCCATGACCTCTGATCTCATCCCCAACATTCTCGTCGCCGGAATTGGCAACATCTTTCTCGGCGATGATGCCTTCGGCGTCGAGGTCGTCGAGCGACTCTCCCTCCGCGCGGTGCCGCCGAATGTGCGGGTCACCGATTTCGGCATCCGCAGCTACGATCTCGCCTACGCCCTCATGGAGCCATGGGATCTCGTCATCCTCGCCGACGCCGTCCCCCGCGGCGGCGAGCCCGGCACTCTCTACACCATCGAGCCGCATCTTCCATCCGAGGACTCGCCCTCCCCGGAGGCCGCCATCGACGCGCACTCCATGAACCCGGTCGCCGTGCTTCAACTTGTCCACCATCTCGGAGGCCGCCCCGGACGCATGCTCGTCGTGGGCTGCGAGCCTGCAACGGTTGACGCCGACACGAACGGCCAATTCGGCCTCAGCGATCCCGTCCGCGCCGCCATCGACGAGGCCGTCACCATCATCGAAGAACTCATCGCACGCAGCTGCAAATCCACCGCGGCATAGCCGCCAGGAAAGGAGAAGTCATGTCCACGCTCATCAAATGGGGAACTGTCGCCGCCGCCATCTATTCGGTGTATTTTTTCCGCGGAGACATCCAGCGCTACGCCAAAATGAAGATGATGTGAGCACCGCCCGGCTCGTCAACGCTCGCCACAAGAAAACCCCCGGCTCGCCGGGGGTTCTGCTCTCTTTTGCTCGGGCGGCCCATTCATGTTCGGGTGGCCATTCGTGCTCGGGTGGCCCATTCGTGCTCGGGTGGCCCATTCAACGCGCAGTTCGTTGAGTGGGGTACTGCTTTCGCTACAAGGTGTCGCCCACCTCTCCCACTACTCCGGCCCTTTCACCCCCGCGAAAGGAATCTCCTTCTGGGCCATCCTCTTCAAGAAATTCCTTAAGCAATCCAATCAACTTGTCCGGCTCTGCCAGGAAAGAATCATGTCCGTGCTGGCTGTCGATGCTTTCGTACTGGCAGTCCACGCCGGCCCGCCGCAGCTCTTCGGCAAACGCAAGCACTTCGCCATCTGGAAAGAGCACGTCGCTCGAGATTCCAAACAGTAGCACCTTCGCCCGAACCCGCTCCCACGCCTCGCCGTTCCAATCTCTCTGCGGATCGAATATATCCATCGCGCGCGTAATCGTGATGTACGCGTTGGCGTCGAATCGCTGCCAGAACAGCTTGCCCTGGTATTCCAGGTAGCCCGCAATGTCGAAGCGGCCACTCTCGTGCTCCCACGGAGCAGTGCCCTTGCGGTCTCCCTTGCGTCCGTGGCGCGCGTGGAAAAGCTCTGATGACTTGTACGTAGTCATCGCAATCCCGCGTGCCGTCGCCAGCCCCAGCCGCGGCCCCGGACCGTCGTAGTAATCGCCGCCGCGCCACTCCGGGTCCAACCGGATGGCTTCGCGCTGCAGGTGGTTCAATCCCAGGCCCAGCGCGTTCAACTGCGTCGTTCCCATGGCCACCACGCGATCCACCCACTCCGGATATTCCACCGCCCACTGCAGCGCTTGCATGCCGCCAATCGACGGACCAATCACCGTGCGCAGATGCGTGATCCCCAACTCCTGCAGCGCGATTTTCTGTGACCGCACCCAGTCCCGAACCGTCACCTGCGGAAACCGCGCGCCATATGGCTTTCCCGTCGCCGGGTCCAGCGAGGCCGCGCTCGTGGACCCATAGCAGGAGCCAATCACGTTGAAGCACACCACGCACTCATGCTCCTGGTCGAACACTCTTGCCAGCAGGTCCGGCCACCACTGGTCCACCCGCGACGAGCCTGACAGCGCATGACACACCAGCGTCACGTTGCTGCAATCCTCGTTCGGCTCGCCGTAAATCGCATAGCGCAAGCTCGCCGACTCCAGCGTTCTTCCACTCTCCAGTGGGAACGGACATCGCTTTGTGATCGATACCGTTCCCTGCGTCAGGTGCAGTCTTGTTAATACGTCCGTGGCCATTGCTATTTTCCTTGTCCCGCGGGCTCCGGCTTGGTATGCGTGGTGCCGTTCGCCACTTCAATCGCCTGTGCCAGGTCGGCAATAATGTCGCGCACATCTTCAATGCCCACGGAGAGCCGCACCAGTTCCGGAGTCACGCCCGTGTCCAGTTGTTCTGCATCGCTCAATTGTTGATGGGTGGTCGAAGCCGGATGGATAATCAGCGACTTTGCATCGCCAATGTTGGCTACGTGGCTGAACAGCTTCACTGCGTCAATCAGTTTGCGTCCCGCTTCAAAGCCGCCCTTGATGCCGAATGTCACCAGCGCGCCCTGTCCCGTCGGCAGATACTTCTTGGCGCGTGCATAGTACTTGCTCGATTCCAATCCCGGACAATTCACCCACTCCACGCCCGGATGCGTCTCCAGGTAGTTCGCCACCTTCAGCCCATTCTCCGAGTGCCGCTCCAACCGCAGATGCAGCGTCTCCGCGCCTTGCAGCAGCAGGAACGAGCTGAACGGCGAAAGCGCCGCGCCCGTATCGCGCAATCCCTGCACACGCGCCTTCAGGATGAATGCCAGCGGCCCAAACGCCGTCGTGTAGCTGATGCCGTGATAGCTCGGGTCCGGATCGACAAAGTCCTTCTTGAAGCGCGGCGACGCCGTCCAGTCAAACTTGCCCGCGTCCACAATGATGCCGCCAATCGTCGTTCCATGTCCGCCGATGAACTTCGTCGCCGAGTTCACCACAATGTCCGCGCCCCACTCAATCGGACGTGTCAACGCCGGGGAGGCTGACGTGTTGTCAATCACCAGCGGAATTCCCGCCTCGTGCGCAATCTTCGCCAGCGTCTCAATGTCCGCCACATCCAGCTTCGGATTGCCCAGCGTCTCCGTGTACAGCGCCTTCGTCTTCGGCGTGATCGCCTTGCGCAATCCGTCAAAGTCGTCGGCGTCCACAAAATTCACCTTGATGCCCAGCCGCGGCAGCGTGTAGTGGAACAGGTTGTACGTGCCGCCATACAGCGATGTCGTCGAAACAATCTCGTCGCCTGCGCCCGCCAGCGTCGTAATCACCAAGGTCTCGGCCGCCTGCCCGGAAGCCGTCGCCAATCCCGCCGCTCCGCCTTCCAGCGCCGCAATCCGCTGCTCAAAAACGTCCGTCGTCGGATTCATGATGCGCGTGTAGATGTTGCCGAATTCCTGCAACCCAAACAGCCGCGCCGCATGCGCGCTATCGTCAAACACATAGCTGGTCGTCTGGTAGATCGGCACCGCGCGTGCCTTGGTGGTCTTTTCTACGCTCTGGCCGCCGTGCAGGGCCAGGGTGGCAAAATGCTGTTTCTTCTCGTTTTCAGGCATCGCGTGTGCTCCTCTATTCAGATTTCGTTTTCACTACAAAACAAAACGACCCGGGCTCTTTGCCGTGGGTCGTTTGGAAACTCGTGATGTTTGCTTGGCTACTTCAGCTTTTGCGAACTCTCGAGCGCGCCCACGGGGGTTTTCATGCACATCATGTGCATACACATGGCCATGGTCGCAATGAGGATCGCGTTCAACATCGTGTCGTGTTTTTACCTGAGTCCGACCGCCTGTGTCAACCCTTCCCGATAGATTTCGCAAAATCTACCCAAAATTCTGACATAATGGCCCGAGTTCAGCGCCGGCGCGCATGCGGGAATGAATCGCGGCGTCGCTTCAATCCTAAGCTCAGGACTTTCTATATGCTGATGTTCTTCATTCAATTCTTTCTGGTTCTGGGTGCCATCCTTCTCGGAATTCGGCGTGGCGGCATCGCGCTCGGACTCATCGGCGGTCTCGGCGTGGCAGTGCTGGTCTTCGTCTTCCGCGTCCCTCCTTCTGATCCGCCCATCCAGGTCATGCTCATCATCCTGGCCGTCGTCACCGCGTCGTCGGCTCTGCAAGTCGCCGGAGGTCTCGACTACCTCGTCCAGCTCGCCGAGCGTCTCTTGCGTGCGCATCCTAACCGCGTCACCATCCTCGCGCCTCTCTGTTCGTTCTTCCTTACCGTCTGTGTCGGTACCGGGCACGCCGTCTACGCGCTCTTTCCCGTCATTGCCGATGTCGCCTGGAAGACCCGCGTCCGTCCCGAGCGCCCCATGGCCATCTCCAGCGTCGCCGCGCAAATGGGAATCACCGCCAGCCCTGTCGCGGCCGCCGTCACCACCTTCCTCGGCTACTCCATCAAGATGGGAACGCCCGTCACCATCTTTGACATCGTGAAGATCACCCTGCCTGCCGGACTGGTAGGCGTCATCGCCGCCGCTCTCTGGAGTCTCAATCGCGGCAAAGACCTCGACAAGGATCCCGAGTTTCAGGCGCGCCTCAAAGACCCGGCCTTTCGAGATCAACTCGACGTAACCGTCACCACCTTGGACAAGGTTCTGCCGCGCACCGCCAAGCCATCCGTCGCCATCTTCTTTTCCGGCGTGCTCTTCATCGTCATCCTCGCCCTCCGCGACACATTCGTAAACGCCGGATACCATGTCCCCAACATCCTGCCCCTCGTCAATGGCAAAGCCATTCCCATGACCACCGTCGTGCAGATGATCATGCTCGCCTTTGGCGCACTCATTCTCTTCGCCACCAACATCAATGCCAAGGACATTGCCAAGGCCAGCGTCTTTGCCGCCGGCATGACGGCAGTCGTTTCCATCTTCGGCATTGCCTGGATGAGCGATACGTTTGTCACCGCCAACCAGCCATTTCTCATCGCCAAAATGCGCTTGATGGTGCAGGCCGCGCCCTGGACATTCGCCATCGCCATGTTCTGCGTCTCGGCCTTCGTCAAGAGTCAGGCAGCCACGCTCACGGTCATGATGCCCTTCGGCATCGCGCTCGGCCTGCCCGCGCACCTTATGCTCGGACTCATGCCCGCCAGCTACGCCTACTTTTTCTTCTGCTTCTACCCAAGCGATCTCGCCGCCATCAACATGGATCGCACCGGAACCACCCACATCGGGAAGTACCTGCTCAACCACAGCTTCATGATCCCCGGCTTTATCGGCGTCGGAGTCTCAACCTGCGTCGCCTACCTGCTGGCAAGATTCGCCTTCCACTTCTAGCTCCAGACACAACAAGGGCGCGGATTCAATCCGCGCCCCTCTGGTGGCCCATACTAGCCATCTTTTGGCTAGTGTGGGGTAGTTGACCTCTCGGGTACCCCATTCAAGCCCGCTGTTGGCTTGAGTGGGCTGTTGACTTTGCACTTGCAGGGTGCCCCATCCTAACCTTCTGTTGGTTAGGGGGGGTAGTTGCCTTCGCCCTTGCACTTGCTCTTGCTTTTCGCAACCTGCGCAACCTGTGTAACCTGCGCAACCCTGCTCTTCCCTCAGATCACCATCACTTCTTTGTACTCGCCGAACACTTTCCTCATCGAGTCGCAGATCTCGCCCACCGTGGCGTTATTTTCCACGGCCTCTACGATGATCGGCATCAGGTTGTCGCCATTGCGCGCCGCTTCGTCAATCTTGCGCACCGCAGCTTCAGCCTTTGCCTGATCGCGTTTGGCGCGGAAGGCACGCAGACGTTCTACCTGCCGGCGTTCCAGCTCAGGATCAATCTTCTGCAGCGATACCGGATTCTCGTGATCCACCGTGAAGGCGTTCACGCCCACCAGTACCTGCTCCTTGCTGTCCACCGACTTCTGGAACTCGTACGCCGCGTTCTGGATTTCCTGCTGCACAAAGCCGCGCTCAATCGCCTTCAGCATTCCGCCCATCGTGTCGATCTTGCTGATGTACTCGCTCGCGCGCTTTTCAATTTCGTTGGTCAGCGTCTCCACATAATACGAACCCGCCAGCGGGTCAATTGCCGCCGTCACGCCGCTCTCGTAGCCAATGATCTGCTGCGTGCGTAGCGCAATCCGCGCCGAGTCTTCCGTTGGCAGTGCCAGCGCTTCGTCAAACGAATTCGTATGCAGTGACTGTGTTCCGCCCAGCACCGCCGCCATCGCCTGCAATGCAGTGCGCACAATGTTGTTCTGCGGTTGCTGCGCCGTCAGCGTCGAGCCGCCCGTCTGCGTGTGGAAGCGCAGCATCAGCGCCTTCGGAGACGTCGCGCCAAAGCGTTCTTTCATGATCTTCGCCCACATCCGCCGAGCCGCCCGGAACTTCGCAACCTCTTCCAAAAAGTTGTTGTGGCAGGCAAAGAAGAACGAAAGCCGAGGCGCAAAATCATTCACGTTCAGTCCCGAATCCACCGCCGCCTTCACATACGTAATGCCATCGGCCAGCGTGAACGCCACTTCCTGCACCGCCGTCGAACCCGCCTCGCGCATGTGATAGCCGCTGATCGAGATCGTGTTCCACTCCGGCACGTTCTCGTTGCAGTACGCAAAAATATCGGTGATCAGCCGCATCGCCTGTGTCGGCGGATAGATATAAGTTCCGCGCGCCACATACTCTTTCAGCACATCGTTCTGAATCGTGCCGCTCAGCTTTTTCGGATCGAATCCATTGCGCTTTGCCACCGCGATATACAAAGACAGCAGCACCGCCGCCGACGAGTTGATCGTCATCGACGTGGAAACCTTCTCCAGGTCAATCTGGTCGAACAGCCGCTGCATATCCTCAATCGTGTCAACCGCCACTCCCACCTTGCCCACTTCGCCCAACGCGAATGAGCTGTCGCTGTCATATCCAATCTGCGTCGGCAAATCGAATGCCACCGAGAGCCCGGTCGTGCCCTGGCTCAGCAGGAAGCGGTAGCGCTTGTTGCTCGCCTCAGCGTCGCCCATGCCCGCGTATTGACGCATCGTCCACAGCCGTCCGCGATACATGGATGCTTGCACGCCGCGTGTATACGGAAAGCTGCCCGGCGCGTTCAGTTCGTTGTCGTAGTTGAAATCAGAAAGCGATGCAGGAGTATAGAAAGGATTGATGACGATATGAGATGTAGTTTGGAAGACCTTCTCGGGTTTCTTCGTTTTTCCGCTGTCAGACATTGGCCGGCCTCTCTGGGCTTATGAAATTCTTGAGCGCTTCCGGCGCGCGCGCCAGAATGAACTCAATCCGAAATAGAGAAACATTGCGCCTATCGCGCCAGCCAATACGACCCGCTCCAATCCAACCTGGTGCGTTGCATATTTCCGGTATTCGCGAAGGAAGGCACTGACGATAATGACGGTGAAGCATATAAATATGAATCCGCTTACTTCTAGGAACAACACTCGCAGCGTGCCGGCAACCGTTCCCAGAAAAGCCGTAGCCCCAGACTGAAACCCGCGAAGAAATCGCTTGTTCCGTCCAGGCTTGCCCTTCAATAGGGAGAGGGTCTTGCCCGCCCCGGTGCCCAATATCGAGCCCCATGACGAAGACCGCCCCGTTAACCGTACATCGCTCATGGTCCTTATTGTAACGCCCCAACCTGCGGCCCCGGCAGTGGCTTTCGTCACAATCCGCCCACTTCCCGCTTCCCGCCCTGCATGGCCCTGAATCCCCGATAATATCCCTATGCCTGTCTCCAGCATCTAATTTTCGTAGTTCTTGGAGAATCCTTGTGAACCCTAATCTCGAACGCCTTATGAAGCAGCTTGGCGAAGCCATTAATGACTCCATCTCTGACTCGGAGCAGATCGCGGAGGTCATCTCCCGGGTCCGCGCCGATGGCTATGACATTTTCGTCGTCCTGGAGGCCACCGTCGGCTTCAACGCCCGTGAGCCTGAAGCGGTCGTCGACGAGAGCTCTCCCCAGAGCGAACCCGAGTTGCACATCAACCAGCAGGACGCGCATTTCCTGAAGTCGCTTCGCATTTCCGTAGAGCCCAAGCCCGGCCGCAAGAACGAAAAGCCCGCCTGATTTTCACCGCCGTTTCAGTTCCCGGCGGGGGCGGTCTCCTGTGCTACCATCCTCTGTTGCTGTTGAGCTGTTCTTTCTGAAAGATCTTGTTCTTTTAGATTTCCGCAGCTGCACCTCGTGCTGCCGCACTTTTGTATTCTTTTACCGAAATTTTTCGGCCAGGAAAGAAGATGAAGGATACTCTGGGAGTCTTGCTAGCTGGTGGCGCGGGCGAACGCCTCTATCCGCTTACCCGCGATCGCGCCAAACCTGCTGTCACCTTCGGTGGCATCTATCGCATCATTGACGTCACCCTTTCCAATTGCATCAACTCGAACCTGCGCAAGGTCTACATCCTTACCCAGTACAAGGCGCTCTCCCTCAACCGCCATATCCGCGAGGCATGGCAGGTTGTCGCCAGCGAGCTTGGCGAGTTCATCGAGATTCTGCCGCCCATGAAGCGCGTCAGTGAAGACTGGTACAAGGGCACCGCCGACGCCGTCTATCAGAACATCTACTCCATCGGCAGCGAGCGCTCCAAGTACACCCTGATTCTCTCCGGCGACCACATCTACAAGATGAACTACGAGCTCATGATGGAGCAGCACCTCGCCTCCGGAGCTGACGTCACCCTCGCCACCATTCTCATCGACCCCAGCGAGTCAGCGTCCTTCGGGGTAGTGGAGATCGCCAAGGAAGGCCGCATCACCGGATTCCAGGAGAAGCCCAAGAAAACCGACCTCCGCTCGCCTTACAATCCGGAGAAGATTTCGGCATCCATGGGTATCTATCTTTTCAACACCGACGTGCTCATCCCCGCCCTGCTCAAGGACGCCGAGGATCCCGAGTCGCGTCACGATTTCGGCTACAACATCCTGCCCCGCATGGTGGATGACTACAAGGTCTACTCCTACAACTTCGTCGACGAGAACCACAAGGAAGCCCTTTACTGGCGCGACGTCGGAACCCTCGAGGCCTATTACGAAGCCAACATGGACGTCGCCTCCGTCTCCCCGGTCTTCAACCTCTACGATGAGAGCTGGCCCATCCGCGGCTATCAGCGCCAGTATCCTCCGGCCAAGTTCGTCTTCGCCGAGGCGGGCCGAGCCGGTGTAGCTTATGACTCGGTCATCAGCCAGGGCTGCATTGTCTCCGGCGGTGTCGTCCGTGACAGCGTGCTCTCGCCTGACGTGCGCGTGAACTCCTACGCCGAAGTCGATTCCAGCATCCTCTTCAGCCACGTCAGCATTGGCCGCCACTGCCGCATCCGCAAAACCATCATCGACCGCGACGTCCACCTGGATGAGGGTACCGTTATCGGATACGACACCGAAGCCGATCGCCAGAAATACTTCGTCACCGAGAGCGGCATCACCGTCGTCACCCGCGACTATTCACTCTTCGAGAGCCCCATCGCCGTCGACTACTACACCAGCGATTAACGAGGTACCGTTATACGAAAGGCCCCGGACTCTTCCGGGGCCTTTCGTTTTGCCGTCGCTCTTCTCTTGCTTTTGCTTTTGCTCTTGCTTTTGCTTTTGCTCTTGCTTTTGCCGTTGCCCTTGCCCTTGCCCTTGCCCTTGCCCTTGCTCTTGCTCTTGCTCTTGCTTTTGCTTTCGAATTTGCATTTTGTGTCATCCTGAGCGCAGCGAAGGACCCCTATCCCCGCCTCAAGTCTCCCGCCCCGCCCCCGAGCTTCTCAACCAGCCCCCTTCACGGCGGTTGACTCCATCTCCGCATCCACTTTCGGCAGATCCACCGCGAACCACAGTGCGCCCGCCACGCAGAACGCACCCGTCACCATCACCGTATGCGGAGCTCCCACCCGGTGCGCCAGCGCCCCACCCAGCAAGCTCCCAAACGGAGCCGCTCCAAAGAACGCCATCGTGTAATACCCCATCACGCGCGCCCTTTTATCTTCCGTCACCAGCGACTGGACGATCGTATTGCTGGCCGCTGCCCCCTGCATCAATCCAAACCCAGCAAACACCATCAGCACCAGTGACACCCACAGCGTGTGCGACATCCCAAACAAAATCAGCGCCCCGCCCAGCGTCGCCACCGAAATCGGAAGCATCCGCGTCAGCCCCGTCACCGACCTCCGCATTGCCAGCGACAACGCCGACGCCAGCGCGCCAATCCCCGACGCGCCCGACAGCCATCCCAGCGTGTACGCCCCGCCATGCAGAATTTGCGCGGCAAACACCGGCATCAGCACCATGTACGGATACCCCATCAAGCTGGTGAGCGCAAACAGCAGCAGGATCGAGCGGATCGGACGAAATCCCCACACGTAATCCCACCCCTCACGAATCTGCCCCAGCATCCCGGTCGTCTGCCTGCGAAGTTCCACCGCCTGAATCCTCATCAGCAGCAGCGATGCAATCACCGCGAAATAGCTGACGCCATCAATCAGGAAGCACCAGCCCTCGCCGAACGCTCCAATCACCACGCCTGCCACCGCCGGACCGATCAGCTTCGCGGCATTCGCCAGCGAGGAGTTGATGGCAATCGCATTACTCAGGTCGTTGCGATCCTCCACCATCTGCACCAGGAACGACTGCCGCGCCGGCATGTCGAACGCATTGATCAACCCTTGCAGTGCCGTGAGCGCGATGACCTCCCACAGGGTGATCGCATGCGCCAGCGTGAGTCCCGCCAGAGCCAGTGATTGCGCGGCCGCCGCCGCCTGTGTCCACAACAGCAGCTTGCGCCGGTTCAGCCGCTCCACCCACACGCCCGCCACCGGTCCCAGCGAGAATGAAACAATCTGCCCTGCAAAGGTCACAATCCCCAGCAGCAGCGCCGAATGCGTCATCCGATACACCAGCCAACTCGTCGCCAGCCGAGTCATCCACGTGCCAATCACCGAGATGCCTTGCCCAAAGAAGAAGAGCTGGAAGTTGCGATGACGCAGCGCGCGCCACGCATGCGACATCCCGCCTCCAGCGCGGATGCTCCGCTCCGAACTGGCTTCTTGTTTTTTCATCATTCAACGTGCAGCTGAGTTGCCGCCATGGAAACGTCCAAACCTCTGCGCCGTCAACACGCCCAACAGGAGCATCCCCGCTCCCAGCGCCGCAACATCGCCCGTCGCATGCAAATTGAAATTCCCCACCCTGCACACCAGCAGATACGCAAGCGCCAGGTTGAACCATCCCCAAATCACGTTCACCCGCGACGAAGATAGTCCCACGCCGGACGGCTTCGCAAACGGACTCTGAAACGCCCGCCCCATCAGCCCGCTCACAAAATGCGGAATCGCATTGGTCAAGAACATTCCGCCAAAGAAGTACGAAAACACATGCGTCAATTCCATTTTCTAAGCCTTCCTTCCGTCGAGCATCCCAAGAATTTCCCGCGTGCTCCCGGTTTCGCCCAGCCTCGGAAAGATCCGCGTGACGCTGTTCGTATGAGTGTCCACGTTCATGTCGGTCATCGCGTCCACTGCCAGCGTCAGGTTGAAGCCGCATTCATGCGCCTGCCGCGCCGTTGACTCCACTCCCGCGCTCGTCGACACCCCGGCAATCACCACCTGCGTCACGCCCAGCTTTTTCAGGTGCGCCTCAAGTCCTGTGTTCGTGAACGCTCCCCACGTCTGCTTCGTCACCCTGTGATCTGTCGGCTGCGGATTCAGGTCGGCAACCAGCTCAGCCCACCCCGCCGGTCGCTCTCCGCCCCCGCGAATCTGCTCCACGCGCCCCGGCGCTCCGCCCGTCACGTTCACCAGCACCACCGGCAGTCCCTTGCGCCGGAAAGCCTCCGCCAATTCACTCGCTCTCTTTATCACCTCGCCCACCGGATGCGCCGTTGGATAGGCCACAATCCCCTTCTGCAGATCGATAACGATGAGAGCGCTCTTCGGATCCATTGCCGTGACAGCCATCTCGCATTCTCCTCTGACATAAACATGAGGACTCCCTCATGTTTGCTCTTGGGTTAGAATATGAGCATGTCCTCAACTATGTCAACTCCCCGCCGCGCACCTCAGCAACAACGCGGAGAGCTGCGTCTCACACAGTTGCTCCAGGCCGCCGCGTCCCTTCTCGCCGAAGTTGGCTATGACGCTGCCACCATGACCGAAATCGCCAGCCGCGCACACGCCTCCATTGGCACCCTGTATCAGTACTTCCCAAACAAGCCGGCCATCGTCCTCGCCCTGCGCAACCAGTACCGCGCTGAGATGGAAGAGCGCTGGGCCAATCTCGATGAGCGCACGGAAGAAATGTCCGTCAAGCAGGTCGCCCATCTGCTTGTGGAGATCATGGTTCGTTTCGTGGAGGAGCGTCCCGCCTACTTCCCGATTCTTGACGCTCCAATCAAATTCAAGCGCAATCAGGAGGCACGAAACCGCCTGCGTCAGCGCGTCGCCAAGGTCTTCCGCAGCAAGCGCCCCTCTCTCTCCAAGGAGCTCGCCTTCCGCATCGCCAACGTCTCCGTGCAGATCATCAAGAGCATGTTCAAGCTCTATGCTGAGGCTAACTCTGCCGAGCGCGATGAGCTGGTGAAGGAATACAAGCTCGTTCTTGCCGCCTACCTGGAGTCGCGTTTAACCCGGTAGCCCACTGCGCGTGCCCCAATACGGTTCTGCAGCCGGCCCTTTTGTCCCCATCTATTCACATTCAACTGTTATCGTGGAAAAATCGGTGTGAGCCGATTTCATGGGGGCATTTATGCCGGAAGCCATCATCCAGGCCTCAAAGGTCGAAAAGTTTTACGGAGAGCACACCTCGGGCACCATTCCCGTCATTGCTCCCACCGATCTCTCCGTCTTACCCGGCCAGATCCTCGCACTCCTCGGCCCATCCGGCTCTGGCAAAAGCACCTTGCTGCGCATGCTCACCGGTCTCACCCGTCCCTCCGCGGGAGAAGTCCTCTGGCATGGCCGCCCCATCTCCGTGTGTGCGCCCAATGTTGCAATCGTCTTCCAGAGCTTCGCGCTCTTTCCCTGGCTCACCGTTTTCGAGAACGTTGAAGCTCCGCTCAAAGCACGCGGCGTCAATGCCTTTGAGCGTCGTAAGCGCAGCCTCAAGATTCTCGACACCGTCGGACTCGATGGCTTCGAGCAGGCTTACCCCAAAGAGCTCTCCGGAGGCATGAAGCAGCGTGTCGGCTTCGCCCGCGCCCTCGTCGTAGAGCCTGAAGTCCTCTTCATGGACGAGCCTTTCTCCGCCCTCGACGTTCTCACCGCCGAAAACCTCCGCAGTGAACTTCTCGAGCTCTGGGGCAAGAAGGCCATTCCCACCAAGGCCATCTTCATCGTCACCCACAACATTGAGGAGGCCGTACTCCTCGCTGACCGCATCATTGTCCTCGGCAAGAATCCCGGCTGCATCCGCACGGATTTCGAGGTTGGAATCCCTCGCCCGCGTGACCGCAAGACTGCCGAGTTCACCAACTACGTGGATTACATCTACAAGGTGCTCACCTCGCCCACCCACCCCGAGGCCGCGCTCAACCCGCCGCAGGAGCCGCAGTTGCCCGCGATCGCCTGCGCCCCGCGTGTCACCTACCAGATGCTCTCGCACGCGCGCCCCGGCGGCATCGCCGGACTTCTCGAACTTATCGATGATCGCCCGGACGGACGCGAAGACATGTACCGCCTCGCCGATGAGCTCTCCTTCGAACTTGACGATCTTCTTCCTATCGTCGACGCGGCGCACCAGCTCGGCTTCCTCAAGGTGGAAGAGGGCGACGCCCAGATCACTCCTGAAGGGCACGAATTCGCCAACGCCGAGATCCTCCGCCAAAAGGAGCTCTTCCGCCAGGCCGTGCTCGCCAATGTCACGCTTCTCCGCCAGATCACAAAGACGCTCGAGGCCAAGCGTGACCACTCCGCGCCCGAAGAACTCTTTCACGATCTCCTTGACGAACATTTCAGCGAAGAGGAATCCAAACGCCAGCTTGAGACGGCCATCAGTTGGGGACGCTACGCCGAGCTCTTCGAGTACGACGCGGACCGTCATCGTCTCTACCT
>Ga0181528_10000334_pt1 | contig 36735 bp, 28 predicted proteins | sample PEATcosm2014_Bin_47_FD_119742 | JGI IMG/M metagenome (GOLD analysis project Ga0181528, IMG submission 119742) | Peatland microbial communities from MTU Mesocosm Facility, Houghton, MI, USA - PEATcosm2014_Bin10_10_metaG | ecosystem: Environmental > Terrestrial > Soil > Wetlands > Peat | place...
GTGGCCCTCCGCCGCATAGATCTCGGCCAGCGTGCGGTGCGCCGTGCTCGATCCATCTGCGGTGACGGCGCGGTGCGCCCACATCTCGGCTTCCGGCAGGTTGCCGCGCTTCAATTCCACCTGCGCCAGCACGTCGAACGATGCAGGCAGGCTCTTGCTGACCGGAGTGATGGAGATGGCGCGCCGGGCACACACCGCGGCCTCATCCGGCTTGTCGTGATGCAGGCAGAAGAGCGCCAGCCGCGTCCACTGCCGGGAACGGTCGGGAAATTCGGCCACCGTGCGGCGCAGTACTTGTTCGGCGTGCGCGTCATCGCCATTCGCGATGTATGCGTCGTAGAGCACTTCCAGGTTGAGTACCGTGTGTGGCTGCACTTCGATGGAGTGCTCGAAGAGTTTGATATCCCCAGACCAGTACGAGGTCTCCCGGGCAGACATCGGAATGAGGATGGCGGCGATTACCAGCAGCAGCGCGAACTGGCGCGCAAGGTGCTCACGCAACAGCGGAGCCCGGCGCAGCAACACGGCAGCGCCAATTGCCGTGGCGATTCCCGGCAGATACAGGTAGCGATCGTGCAACTGCAGAGCCTGCACTCCGGCGATCACCGGAAGCAACGTAGCGGCAAAGAGCACGACGAGCAGCTGTCCCGCACGCGAGCGCCGCACCAGCCAAACAGCTAACACCAGCACGGCCAGGAAGAACACGAAGCCGCCTGCAATTTGGAGGCGAGTGAGAGTTCCCTCGACGATGGTGGTGTAGTGCGCGCTCACCGGGAACGGAAATACTTGCTTCTTGAGATACCACCACAGCGCGTAGGGCGCCAGGGCCAGGGAAGGCTCAAACGGATTGCCCTCCATCCGCGTGCTGCGCTGCGCCAGGATGTGCGACTGCCACGAGAAGTGCAGCGCCGTGAGCACAATGTACGGCAGTGAGACATACACCGCGTGAACGGCGCGAGAGAAAAAGTCCATGCCGCGCGACTGGCGGAAGCGGTCCAGCACGATGAGCACCAGCAACAAGGCCGCCGCCTCCTTGGAGAGCAAGGCCGCCTCCAGGCACGCCAGCGACACCACCAGCCAGTACCATCGGCCGTCATCCGCCCAGCGCAGGTAACCGAGCAGCGCAGCCAGAAAGAATGCGGCGCAGAGCACATCGCTGATGCCACTGATCCACGCGACGGATTCGATATGCGTGGGATGAATGCCGAAGAGCAGCGCGGCCACGGCTCCCACCACGGCGTCTTTCGTCAGGCGGCGGCCCAGAAAATAGATTTCCACCATCACGACCAAGTGAACCAGCACCACTCCGATGTGGAAGAATCCCGGCGCGCCATGACCGATGCGATTCACCAGGAAGAGCCAGAACATGGTCAGTGGACGGTAGAAGTTGGTTCCGCCGGCGGCCTGGTAGTTCATAAAGGCCCAGAAGGTGTGGGTGAAGATGGCGTGGACCTGGTTCCAGCCGCGCATCCATGGATTGAGCAGGATGAGCGCGATATCGTCGTACACAAAATCGAAGAAGACGGTCTGCGCGTAGACCAGCATCATGCCGACAAAGGCCAGCCGCAGCAGCCAGCTCTCGCCCATGACGGCCCGGGCAAGCCGCTGCCATGGCCGGGGCGTGGCCGTGCCGGGCACGAAATCATCGGATGGCGTGGGGGTCTGCACGCCTCATTGTAACAACAAGATGCGGCGCAAAAGGCTGACGAGTTGGGTGCTGCGCGGGGCCTCAGGCTATAATCAATACAGGTTGTCCGAGCCCAGGTTCCCCCCGCTTCCGTAAAGCAAAGGTGTGGAGGATGGAGCGGCAGAATTCGCTGCCGCCACGGCCCGGGCGTGCGTCTATTTGACCAGCAACCCCAAGGACAGGACTTTTGAGCACACAGATTCGCAATATCGCCATCATCGCCCACGTGGATCACGGCAAGACCACACTGGTGGATTCCATGCTGCGCCAGAGCGGTGTCTTCCGCGCCAACCAGGAAATGGTGGATCGCGTCATGGATTCCAACGACCTGGAGCGCGAGCGCGGCATCACCATTCTCGCCAAGAACACGGCCGTCTTCTACCACGACCTCAAGATCAACATCGTGGACACGCCCGGCCACAGCGACTTTGGCGGTGAGGTGGAACGCGCCCTGAAGATGGTGGACGGCGTCATGCTGCTGGTGGACGCCAGCGAAGGCCCGCTGCCGCAGACGCGCTACGTGCTGAGCAAGGCCCTGGAAGCCCGCCTGAAGCCCATCGTGGTGATCAACAAGATTGATCGCCCCGACGCGCGCGCGCAGGAGGTTCTGAACGAGGTGTACGACCTGTTCATTGACCTCGACGCCGAAGAGTCGCAGCTCGAATTCCCCGTGCTGTACACCAACGGCAAGCTGGGCACGGCCACCACGGACCTCGCGGTCCCGGGCACGGATTTGCAGCCCCTGTTTGAGGCTATCGTCAAGACGATTCCCCCTCCGGCGGGCGACGCCGCTGCCCCGTTGCAGATTCTTGTGGCGAACCTGGACTACAGCGACTACCTGGGACGGCTGGCGATTGCACGCGTCTTCAACGGCACGCTGCGCACCGGCGAGGAAGTTGCCATCGCCAAACTGAATGGCAGCATCGAAAAGATCAAGATCACCAAGCTCTTCAGCTTCAGCGGATTGAAGCGCACCGACATCACCGAGACCGAGCTGGGCGACATCGTCGCCGTGGCCGGCGTCACGGGCATCACCATCGGCGAGACGATCACCAGCTTCGAGACTCCCGACCCGCTGCCGGCTATCCTGATTGACGAGCCCACCATCGCCATGCAGTTCGTCGTCAACACCTCTCCCTTCTGCGGACGCGAGGGGCAGTGGGTGACCAGCCGCAACCTGGCCGAGCGGCTGGAAAAAGAGCTGCTCACCAACGTCAGTATTCGCGTAGACCAGACGGCTCCGGACGCCTTCACCGTGATGGGCCGCGGTGAACTGCAGCTGGCCATCCTGATTGAAATGATGCGCCGTGAGGGCTTCGAGCTGGCCGTTGGCAAGCCGGAGATCGTCACGAAAACAGTGGATGGCCGACTGATGGAGCCGGTCGAGCTGCTGAGCGTGGACATCCCCGAGGAATACATCGGCGTGGTGATCGAGAAGCTTGGCGCGCGCAAGGCCGAGATGCTGAAGATGCACAACCACGGCTACGGCCGCGTGCGCATCGAGTTCCGGGTGCCCAGCCGCGGACTGATCGGGCTGCGCAGCGAGATGCTGACCGAGACGCGCGGCACCATCGTGATGAACTCGCTGTTTGACGGCTATACCGAGTGGCTGGGTGCGATTCCGCAACGCGCCGCCGGAGTGCTTACCTCCGACCGCAACGGCACCACCACGACGTATGCGTTGAATGGATTGCAGGACCGCGGCGAGTTGTTTGTCGGCCCCGGCGTGGAAGTTTACGAAGGCATGATCGTTGGCCAGCACTCGCGCGAGAACGATCTCGACGTGAATGCCGTGCGCGAGAAGAAGCTCACCAACATGCGCGCCTCCACCTCGGATGAAGGCATCCGCCTGATTCCCTTCCGCACCCTGAACCTGGAGCAGAGCCTGGAGTTCATTGCCGACGATGAACTGGTGGAGGTCACTCCCAAGAGCCTGCGCCTGCGCAAGAAGATCCTGCAGGCTAACCGGCGTCCGCGCAAGGGTACCGAACCGAACGCCTAGAACGCTCTGAAGAACCTGTAACAGGCTTGGCCCCTCCCGCAATGGGAGGGGCTTTTGCTTGCGATTTTTTTGCTTTGACTCACGGGGGACTTCCCCTCTATCTTTCTTGCACCGCGTTGGTTGGCCCAGCAAGCACGGGTCCGCTCCAAACCGCGCACTCTGTAACCGAGGGGTTCAAATCAGTGAAGAAGAATCGCCTGGGCCTGGCCCTGCTGGCCCTGCTTACCTTTGCCCTTTTCGCCGCTCCGGCGGCGCGGGCGCAGCAACTCAACGACAAGCTCCAGAATGCCATCGGAAAGTGGCAGGTCATCAACAGCGACGGCGGTCTCGGCGGCCAGGTGGAGGTCTACCTGGTGGACGGGCAACTATTCGGCAAGGTGATACAGGTTCGCCCGGGGCGCACTCCCAATGACGTGTGCGACAGATGCAGCGGCGAACTGAAGGACAAGTTGATCCTTGGCATGGTCATCCTCAGGGGCTTCCATCCGGATGGCGACGACTGGGTGGGCGGCACCGTGGTGGATCCGGAGAACGGCAAGCAGTATCACGGAAAAATCTGGAGCGCGGGCAAGGACAAGCTGTATATGCGCGGCTACATCGGCGTCAGCATCCTGGGCCGCACGGAGAGCTGGAAGCGCATGCCGTAAACTTCCCCCGGAGAAACGAAAGGCCCCGCGAAGAGCCAACTGGGCTTGGGCGGGGCTTTTTTTGTGCGGGCTTGTTTGTGTGCGGACGCCGGCCGAGGGCTGCATGCGTGCTGTGGGCTAGCCGGGAGCGCGATCGTCCGGCGTGCAGCGGAGCTTACGGTGCTCCAGCATGACGCGCAGAATGTAGAGCACCACGACGATGTTGATGACCAGCACCACGAGCTTGGTCCAGTGGGGATGAGCAATGAGGGTGTAGACCTCCAGCGGCAGGTAGATGGCGCCGCTGATGACTGCAAACCACTCCGCCCACAGGCGCTGGTGCCACAGGCCGTAGCCTTCCACAAATCGGCAAGCGGAGTAGAGCAGGCCGACGGTGAAAGCCGTCCAGATGCCGCGGCCGGTGGTGCGGTCGGCCATTTCGTAGAAGAGATCGGCGAAGTGCGAATCAGGATTGATGCGCAGCAGGCTCATCAGGCGGTCCACCACGGTGGTCAAATCCTGATGCAGAAGGCTGAGCAGGGCGAAGCAGAGGAGCAGCACGGCCAGCCCCTTCAGGGCCTCCAGGGCGCCCACCAAGCGCAAACCATACTTGTGGTTGAGTGTGTACCCGCCACAGGTGATGCCAGACTGATCCTCATGCGCCACGCTTCCAATGTACACGAGGCGGGCGCGGCGGGCACGGAAAGAAATACACCCGGCGGCGACGGGTGGAACCAGACAGGGATAGGCTAAGATATCTACATGAAGGTGCACACAAAATTCCTGCTCTCCGCCGTTGCCCCGGAACACTTTCCCGCGCCGGAGTTGCCGGAGGTCGCCTTCCTGGGCCGCTCCAACGTGGGTAAGTCCAGCCTGATCAACTCGCTGGTGGGCGCCAAGGTGGCCAAGACCAGCAACACACCGGGACGCACACAGGCCATCAACTTCTTTGAAATTCGCTGGCAGGGGCGCCCCAAGCCCGAGCTGGTGTTTGCCGACCTGCCGGGCTACGGCTACGCCCGCGTGCCACGGGAGATCTCACAGACCTGGCCGCAGTTCATTGAACCCTACCTGGTGGGGCGGCCGACCCTCTCCCTGTGCCTGTGCCTGGTGGATGCCAATATCCCTCCACAGGCGAGCGACACGCAGTTAATCGAGTTCCTGCGCCACTCCGGAAGGCCGGTGCTGGTGGTGGCCACCAAGGCCGACAAGGTTGGCACCAAGCTGCAGGCATCGCTGAATGCACTGCACAAGGCGCACGGAGAGGGCAACCTCCTGGCCTATTCGGCTAAGAGCGGCCTGGGGCAGAGCGAGCTGTGGAAGCGCCTGCGCTCCGCCTGCTCACCGGACAGCCTGGAAGGCAGCATCGGGTAAGGATATCCGAGAGGGCGAAAAGCTGTCTGATGAGATATTTTCCGGCTTGAAGGAAGTCCCCTAACAAGTTGACAATAATGAACTTGACTGATTTGTAGGCCTGCCGGAAGGCGTCCTGCAACCTCTGTTTAATGGGATTTATATACGGAATCATGGTAATATGAATTGCTCTGGTGCCCCGTCTGACTCATTAAGCCGGGTGGGTTTAGTGGAAAGCGGGCAGAGCCAGGAACTCGCTCCTCCGGTAGCAAAGCCTTTCGCCTGACAGTCAATTCTCAGGCGCTGCGCAATCCGCAGACACGGGCCTTCGCGTTCGACGGTATCTTCACCGGTGGAACTTAAAAACTTCTCGCAGAGGTAGGAACTTTCATGGCAAAGCGACGTGGCAATCCCAACTGGGGTAAGCCGGAGCCCATCGGCCCCGTGACCCCGACCATCACCGAGTTCGAGCAGGTGGTACGCGAATTCAAGCTGACACCCGACCAGTACCTGCGCTCGACCCGCCTGCGTGAGTGGGCGCGGCGTAACAAGAACTCGAAGTACATCCCGGAGACGCTGCTGGAAGCCTGGGGCTTTGAGATCGAGTCCACGCTGTAGTTCGCCGCACCGGAATCAGTTTTCCAAGGGCCGCCCACAAGGCGGCCTTTGCATTGCCCGGAGAATCAATCACATAGGAAGATTCTTTCAGGCAGGCTCCGCTGAAGTGGGCACTCTTCCGGCATCGTGTCATTGACTGTGATGCATGGCGGATGCGATATTCATTCGTTACAGTTTGTTGAATATGTGGTTACAAATCCGGACGGAATTGCTGTGTCCGGCCAGTTCCCCAGGAGATTTCCCTCCATCATGGTTCGTCTCATCCCACGTGAAACCAAGTTCTTTGACCTGTTCGCCGACATGGCTAACAACCTGACCACCGGCGCGCAGCAGTTGCGCGATCTTCTGCAAAACTACACGGACGTCCCCGCCGGAGTGCTGCGTATCAAGGCCACGGAACACAAGGGCGACGATATCGCGCACAACCTCTTCGTCAAGCTGAACTCCTCGTTCATCACTCCCTTTGACCGCGAGGACATTCACACGCTGGCCAGTTCGCTGGACGACGTGCTGGACTACATCAACGCCGCCGCCGACCGCCTGACCACCTACAAGATCACCGCGCCTCCGGCGGCTGCCGTCGAGCTGGCCACGATCATTCTGCGCCAGGCGGAAGAGCTGGCCAAGGCCGTGGCGCTGCTGGAAAAAGGCGACGCCCTGATTGAGCACTGCGTCGAGGTGAACCGCCTGGAGAACGAGGCGGACAGCATAAGCCGCACCGCCATCGGCCAACTTTTCGATACGGAAACCAACCCCATCCAGCTGATTAAACACAAAGAGCTGCTGGAGGTGCTGGAAATGGCCACGGACAAGGCCGAAGACGCCGCCAACGTGCTGGAAACAGTCGTTTTAAAGAGCGCCTAGCGCCCCTGCTGACCGCGGGGGCCAAGCTGCCTCCGCAAGAGGTACGTTTTGACTACTGGACTGTTACTGGTCATCCTCACGTGCGTGGTGGCGCTGGCCTTTGACTTCATCAACGGCTTCCATGACGCCGCCAACAGCATTGCCACGGTGGTTTCCACGCGGGTTCTTTCGCCGCGGCTGGCCGTGGTGTGGGCCGCGTTCTTCAATTTCGTCGCCGCATTTCTGCTGGGCACCGCCGTTGCCAAGACCATCGGCAAGGGCATGGTTGATCTCAGCATCGTCACCCAGTACGTGGTGCTGGCCGGACTGCTGGGCGCCATCGTCTGGGACCTGCTGACCTGGTTCCTGGGACTGCCCACATCGAGTTCTCACGCGCTGATTGGCGGCTACGCCGGAGCGGCCGTGATGCGCGCCGCGCTGCTGCGCGGCTGGGGTCACAGTTTGGCCGTCATCATTCCGGGCGGGTGGACGAAGACCATCATCTTCATCTTTGTGGCGCCGGTGATGGGCTTTGTGCTGGCCTTCTTCCTGATGGTGGCGATCTACTGGATTTTTCAGCACAAGTCGCCGCGGCAGGTGGACAAGTGGTTCCGCAAGCTGCAACTGTTTTCCGCGGCGGCTTACTCGCTGGGGCACGGAGGCAATGACGCGCAGAAGACCATGGGCATCATCGCCGGCGCTCTCTTCACCGGGCACATCATCACCGAATACGATTTGAAGCATGACTGGGGACACTACCACTGGCCCATCATCCTGTGCGCGCACGCGGCCATCGCTGCCGGAACCTACTTTGGCGGATGGAAGATCGTGCAGACCATGGGAAGCAAGATCACCAAGCTGAAGCCGGTGGGCGGCTTCTGTGCGGAGACCGCTGGCGCGATCACTCTGTTTGGCACCGCGCTGGCCGGCATTCCGGTCTCCACCACCCACACCATCACCGGAGCCATTGTTGGCGTGGGCACCACGAACCGCCTGAGCGCAGTGCGCTGGGGCGTGGCCACGCGCATTGTGTGGGCTTGGGTGCTGACGATTCCCTTCTCCGCGGCTGTTGCCATGGGAATCTTCTACCTGATGCACCTGATCAACCCAGCAGCGTAGTTCACGCTTAAGCAAAAAGTACGGGGAGCCCATTGCGGGCTCCCCATGTTATTTGAGGCGTTGGTGCCGAGCTACGTGTCTACCAGACGCGGCAAGCCGGTTTGGTCAGCATCTTCTGGCCGGGCTTGCAGCCGAAGGCGCGTCCGAAGCTGGGCTCGTTGCCGGCGGGGATGTTGACGCGGTAGCGAGCCAGCGAGTGCGGGTTGGTGGTGATCTGCTCGCGCTCGGCGTCTGGCCGCGTCTGCTCGCACCAGCTGAAGGCGTAAGAGGCGAAGAAGCGCTGGCGAGCGGTCAGCCCGTCCTCGCCCACATCGTCGAGGCTCTTGCCGCGAGACTTGTAGAGGTTTTCCAAGGCCATGACGGCCAGGTGCAGCCCGCCGTTATCGGCCGTGTCCTCGCCCTGGGTGAGCTTGCCGTTGGTCTTCACGCCGGCGCCGAGTTCCGGCACGTCGTGGGTGTACTGGGCACTGAGGCAGTTGCCGCGCTCGTCGTAGGCCTTGCCGTCGGCAGGGGTCCACCAGTCGCGCAGGTTGCCCTTGGCGTCGAACTTGCGGCCCTGGTCGTCAAAGCCGTGGATGATCTCGTGGCCGATGACCATGCCGATGCCGCCGTAGTTTTCCGCGTCGCCCTGCGCGGCATTGAAAAATGGGAACTGCAGGATGCCGGCCGGGAAGTTGATGGTGTTGTTCTGCGGATCGTTGTAGGCGTTGATGGTGGGAGGCGTCATGCCCCACTCCATCTTGTCCACCGGCTGGTTGACCTTGTTGAGCTGGCGGCGCACCTCAAAAGCGTTGGCGGCCACGGCGTTGGCAAGGAAGTCGTCGGGCACAACCTTCACCGAAGAGTAATCGCGCCATTTGTCCGGGTAGCCGATCTTCTGAATCATGGCGTCCAGCTTGGCGATGGCCAGTTGCTTGGTCGCGTCGGCCATCCAGTCGAGCGAGGTGATGTCCTGCTTGAGGGCCGTGCGGATGCCGGTCATCAGTTCGACGGCCTTGGCCTTGCTCTCGGGCGGGAAGGCGATCTTCACGTACTCCTGGCCGAGGGCCTCGCCCAGGCGCGCGTCAGCCGAGCCGACGCAGCGGCGCCACTGCGGCAGCATCTGCGGCGTACCGCTGACGGTGGTGCCGAAGAAGTCGAAGTTGGCCTGCTCCAGCTCCGGAGTGGTCTTGTTGGCCAAGCTGCTGATGACCCACCAGCGCAGGTAGCTCTTGATCTCTGCCAGCGAGCGCGTCTTGATCTGCTCGTTGAGCGCGGGCAGGAACTCCAGGGTGGTGACGATGTAGAAGGGTGGCACCGGAGACTTGGTGTCCTTGAGGTAGGCGGCGACGTCGAAGTCCGGCAGCGCCTCCTTGATCTGCTCCAGTGAGCGCTTGTGATAAATCTTCACCGGGTCGCGGCGATCCACGGCCGTCATCTGCGCCTTGGCCAACGACTCTTCAATGGCGTAAACCGCTGCGGCTTCGCGCGCGGCCTCCTCGGGCGTGTCTCCGGCAAGGGTGAACATGCGGACGAGGTGTTTTTTGTAAGCCTCGCGAATCTTCTTCTGGCTCTCCTCGGAGCCCAGATAGTAGTCGCGCGAGGGCAAGGTCATGCCGCCCTGGTCAAAGCCGGCGACCATCTTCGAGCTGTCTTCCAGATCCTGCGAGGGGCCGAAGCCAAAGAACGCCGAGGAGGTCTGGTTGTCATTGCCCTCCCAGGCGGGAATCTGTCCGCCGTGCAGGCGGGCCAACAGGTGGGGCAGATGCTTCTTGCTTTTCAGGTCGTCCACGGGCTTCAGGGCTTCGGCCAGCCACTGTTTGCCGTGCGCAGCGCGGCCCGTCAGGTCCATGCAGCTCTGCCAGTAGGCTCCCACCTGCTGCTCGGTGCCGGTAGCCTTGGGATTCGACGCGGCCTTCTCCATGGTCTCCCGCAGAATCGTCTGGTTCCACAGGTAGAGCGGCTCCCAGGTGCCGACGCCGGGCAGGTCGTTGGGAATGGGATGCGCGGCCTGCCACTTGGTGCAAGCGTAGGCGTAAAGGTTTTCGCAGGGGTCCTGGCTCTTGTCCAATAGCGAGGCGTCAAAGCGGTCGAGCTTGGGCGCCGAGGTGGAGCTTGCGGGCGCGGCGCTCTGCGCCACAGAGGCCGAGGCGGCCAGAACAGCCACCAGCGCCAGACGGAAAATGTTGTTCAACATTCGCTCTCCTGATGTGCGTCTAGATGAGACGGCCCAAGGATTCTACCGCGCGGGCCGAAGGGTGACAAAGGATACGCAGGAATGGGATGCATGGTTCCGATAATACTGCGCATACCTCCATGATTTGATGCCAATAGGTTGGTGAATAATTCATTAGGGTCCGAGATTTTTCCTCGACTGCGTCGCAGCATCGTGATTGAATCGCTGCATGCAAACATTAGGGTTGTCTGATTCCACTCCCCGTTCGGAAGGGCGCCTGAAGAGTTTGTTCTGGCCCTCCATTACCAGTTCCGCAGACGTGGATTATCTTGGCTCGCAGGGCTACTGGATTTGTACGATCATCGCCATCATTTCATCGCTTGTGCTGGTCAAAGTAACCCTACTTGGCGCATCGGTGATCTTCCTCTTCTACTACTTTGGCGGCGTCGGAGTGCGCGAGCGAAGTAAGTTCGCGGCCACTCTGATGTTTGTGGTCTACGCTCTTGGCTCCTTCGAAATGGGAATCAGCGTACTGCGCGTTCTGCTGGGAGTGGTCCTGTTTTCCAATCTGCGGGCAACATGGCTGGCAGCGCGCTGGAAGGATGGTTCGGAAGAGGCCGCCCCAGTGGAACGGCCCCAAGAGACTTGGGCAGATAAATTCGCCAACACTCTTCCCGCCATGCTCTGGCCCTACTTCCGCTATCCCTACTATGTCTTCTCCATCGGAATCCTCGCCATCAGCGTCTACGCAGTTGTGCGGGCAGTGCAACGCTAGATTCCTCTGCAGATAGGAAAGCCACGGCTGCCAACCGTGGCTCTTTGATTCGCTCAAGAACCTTTAACCCTTTTTGACCCTCAGGTCGTGGCCCGTCATCTCCGCCGGCTGTGGAACGCCGAGGATGTTGAGTATGGTGGGCGAGATGTCCTGCAAGGCGCCGTCCGGGCGCAGGTTGAATAGGTTGGCCTGCTCGGCGATGTAGATAAGCGGCACCGGGTTGGTGGTGTGCGCCGTGAATGGGCCGCCGGTGACCGGATCAATCATCTCCTCGGCGTTGCCGTGGTCGGCGGTGATGAGCAGCACGCCGCCGCTGCGTTTGACCGCCGCGTAGATTTCACCGAGGCAGGCGTCCACGGTCTCCACGGCCTTGACCGTGGGCGCAATCTTGCCACTGTGGCCCACCATGTCAGCGTTGGCGAAATTCACCACCAGCACGTCAAAGGTGTTGTCCTCAATGTGCTTGACGACCTGCTCGGCGATGGCGGCGGCGCTCATCTCCGGCTTGAGGTCGTAGGTTGCCACCTTGGGCGACTGCACCAGTACGCGATCCTCGCCGGGAAATGGCTTCTCCACTCCGCCGTTGAAGAAGAACGTGACGTGCGCGTACTTCTCGGTCTCCGCCACGCGCAGGTTGCGCATGTTCTGCGCGGCCATCACGTTGGCCAGGATGTTGTTGAGCCGCTCCGGCGGAATGACCGTGGGCAGCTTGAAGCGCTGGTCGTATTCGGTCATGCAGAGGTAGTGCAGGTTCTTCGGCAGTTCACGCGCCGGGATCTCCGCCTCGAGCTTGTCGGCCTCGGGCAGGTCGCGGCCATGCTCGGCGGTGATGCCGCTCTCACGCGCGAGCACCTGGGTAATCTGGCGGGCGCGGTCGGCGCGGAAGTTGAAGTTGATGACCACGTCTTCGTCGCGGATGCTGCCCACGGGTTCGCCGCGCTCATCCACGCAGACGAAGGGGATGATGAACTCATCGTTGACGCCGCGGTTGTAGCTCTCCTTGACGGTCTTGACGGGATCCGTGCTGACGCCGCCCTCGGCCTTGCCGGGCACCATGGCGTCGAAGGCCTTGCGCTCGCGCTCCCACTTCTTGTCGCGATCCATGGCGTAGTAGCGGCCACTGACGGTTGCGATTTTTCCGATGCCGTATTCGCGCATCTTCTGCTGGAGCTGCTCGATGTATCCGGCGGCGGAGTCGGGAGCCGTGTCGCGTCCGTCGAGGAAGGCGTGCACAAAGGCGCGCTCGACGCCATTCTGCTTGGCCATGCGCAGCAGTGCGTACAGATGATTCTGGTGGCTGTGCACGCCGCCATCGCTGAGAAGGCCGATGAAGTGCAGGCGGCGCTGGTTCTTCTGCGCCTCGCGCATGGCTTCCAGCAGGAGCGGATGCTGGAAGAGCGAGCCGTTCTCGATCATCAGGTCCAGCCGGGTGATATCCATGTAAACCACGCGGCCGGCGCCGATGTTGAGATGGCCGACCTCGCTGTTGCCCATCTGCCCGGTGGGCAGGCCGACGTAGCGTCCGCTGGTGTGGATGAGTGTGTTGGGGAACTCGCGCAGAAGCTTGTCGTAGGTGGGCTTGCGCGCCAGCGAGATGGCATTGGACTTCGAGGGCGGCGCGTAGCCCCAGCCATCGAGGATGATGAGTACGAGTGGTTTTGGACGGGCCATGTTCGTTTGCGCTCCCCGGGGAATGAATTGTGCCGCGTTAACTCTTGGGCGCGGGCTTGGCAGCTTTGTCGCCACCGGATGGCGCGGACGGATCGGCCGTCGAGGGCTGCGGAGGGTTCTCCTGATCGAAGGCCTGCAGCTTGCGCGTCAAAGTGTCGGCGTAGTTCTGCAGCTTCTCCTGCACCAGTTCCTGGCTGGCCTTGTTGGCCTCGCTGATAATGGAGTTCACCTTGTGGATGAGGCGCTGACCGGAGGGCGAGCTGTAGAAGTCTATGCCGGCCTGCACGTCGGCGGCATCCAGGTTCTTCTGGTAAACGCTGACGAGGGTCTCCGAGATGTCATCGAAGCCAAAGATCGGCGTGCTGTCGAATACGTCGTCGAGTTTCTTCAGCGTGGCGGCATCGGCCTTGGGATTCCGTTTTAGATACGCGGCATGGGCACTGGCCTTAACGCGCTGCTGCGCATTCTTCAGTGAGTTCTCCACAGTCTCCCGGATACCCATGGCGGTGAGCAGGTTGAGCACCTGCGCGCGCGAGGGTGGCGTGGGGTCCATTTGTATGGACTGCGCCGCAAGGGCGGCAGCGGATACGGTCAACAGCACGAAGAAGGTTGCCAGGCGGCGAAGCATTTTACGATTTCTCCCAGTATTGCGTTGCGCACCCGCCCGGAGGGCACGGGTTGGAACCGGCAAGGCGCCGCAGGCAAAGTCGCCCACGGCGCCCGGCCGGAAAGTTTACTCGTCGCCGGCGGTGTCCAACAGCTCACCGTTGTAGTTGAGCGCGCCGAGGCCGAGGAAGTTGGCGCCAGCCCCAAGCTCTTCTTCGATGCGCAGCAACTGGTTGTACTTGGCAATGCGGTCGGTGCGGCTGGCCGAACCGGTCTTGATCTGTCCGGTGCCGGTGGCCACGGCGAGATCGGCGATAAACGTGTCCTCGCTCTCACCGGAGCGGTGGCTCATGACGGCCGTGTAGTTGTTACGGCGCGCCATCTCAATGGCCTCCAGGGTCTCGGTGATGGTGCCAATCTGGTTGACCTTGATCAGGATCGAGTTGGCGACGCCCGTATCAATGCCGCGCGCCAGCCGCGAAGTGTTGGTGACGAACAGATCGTCGCCGACAAGCTGCACTGTGCCGCCGAGTTCGTCGGTCAGCAGCTTCCAGCCGTCCCAGTCATCCTCGGCCAGGCCGTCTTCCAAGGAGACGATCGGATACTGGCGCACCCAGTCGGCGTAGTACTGCACCATCTGCGCCGAGCTCTTCACCGACTTGTCGCTCTTCTTGAAAACGTAATTGGTGCCGTCGTAAAACTCGCTGGAGGCAGGATCCAGCGCTATGGCCACGTCGTGTCCGGGCCGGTAGCCGGCCAGGGTAATGGCCTCCAGGATGACTTCGATGGCCTCCTCGTTGCTCTTGAGCGACGGCGCAAAGCCGCCCTCATCGCCGACGGCCGTGCTGTAACCGCGCTTCTTGAGCACGCTCTTCAGGGCATGGAAGGTCTCCGTGCCCCAGCGCAGAGCCTCGCTGAAGCTGGGCGCGCCGACCGGCATGGCCATGAACTCCTGGAAGTCCACGTTGGAGTCGGCATGGGCTCCGCCGTTGATGATGTTCATCATGGGCACGGGCAGGATGCTGGCGTTGACTCCGCCCAGGTAGCGGTAGAGCGGCAGCTCAAAGTGATTGGCGGCCGCGCGGGCGGCGGCCATGCTGACGGCGAGGATGGCGTTGGCGCCGAGCTTCTCCTTGTTCTCCGTGCCGTCCAGTTCAATCATCTCAGCGTCGAGATCGCTCTGCCGGCTGGCGTCCAGGCCTTCCACATGAGGACCGATGATATTGTTGACGTTCTCCACGGCCTTGAGTACGCCTTTGCCCAGGTAGCGCGACTTGTCGCCATCGCGCAGCTCGACCGCTTCGTGCTCGCCTGTGCTGGCGCCGCTGGGGACAATGGCGCGGCCCATGGCGCCACTGCTGAGGGTGACTTCCGCTTCCACCGTGGGGTTGCCGCGCGAGTCCAACACCTCGCGCGCGTGTACCAGATCAATCTCGGTCATAAGGTCCTCGTAGGGTTCGATGAGATGTGTGCGTGGCCTGTCGCCTGCGGGCGGCCTGAACGTCCGCCCGGGAGGGCATCCTGGTTTGCGAATTGTAAAGCGAAAATAGCAAAGAAAAACACGCCGCGCGGAGAGCAATCCAGCGCGGGAGACCAGGCGGCGAAATGGATGCAGTTCACCAAGCCAACAGAATTATAAGCTAGTTGCGGCAGGCTGGCGCAGGCCAACCTCGGCGGCTGCGCCCGGGATGGAACCCGATTCCGGAGCAGTGCCTTAACTGGCTTGGTACGGCGCGGTTGCGCGCCCGCCCGGGCGGCTCTACGCTTAACCTGCGTGGGCTTTGGCCGACGCCCAGGAGTAGCCCCATGAATCGACTCTGCCAGCTCCTTTGCGTGATGACGTTTGCGGCCGCGGCTTATGCCCAATCGCCTTCACCGAGCTTTGTCACGCGCGATCCTTCGCTGGCCGGCGAAATGCCCGCCCAAGCCTCGGCTCCCGCGCCGGCGGCCAAGCCCTCGGCGGCCACTCCGCGTAATTCAGAACCTATTGTGCGTAACTCCGCACCCATCGCCCCGGCACCCAAGAGCGCAGAGGTCCATGTGCTGCCCGCGACGCTCACCTCCGAGCCGCTGCACGATTTGCAGGTCCGCGCCAGCGACCAATCCAGCCCTATGCCGACGGCCACCGTTCTGCGCGTCAAGCTGACGCATGCCATTACGACGGCCAAGGCGCGCCCCGGCGAACAGCTGTGGGCCACGCTCAGCTCGCCGGTGATGGTGAACGGCAATGTCGCTGTCCCCGCCGGAGCCGTAGTGCAGTGCGAGCTGAAGAACGCCCACGGCTCGCGGCGATTTGCCGGCAAGCCGCTGATGACCATCAAGGCGCACAGCCTGCGCATGCCCGACGGCACCGAGATGAGCTTTAACGCCACGCTGGTGGATACCGGCAATCCCCGGCATCTTGACGTGGACCAGGAAGGCCGCGTGCGCGGCACAAATCACAACCCGATGAACAATGTAGAGCTGGCCACACTGGCCGGAGTGGGAGCCATTGCGGGCACGGTCATTGCCGGTCCGGAGGGACTGCTGTGGGGCGCCGCCAGTGGCGCCATGCTGGCCGCAGGACACATCATCGTCAAGCACCGCGAGTTGACCCTGCCGGCCGGCACCGAGCTGATCTTTGAGCTGGACGGCCCGGCGGCGATGGTTGGCCCGCGTACGGCGCAACTGCACCCGGAGCAGGGTGAGGGCAACCTCCGCTAACGATTCCCTGCTGATTGATTCCAAGAAAGAATCGGCGCTGGCCATATGGCGGGCGCCGATTTTGTTTTGCGAGAAAGCCTGAACGTCAACGTCTTTACGCCGGAACTTCAGCGCAGACGCACAATGCAGAGTCAGACGCCTACTCGACGACCGTGGCCAGCACGTCGAAGAAGTCCGGGAACGATACGGCGACGGACTCCGCGTGCTGGATGGTGCTGTCGCCCTCGGCGCGCAGGGCGGCCACGGCGAAGGCCATGGCGATGCGGTGATCGTCAAAGCTGTCCAGGACCGCGCCATGCAGATGCTGGTTGCCGGGAATCTTCATTCCGTCGGGGCGCTCTTCCACCTCGGCGCCCATGGCACGCAGATTCTGAACCACGGCGGAGATGCGGTCGCACTCCTTGACGCGCAACTCGGCGGCATCGCAAATCTCCAGTCCGTTGATGCTGTATGGCGCAATGGCGGCGATGGCCGGCAGCTCGTCAATCAGCGCGGCCGACTGCGCACCGGCAATCAGTCCTCCTTGGAAAACGCCACCTTCTAGCCGCATGGTGCCGATCAGCTCACCGTACTGCTCCTCCATCTTGAGGAAGGTGACGCGCACGCCCATCGAGGCCATCACATCCAGTACAACCGAGCGCGTCGGATTCAGTAGCACGCCATCCACCACGAGGCTTGAGCCGGAGAAGATCGCCGTGGCGCAGAGGAAGAACGTGACAGACGACAGATCGCCGGGCACGTAGGCCTTGACAGCCTTCAGCCGCTGCCCACCGCGCAAGCTGATGCGCTCGCCATTGCTCTCCACGTGGCCGCCAAAGGCACGCAGCGCGAGCTCCGTGTGGTCGCGCGTGCGCTGGGGTTCCAGCACCGTGGTCTCACCCTCGGCGAAGAGTCCGGCCAGCAGTACGCAACTCTTGACCTGCGCGCTGGCCACCGGCGGACGATACTCAATCCCCTTGAGATGCGCGCCGTGAATCGTGAGCGGGGCGCAGCCATCATGTGAATCAATGTGCGCGCCCATCAGGCCGAGCGGTTCGATGATGCGGCGCATGGGACGGCGGCTCAGTGAGGCATCGCCGATCATTACGCTGTCAAAGCTCTGCGCCGCAACAATGCCGCCGAGCATGCGCATGGTAGAGCCGCTGTTGCCGCAGTCGAGCGGCGCCGTGGGCTTTTGCAACCGCCCGCCGGTACCGGTGACGAGCACATGGTTGCCATCGCGCTTGACGTGGGCGCCCATGGCCGCCATGCAGGCCAGTGTGCTGGCGCAGTCGGCGGAACTCGAAAAATTCTCAAATTCCGAGGTGCCCTCGGCGAGGCCGGCCAGCATGGCATAGCGGTGCGAGACCGATTTGTCTCCGGCGGTGCGAACGCTGCCACGGACCTGCCTGGCGGCCCTGACCTTTACATCCATTGCGTCATCCTTTGCATGATTGCCTTATCGGTGAAGCTTGCCATTTCTATAAACATGGCTTCGCGTGTGAATACGCGAACTTGCCGCGCAGCGCGTTCTACGCACTACGTTCTAAGCACTATAAATGCTCAAGCACGGCATCCGGAAGAGTTGGTTTGCCGACTGCGAGCGTGACGCACTCAGCGCGCGCTGCGCTCCAGGAAGTCGCGCAGAAGGCGTCCGACCTCTTCGGGCTGCTCCATGGCAGCCAGGTGGCCGGCCTTGGCGACAATCTTCAGCTCCGCCCCGGCAATTCCGCGGGCCAGAATCTCCAACTCGCTCACCGGCGTGGGCTGGTCGTCTTCTCCGCCCAGCACGAGCGTGGGCACCGTGATGGAAGCCAGCGTCGCGAGGCTGTCCGGACGCTGGGCCATGCCGCGTTGCATTGCGGCCATCCCCGATGCGGTGGCCTGGCGCATGGTGGCCACTACTTTCTCCACCACATCGGACCGCGACTGGATGGTCACGGGCGAGAGCAGGCGCGGCAGCATCTGCTCCACCGCCCACTCGGTGCCGCGCTCGAGAATCTCCTCGGCGTTCTTCAGGCGGGCCCGGCGGCCATCTTCGCTCTCCACACCGGCGCGGGTATCCAGCAGGGCCAGGGAGTTCATGCGCTCACGCGCCTGCCGCCACAGCTCAAATATCGCGTAGCCGCCCACGGAGCATCCGACAAAGGCCGCGCGGCCAATGCCGAGCGCATCGCAAAGTCCGAGCACGTCACCCGCAATCTGCTGCATGGTGGTGGGGCCATCGCCCACCGCGGAGCGCCCCAAGCCACGCAGGTCGGGCAGCACCAGGCGGAAGCGCGCCTCCAACATGGGTACGATCGGCAGCCAGAATGTGTGGTCGGAGGGGTAAGGGTGCAGCAGCACAACCGCAGGTCCGGTGCCACGCACTTCGTAAAACTGACTGACTTTGCCGCCTTCAAAAATCATTCTGAAATTGTATTCTTCGCCGGGCCTGGCTGCTGAGCAAAACCGGGCATCGGCCGGAGTAACCCACCGTGCCCTATAATCGAAGCAACGACTTAAGAATCCAGTCAGCGACTTCAGAGCAACCATCCAACCTCTCGGGGAGCAGCGATGCGAATACTCATCACCGGCGGCGCAGGCTTCATCGGATCGCACCTGGCGGAGCTTCTGCTACGCGGCGGCCACGAGGTGGTGGTGCTCGACGATCTCTCTTCGGGTTCACTGGGTAACATCGCCCTCCTAAGCGCTGCGCCGGGCTTTGCCTTCCATCGCGGCAGTATCTTCAACGCCGAGCTGGTGAGCGCCCTGATGGCTGGCTGCGATGCCGTCTATCACCTGGCCGCCGCCGTCGGCGTCAAACGCATTTTGCAGCAGCCGGTGCAGACCCTGGAGACAAACGTTGCCGGCACGGAGATCGTGCTGCGCCAGGCCGCCGTGCGCGGCTTGCGCACGGTGGTGGCCAGCAGCAGCGAGGTGTATGGCAAAAGCGCGGAGCTTCCCTTCCGGGAGGATGCCGACCTGCTGCTGGGGCCGGCGCAGATCGTGCGCTGGGGCTATGCCTGCTCCAAGCTGATGGATGAGTTCATGGCCCTGGCCTACCACCTCCAGATGAAGCTGCCTGTGACGGTGATGCGGCTGTTCAACACGGTGGGCGCGCGCCAGAGCAGCCGCTACGGCATGGTGCTGCCCACCATGGTGCGCCAGGCTCTGCGCGGGCAGGATGTAACCGTGTACGGCGACGGCAGCCAGACGCGCTGCTTCACCCATGTGGCCGACGTTGCCGAGGGGCTGGCAGCGCTGCTCGACCATCCGGCCACCATCGGCGGCATCTACAACCTTGGCAGCACCGAGGAGACTTCGATCCTGGCCCTGGCCGAGCGCGTGGTACGCGCCACCGGCTCCGGCAGCCGCATTGTCTGCGTGCCCTACCAGACGGCCTACGGACCGGGCTATGAGGACATGCAGCGCCGCGTGCCGGACATCACCCGGGCGCAGCGCGATATGGGCTTTACGCCCCGCCGCGGGCTGGAGACGATTCTGTCGGAAGTCATCGCCTACGAGCGCTCCAGAGCCCTGGCAACCGAGGCGATCCGCGCCGCCGGAGACTAGCAGCGCTGAACGATGCAATCTGGAAGGTCGTCGGCTGCACTTGTTTTTTCTTGAGGCGATAAGCGCAGATGATGCCTTCGCACTCTCCAAATAGGCAGAGGATTCAAATCGGGCCTCTCCGCGTTGGGAAGCAGCCTTCACCAGAGCATAAGCCACTTAGAGTATCCGGCACCGTGGTACATATGGAGCGTGAGCACTCCGCTACAGCCCGTTATGCCGGAGCCGGGCACGCCCGCTGCGTTCAGCGGAACAGCACCGGCGTTGCGATACATCGCGCGCCAGCCCATTCTGAATCGTGAGCAGAGAACCTACGGCTATGAGCTGCTGTCGCGCAGCGGGCCGGAAAACCTCTTCCGCTGCACCGATCCCGACGCGGCCACCATCCGCACCATTGACTTCTCCCTGCTGACATCCGCCTCGTCCCTGACAGCCGGACTCCCGGCATTCATCAACTGCACGCGCAACATCCTGCTGCAGGATGCCATCACCCTGCTGCCGCGCGATCGCGTCATCGTGGAAGTGCTGGAGGATGTGCCCGCCGACGCGGAGACCATGGCCGCCTGCGCGCGGTTGCATCGCGCCGGGTACCGCATTGCGTTGGACGATTACCTGATTGACGGCCCCGCGGCGCCGATGCTGGCTTTTGCCGATATCGTGAAGGTGGATTTCCTGGCGACGAACGTGGCCCAGCAGGCACGCATCGCCGGAGAAATGCGCCGCCGCGGCATCCGCCTGCTGGCCGAAAAGGTGGAACTGCGCGAACAGTTCGAACTGGCCTGCCGCCTGGGGTACGAACTCTTTCAGGGCTACTTCTTCTGCACGCCGCAGATGGTCACCATGCAGGATATCCCGGTCTCCAAGCTGGCACACATACAGGTGCTCAACACGGCGTACCAGGAGTTCTACGATGTGGAGCAGCTGGAGCAGGTGATCCTGCGCGAGCCGGCCTTGTGCTACCGCCTGCTGCGCTATCTGAACTCGGCGGCCTTCGGGCTCTTCCCCATCCGCTCCATCCGCCATGCCCTCAGCCTGCTGGGCCAACGGGAAATTCGCAAGTGGGTCAGCATCGTGGTGGCCATCGGCGTCAGCAGCGACCGCCCCAGCGAGTTGATTGCCAGCACACTGGCCCGCGCGCGGACCTGCGAGGCGCTGGCTCCGGAGTGCCAGGCGGACTCCAGCGAGGCCTTCATGACCGGCATCATGTCCCTGATGGACGCCATCCTGGACCGCCCGATGGAGGGCCTGCTGACGCAACTGCCGCTGACAAAGGAGTGCAAGGCCGCACTGCGCGGCGATGCAACTCCGCTGGGAAGGCTGCTGCAACTGACCGTCGCCTGCGAGCGCGGACTGTGGGCCGAGGTCAGCCAACTGGCCGCCCAACTGAAATTGGATGAAGAGCGCGTGTGGGACGCCTTTGCCGCCGCCCGCCGCTGGAGCAACGAGATCCTGAAGGAACCCAAGGAATCGAAGACGACGTACTAGTCCTGGCGCTTCTTGCGCGGCTCTTTTCCGGGCAGCGCCGCCGGGTTCTCATGCGTGCGCTCGCGGAAGCGCGCCTTCATGCCGCTGGCCAGTGAGACGGCCTTCTCGCCGAAGCGGTCGCGCAGGGCATCCACGGCGCCCATGGCGTTGCGCAGACGGCTCTCCGGCGTGGTATCCAGCAAATCCATCTGTCCGGTGGCCGGGCTCAGGTCTCCGGCGTAGACCCCCACCAGACGCAATGCCTGCCCGCGGCGCCAATGCGCGCGAAAGAGCCGCCGCACGGCCTCCAATACTTCGGCGTCGAGCTGTGTGGGGCGCTCGAGCGTGCGGGCGCGCGTGAACGTGGAGAAATCCGAGTAGCGCAGCTTAATATGCACGGTGCGCGCAAACAGCTCATGCTCGCGCAGGCGTCGGCAGACCATCTCGGTCAGCCGTGAGAGCATGGATTCCAGGGCCTCCGGCGCGGCTTCATCCACGTTGAAGGTGTGCTCGTGGCTGATGGACTTCGGGTCGCCCCCTTCGCCGACGTCATCGGCGAACCAGCCTCCGGCATCCTGCCCATGTGCCTTGGCGATGAGCGATCCCAGCCCGTCCCCGATGCGGCGGCCGAGCTTTTCTTCCGTCAGCGCGGCGAGCTGGCCGATGGTTTCCACGCCCATGGCGAGCAGCTTTTTCTCCGTGACCTCGCCCACGCCGGGCATCCGGCGCACCGAGAGCGGCGCAAGAAAAGCGGCCTCCAGCCCGGGCAGAATGCGCAGTACGCCGTTGGGCTTGGCCTGGTCGCTGGCCACCTTGGCCACCACGCGTGCGCCGGCGATGCCTACCGAGCAGTTCAGCCCGGTCTGGCGCTTCATGGACTGATGCAGCAGATGCGCCGCCTGCATCGCCGGGCCGTGCAGGCGCTCGGTGCCCGTCATGTCCAGGTAGGCCTCGTCAATCGAGGCCATTTCGACCAGCGGCGAAAACTCCAGCAGCACACGACGTACTTCGGCCGACTTTTCGCGATAGCGTTCGGGATGGCCGTGCAGAAAGATCGCCTGCGGGCAGAGCTTGTAGGCCGTGCGCAGCGGCAGCGCCGAATGGACCCCGAACTTGCGCGCCGCATAGCTGGCAGCGGCCACCACGCCGCGCTGGTCGGCCTCTCCGCCCACCACCACGGGCTTGCCCTTCAGCGAGGGGTCGTATAGCTCCTCCACCGAGACGAAGAAGGCATCCATGTCGACATGGAAGTAGGTGCGCATGCAGGATGATTGTAGTGTATTTTCGCTATTTCTTCGCCAGTAAATTTTACGGATTATGGGCAAGAACGCCGCCCAACGCAGAACCGCCCGAGGCTTTTCGGCCCCGGGCGGCTTGGTGATGCTGAGAATCCAGCTACTTGATCTGGTGGCCGTTGATCAGTTCATCGGCCAAGGCATCGGCGTGGTACACCTTGCGGATCGCTTCGATAATCGCGCGCGAGTCCACGCTTACGGCGCGGCCCTGGCGATCATCGTAAGCAAAGTCCCACGGCAGCGACTGGATGTTGCCGTCGAAGATGATGCCCACCACTTCGCCCTTCTTGTTCACCGTCGGCGAGCCGGAGTTGCCGCCGATGATGTCCGAGGTGTGTACGAAGTTTAGGGGCGTCTTCAGGTGGAGCGTGCTCTTTGCGTCGTTCCACTTTGCGGGCAGCTCGAAGTCTCCCTTGTTGCCGTTGGCTGCCGCGTGTTTGTAGGCGCCGCCCAGGGTGGTGTAGGGCGGAATGGCCGTTCCACCCTGCTCGTAGCCTTTGATAGTGCCGTAGCTGAGGCGCAGCGTAAACGTCGCGTCGGGATAGCTGTTGGCTCCCTCGACGGCAAAGCGTGCCTTGGCAATGCGCGTCGAGTTGAGGCGGATGACGGCCTCCACCTGGTCGTCGTACTGCTTGCGCAACTGGCGCCCGCGGGTGTCAATGTCGCGCATCAGGGCGATGAGCGGATCGTTGCTGGCGACAACGGCCTTGCTACCACCTTCGTAGAGAGCCTTGCGAACGGCCGGATCGTCCAGCTTACTGCCATCAATGTAAGCCTTGGCGGCCTCCGCCGGAGTCTTACCGCCGAGCGCGCGCACGACCGTGGGATCATCAGCGCCGAGTTTATCCCTCATGAAGGCCAGCGACTCGGTCAGCGTGGCCACGTCCTCCGAGCGATAGACCGGAGCGGTGGAGAAGAGCTGCTGCTCCAGCGACGGCAGGCGGGCATCAGTGAATTCGCGCAACCGCTGCGGATTCGCCTTTTCCTTCTCGGCGGTCACGCGCACCAGGGTGCGGGCGTATCCGGCCATGCTGGCATTGAAGCCACCGGCGCGCTCAACGAAGGCGAAGGGGAAGAAAATCTGGCGACGGACCTCAACGGCCTTGGCCACTTCCTCCCAGGCGGAGGCGTATTGCGCCTTCAGCTTGGCATCGGCGTTGACGGCCTCGCGCAGCTTCTTTTCCGCGTCGGCCTTCTTCGCCATCAGCGCCTTGTCGTCCAGTCCGCCCTTGCGGCCCTTGTAGGCCTTTAGGGAATTCTCCACGCCGAAGATGTCATCCGAGCTGACGCGGGCGTTCTCCGCCGACTGCGCGGCAAAATCATGCAGCATCTTGTCCATGCGGGTCAGGCGGTCAATCACGTAGCTGGTCTGGAAGTCCTTGAGGAAGTTCAGCTCGGCCATGGTGAGCAAGCGCTCGGTGCCGCCGGGGTGTCCGCTGACGAAGACCAGCTCGCCCGCTTTGGTTCCCTTGGGAGACCAGTGCAGGTAGTTCTTCAGCTTCACCGGCTGGCCGTTTTCATAAACGCGGAAGTAGGTGATGTCGAGGTCATAGCGGGGATACTCGAAGTTGTCGCGGTCGCCACCGAAGAAGGCCATCTGCGCCTCCGGGGCGAAAACCACGCGCACGTCGGTGTACTTCTTGTACTTGTATAGGTTGTACAGGCCGCCGGCGTAGAGGGTGACAATGTCACAGCGCAGGCCGCTCTTCTCGCTGCATTCCTTCTCAATGGCGCTCATCTTCTGGCGCTGGGCCTGGGCGGCGTCGGCATCGCTTGCGCCGGGCTGAGCCGCGCCCTGCACCTCGGCCGTCACGTCCACGATCTCGACCAACTGGTTCAGCTCAAGATCGGGACACTTGCCTTCTTCGGCCTGCGTCTTGGCGTAGAAGCCGTCCTTGATGTAGTCCTTCTTTTCGGTGGAGAGCTGCTGCAAACAGACGCGGCCCACGTGATGATTGGTGAAGGCCAGGCCGTCTTCACTGACGAACGAGCCCGAGCCGCCGTTGTTGAAGCGCACCGAACCCAGGCGCAGATGCTCCAGCCACGGGTCGGTAATAGTGAAGTTGTAATCCTTCTTGATCTGTTCCTTGGGGGCCTTGTTGTACAGCCACATGCCTTCATCGGCAAAGGTCAAGGCCGCAAGGGCGCAGAGCAGCGCCAGAATGGCGAGAACGCGACGGGTCATAAAGCACTCCTGTTTTTTGAACAGCAAACGGAACATCATAGCAGAGGGAGTGCGAAGGGTGGTGCGGGGCCAGGCCCGGGAAGGCGCTTAGCGATTCCCGGGAAATGTCTTGCCCATCTCTCCACGCAAGGCGGAAAGTATCAATCCGGGCTCGGCAAAAAAGTTGATGAGGGCATGGCTCAGGATGCACGGCGCCACGTTACGGCCTCCCAACAGATAAACCATCGCAAGCAATAAACCCAGGGATCCCGTAGCCGCCATTGCCCCGGCGGCAGCCCTCCAGTTAAGGCGCAGCACGCCCCAGATTGCATGCACGGCGCCAAACGCCAGCGCGGAAGCCGCGACCTGCACAACAACGCTCCATCCCACATGAGAGCCGTGCTCCATCAGAGCTTTGCGAAAGACTGCTTCCTCACAGCATCCCGCAAAGATTCCGACGCCAATGGCAAGAACTTTCAGCCCATCCAATCGCAGCAAGGAGTCCCGCACCGAAGGGATGCGCGATGAGTAAGCCACGTACAGGGCGGCAACGGCCAAGGCCGCCACCCAGGCCACCGGGTTGGCCTTTACACCCACGCCACAGTAATGCAGAAAACGGCCTGCACCGTTCAGCGCCACATTCACGCCAACCCAGCTACCCTCGCTGACAATTATTTCGCCGAGAATCAGTGCAGCTTTTCGTTCGTTGGTAATGGCAACCCCCGGTAAAGATTCGTAAGCATAACCCGGAATCGCACCCGGCGCCTTCAACACGCCGAGAATGTTTCCGGTCACCCCAGGCCGGTATGAGCAACTTCCGCTCATTGCGTTAGACTGTCTCTCCGGTTGCTTTTCGACATGAAGATTCACGATGGGGACACATGAAGAAAATACTCCTATGGGTGGACGTAGCGGTGTTTCTGGGTGTGGCGGTCTATGCCTTTAGGCATGCCGTGTGGATTCCGCGCGAGTGCGCCGGTGCCGTGATGGCGATTGTTGGCTTTGCCCTGTGGCTGGAGGCGCGGCGCGAACTGGGCGCATCCTTTACTCCGCTGGCACAGGCCCGGGCATTGGTCACCACCGGCCTCTATGCTCGCGTGCGGCATCCCATCTACATTTTCGGCACAGTGGCCTACTGCGGACTCTTCCTGATGATCGGCTACTGGGGTCCCTTCCTGTGCTTCATGTTCATCAGCATCGGCCAGGTGCTGCGCATGCGCAAAGAGGATGCCGTGCTGGAGCAGGCCTTTGGCGATCAGTACCGCGCCTATCGTGCCGGAACGTGGATTTAACCTGCGCTGAAATGGCAATGCCTCGCGCAAAAAGAAAAGGAGCGGTCTCGGCCGCTCCTTTCCTTTTGAAACCGTTGCGCTCTACTTCACCGAATAGCTGGACAGCACGCGCATATAGTTCGACCGCTGGAAGGCCTTCGGGTTGGGTACGTTGCGCTGGCTCATGCTGCCCTGCATCTGCTCCACGCTCTCGTATTCGCGGCGCTCCAGCCATGCCTCCAACTGGTTGCGCAGCGGACGCAGGTAGCCGATGCCGTTCTGCAACAGCGCCGATGCCAGCATGGTCACCTTGGCGCCGGCCATCATGGACTTCACAACGTCCTCGGCCGTATGCACGCCGCCGGTAATGGCCACGTCCGCCTTCAGGCGTCCCCACAGCATGGCCGCCCAGTGCAGCCGCAGCAGCAACTCACTGCTGTTGCTCAGCGTGACGGCGGGCTTTACCTCCATGGCTTCCAGGTCGAAATCCGGCTGGTAGAAGCGGTTGAAGATGACGATGCCGTCGGCGCCTGCCTCCTGCAGCCGATGCGCCATGTTGGCAAAGCTGCTAAAGAACGGTCCCACCTTGACGGCCAATGGAATCTTGATCGTCGCGCGCACTTCGGCCACCAGGTCCACGTAGAGCTGCTCCACATCCTCTGCGCTGGCGCCGCTCTCGGCGGGAATGAAGTAAACGTTCAGTTCGAGCGCGTCGGCGCCGGCCTGCTCAATCTGTCTGGCGTAGGCCACCCAGCCACCATTGCTGACGCCGTTCAACGAGGCGATTACCGGAATGCTGATGGTCTGCTTGGCCTGGTGGATGTGCTCTAGATAATGGTCAGGCCCGATGTTGTAGTTCCCCAAGTCGGGAAAGATGGACGTGCTTTCGGCGCTGATGTCGAGCCCGTCCCAGAGGAAGCGGTCAAGCTCGTTAGCTTCGATGTTGAGCTGCTCCTCGAATAGAGAATGCAACACCACGGCCGAGGCTCCGGAGTCCTCCATGTGGCGGAGGTTGGTCAGGTCCTTGCACAGCGGAGACGCGGCCACAACCAGCGGATTACGCAGCTTGAGGCCAAGATAGTGTGTAGTCAGGTCAATCATTATTCAGCCTCCTTGACGATGTTCAGCGCCGGTGCGGCGAACTCCTGGGCCAAGGCTTCGTAACGTCCCCAGCGATCGCGCACATCCTGTTGTGCTTCGGCCAGCAACTCTTTGGCAACGTCGGGATCGCTCTGCCGCAGCATGGTGTAGCGTGTCTCGTTGTAGATGTACTGCTCCAAGGGGATGGCCGGAGCCTTGCTGTCCAGTGAGAATTTCGCCTGGCCCGCGGCAGCCGATGGATTGTAGCGGAAGAGCGGCCAGTATCCGCTGCTGACGGCCAGCTTCTGCTGCTCCAGACCGTGCACCAGGTCGTAGCCGTGGGCGATGCAGTGGCTGTATGCCAGGATCAGCGACGGCCCGTCGAAGGCCTCCGCCTCATTGAAGGCCTTCAAGGTTTGCATGTCACTGGAGCCCATGGCCACGCGCGCCACATAGGCGGGGTAGCTGAGTGCGATCAGTGCCAGGTCCTTCTTGGCGCGCGTTTTGCCGGCGGCGGCAAACTTGGCCACAGCGCCGCGCGGCGTGCTCTTGCTCATCTGGCCGCCAGTGTTGCTGTACACCTCGGTATCCAGCACCAGGATGTTGACGTTGCGTCCGCTGGCCAGCACGTGGTCGAGGCCGCCGTAGCCGATGTCATAGGCCCAGCCGTCGCCGCCGACGATCCACACCGAGCGGTCCACCAGGTTGTCGGCCACGTCCAGCAGCCCCCGGGCCTGGGGATCGTCTATCCTTGCCAGCTCCTTCTTCAACTCGGCCACACGCTCGCGCTGTGCGGCAATGGCCGCCTCGCCCTTGTTCGGAGAGGTCAGAATGCTCTTCACAAGAACTTCCGGCAGCTTGGCCGCCAGCCGGACCAGCAGTTCCAGTGCGTGATCATGCTGCTTGTCCAGGCTCAGGCGCATGCCCAGGCCGAACTCGGCGTTGTCCTCAAACAGTGAGTTCGACCACGCCACGCCGCGCCCGTCCTTGTTGACCGAGTAAGGCGTGGTGGGCAGGTTGCCACCGTAAATGGACGAGCATCCGGTGGCGTTGGCGATGACCGTGCGGTCACCGAAGAGCTGGGTCAGCAGCTTGATGTACGGCGTCTCACCGCAGCCCGAACACGCGCCGCTGAATTCAAACAGCGGCTGCATCAGTTGCACGTCCTTGATCTGTGAGACGGCCAACTGCTCACGCGGCGCCTCCGGCAGGTTGAGGAAGAACTCCCAGTTTTGTTCCTCCTGCTCGCGCACCGGCGGTTGCGGAACCATGTTGATGGCCCGGTGCTTGGCCTCGCTCTTGCTCTTGGCCGGGCAGGCCTCAATGCAAAGTGCGCAGCCGGTGCAATCCTCCGGAGCCACCTGAAGGGTGTACTTATAGCCCGGGAAGTTCTTCCACTTGGCGTCCACGCTCTTGAACTTCGCGGGCGCGCCATTCAACTGCTCCGGCATGTAAACCTTGGCGCGGATGACAGCGTGCGGACAGACCAGTACGCACTTGCCGCACTGGATGCAGAGCTTTTCGTCCCACTCCGGCACTTCCAAGGCGATGTTGCGCTTCTCCCACTGCGCGGTGGCCGTGGGATAGGTGCCGTCGACGGGTAGCTTGCTGACCGGCAGATCGTCGCCATTGCCAAAGATCATCGGCGCCAGCACGTTCTGCACAAAGGCCGGAGCCCCGGCCGGAACCGGAGGCCGCAGTTCCAGCTTGCTGCCGGCCGTGGCCGGCACATCCACCTGGTAGAGGTGGGCGAGGGTCAGATCCACGGCGGCAAAGTTCTTGGCCACCACGGCCTCGCCGCGCTTTCCGTAGGTCTTCTTGATGGCCTTCTTGATGGCCTCAATGGCCTCCTCGCGCGGCAGCACGCCGCTGATGGCGAAGAAGCAGGTCTGCATGATGGTGTTGATGCGCTGGCCCATGCCGGTCTCGCGCGCCACCTGGTAGCCGTCAATCACGTAGAAGCGCAGCTTCTTGTCAATGATCTCCTGCTGCACCGGGCGCGGCAGCTGGGCGAAGACCTCGTCCTTGCCGAAGGGGCTGTTCAGCAAAAACACCGCCCCCTCGTCGGCCAGCTTGAGCACGTCAATGCGTTCCAGGAAGTTGAACTGGTGACAGGCCACGAAGTTCGCCCGCGAGATAAGGTAGCTGGAGCGAATCGGCTTGGGACCGAAGCGCAGATGCGAGGTGGTGATGGAGCCGGACTTCTTCGAGTCATAGACGAAGTAGCCCTGCGCGTAGTTATTCGTGTCCTCGCCGATAATCTTGATCGAGTTCTTGTTGGCGCCCACCGTACCATCGGCGCCCAGGCCGAAGAACAGAGCGCGAATGGTCTTCGCGTCCTCGGTGCTGAACTTGGGGTTGAAATCGAGCGAGGTGTGGCTGACGTCGTCGTGGATGCCCACCGTGAAGTGGTTGCGAGGCTTGGCCGAGGCCAGGTTGTCATAGACGGCCTTGATCATGGCCGGCGTAAATTCCTTGCTGGAGAGGCCGTAGCGGCCACCCACCAGCCGCGGCATGGCCGGAATCTGCCCGGCGGTCAGGCCTTCGGCCAGGATGGTCAGCACCTCCTGGTAGAGCGGTTCGCCCGCGGAGCCGGGCTCCTTGGTGCGGTCAAGCACCGCCAGCGAGCGGGCGCTCTTCGGCAGAGCGGCAAAGAAGTGCTCCGGCGAGAAGGGCCGGAAGAGGCGCACCTTGAGCACACCCACCTTTTCGCCCCGGGCCACCAGGTAGTCCACCGTCTCTTCCACCACATCGCAGCCGGAGCCCATCAGGATAATGACGCGCTCGGCATCCGGGGCGCCGGAGTAGTCGTAGAGCTTGTACTGGCGGCCGGTGAGCGTGGCGAACTTGTCCATCGCGTTCTGCACGATGGTGGGCACTGCATCGTAGTAGGGGTTCACCGTCTCGCGCGCCTGGAAGTAAACGTCCGGGTTCTGCGCGGTGCCGCGCAGCACGGGACGATCCGGCGAAAGCGAACGGTTGCGGTGGGCGGCGATGAACTCGGCGGGCAGCATGGCCCGCATGTCATCCATCGTCAGCTGCTCCACCTTGGCCACCTCGTGCGAGGTGCGGAATCCGTCGAAGAAGTGGACTAACGGCACGCGCGATTCCAAGGTCGCGGCCTGCGCGATCAGCGCCGTGTCCATCACCTCCTGCACATTGTTGCTGGCCAGCAACGCCCAGCCCGTCTGGCGCACGGCCATCACGTCCTGGTGGTCTCCAAAAATGGACAGACCCTGCGCGGCCACGGCGCGGGCGGCCACGTGGATGACGCACGACGTCAGCTCGCCGGCGATCTTGTACATGTTGGGGATCATCAGCAGAAGACCCTGCGAGCTGGTGAAGGTAGTACCCAGGCTGCCGGCCTGTAGGGCTCCGTGCAATGCCGCCACGGCTCCGCCTTCGCTCTGCATCTCCATGACCTGCGGCACCGAGCCCCAGATGTTGGGCTGGCCCTCACTGGACCACTGATCGCTGAATTCGCCCATGGGCGAGCTCGGAGTGATCGGGTAAATCGCAATGACTTCGTTGGTTTTGTGCGCGACGAACGCGGCGGCTTCGTTGCCGTCCACCGTCACCTTGATACGATTCATGAACCGGTCCTCCAGAGTTGACTGCCCCATTGCCAAACCTGCCCCAGGATGAACACCATATGAAAGATCACCGCCCTGCCCCGTCAGGCAGTCCTCGATTCCCCTGGCAGCCATTGATTACAGGCGCCGAATCATCGCAGGCGATTTTTTCCATCAGCCATTGCACTACGATATGAACAAATTGACTGTGATTTAACTCACAATCCGGGGTGAGACTTAATCTGTTTGCGGCGCCGGAGGGCTTTCACCGGAATGGGATACCCTCCGATTCAGTTACAATCAGGGCGTGACGGCGCGGCGGCGCAACCATCCGCTGCCCGGGCAGCAACCTAGAACCTCTGGGGACATCCTTTTGCTGATTCATTTCGCGGCTATCCTCGCGCTCGCTCCCCGGCCCAGCCCGGTGGTGCAGTTCCTACAGAAGCAGACCAATCCGGCCTTCAAGGGGCTGTACCAGCTCAACGGCTTTGACCTGGCGCTGCTGATTCCCTACTTCATTGTGCTCATCATCCTGGCCAGCTACGGCTTCCACCGCTATCAGCTCGTCTGGATGTATTACAAGTACAAAAAGAACAAGACGACCGAGCCGAAGCAGCATTTTGCCGAGCTGCCCAGGGTCACCATCCAACTGCCCATCTTCAACGAGCAGTTCGTCGTCGAGCGCCTGGTGGAGTCCATCTGCAGCCTGGAGTACCCGCGCGACCGCCTGGACATCCAACTGCTTGACGACTCCACCGACGAGACCGTCAAGGTGGCCGCCGAGGTGGTGGAGCGATATCGCGCCAAAGGCCATGACATCGTCCACATCCACCGCACCGACCGCAGCGGCTTCAAGGCCGGCGCCCTGGAGCACGGCCTGAAGAGTGCCAAGGGCGAATTCGTGGCCATCTTCGACGCCGACTTCACCCCACCCGCCGACTGGATCATGAAGGTCATCCACCACTTTGCCGAGCCCGGCATTGGCATGGTGCAGACGCGATGGACGCACATCAACCGTCACTACTCCTTCCTCACCGAGGTCGAGGCCATCCTGCTGGACGGCCACTTCGTGCTGGAGCATGGCGGACGCTCGCGCGCCGGCGTCTTCTTCAACTTCAACGGAACGGCCGGCATGTGGCGCATCAAGGCCATTGAGGAGGCCGGCGGATGGCAGCATGACACGCTGACCGAAGACACCGACCTCAGCTACCGCTGCCAGTTAAAGGGCTGGAAGTTCCTCTACTTGCAGGACGTGGAGTGCCCGGCCGAGCTGCCGATTGAGATGACGGCCTTCAAGACGCAGCAGGTGCGCTGGGCCAAGGGTTTGATCCAGTGCTCGATCAAGGACCTGCCGCAGGTCATGCGCTCCAACGTCAGCGTGCGTGAAAAGATCGAGGCTTGGTACCACCTGACGGCCAACCTGAGCTATCCGCTGATGATCATGCTCAGCGTTCTGCTGTTGCCGGCCATGGTCATCCGCTTCTACCAGGGCTGGTTCCAGATGATGTACATAGACGTGCCGCTGTTTCTGGCCTCCACCTTCAGCATCTCCAGCTTTTACCTGGTCTCGCAAAAAGAGCTCTTCCCCACACGCTGGTGGCGGACGTTCTTCTATCTGCCCTTCCTGATGGCCTTGGGCATCGGGCTGACCATCACCAACTCCAAGGGTGTGATTGAGGCGCTGGTGGGTAAGCAGACGGCCTTTGCCCGCACTCCCAAGTACAGCGTGCAGACCAAGGGCGAAAAGGGTGCCGCCGCCAAGGCCGCCAAGAAGTACCGCAAGCGCCTCGGCCTCATCCCGTGGATTGAGCTGGCCGTGGGCACTTACTTCGCCAGCACCGTCTGGTACGCCATCGCCAATGAGAACTACATCACAGTTCCCTTCCTCATCCTGTTTGTGTACGGATACTGGTACACCGGGCTGATGAGCCTGTTGCAAGGCCGCTTCGACTTCTTCGGCGGCATCCGGCGCAGCAACGAGGAAGAACACATCAAGCCCTTCCCGGTGGGAGTCTAGCCGCCGCTCGGCGCGGCTGGCCTCGCCCGGGAGCCGGGTTTATACTCGGCTCCATGAAGATGAACCGGACACTCGCGTCCCTCCTGCTCGCCTTTTTACTCTTCGCTCTCGCGGCGCCGCTCGTGGCGCTGGACCGCCAGCCCGGTGCAGACTATCGCGCCCGGCGCGTGGCGCTCTCCAGGGCGGTGGGCAGCGGTGTGGTCGTGCTGTTTGGCGGAGTGGAAGAGGAAGGTCCCAACGCCCTCTACGGCTATCGCCAGGACAACGACTTCTTTTACCTCTCCGGCTGGGCGGAGCCCGGCGCGGCGCTGCTGATTGCGCCCGAAGTGCCCGCCACCGACGATGCTCCGGCGCGCCCTTACAGCGAGGTTTTGTTCCTGCCGGCGCACAACCGCACGCAGGAGCGGTGGACCGGACCAAAGCTGGCCGCAGGCGACGCCAAGGCCGTAGAAATCACAGGCTTTGACCGCGTTGCCTCGCTCGACCAGATGCACGAGGTGATTGCCGCCGTGGTTCCGCCGCGCGCGCTGGTCTATACGGCCGTTCAGCCCTCGCCGCAGACGACGCCATCCTCGGTGCCCATGCAGTGGCTGGCGCGGGCAAATGCCTTCGGCTTTGCTCACTACGAGGATGTGAGCGGCTTTGTGGCCGAGCTGCGCAAGCACAAAGATGCGGGCGAGATCGAACGCATCCGCCATGCCACCAATGCCAGCATCGCCGCCCACCGCGACGCCATGAAGGCCATGCATCCCGGCCTCTACGAGTACCAGGTGGCCGCCCTGATGCAGTACAGGCACATGGATGCCGGCTGCGAGCGTGAGGCTTACTCTCCCATCGTCGGCTCCGGACCGAACTCCACCGTGCTGCACTACGGGGCGAACACGCGCAAGATCGAGGATGGCGACCTGGTGGTGATGGACGTGGCCGGCGAGTACGCAATGTATGCCAGCGACATTACGCGCACCCTGCCCGCCAACGGCCATTACACCCCTCGCCAGCGGGAGATTTACAACATCGTACTGGGGGCGCAGCAGGCGGCGATGAAGGCCGTACAGCCGGGCACCACCGTGCTCACCGGACGCTCGCCGGAGTCGCTCTACAAGGTGGCCTACGATTACATCAACACGCATGGCAAGGACCTGCACGGCCAGCCCCTGGGCCAGTACTTCATCCATGGACTGGGACACCGCGTCGGGTTGGAGGTTCACGACGTGGGCTCGGGGCCGGTGGACAAAGGCGACGTCTTCACCATCGAGCCGGGAATCTACATTCCGGAAGAAAAAATCGGCGTACGGATTGAAGACATCGTGATGATTGACGAGAGCGGTAAGCTGGTGAATCTAACGGCCGACTTGCCCCACACGGCGGAAGATGTCGAGGCCGCGATGCACAGGTAAAGGACTGCATCGCCCGGGCCAGTCTGGTATGCTAGATGCTTGTGATGATCAAGGTTCTGTTCGCGGTAACCGTGCTTTCGCTGGCAGCACTCGTATGGGTGGCAGGCGCGGTGGCATTACGGGTACGGAAGCACATGAAAGAGCGCCGGGTACATCCGGAGGGCGCGCCCGCTGAGGCCCACCCGAAGACGGAAGCAACCCCGCAGTAGGCGGTCTGCGCCGGGCGAAAGCTACCCCGGCCTCCACCAGTACATCTGCAGCTTGCCGCCGCGCCGGATACTCCGTGCGACGGTTGGGACTGCAAGTTTAAATGGGGGACCATCCAGGTCCCGGAAAAAGGGTTATGAGCAAGACGGCAGAAGACACGATCGAGATCAAAATCGCGCACAGTCCTGACTCGGATGATGCGTTCATGTTCTACGGGTTGGCCACAAACAAGGTTCGCGTGCCGGGGATGAAGTTTACCCACGTGCTGTGCGACATTGAGACTCTGAACCACAAGGCGATGACTGAGGCTTTCTTCGATGTGACGGCCATCAGCTTCCACGCCTACCCGTACGTACAGCACAACTATGCGTTGATGCCGAGCGGCGGCAGCGTGGGCGATGGCTACGGGCCGATGATCGTCGCCGCCAAGCCTCTGTCCCTGGACGATGTGAAGAAGGTCAAGATCGCCATTCCGGGCACGCTGACCACGGCGACCCTGGCGCTGCGCCTCTTCGCCCCCAACGTGGAGACTGAGGTTGTCGAGTTCGACAAGATCATCCCGGCCGTGCTCGATGGCCGCTTCGACGCCGGCCTCATCATCCACGAAGGTCAGCTCACCTACGACAAGAGCGGCCTGCACCGCATTCTCGACCTGGGCAAGTGGTGGCGCGACCTGACCGGACTGCCGCTGCCCCTGGGCGCCAACGCCATCCGCAAGACCCTTGGACCGGAAGTCATCGCCAAGGTCTGCAAGGCGCTGCGCGACAGCATCCAGCACGCCCTCGATCACCGCGAGGAAGCACTCGAATACGCCATGCAGTTTGCCCGCGATCTGGACACGCGCGATGCCGACAAGTTCGTAGGAATGTACGTGAATGAGCGCACGCTCGATTACGGCGACGACGGCCGCCTGGCCGTTGCCAAGCTGCTTGAAATGGGCCACGAAAAAGGCATCATCCCGCAGACGATCCACCTGGAGTGGGTGAGCGAGACGGCCAGCTTGAACAAGCTGTAACTAAAACATATGAATTAACAGAGAGGTCCTGCTGCATGCAGGGCCTTTCTTCTTGCCGCCGGGCGCCAGCCACGCCGCTGCCTCAACATTCCATTCAGTTACACTGGTGAAACCATGCCCTCCCCGCTTTACAAGTCGCCGCGCCAGACCCTGATGATTGATGCCGACGACACCTTGTGGGAGAACAACATCTACTTCGAGCGTGCCATCGCCGAATTCATCAGCTTTCTCAACCACCGCCAGTACACTCCCGCCGAGGTCCGCCAGAAGCTGAACCAGGTGGAACACGCCAACATTCAAAAGCTGGGCTACGGGCTGCACAGCTTTACCGCCGCACTGGTGGCAACCTTCGAACACCTCAGCGTGGAACCCGTGACGCCCGCTCTGCATGAGGCCATCCACGGCATCGCGCGCACCATCGCCGAACAGCCCATCGAACTCCTAAGGCACGTCGGCCCCACGCTCAAGGAGCTGCACCAGCGTCATCGCCTGCTGCTGGTGACCAAGGGCAACGTGGCGGAGCAAACGGGCAAGGTGGAGCGCAGCGGGCTGAAGGATTTCTTCGAGGCCGTCGAAGTGGTTGCCGAGAAAAACCGCGAGAGCTACGAAGGCATCGTCGCCCGCTATGGAGTGGATCGAGCGACGGCATGGATGGTAGGCAATAGTCCAAAGTCTGACATCAACCCCGCCATCGCAGCCGGACTCAACGCCGTGTTTATTCCCCACGCAGACACCTGGGTGCTGGAGCAAGCCGAGATATGCACCGCCCCGCCCGCCCAGAAGTTGTTGACCGTGGAGCGCTTTGCCCTGCTGACGGAGATCTTTTAGCAACCATGCCCTCCTCCTGCCCTCCCCTTTGATTGCCCCGCGTAACTTTTCCCCCGCACGGGGTTCATAGCAGTGGATATCATCCGTGTATCCGTGCCCGGGAGAATCGAATGACCTGGAAGAAACCGCTGCTCCTTGCGCTGACCCTGGCCCTGGCGTTGCCTGCAACCAATGCCTTGGCCGCTCCGCACAAGGAGAAGAAGCCCAAGGCTCCGCCCGCAGCGCAGCAGCCCATGGACGAGCGTGAGCGCGCCGAGCACGCGCTGAACCGCCTGACCTTTGGCGCGCGCCCCGCCGACGTGGATCGCGTGCTCAGCATCGGCGTGGATAAGTGGATTGCCCAGCAGATGCAGCCGGAGAAGATTGATGACCATGCGCTAGACGCACGCCTAGACCCCTATCGCACCTTGCGCATGAGTTCCTCGGAGATGGTGCGCAACTTCCCTCCCGACCAGGTGCTGCGAGCCGTGGCCGATGGTAAGCTGCCCATGCCCAAGGATGCGCAACTCAAAGCCGTTTACACCAGCGGCATCGCGCGCCTGAACCAGAAGAAGGAAGCCAAGAACGCGCGCCTTGCAGAAAACGCCGACCTGCTGGGGACAAATCCCGATGACCTGACGGCCGAGAAACGCGAGCAGCGCCAGGCCGCCCGAGAGCACGCCCGCAGCCGCGCTCTCGACCTGTTGGAGCAGCCAGCCGCGCAGCGCGTGCAAACTTTGGCCGCGATGGATCCCGA
>Ga0181528_10000335_pt1 | contig 36641 bp, 31 predicted proteins | sample PEATcosm2014_Bin_47_FD_119742 | JGI IMG/M metagenome (GOLD analysis project Ga0181528, IMG submission 119742) | Peatland microbial communities from MTU Mesocosm Facility, Houghton, MI, USA - PEATcosm2014_Bin10_10_metaG | ecosystem: Environmental > Terrestrial > Soil > Wetlands > Peat | place...
AGGGTAGCATGCGCCTCCGGGAAATCGGGCGATTCCTTTGTCAGAGCTTCCAGCGCCTGCCGCGCCGGTTCCGGGTTGCCCGTGGCCAGGTCCACATTGGCCATCTGGTACCGCACTCCCGGATCGTTCGGCCGCGTCCGCAGCGCGCGCTCCAGATAGCGGCGCGCCTCCACGTATGCCTGGTCCTGCTTGGCTAGCACCCCCATGTTCAAGTTGGAGGTGAACTCGTCCGGATCGAGCGCCAGTTCCTGCGTGAACGCCGCCCGCGCCCGTTCCGACTCGCCCAGCATCAGCAGCAGTTCACCCAGGCGGGCGTGCGCCCCGGGCAAGCGGGGATTCAGTGCCACGGCCTTCTCCAGGTCGGCGCGCGCGGCGTCGCGGTCATGCGCCGTCAATTCCAGCGTGCCGCGCAGCAGGTAGGCCTCGGCGGAATCGCCATGGCTGAGAATGCGACTGATGACGGCGGCGCCGCCTTCCTGGCCATCGCCGATGAGCGCCGTGCCGTACAGATAGTCGAATCCCGCGTCGCCGGCTTTGTCTCTTTCGAGCGGCGCCAGCAGCGCCACCGCTTCCTTATATCGCCCCAGGTTGTTGTAACAGGCGGCGAGCAGAAGCGTGACCTGATCCTGGAACTGCGGCGAGAGCGCGACCGCCCGTTCGAAGCGCGCGGCCGCGTCCGCATGCCGGCCCGTTTTGTAATAGGCGAGCCCCAGATTCATCAGAAGAGCAGGATTGTCCGGGCTCTTCTGCAGACCGGCGTTGTATTCCGCGATCGCCTCATCGTAGCGGCCGGCGCGCGCCAGTGCCGCGCCCAGATTCGACCGCGCCTGCAAAGAATCCGGCTCGGCGGCGAGGTAATCGCGATAGGCGCGAATCGCGCCGTCCAGGTCGCCCGCCTGATGCAAAGTGATGGCACGTTGCAGAAGCGCGTCCGGCTGTTGCGCGAAAAGCGCGGACGCAAGCAGCGGCAGCACGAAAAACGCCAGCCGGACCACAGCCACGGCCCTCATCCCCGTACTCATTGGCCGATCTCGGAAGCCAATTTTCTCAGGCGCGCGAACTCGGCCCGTTCCTTGGCCGCTTCCTGCTTCTTGCCCGCCAGAGAGTAAGCTGTCGCCAACGAGAAGTGCACTTGCGGACTGTCCGGCGCCTGCTGCCGCGCGATCTCCAGTTCCTGAATTCCCTGCTCTACCTGGCCGTTGCCAGCCAGCAGCTTGCCCAGCACCGCGTGCGTCCCGAAGAATTGACCATCCGCCTCCACCGCCCGTTTCGCGTACGAAATAGCCGTATCCAAATCGCCACGCGCCTCATACTCCAAAGCGATCGTGGCTAAGGCCTCTGCATGTTTTGGGTTCAGCGCCAGTTCCTTTTGATACTCCTGCAGGCCCGCATCCCGATCGCTGGCCGATAAGTACGATCCGTAGAGATAGTGAACATTGGGCGCATTCGGATAGGCCGCCAGCAGTTCCGTGAAGGCCTTCTGTGCCTCTCCCGGATCCCGCCGCGCCATCGCACAGACAGCCCGCCCGGCCCGCTCGATTAAGTCCTTGTCGCCCGGAGGGACCTCTTCGGGAAATATCGGCCGCCGCAGACCGGCCAGTCCCGCGGCCTCAATTACCGATTCGCCGGCGCCGCCCTCCTTGACCACGCCCATTAGCACCTGCATGGCGGCCTCGTATTCCTTGATCCGCGTGAGCAGCAGCACCTCGTGAAACAACACCACTCGCTTCACCTGCGGGTCATCGCCTAAACCGATGCGGCGCGCCTGATAAATATGGCTGAGCGATTTGTCGTACTCCTTGGTTTCGAACTCACACAGGCCCAGCAGCGCAAACCCCGGCCCGGAATTATGGTCGAGCGCGATCAGCTGGCGCAGCGAATCCCGCGCCTCCGCGTATTGGCTCTCGTCGTAAAGCAACTCGCCCAGAAACCACCAGCCCTCCGTCCACGTGGGGCGCAGCGTCAGAGCCTGGCGATACAACCCGATCGATTCTTCCGTGCGGTTTTCGAGGCGCGCGCCAGTGGCCGCTTTCGATAGCCGGTCGAACTCCGGATTGGCAGCCTCGGGCGCCTTCTGCGCGCCCGCCGGTATCGCCGCCAGCACCGCGGCCAGGGCGAGAACCGAAATCGTGCGCCGGCCGAAATGCATCTACTGGGTCTCCTTCACCTGCAGCACCCGATCGCCACGCACAGCCTTTAAGGTCTGGACAGCGCCCGACGGCCAATGGATGACCACCGAGTCGGCCACTTCATTCAGGCCCAGCCCGAAATGCACCGGGCCGTAGCTGGACGAGGCGTACCCCACGCTCGTGGTCATATGGTTGTACTGCGAGCCGCTCTTGGTCACCACCTGAATGCGCGCGCCGATGCCGTCGCGATTGCTCTTCGCGCCTTCCAGCGCGATATCCAGCCAGTGTCCCGCGCCCGCGCTGCGATTCATCCAGATCTCGGCCGGGTGCGCCAGCGACGTCGTCACCACATCGATTCTGCCATCTCCATCCAGGTCGCCGAACGCCAGTCCGCGATGGCGCGCCACCGGCGATGCATCCAATCCCGCCTCCCCCGTCAGCGCCTCCCACCGCCCGTTAGGGCCGCCCGCGGCGCCCAGGTTCCGGAACACCGTATTGTGCTGCTCCACGATGGTATTCGGCATGGCGCGCGACAAAACGTCTCCGCGGCTGACGAACAGATCCTTCCATCCGTCGTTATCGAAATCGAACAACCCCACCCCGAATCCGGCCATGTGCATGCACAAGGTGCGCATCCCGCTTTGCGTGGTGACTTCCCGAAAATCTTTCCCGGCCATGTTCTTCCACAGCGGAAAGGTCTGGTTCTCCAGCGCCGCCGTCACCAGGTCGGGATATTCGTCGTTGTTGAAATCGCGAAAATCCAGCCCCATTCCCGAGATGAAGTTGCCGTCTTCCGGCAGCGCGACGCCTTTCTGGAACGCCACTTCCTCGAACTTGTCGCCCAGATTGTGAAACAGGAAATTATACGACCCGTCATTGGTGACGAACAGGTCGGGACGGCCATCCAGATCGTAGTCCGCCATGCCCCCGCCCATGCCTTTGCCCACCTTCTCGTGCATGCCCCACTTCTCCGACACGTCCTCGAACTTGCCGTTGCCCTTGTTGAGATACAACTGATTGGGCAGGCCTTTGTAAGACCGCGGCGAGCAGTAATCCGCCACTCCCTGGTACTCGCAGAGAGGTTCGGTGGCGTAGTCCCATTGCAGGTAATTGATCACCACAAGGTCGAGCAGGCCGTCGTTATTCACGTCCATCCACACGCCCGTAATCCCCCACATCGGCCCGAATTTGGGGTCGGGGGCGTTAGAGATGCCGGCTTCCTTGGTGACATCGCGGAACGTCCCGTCGCCGTTGTTGTGATACAGCGTATTGTGGTGGACGCCCGCGACGAACAAGTCGGGATAGCCGTCGTTATCGTAATCGCCCACTGCCACGCCGCTATCGAACCCCGTGCCGGCCAACCCGGCCGCGTCCGTCACATCCGTGAATTTGCCTTCGCCATCGTTGCGGAACAGGCGATTGCGGTATTTCGGATCGTCCTTCTTGAGCGTGGCGAGATTCGCGCCATTAGTGAAGAAGATGTCGGGGCGTCCGTCGCGATTGTAATCGAACACCGCCGCGCCCCCCGCCATGGTCGCCGGCACGTGCCGCGCCGCCACTTCGCCATGCTCGAGCTGGAAGCCGATGGACTTCAGTTCGAAGCGGATCGCCGCCACCGATCCGCCCGACGCGCGCAGCCATAAGCCCGCGCCCATCGTCAGCAGAAGCAGCAAGCCTGTCAGGCCGCGATTCAGACTGAGTTGATTTCTGTCGCGGGCCGCCATATCCACTCAGAATATCGCATGTGCCGAAGCCCCTGTGAGCAGTTCCATTTCCGCGGGTGCTTAACCGAGCTGGGGGCGGACAAGCCTCGTAAAAGTTTCCCGTACTGAAGCTGAGAATAGTTGGCCGCCGATGAACGGCGTTGATCGGCGGCAAATATTGCTTCTGATCGTCGGGAGCGGATCTTCGAGGCTGGGCCGCGGAATCCCCAAAACCGTTAAGCACTCCCATGGCCGCCTTGTTTCGTACCTGGCACTCCTCCAGATGCCTACGCTGACACCCCCATGGCGTCAGCCGGTCCTCCGCGTCCTCTGCCACCTCAGCGCCCTCCGGTTTTGGCGTTAGCTTTTGTTTCCTCAGCGTCTCGGCGTCTCTGCGGTGAATACTCTTACGTTGTCCCCCTGCGTGCGCCCACCGCGGTTGCCGCCAACTTCCGAGGCCTGTACAATGCAGGCTCTATGAGACCGTCTTACTCCCTCCTCCTCCTCGCCGCCTGCGCCGCCGCCCAGGTCCCCGACCGCGGCTCCTTCGATCTGCTCGATCTCCCCCGCATGAAAAACTTCTCCGCCGAGCGCGTCTCCAGCGGTAACCGCTACGTGGGCAGCAACGACGATAGCAAGCGCATCTTCCCCGGCGAGACCTACGTCATGGCCGACCTCCGCGGACCCGGCGTCGTCAGCCACATCTGGCTCACCGTGGCCGATAACGAGTTCGCCTGGCCCCGCCTGGTCCGCCTGCGCATCTACTACGACGGCAAGAAAACTCCCAGCATCGACGTCCCCCTGGGCGATTTCTTCGGCGTCGGACACGGCTACGAGCGCAACCTCGATTCCATGGTCGTCCGCAACAGCTCCTTCGGCAGAGCCCGCAATAGTTACTGGCCCATGCCCTTTCGAGGGTCCTGCAAGATCACCGTCACCGACGAAGGCAGCCGCCCCATCACCATGTTCTACTATCACGTCGATTGGCAGCGCCATCCGTCTCTGCCCGACGACGTCGCCTACTTACACGCCTACTACCGTCAGGAGCGGCCCGCCGTCAAGGGTAAGAACTATGAGTTCCTTAACATCAACGGGGCCGGCCACTACGTGGGCACGGTCCTCAACGTCATTCAGGCCGGGGTCGGATGGTTCGGCGAGGGCGACGACCTCTTTTATGTCGATGGCGCCAAACACCCGCAGATTCTCGGCACCGGCACCGAAGACTATATCAACGAGGCCTGGGGACTGCGCGTCGGAGGCGGCCTTTGGAGCGGCACGCCAGTGGCCGACGGCGAACTCGTCGGAGCCCGTCTCACCGGCTACCGCTGGCACATTCCCGACCCCATTCCGTTTACCAAATCCCTGTGGGCCGGCATCGAGCACGCCGGCTGGACTTACAACCCGGATGGCTCCCTCCGCTCCGGATTCGAACAGCGCCCCGATTATTTTTCCAGCACCGCCTTCTGGTATCAGAAGGGCGTGAACGAGGGTCTGCCCGAGCCGCCCTACGGCGAAGCACGCCTGCCGTTGGGCAACGCCGAACAGATCGCCGTCGAGGACTCGCTCGCCGGAGTCACCACCGTCAAAGGCAAGGCCTCCGTGCAGCGCGAAGTCGACTGGGGCCGGGATCTCCTCTTCTTCGAAACCCAGGAAACCGGCGCCCGCATCGACATCCCCATCGACGTGCGCCAGACCGGCCGTTACGAGGTCCTGAGCCGCATCGCCCAGGCGCCCGATTATGGAAACTACATTGCGCTCATCGATGACAAGCCCGCCAACCTGGATAACCGCGTGGCTCTCACCTCGGAGATCCCCCTGTCCGGCGCGCCCGTGTTCGACGGCTACCAGAGCGAGATCTATGTTGCCGTCGATCAGCCCCTCGGATGGCTGACCCTCACCAAGGGCCGCCATATCCTTAGCTTCCTCTGCGTGGGCAAGGATGGCCGGTCATCGGGCTATAACTTCGGCATCAACGATGTCGTGCTGGAACACGTGCCGGAGGGCCCGGACCCAGAGGCGGAGACCAAGCCCATCCAGTGGAGCGGCTCGATGGCGACTAACTGGGCATACTATCGCGGCGTCCCGTTGGCGGGCTATCTCGCCGAACTGCCGCGCTCATCCGCAACTACCCGGCCGGCGATCCTGCGAGCCATCGGAGCCTTTGGCGCGGACGCCGCCCCGTCCGTGACCGGCGTAACCAAGGCGCTCGCCGATCCCGCAGTCGAAGTCCGCATCGCCGCGGCTTGGGCACTCTCCCAGATGGGTACCGTCGGAGCCCCCGCCATCCCCGCGCTGGAACGGTGCCTGTCCGACTCCGACGCACGCCTGCGCAGCATCTCTGCCATCGCTCTACGGTCCATGGGACCCTCCGCCGCGGGCGCGATCACGGGACTCGTGAAAGCGCTTGACGATTCCTCGCTCTCCGTGCGCGCCGTTGCGGCCGACGCACTGGGCAATCTCGGACCGGCCGGCAAATCCGTGGTCGATACTCTCAGCCGCCACCTGATCGGCGCCAACGAACCGAGCGTCTTCGTGCTCCGCAGCCTGGCCTCCGCGCTCGGCAATATCGGCCCCGCCGCCGCCAGCGCCTTGCCCGCCCTGGAGCAGGCATTGAAGATCCATCGCGTGAGCTGGGCGGCGGAAGAAGCGATTCTGAAGATCAAAGGCGAGCCCGTGCCTGTCTGGTATTGAGCTCTAGCTTGCCCAGCCGAGCGACAGCCCGGCCAAGGTTCGCAGGCCCGCCCGGACGCCGGAAGGCGTATAATCATCTCGCGGTATCGATGCGCACCAATATCGTGATCGACGATAAACTCATGCGCGACACTCTTCGCGCCACTGGTTTGAAGACCAAGCGGGAGGCGGTGGAGGAGGGCTTGCGGGTATTGCTCCGCTTGAAGAAGCAGGTAGGAATCCGGCGGCTCCGCGGCAAACTCGACTGGCAGGGCGACCTCGACGTCATGAGGAGTGACCGTTGATCCTGGTCGATTCCAGCGTGTGCAGCGCAGACCGGGAAGCTTGCCGGGCTGCTGGGGCGGGAGCCGCTAGCGATCGGTGACTTCGACGACGCCGCAAAATGCTGACCTCGCTCACCGTGGTAGAACTGGGCGGCCGCGAAATCGCCATCCAAAAGAATCCTAACCCCACCTTTTGAACATGGCCGGTTTAAAGTCACAACAATCCTTAAACAATCGTCCCTTTATCCCCAACCACTTACCGCCCACACCCGCCCCAGCCCCCAACCGCCATGCTAGACCTTCAGCCGTATGCCGACTTCCTCCAAGCGTGTCGCCGCGAACCGAGCCAACGCCCGCCGTTCCACCGGGCCCAATACTCCTGAAGGCAAGGCCCGCGCCTCCCAAAACGCGCGCAAACACGCCTTCAATCCCGACCCCTTCGCCATCGTCCGCATCGAGGACCGGGCCCACATCGCCGCCCTCGTCGCCGACGCCATCGCCACCTACCAGCCCATTAACTCCCAGGAACGATTCGCCGTCGAGCGCATCGCTCTCGCCCAGCACTCCCTGCTCCGCATGTACGCCCTCGAAGCCGGTTTGTTCACCAACTGCCTGGACCAAGCCATGTCAGGACCCAAGGAGCCGGACATCCTCAACCGGTCCGAGATCAGCCAGGGAATCGAGATCGTCCTCGCCCAAAACCGCGCCTTCTGGCTCGCCTACGGCTTCAATATCCTCAATCGCAAATCCGAAGCTACCTCCGCGTTCCTCCGCTTCCAGGCCCAGGCCGAGCGCCTCTACCGCCGCGCCGTGGAGGACTTCGACCGCCTCCGCAAGCTCCGCGATCAACTCCCTCCCGAGCAATACGAAACGCCAAACGAACCCAACTTCGAACCCACCCCCACGACCCAACCCGCGGGAAACACAGCGCCTCCTGACGCCGCCCCACCAATTCCTCAAGCCCCAAACGAACCCAATCCTGACCCCGCACTCGCCCCACAAGCCCAGCCCAATCCACCAACCCGCCCGGCCGCTCGTCCGTCTGCGATTACAATAGGGAAGGTTGAGACCCCTGTCCATCGTCCTGGCCGTATCCGCCCTCTGCGCTTTCCTCTTCGTAGCGCTGCTGTCCGGCCGCCCCGCCCCCACCGCCAAACGCCCCCACTTCACCGACGTGGCGCCGCGCTCCGACTTCTCCTACATCAGCAACAACAGCCCGCAGGGGCACAAGTATTTCCCCCAGCCCATGTGCGGCGGCGTGGCCATCTTCGATTTCGATAATGACGGCCTGCTCGATATCTTCTTCACCAACGGAGCCCAGTTTCCGGAAATGAAAAAGACCGACCCGTCATATTACAACTGCCTGCTCAAGCAGCGCGCCGATGGCACGTTCGAAGATGTCACCATCAAAGCCGGCCTCACCGGCAAAGATCTCGACTTCAACTTCGGGGTCGCCATCGGCGACTACGACAACGACGGCTATGAGGATCTCTTCATCGCCAGCGCCGGCCGCAACGTGCTGTACCATAACAACGGCAATGGCACTTTCACCGACGTCACCGCCGCCTCCGGCATCGGCGGCAAACCGCCAGGCACTCTCAGCGTGGTGGCCGCCTGGTTCGACTACGACAACGACGGCCTCCTCGATCTGATCGTCGATAACTACACCAACTGGACCCCGCAGACCGACATCCGCTGTACCATGGGCGCCGCCGAATACTACTGCGACCCGCGGAAGTACAAGAGCGTGCCGCCGCGCCTCTACCACAATCTGGGCCACGGCAAATTCGAGGACGTCACTGACAAATCGGGCTTGGGCGCTGTGCCCGGCAAGGGCATGGGCATCTCCATCGCCGATTTCAATAACGACGGATGGCCGGACATCTTCATTGCCAACGACACCGAGCCCAATTCCCTGTTCATCAACCGCCAGAACGGAACCTTTGAGGAGAAGGGGCTCGAACTGGGCGTCGCCTATAACGATAGCGGCCATACCGGATCGTCCATGGGGTCCGACGCCAAGGACTACGACAACGACGGCAACGTCGACATCTTCTATAACAACCTCTCCGGTCAGATCTGGCAGTTACTGCGCAACGACGGTGAGCTGTTTCGGTACGCGTTCCCGTCGAAGATACAAACCCTGAGCCTGCCCTTCGCCGGCTGGAGCAATGGCTTCATCGACTACAACAACGACGGATGGAAGGATATCTATTCAGCCAACGGGGACGTGGACCAGGTGAGCGAGAAATCGCCCCAGCATGACACCATGTTCGAAAACACCGGCGGGAAAACCTTCGTCGATGTCACCGCCGATATGGGCAAGGACTTTCAAAGGTTCGGCTACCAGCGCGGCTCGGCTTTCGGAGATCTCAATAACGATGGAGCTATGGATCTCGTCGTAACCTCGCTCAACGCCACGCCGCGCATTCTCATGAACAGCGCGGATAGCGGCAATCACTGGCTCCTGCTGGCCTTGACCGGTCATAAAAGTGCGCGCGACGCCGTCGGCGCCAAAGTCAAAGTCACCACCGCGTCGGGCCGGGTGCTGTACAATCACGTGGCCATCAGCGTGGGCTTCATGTCTTCCAGCGACAAACGCGTGCACTTCGGCCTGGGCGAGGAAACCAATATCAGCTCCGTCGAAATCCGCTGGCCCAGCGGCATTCGGCAGGTGTTAAAGGATATCAAGGCGGACCAGATTTTGAAGATCGATGAACCCAGGTAGGACATGTTTCAGCTTGTCCCGGCGAGCGAAAGCTCGCCCCAATAGCTATTTCGAGCCCCCCGAAACTCGAATAGAGACACAAACGTATGAATAAGCGAGACAATCGGAGGTGGTGTCATGGCTCTCGTCATTCTCCTGCTCCTCACCGCTGCCGCGCTGCCGGCGCAGCAAGCGACCCCAGCCTTCCGGGCCGAGACCAATCTGGTATTGGTGCCTGTCGTGGTCCGAAATGCCAAAGGCGAAGCCGTCGCCAACCTGACTAAGGACGATTTCCTCCTCTTCGATAACGGCAAAGAGCAGACCATCGCCAGCTTCGCCGTGGAGGAAACCTCCGGGCAAGTGGCGCAGGACCGCAGCCAGCCGGATGCCGGCGCGGCGGCTGTACCAGCGGCAAATCCAGCCCCGATGGTCATCCCGGAGCATTACGTCGCGCTGCTATTCGACGATGAGCACGTCAAGAACTGCAATCCGGATCCGCCTCCAGGCTACATCGGATGCATCGGCGACCTATGGCACTCGCGCGACGCGGCTAAAAAGATGATCAAGACCCTGAAGCCCACCGATCGCGTGGGCGTCTTTACGTCATCGGGGCAAGTCACGCTCGATTTCACAGCCGATCGGGCGAAAATCGACGAAGCGCTCATGAAGCTTCGGGAAGGTAAACCCGTTCTCCCCACAGTTCCGAATTCGGGCCTGCGCGAACGCGAAGTCGAGAACCAAACGGAAGAAGCCATAAAGTTTTGCGGCGGTGTGGTGAAGCGCATGTCTCACCTGCCGGGACAGCGGACGCTGGTTTTCATCTCGCCCGGCCTGAAGCTGCATGGTGACGACTGGTCGTCCGTGGGAAGCACGATGTATTTGATCGACAATTCTATCCGCGCGCGCGTGGTCATCAACAGCCTCGACGCGCGCGGGCTCACTTACGAGCGGTCAGGCTCTTTCAGCGAGTTTCAGGAGCGCGTCACCGATGGCACCGGCGGCAAATACATCCGCGACACCAACGACCTGAACGGAGCCATCGAGCGGCTGGCCGCTACCCCGAAATACATTTACGTTCTAGGTTTCTCACCGCAGGACATCAAGCAGGATGGCAGTTTTCATCGGCTAGCCGTCAAACTGCGCGAGGGCCACAATCTGGATATTCAGGCGCGCGCTGGCTACGCCGCGCCCGACGCCAAAGAATTGGCGCGCCAAAAGGCCAAACCCGCGTCCTCCACGGCAGCAACCGCGGTCCAGGTAAGCGAAGCGGACACCAGGCAGGTCGAGCAGGCTTTGGGCATCGCGACAGTCACGCGCAACAGCTCGCCGCAGCCCGAGTCCGCAATGCCACAACCGGCTGGGGCCGCGGTTGCGGCGGCAGCGCAGACAAATGCTAAGAGCGAGGCGTCTCTCCCGAGCGCGGAGGAAACCAAGGAACTGGCGCAGGCCCTGGACATCCGCACCCCCGTGCCACCCAAGAACGACGAAATGACCACCACCGAGCAGCCCGCCACATTCAAGGTGCAGAGCAATCTGGTGGAAGTCCCGGTCATCGTGCGCGACCGCGCCGGCCACGCCATCGGAAATCTCAAACAGGAAGACTTCCACATCGCCGACAAAGGCAAGCGGCAGGAGATCACCCGGTTCGCCATCGTAAAGTCTGCCGGCCAGACAGCGCCGGCGCCCGATACCAAGGCCGCACCCTCCACGCCCGGTGCGCCCGCGCCTGCGGCGGCGCCCAGTGCACCCGCGGTTCCCACGCGCTTCGTCGCCTTCGTGTTTGACGACGTCCATCTGCAATTCGCCGACTTGCCCCAGGTCCGCAATGCCGTGCTGAAGTACCTGAGCACGTCCCTGTCTCCGCAAGACCGCGTGGCGCTGGTCACCACCTCGGGCAAGAACTCCGTCGATTTCACCGCCAAACCCGAGGAGGTGAATGCGGCTCTGCTCAAGATCGTCCCCAATCCCTTCGCGCCCTCTGCCATGCGCACCTGCATGTACGTCAGTTACTTTCAGGCGGTGCAGATAGACCAGCAGGTCGGACTTCATCCTTCCATGGACGATCTCCCGCGATCCCTTCCGCTGAGAGTCGCCTACTTCGATGCCAGTCAGTGTTTGCACGACGCCGACTCGAGGTCCATCTTCAACCTCGCGCTCGATGAGATTCGACAGGCTGATGAGAACGGCCAACGGGAGTCGCAAGCGGCCCTGGGCGGGCTCAAGGAACTGGTACGCAGGATGGCCGTCCTGCCCGGACAGCGCGCCATCATCCTGGTGTCGCCGGGCTTCTTCGTCTCCTCGGAATTGCAAAATGCCAACACCGAGCTCGAAGCTCTGGCCATCCGTTCCAAGGTTCTCATCAACACCATCGACGCGCGCGGCGTTTGGACCGATCCCGGCTTCGAAGCCAGCCGCAGGGGCGCCGCGCCGCCACCTGATATAGCCACCTTCCGGCGTACCGACATGAATGTCGCCGCCGACGAGTTAATCGCGCTCGCCGAGGACACCGGCGGCACCGTCCATATGAACAACGATTTCCTCGAAGGCGTCCGCAAGGCAGCCGCCGCCCCTGAGTATCTTTATATATTGGGTTTCGTCCCGCAGGACCTGAAAATGGACGGCAGTTTTCACGCCCTGAAGGTGACCACGAGTTCGGGTGAAAAACTGACCCTGCAGGCCCGGCGCGGATACTGGGCGCCCAAACACTCCGAGGATGAAGCGGCCGTTTCCAAACAGGAGATCGAAGACGCCGTCTTCTCGCGCGATGAGATGCACAGCCTGCCGGTGGACATGCACACGCAGCTGAGCAAGTCCGGCGAGCAATCGAAGTTGACCGTCCTCACCAGCGTGGATCTGAAGTTGATCCATCTGCGTAAGGCCGAGGACCGGAACCGCAACGATCTGACGATTGTGGCGGCGCTCTTCGATACCAACGGCAACTTTGTGGCCGGCACCCAGAAATTGCTGGAGCTTCGCCTGCGCGACGAAACCGTGGCCAGGCTGGAACAGAAACCGCCCATCGTGATTAACACGGATTTCGACGTGAAGCCGGGCGGATATTTGGTGCGGCTGGTCGTGCGCGACGCGGAAGGCCAGCAGATCACCGCGGAGAATGCCGCCGTGCAGGTACAGTAAAGCGAGGCATCCATGCGTACAGCTCTCCTGTTCGGATTGATTGCGCTTTCCTGGGCGCCGGCCCAGGAGCAAACCGGCTCGACGTTCAAGTCGGGCGTGACCATGATTCAGGTGCCGGTGACCGTCCGCGATCGCGACGGCCATGCCGTCGGCGACCTCAAGAAGGAAGACTTTCAGCTCTTCGACAACGGCAAGCCGGTAGAGATCGCCGGCTTCTCGGAGGACAAGCCCGGCAGCCGCGCGATTCCCGACCGCTCGCTGCCCGATCCCAACGGCGCCGCACAGCCCGCCGCCGCGCCCATGGATGTTCCCGAGCGATACATCGCTTACTTCGTTGACGATGTCAATATACACGGCATCAGCATTCTCCAGCGTGTCCGTGAAGCCGCCACGAAACAAGTCAACGCGCTCCAGCCGGGCGATCGCGTGGCGATTGTCACGTCGTCGTGTTCTCTCATGCAGGAGTTTACCAACGACCGCGCGAAGTTATTGGACACGGTGTCGCACTTGCAATTCTCTCCCCCGCCCAAGTGCCGCGTTTCGGGCGTGCAGGTGGTGCAACTCGAAGTGCTGAAGAACGTAGTCAAGGCGATGGCGAACCTGCCCGGCCGCCGGCAGATCATCCTGATATCCGGCGGATTCTGGATTGGGCACAACCGGTCGGATGAACCGCCGGATCTGATTGACGCGGCGGTCCGCGCCAAGGTGGTCATCAACGCGCTCGATACCGGCGGGGCCACGGAATCCGCCGGACGAGGGGCCGCGAACGGGATGGACCCGGGTTTCGGCAACACCGGGATGAATGTCCCCAACGAAACGCTCCCATTAGTCCTCGTCGAATTGGCGCATGGCACCGGCGGCACGTATGTCGTAGGGAACGATCTCAGTGTGAGTTTCCGCCAGCTCTCCACCCCGGAGAGTTACTATGTCCTCAGTTTTGTTCCCCCTGAGAAGACAGATGGCAAGTTCCATCAGTTGAAAGTGAAGTTGGAAAAGAAGGGTAAGTTCACCATCGAAGCGCGCAACGGCTATTTTCCCGCCGGCAGTTAGTTCGTGTACGGCTCGCCCGCTTTGCCAATACGGATCTGGCGATCGGTGAACTTGTGGTGCCCGCCCGGCAGATCGATCTTAGGCATGCGGCGGGTCGAGGCTGATTCGGCGTCCACTTTTCGTGACCGCATGTGGACAGTGGTGTCTTGAGGCTGACCTTGTGGCGATGGCAAGGACTCCGTGCCGACTCCATATGAGGCCGATGCCGCCGGCCTTGCTGTCCACGGCGCGCAGCCCCTATCCATTGCCTTGTCTTCAGATCATGCGCTGGTAATGCGTGGGCTTGATCTTGCGGCGGCGCTGGATCAAGGGGCCATCGGCATCGAAGAGCAATTGACTGTTGTACAGTGTGCCGCCGGCACGCTCGTTGATGCCAATCGATACCACTATGTCCGCCTGCCGGGCGGCTTCGCCCCGCGAAGGCATCTGGACGAAGGGAAAGTAAAGGTAGTAAGACACCACGGTCATCGGGGAAGGCGGCGAACTGTACCCTGTGCTGGTGAGGTTCGTGGATCTTCCCCACGACCTTTTCAGCTGTCCCTCCCGACTATAAAGGACGGGGCTCAATTGGACTGCGGCGGCTTTAATCATTGCGCCTTCCGAAGCGGCCGGGACGCTAAAGCTGCGGTTGATTTGTGTGCGGTCATGGTTTGATTCATCGGGAGTGCAAGCCTCTCACCAGCCCAGCGGCGCCGGTATCCGATTGAATCGTAAGCGTGTTTCGCCGGTTTGCCGATCGGCGGCGCTGTCTGTTGACGAAATCGCGCCGTTTACAACTGTCGGCCAGTCGATAGATCGAGTCGAACCGCCCAAGAACGGACGGCGTACCCTCGGCCTGACGACTTTGCTATGTCGTGCGCGCCGACAAGCGGGTGCAAAGTTGCGCAACTAAAAGTTGAGCGTCGAGAGGTACTTATAACTTAGCCGCAAGCTGTCGAGCGGATCGCCGGGAGTCTGGTCCTGCTCGACGAAGTAGTGTTTCACGCCGGCGCCGATGGCGGCGTGTAAAATCACCGGCCAATCGAGTACGCCTTGGCCCACTTCTTGGAACGCGGTCTTTGGCACCGACTCATTGAAGCGGTGCTCCGTTCCCCGCTGCATGTCTTTGCAATGCAGCAGGGGCACGCGGCCGCTTAATTTCCGGATGAACTCCGCCGGGTCGTTGCCGGAGACGGCGAGCCAGAAACAATCGAGCTCGAAGCCCACGTATTTCTTGTCGGTGCTGTCGATCAGGATTTGAAAGAGCGTCTGATTCCCCACCGGCGTCGATTCGAAGGCGTGGTTGTGATAGGCGAACTGGATGCCCGCGGCGTGGCATTTCTCGCCGAAGCGGTTCAACTTTTCGGCGAAAGCCTTCATCGCATCCGCCCCGCCGCGCTCGTTCTGCGGCACGTACGGGTAGACGGCGTATTGCAGGCCCCATGTCTTGAGCTGATCGACCACGCTGCTCATTTCGTCGGCGCCCTTTCCCATCAGGGTATTGTCGATGTGCAGGCTGACGGCCTTTAGACCGCTGGCCTCGATCATGGGGCGGATGTGCTCATACCCATCCCACGTAGCTTCCACCTCCTGATAGCCGATAGCACGGATGGCGTTCAGCGTCTCGGCCGGCTTCTCCGGCAGAATGCTGCGCACGGTGTAGAGCTGGACACCAATGGCCTTGAGCTGGGTGGCGCGGGCGGTGGAGGAAAGGGCCGCGAGCGTGGCGGCTTGCAGGAAATCGCGTCGGGAGGGCATCGGCCTCCTATTCTACGCGGTTTCGCGCATCGCTGGGCGGGGCGGCCGGCTGTGCTAACGTGAGATTTCATGCCCATTCCAAGCACCGCGGATGCGCCGGTTTGGACACCGGAATCGTGGCGGCAGCGGCGGATTCTGCAGCAACCTGAATATCCCGACGCAGCCGCGCTGGAGCGCGTGCTGGCGGAATTGCGTAACCTGCCTCCGCTGGTGACCAGTTGGGAGATTCTGGACCTGCGGCGGCAATTGGCGGAAGCCGCGGCCGGCAAGCGTTTCGTGCTGCAGGCCGGCGATTGCGCCGAGCGGTTCGCCACCTGCACGCCAAATCGCATCACCAACATGCTGAAGGTGCTGCTGCAGGCCAGTTTGGTGCTGGTGGTGGGAGCGCAGAAGCCGGTAGTGCGCATCGGACGATTCGCGGGGCAGTACGCCAAACCGCGTTCCTCCAACGAAGAGAATCGTGACGGCGTGTCGCTGCCGAGTTACCGCGGCGACAACATCAATCGGCCCGAATTTACGCTGGAAGCGCGCACACCGGACCCGGAACTGCTGCTACGCGGATATGAACGGGCGTCGATGACGCTGAATTTCATTCGCGCGCTGGTGAAGGGCGGATTCGCCGACCTGCACCACCCGGAATACTTCGACCTGGATTGGGTGCAACATTCGCCGCTGGCGGACGATTACCATCGCATGGCCGCGACCATCACCGAGGGCCTGCGCTTCATGGAGAACGTGCTCGGCGTGCGCGCAGGGGAGAGCGACCTCATCGACTTTTTTACGGCGCATGAAGCTTTGCACCTGGGGTATGAATCGGCGCAGACGCGCAGGGTGCCGCGGCGCCCGGGATTTTTCGACCTGACCACGCATTTTCCGTGGGTGGGCCTGCGCACCAACCATCCCGACGACGCGCACGTGGAGTTTCTGCGGGGAATCGAGAATCCGATCGGGATCAAAGTGGGTCCGGAATCGGGACGCGATCACGTGGCGCGCTGGCTGGAAACGCTCGATCCGAAGCGCGAACCGGGGCGTCTTACGCTGATTCATCGTTTCGGCGTGAAGCGCATCGCCGACGCACTGCCGCCGCTGGTCGAGGCGGTGCACGCCGAGGGAGGTCGAGTGGTGTGGATCTGCGATCCCATGCATGGCAACACGCACGCCACGGGGACCGGCGTGAAGACGCGCAATTTCGAAGATATCCACGGCGAAGTGGAACAGGCGTTTGAAATCCACGCCGCCATGGGGCATTCATTGGGCGGCGTGCACATCGAAGTGACCGGTGAGAACGTGACGGAATGCGTGGGCGGCTCGCACGGGCCGAGTGAAGCCGACCTCACGCGGGCGTATGAATCGGAAGTCGATCCGCGGCTGAATTACGATCAGACGCTGGAGTTGTCGTTCCTGATCGCACGCAAGATGAAGAACGGCAGTCGGGCCCATTGAAGAGGGACTGGCAATATTCGCAAACCGCTTGCTTACGCGCGCGGCTCGGTAAGCGCCTGTTGAACGGCTTTTCCGGGCAGTCCCTGTAACGAATTCTTGAGTTCGTCCGAAGCCGCCCTACCACCAATCGGGATGGCCGGAGCTCCAATTGCAGAAAGGCACCGGCGCCAGGAAGTCCATACCGATATCGCCGCCGATGGGCGCTCCGGGAGGCGCATCGGGTGCGTAGATCGGCTTGATGGGATCGCCGGGACGGTCGAGGAAGCGCTTGATGTCGGCGGACAGCAGCAGGCGTTGCGCGCGCTCTGCTTCGGGTGCGGCGACCTGCCGTCCGGCAAGCCCCTGAAGCTTCAGAGACGCCAGTGCACGAACCTGGGGACTGGGCGATCCGCTGGCCAGCCACATCACGCGATCGACCAGCACGCGCTCTTCGGCGCGGCGGACTTCCTGCTCATACGGGGTCACGGCGACCGCATCGAAGGTCGCCTTGGCGAGGCGGTCGATCACCTCTTCCAGACCCGGCAGGGTAGGATCTTCGGCGTGCTGGGCCACCATGCGGGAGGCGCGGTCGAGTTGCAGAACGAAACCAATGGTAACATCCGCCGCCACGCTCGCCGGACTGAGCGGATCGAAAATGGCGCCGGTGGTGCGCGGGAACAGCTCGCGATGACGTCCGAATCCTGGCGGACGGGGCGGAATGGCGTCGAGTATCTGCTTGGGGACGGTCAACTCGGAGGGCTTGAGCGTTGCGGCCAGCGCTTCGAGCGCCTTGCGTTGTTCGGCGGCTTCCACCCATTTCACGGGCGTGCGGCCGTCGCCGCGCATGGCATATATGTAATCCTGGCCGGCGATCATATGGGAGGCTGCTTCCACGGTGTAGCGGTGATACATGAAGATGGGCACCAGCGGCTCTTCGATGGTGGCCATGGGAGCTCCGTTGCGAATGGTGTGCTCGCCCAGCTTGTCGAGCGCGGCGCGGCGGATCTTCATGATGCGGGTCAGCTCGTCGGCCTGGTTCACGCCGTTCGACCACTGATCGACACGCGGGTGGGCGTCGAGGTCCTGATTGGTCAGGTAGCGCAAATCCTGCGCCCAAGCATCGTCGAGAATTTTGCCGAGAGCGGCCTCCTCGTCACCCTTGGGAAGCTGGCGATAGCCATAATCGATGGCCACTTTGTCCCAATCGCCGATGCGCGCCGGGTAAGCGTGGGAGATGTCGATGGCGCCATCGGCGCGCAGTTCCTCCTGCGGGTGCGGATAGTCCATGACGGAAATCCAGCCCTTGCTGCTGTCGTAATAATTGTGGCCGAGGCCGAGGGTGTGGCCCACTTCGTGCGCGGCCAGCTGGCGGATGCGCGCCAGTGCGGTCTGGTAAAGGATGTCGGGTTTTTCCGTGCCGATGGTATAAGGCGAGAGCAGGCCCTCGAAAATCATGTAATCCTGGCGGTCGCGCAGAGAGCCGAGAGTGACGGTGCCTTTCATGATCTCGCCGGTGCGGGGATCGCTTACCGTGCCGCCGGTGCTCCAACCGCGGGTGGAGCGATGCACCCAGTTGATCATGTTGTAGCGAATGTCCATGGGATCGACACCGTCGGGAAGGACGGCAACCTGGAAGCCGTTGCGGAAACCGGCGGCTTCGAACGCCTGGTTCCACCAGCTCGCGCCCTCGACCAGCGCCTTCTTGACATCTTCGGGAGCACCGGGATCGACCCAGTAGCGGATGGGCTCGACGGGGTCGCTGATGGCGGCGTTAGGGTCCTTCTTCACGATGCGGTGGCGATGCAGGTAACGCTTCACCATGGGCTCGCCGATGGGCGTGCTGTAGTCGACATACTCGAGGCCGCCGTAGCCGGCGCGGGGATCGTCGAGCCGGGGGGTGTAGTTGCCGTCGGGCAGTTCTACGAGCGAATAATGCTCGCGCAGGGTCACCGCTTCGGCGGTTGGTGTAACGCTGGCCACGCTGCCGGAAAACAGCCCGCCGCCGCGGCCACCGGCCGCCGCGCCGCCCGCCGCGCCGATTGCCGGCGGTCCCTGTGCCGGTCCGAAACCGCCGCCGCGTCCGCCGGCCGGCTCATTGGCGAATGTCAGCGTGACTTCAATTTCGCTATTCTTCGGGAACCCTTTGGTGCGCGCCATGTAAAAGGCGCTACGCGTGCGATCCACGCGGTAGGTGCCGGGCCGCAGAGCGGCGGCTGCCCCCTGGCCGTCGCGCAGGAAGAAATCGCTCGCGTCCACCAGCACATGGCCGTCGTTTTCGGCAGCCACGGTAAATCCCCAGAGTACCGACTTGGCGAACGAATCTTCCACCGACCGGCGCTCGGCCGGATTGCTGCTCGATGACCGGAAAGATTCGTTGCCCTGAATCAGCAGCACCTTGGGCCCGATGCGCTGGAACGATACCACGTGGCCCTCGCCCTCGGCCCCGCGATCCAATCCGATGTCGTTCGATCCGAGACCGGCGGCGAGGCCTCCGGTTAAAAGAAACTCGGTGTCGAAGCGCGCGATTTCGAGGAACAGGCTGCCAGTGCGCTCATCCCAGTAAAGCGGGAAGTAGCCATCGATCTTGCGCATCCCGGCGGTGCGACTTTCGATGGTCGGAGTCGGCCCGGAAGCGGCGGCTCCGGCGCCTCCGCGGCCTCCGCCCGGCTGGGCGGCGAGGGGGTGCAAACAGGCGAGCGCCGCGCTTACGAGAGCGGCTGCGGTGCGATGAGTCATGGGGTCTATTGTATAGCGTGGTGGGCGGCCCGACGGTGGAACTGGCCCGGCCCGATATTCAGGTGATGACTGATGGAATCGGGCACGGTGACGAAGAGCAGGAATCCGATGGTGGCGTGGGCGATGCCCAGAAAAACCAGATTGCGGTGCCGGCGGTACACTTGCGTGGCGCACCATCCGCCCAGCAGGCTGACGAGCATGAGAAACCAGTTGGGCGAATGCACCACGCCGAACAGGATGGCGGTCAGCCAGGCCGATGCGCCAGGGGTAAACGTACGGTCGAAGCGATTCAGGAAATAGCCGTTGAGCATGTACTGCTGCAGGATGCCCCAAGGGAGGTAGGCGAAAAGTGCGAGAAATGCCTGGTCGGTGGGTATGCGGCGGGTGGTATTCAGAAGAAGGCCGCCCGCGATCATGGCGAGCGCCAGGACGGTGAGCAGAGGCGCGAAGCGATGCGCGCATTCTCGCAAGCGGGTGCGGTCGAATCCCAATTCGCGGGTGCTCTCGCCATGCAGCACGTGAGAGAGCAACAGGCCGCCAAGGATCGCCATCCACAGGTATGGATGTGTGGCTCGCCACAGCCAGATGTACCCCATGATCGAGAGGAACAGAGCGGCCGGTTCGAGTACAGCGAATTTGCGGAATCCCTGGATGAAGATCAGCCCCTAAAAAAAGAAGTGCTTTACCCAATCTACCAGCATGTGGAGGCCGGCAGACGACAGAACGGTGGACGATTTGTGAAAAACCTTCCCATAGGCGAACCCGGCGATGGTGGCGAGGATCATATAGCGCCAGTTGGGCAGGGGCTGCGGGCCATTGTCGAGATGCGCGCAGCCGAAGATAAAGCTGGCGAGGAGGAGCGTGCGCGTGCCCGATCCCAAGCGCTGCATGAGCAGGTTCTGGATGAGCGCGCGGAACAGGATTTCCTCGGGCAGCGCGGTGCCAACGAAGATGATGCCCAGCGCGGCGGCCATGCGGCCGGCACTCTGTGCGGGCAAATGGGGCGGGGGAATAAATCCCAGCGCGACCCCGACAGCGGCGAGCACCGGTGCGACCATCGCAAAGCCGGCGAGGGGCAGCCAGAAATCGCGCGCAGCTCGTGGCGGGTTGTACTTCATGCCGGAGAAGGAGCGGAAGCCGGTCCACAGTACGAGACCAAGGAGGATCGCGATACCATACGCCACGCTGTGCAGGAAGCCTTGTGCCGGGCGGGGGACCAACTGCGCTCCGGCGGCGAATTCGATGGGAAGCCAAAGAACAAGGATGGCGAGGAAATCGAGTGCCGTCGGGCGCGGCGAGGCGGCCGGTCCCTGGACGAAGGCGATGAGTACCGGCGCGAGGGTGTAGGCCAGCACCAGAAGTGTGAGTGTCAGGCTAAACGCGCCGGCGATCCGGGATGCGGCGGCGAAGACGACGGTGAGCAGGATGGGAACGGTCCATAGTGTGGCCGGCCGGCGGCGAAACAAGTCTTGCAATCGATGCTGCAGGCCGGGAGCGAGCAGGCAGAGGATTGCCGCCAGCAGCACCACCAGGAAAGCCGATTGCCCCATTGGCCTAATTTTGCACTACCCGCGACGGCCATTACTATGGAAGAACATGCTCGATTGGAAACGGGAACCGCATCGGCGGTTTAATCCGCTGAATGGCGAATGGGTGCTGGTATCGCCCCACCGCACCGCCCGGCCGTGGCAGGGACAAGTGGAAGAAACGGCGATCGCGCGGCAGCCGCCATACGACCCTGAATGCTATCTGTGCCCCGGCAACGCTCGCGTGGGCGGGTTGCGGAATCCGCCGTACACCTCGACATTCGTCTTCGACAACGATTTCGCGGCACTGAAGCCGGACACTCAGGCGGGCCGATTCGAGCAGGACGGACTGCTGATCGCGGAAGCGGAACCGGGAGTCTGCCGCGTAGTCTGCTTTTCGCCGCGTCACGATTTGACGGTCGCGAACATGGAAGTTGGCGATCTGCGGCGCGTGGTGGACGTGTGGACGGAGCAGTTTTGCGAACTGGGCGGGTTGCCGTTCATCAACTACGTGCAGATCTTCGAAAATCGCGGCGCCATGATGGGGGCCAGCAATCCGCATCCCCATTGCCAGATCTGGTCGAACCACGCCATCCCCAACGAAGTGGCGAAAGAAACGGCGGCGCAGGACGCATGGCGGCGAGCTCGCGGCGATTGCCTGCTGTGCCGGTACGTCCGGCTGGAGCAAGCGGGCGGCGAGCGGGTGGTGGACGAGAACGATCATTTCCTCGCGCTCGTGCCGTTCTGGGCGGTCTGGCCGTTCGAGATTATGGTGTTGCCGAAGCGGCACGTGACGGGGATCGACGGGCTGGAGGGCGCGGAGCGCGGCGCGCTGGCCGATATCCTGAAACGCACCACTGCACGTTACGACCGGCTGTTTCAGGTGTCGTTCCCGTACTCGTTCGGTTTTCATCAGCGGCCTACCGACGGAGCGCCGCACGATGAGTGGCACTGGCACGCGCATTTCTATCCGCCGCTGCTGCGGTCGGCGACCGTTCGCAAGTTTCTGGTGGGATATGAAATGCTGGCCACGCCGCAGCGCGATATCACGGCGGAAGTAGCGGCGGAGCGCTTGCGGGCGGTGTGAAGTTACCAGATGGCGCGGCGGTAGTGCTTGCGAATGCGCTCGTCTTTGGTGACCAGGGGTGCGCCCGCTGCCTTGGCATTGGCGACGATCAGGCGATCGAAGGGATTGCGGGTCCACTTTTCGTGAAGGGCTGCCATCGTCATATCGCGAAATGGCATACTGCAAACGTGAAGGCCGATTTGGGACTCCAAAGTGGAAATCATCCTTTCCGCCGATATTCGCATTTTGCCGATCTCGTGAAGCATCTCCAGTTCCAGCAGCACGGCGGGCGAGACGAGTAGTTCACTGGTGTCGAGTGTGCGACCGGCGTGTAGGCTCACTTTTTGTTCGTCGCCCTCGTAGACCCAAATGACGACGTGGGTGTCCAAATAGGCCGTCATTCCTGCAGTTCGCTCCACTCTTTCAGCCAATCGATGTGGAGGATGTCCTCAACATCGCCTACGAATATCTTGCGCTTCTTCAAATTGGCAAGCTTCGACACCTTCTTCGGGGGCACGATCGTGAGCGTCACGCCCTTGCGCACGACTTCGACCGGCTTGCCGGTTTCGATGGCCTCGTCGAGGATCCGGTAGACGTTCTCGCGCAATTTCGACGCAGTTATGGGCATGACTCCCTCCAACATGAGCTTATCATACGTACGAGCGAGAACTCTCGTACGTACGTATTTCCGAGAAACTTGGGCAAGCTAGAGCATGCCCCACAGGGTAAAATTGAAGATTGCCTGACATCCTGGTATCGGTGGTGATTCCCACCCTGGCGGCGGACTCCCGGCTGGCGGAGTGTCTCCAGTCGCTCGACGGCCAGACGCGGCGGGATTTTGAAACGATTGTGGTCGACAACAGCGGTCAGGGACTGGTGCGCCGCGGGGGTATGGGCGCAAGTGTGCGTGTGATCGAAAACACCCGTAATAACGGCTTCGGCGCTGCCATTAACCAGGGACTCGCCTCCTCGTCGGCGCCGTATCTCGCCACTTTGAACGACGATGCCGTGGTCCATCCCCGGTGGATCGAAGCCTTGCTCGCCGCCATCGAGCGCCGTCCGGATGCCGGCATGTGCGCCTCGCAGGTGCGCCTGTTTGGCGAGCATCGCCTGGATTCCGCCGGCATGCTGCTGGCGCGCGATGGATCGAGCAAACAGCGCGGCAACGGGCGTCCGCCGGAGGATTTCCCGGTTGCTGAGGAAACGCTCTTTCCCAGCGGATCGGCGGCGCTCTACCGGCGGAGCATGCTGGACGCCATCGGCGCATTCGACAGCCGCTTTTTCCTCTATTGCGAAGATACCGACCTGGGACTGCGCGCCCGTTGGGCCGGCTGGAAGTGCCTGTACGTTCCCGAGGCCGTGGTGGAGCATCATTACTCGCATTCGGCCGGCAACGCGTCGCCCCTCAAGGCGTATTACGTAGAGCGCAACCGCCTGTTCGTGCTGGTGAAAAACTTTCCCACGAGGATGCTTCTGGCGGCGCCGTTCGCGACTGTGGCGCGCTACGCGTGGCATGCCTGGTACCTGCTGGAGGGCCGCGGCAGCGCCGCCCGATTCCGCGCGGAAGGGCATGCCGGCCCGAAGATGATCTGGTACGTCTTGCGCGCGCACGTCAGTCTGTTCGCGCATCTGCCACGCTTGTGGCGCGAGCGGCGCGAGATCCGCCGCCGGGCGCGCATTACTCCGGCGATTTTCCGCCATCTCATGCGAGCCCACGGCATCAGCGCGCGAAGGGTGGCGGCGCTATGATCCGCGCCCAGGGCCCCGATTCGCTGCTGGTGATTGTACCGGCCTTCAACGAAATGGGCGCCGTCGGCGATGTGGTGCGCTCGGTCAATCGCAGCATGCCCGGGGTTCCGGTGCTGGTGATCGACGACTGCTCGCTCGACGATACCATCGCCGCGGCACGCGCGGCGGGGGCCGAGGTGCTGCCGCTGCCGCATCATCTGGGGCTTGGCGGCTGCGTGCAGGCGGGATACAAATTGGCCTTCTCGCTGGGATTCGAATACGTCATCCGGGTAGATGGCGACGGCCAGCACGACGCCCGCGACATCCCGCGCATCCTCGAGCGGCTGAAGACTTCGGGTTGCGAAATGGTCATCGGATCGCGCTTTGTGGAGCGGAATGGATCGCAAACCGGCGCGGTCCGCTCGCTGGGCATCCGATTTTTCCGGCTGGTGCTGCGTCCCATTCTGGGAAAGCCGGTCTACGACCCCACTTCCGGGTTCGTGGGCGTGAACCGACGGGCGCTGGCCGTCTTCAGCCGCAGCTTTCCGCTGGAGTATCCCGAGATCGAGGCGCTGGTGGTGCTGCAGCGCCGCAGATTCCGGTTCGAGGAAGTCCCCGTCAAGATGCTGCCGCGCCGCACAGGCCGCTCCACCATTACCGCGCGCGTGTCGCTGTATTATATGGCGCACGTGCTGCTGGGCGTTTTCGTGAATATCCTGAAATATGACCGCCGTTTTCGGCGCGCCAATCCGGAGCCGGGAGGATAGATGGATCGTTTACTTAATGTCACTACTGTATTGAGCATTCTGCTGCTGCTCATGGTGCTGATTTCCGTGCGCCGCGCGCACATCCGGGTGGAGTATTCCGTAAGCTGGCTGCTCACCGGCCTGGCGATGTTGGCGCTCTCACGCAGCCGGCCGGTGCTCGAACTCATCACCCGCTGGAGCGGTGTGCCGGACACTCCGCTGACACTCTTCCTGATTTCGGGCGCCCTTTTTCTGGTGATGTTTTTCCGTTTCTCGGTGATTATTTCCCACCTGCGCGACGATAATGTGGCGCTGGCGCAGCGGGTGGCCATTCTGGAGTACCACATCCACAGCATCGAGCAGCATGAGTAAGAAACGCGAAAACCGCAGAGGAGGGCCGCCGGCGGCGGTAGCGGCCGCAGAGATCGCGCCCCATCCGCATTGGCACTATTTCGCACTCGGCGCGATACTGGCCGGGATACTAGTGCTGTGGGCCTACTGGCCTTCCATGAACGGGCCGTTCCTGTTCGACGACAATTTTCTGCCGTTCGCCATCTCGAACATTTCCACGCAGCCGCTCTCCGCGTTCCTCCACGGACAGCGCCCGCTGTTGATGGCGACGTATTGGCTGAGCGCGCGGCTTTCGCCGGACGGCACGTGGTGGTTTCACTTCTTCAACGTCATCATTCATTGCGTCACCACGGTCTTCGTGTTCTTCATCGTGCGCCGGCTGCTGGCATGGGCGGATATTGCCGAATCGCGCCGCGGCTTGCTGGCCGGCTTTGCGGCGGCGCTGTTTCTGCTGCATCCCGCGCAGACGGAAGCAGTATCGTATGTGGCGGGCCGCTCGGACGCTCTCAGCGCGATGCTGGCATACGCGGCGTTTACGGTGTTCCTGTACCGGCGGGAAGAAGGCGCGAATTGGAAGACAGCGATACTGGTACTATTGCTATTCGGCGCGGCGCTCACCGCCAAAGAGGACACCATCGCGCTGCCCGCACTCCTGTTGCTGACCGATCTCTGGTGGAGCAAGGGCTCGCACTGGCAAGGCATATGGCGAAATTGGAAGATCTACGTGCCAATGGCCCTCGCCTCCGCCGCCGGGATCGCGTTTTTCTGGAATCTCATCACGCACGCTACCACAGCGGGATTCGGCTTTAAAGAGTTCACCTGGTATCAGTATTTCTTTACCGAGTGGCGCGCCATTTTCGTTTACCTGGGAATGTTTCTCTGGCCGGCGAACCTGACGCTCGACTGGGATTTCCCGATTTCTCACACTGTGATGGAGCATGGCGCGATTATCTGGCTGGGGATACTGGCCGCCCTGATGGTTGGCGCGTGGATGCTCCGGCGCCGCTTCCCGCTGGCGAGTTATGGGTTCTTTGTCTTTCTCATACTCCTTGCGCCCACATCATCGATCCTGCCGATCAAGGACCCGGTGGCCGAGCGGCGCATCTACTTCGCGATGCTCGGCCTGCTGCTGATCGTGGTGGACCTGTGCGCGCGCCTGAAAGTGGATCGCCAGGCCCTGGCCGCGGCGAGCCTGCTGCTGGTGCTGCTGGCGGGCTTCGCGACGCATGCCCGTGCAGAAGTCTGGTCCGACGAAGTCTCAATCTGGGAGGACACTGCGCGCAAATCGCCGGAAGCATGGCGCCCCCACTTTCAGCTGGCATTCGCCTATTACAAAGCGCAGCGGTACGATCTGGCGCTACCGGAATTCGAGAAGACAGCTCAACTTCACCCATCCGACCCCGACCTGCTGCTCGATTGGGGTTTGACTTACGACAGTCTCAACCAACTCCAGCCGGCTCTCGAGAAGCTGCGACAATCCGCTGCTTTGCGCCCCACGGCCCATGTGTATTCGCAGATTGGCGAGGTCTACGGCAAGCAGGAAAACTGGCCCGAGGCGCTGGCGGCGCTGGCCACGGCGACGCAGCTCGATGCGAACTTCCCGGATACCTATGTCTACCTCGGCAAGGTGCATTTCAAGACGAACCAGTTGATGGCCGCCTTTCAGGACTACCAGCGTGCCCTGCAACTCGATCCGAACAACGCCGACGCGCGCCACGATTTGCAGGCCGTAGTCAATCAAATGCGCGCAGGCTCGCCGAACAAGTGACCGGCCCGCTGCGCATCGGCATCAACGCGCTCTACCTCATCCCCGGCGGTGTGGGCGGCACGGAGATTTATCTGCGCTCGCTGCTCACCGCGCTGGCCGAGATCGACACCGTCAATCAATATTTCGTCTTCACCAACCGCGAAACAGGTCCGGAGCTCACGCCACCGCGGGCAAACTTCAAGGCCCTGCCGCAACCTATCCGCGCAGCTTCCCGCCCGGTCCGCATTCTTTGGGAGCAGACGGTGCTACCGGTGGCCATAGCGCGGCTAAAGCTCGACGTGATGTTGAACCCCGGATTCACGGCGCCGCTTCTGGCGGGATGCCCGCAAGTCACCGTGTTTCACGATCTGCAGCACGTCCGCCATCCCGAGTATTTCCGCTGGTTCGACCTGCCGTTCTGGCGCATGCTGCTGTTCGGGTCGGCGCATGTCTCGCGCCTGTTACTGGCCGATTCCAATGCCACGGCCGCCGACCTGCTCCGCCACTATCGGTTGCCGGCAAGCCGGGTGCGCGTGGCTCTGCTTGCGGGAGACGCGGTATTCTTCGATATCGCGAGGCGGCGGCCTCCCGAGCCGTTCCTGCTGGCGGTCTCGACACTTCATCCCCACAAGAATCTGGATGGCCTGCTGCGCGCGTTCGCGGTGTTCCACCGCGAGCGGCCGGAGTTCCGGCTCAAAGTGTGCGGCCTGAAAGGCTTCTATACGGGCCCGCTGCACGATTTGCGCGACAGCCTCGGCTTGCGGGATGCCGTCGATTTTCCCGGCTGGATCCCACGCGAGCAATTGCACGATCTTTACGCGCGCGCCTGGGCGTTCATCTACCCTTCGTTTTTCGAGGGCTTCGGAATTCCTCCGCTGGAGGCGATGGCCGCTGGCGTGCCCACGGCGTGCTCGGACATCGAGCCGATCGCGAGCAATGTGGGGGACACGGCATTGCGCTTCGACCCGCACGACCCCTCGGCGATGGCGGTGGCGCTGCGGCGCATCGCGTTCGACGAAGAGTTGCGGCGCCGATTAGCGGAAGCCGGCCCGCGGCGGGCGGGGGAGTTTTCGTGGCGCAAGACGGCGGAAGTTACTCTGAAGGCGCTGCGGGATTGCGTCCGGCCGCTGTGATGAGCACAACGCGCAGGTCGAGCTTCAAGGCCGGGCTGTCGCCCGTCAGGCAAGCGGAAGCATGCCCCACATCCAAGACGAATTCAGCTTGTCCGGGCGGGCTGACTATGGGCCTTCCACCGCGGCCATCAAGCCGCCGGTGAGCCGCAGGACGCTCAGACGCGCGCGCTCCAGTCCGTACTGCGCGTCGTAAAAAGCCATCCATTTATCGCCCTCGGCGACCCGGGCCTCTTCCACCTGGCGCAATTGAACCCGGCCTTCCTGCATCTGCGCCAGATCGACCGAAAGTTGCTCGCGCGCCACGTCGAGATCGAGCCGCGCCACTTCGGCGGCGGTTTGCGACTTGTGCACATTGCGAAACGCCTGCTCAATGTCGTTGCGCAGTTTGTTGCGGGCATTGTTGAGGTCGATCTTTAGATGCGCGATGTCGCTTTCCACTTGCGCGACCTGCGCGCCTACGCCGGGTCCGACGGCGAAAGGCATCTGGAAGGACATGCCGATCTGCTCGTTATTCTGCTGGTATTTCTGGAAAAACTCCGCATAGTTATTGAACTTAGCGAGAAGCGCGTACTGCGCCACCAGATCGACCCGCGGCAAACGCTGCGCCTTTACACCGCGTTTTTCAAGCTCTTTGGCGGTGATTTGCGACTCCAGCTTGCGGAGATCTTTGTTGGAATCGAGCGCGAAGGCGATGGCCTGCTCTTCGGAAGACGGCAGCGGCGGCGTGGGCCGCTCCTCCGCTACGGGACGAACGCGGTCTTCGGCGGAGAATCCAAGCGCCATCGCAAGAGCGGTCTCGGACGTAGCGGCGTCGTCATCCAGCAATTCGGCGGTTTGCCGGGCGTGCGCCAGATTGGCCGCCGCAGTCTTCTCCGCGAGCGGCAGAGCGCGGCCCTCGCGCACCTGTGTTTGCACGGTTTCCAGCACCTTTTGCAGACTCTCCGATTCGCGCCGCGCGAATTCCTTCAGGCGGGAGGCGCGCTCGGCATCGAGGTAAAGCGAAGCTGTGCGGAAGACCACCTCGTCGCGCTTGCCGGCCACGTCCAGGGCGGCCCCACGGGCGCTTTCCTTGGCCTGCGCCACGGCAAGCGATTGCTGGCGATTGAAAATATCTTGCACGATGTTGGCCTGCACCACGCTGGGCGCCGACCCCTGGATGCTCATGGGAAATCCGTTGCTGTACGCCAGGCCGCTGCCGATCACCAGGTGAGGCGTGAACGGATCCCTGGCCACCAGCACACCCTGCCGCGCTTTGGCTTCGTCCAGCCGCGCCAGAGTGATATCGGGATTCTGCTTGAGCGCCGTTTCCACCGCTTGCCGCAGAGTCATGGGATGAGTTTCCGCCCGTAACAGGCATGAGGACGCTAGCAGAATGAGTGCCGATTTCGACATACTTCATTATTCACCAGCGGCTGTGTTCTCCCGGAAGAGTCCAGCCGCGGCGTGGTGCGCTCACTCAGGGGAAGAATTAAAAGGCGAGTTCCACTCGCCTGGGCAAGTGAGAAGCATACCCCACATCCGATGTGGGAACATGCTTTACACTCCGAGGCCCGCGCGCCAGAGCAAATACCCAATCGCCTGCTTCACGTAATTCCAGCGGTCGCGCACGTTTCCCTGAATATGCTCTTTGCGTGGGGAACCGTAGACGCTCAGACCGCGAAACTGCAGCATGCGCTTCACGCGATAGATGTGATACCCATCGCTGACCACGATCACGGAATGGAGCCCCATCCGCCGCATGATCTCGCCGGCCATGGCGGTCGATTCCACGGTCGTACCGCCCTCGTTTTCGATGATGATCGATTCGGGCGGAACGCCGTGCCCGATCAGGTACGAGCGGCCCACGCCGCCCTCGGTGAAGATGGGGTCGCCCCCCGCGCCACCCGTCGTCAGAATCAGCGGCGCGAGCTTGCGGCTGTATAATTCCAGCGCGTGATCCAGGCGGGCGCGCAGGACCTGCGACGGCCGCCCGCGGTATTCGGCCGCTCCCAGCACGAGAATGACGTCGGCCGAGCGAGCCTCGTCCAGCGTGGATTGGCGCTCGATCCGCACCGACACGTATGCCACCAAAGCGGCGAACGCGGCCATGGCGGTGAAGATCGCAGCCCAGACGGCACGTTTCATCTGCGGTATTCTGATCGTTCAGAACCCATTGTAAACACATGGCCAAGCCGGAAATGATCGCGAGCGCCGCCAATCCTCTAGTAAAGGACGTGCGGCGAGCTATCGGCCGGGGCGGGCTCACTTCACAGGGCTGGTGCGTCGCCGAGACGGTCCACCTGCTGGAGGAAGCGCTGCGCAGCCGCTGCCAGGTGAGACAAGTGCTGGCCGCGGAGTCGGCCCGCGAGCAGTTGCCGGCGCTCGACGGCATCAGGTTAGCGATGCTGCCCGATGCGCTGTTGCAAAAGATTTCGGGGACCGAGGCCAGCCAGGGCGTGATCGCATTGATCGAGCCGCCGGAGTGGAAGCTGGAGCAGTTATTCAGCGGGCAGGCCCTGGTGGTGGTGCTCGACGGGCTGCAGGACCCCGGCAATGCCGGTGCGATTGTGCGGGCGGCCGAGGCGTTCGGGGCAAGCGGCGCGATCTTCTTGAAAGGCACGGCCAGCCCGTTCAATCCCAAAACGCTGCGAGCTTCCGCCGGATCGCTCTTCCGCGTGCCCTTTCTTTACGGCATGGATCCGGGGCTGGCGCACGCGGCGTTCGAGGAAAATCGGGTGAAGGTCTATGCCGCGGTGCCCACACGCACGGGAGCGGAAGTGCGCACGATAGCGGAGGCGGATCTCACACAGGACTGCGCGCTGATTATCGGCAACGAAGGCCGGGGCGTGAGCGCCGAGTGGCGCAGGTTGGCGGAAGGTGTGTCCGTCCCCACGGTGGCAGTGGAATCGCTCAATGCCGCCGTGGCCGCCGGCATCCTGCTGTATGAGGCGCACCGCCAGAGGTCGCGGCCATGAGTCTGTTCGATTCCACTCCGCCTGCCGAACCGGAACGCGAAGACGGCAAGCGCCCGCTGGCCGAGCGCATGCGCCCCACGCGGCTGGAGGACTATATCGGGCAGGAACATATTCTCGGCCCGGACAAGCCTCTGCGCCGCCAGATCGAGCGCGACCAGTTGACGTCCATCATTCTCTGGGGTCCGCCGGGCGTCGGCAAGACGACGCTCGCCAAGCTGATCGCGCGCCTGACGCGGTGCGAGTACATTCCCTTCAGCGCGGTATTGAGCGGCATCAAAGAAATTAAAGCTGTGATGGCGGATGCCGAGCGCCTGCGCCGCATGGGCCGCCGCACTATCCTGTTCATCGACGAGATTCATCGCTTCAACAAAGCGCAGCAGGACGCGTTCCTGCCGTACGTGGAGCGCGGCGATATCATTCTCATCGGCGCCACCACCGAGAATCCGTCGTTCGAAGTGATTTCGGCGCTGCTGTCGCGTTCGCGAGTGTACGCGCTGCGCGGACTGACCGTGCCGGAGATCGTGACGCTGCTCAAACGCGCGCTGCCCGAGGTTTCGCTGGAAGCTTCCGACGACCTGCTGGAGCAGATCGCCATCTATTCGAACGGCGACGCGCGCCAGGCGTATAACACGCTGGAAGCGGCCGCGGCGGCGGCGGGCGGCGCCGCGCTCACCGAGGCCGCCGTGCAGGACGCCATGCAGCGCAAGGTGCTGCTGTACGATAAAGGCGGCGAGGAGCATTTCAATCTCATTTCGGCGCTGCATAAATCGGTGCGGTCGAGCGATACCGACGCGGCGCTTTACTGGCTTACGCGCATGCTGGAAGCGGGCGAAGATCGCCTGTACATTGCGCGCCGGCTCATCCGCATGGCCAGCGAAGATATCGGGCTGGCCGACCCGCGCGCCCTCGAGCAGGCGGTGGCGGCCATGCAGGCGGTCCATTTTCTGGGGATTCCCGAGGGCGATCTGGCGCTAGCGCAGGCGGCCATCTATTTGTGCGCGGCGCCGAAGTCCGACGCGGCGTATCGCGCCATGGGCGCCGTGCGAGCGGACGTGGAGAGCACCATCGCCGAGCCGGTCCCGATGAATTTGCGCAATGCGGTCACGCGCCAGATGAAAGAGTGGGGGTACTCGGAAGGATACCAGCACGCCCACAAATTCGAGGATGCCGTGGTGGATATGGAATGCCTGCCGCCATCGCTTGCCGGCCGGCAATACTACTTTCCGACAGACCGCGGGATGGAGAAGCGGATCGCGGAACGGCTGGAGGAGTTGCGGCGGCTGAAGGCGAAGAAGCGGGAAGAGTAGCGCCCAAGTGGCGCGGACTTCATTCCGTCTGCAGCGCCGAGACTCATCGCGGCGCGACGGGTCGAGAGAGCCTCTGACCTCCTGAAGTCGTGGAATTTGCCGTGAGCCCGCAAACTGCTCCCTTACGGTCGCGGCTCGGAAACGCAGCGTCCCGACACTGAGCCGCGACCGTGAGGGAGCGGTCCCGAGATACGAAACAGGGTCAAGGCAATTTCCCGAGCCTACGGAAATTGCGGGTCGACCTCAGGAGTTCCGAGTCTAGTCCCGACCCAGCAGGTAGAAGTGCCTGGCAGGAGTGCCTGCGCCACGGACTACTTGGAATTCAACTTCAGATTGAGCACCGCATCCTTGCGTGAATCGAAAACGGTCAGAGTCTTCGTCTTACTAGTCGCGCCGTTGAACGTCGCCGTCAGCTCGTAATCGACTTCGGTGCTCAGCTCGTGAAAATAATATTCGCCTTTATCCTGCGTGTAGAACGAGCGGACGTTCTTGGTTTTCAGGTCCTTCAACTGCACTACCGCACCCACTACAGGCTTGTCGTCGGCGCCGGTCACCACCCCGCTCACGCTGCGTGTGGACGATTCCTTTTTCTTCTGAGCCAGCCCGGCGGGCACTCCGATGAGGAGAACCGCCAGGGAAAACGCCATTATCCTGGTCGCCTGCATCAAACGTTACTTCCAATCCTCGTCGGCATCTTCCTCTTCGTCTTCCAGGAAAGCATCCTCATCCTCTTCTTCTTCCTCGAGTTCTTCAGCCGACTCCAGTTCCAGTGGGGTGGTGCTGATCACCTTGAGATCCGCGCCGCATTCGTCACAACTGACGGTGTCGCCTTCGTCTACGTCTTCCTCGTCCACGTCGATCGCGCCATCGCATACCGGACACGTGACCATGAAATTCCTCCCGAAATACTGTTATACGATATCCTGCCGCTTTTGCAACTCCGCTCTTTTACCTGCCGGCCTGGGCCGCCAAACGGCGCTTTGTGGTGGCCGGCACCATCCCCTTCATGCGCAGGCACAGGAACAGGTGAGCGCGATGTGTCAATTCGTGCTCCTTGACTCCCTGCAGCAGTTCCAGCCGGGTGACACTCTGACCGTCGAAACGGGCGATCATCCCGGCGAAGAATTCGGGCGATTGCGCGGCGAAGGCGACCGCCCGCTGTTCCACCGATTCACGCAGCGCGGCGGCCAGTTCCCGTGCACCGGCGTCCGCCGGAACGGAGCGTGTGTGCTCCTTCATTCGGGCGCGAGCTTCCGGCGTGGCGAAATTGTTTTCACCGGCCAGCAGCAAACCCGTAACCACATCGCCGGCATCCAGAATATGGCGTGCAGCTTCGCGGAAAGTCATTGCATCGGGTGAGGGCCGGAAATCCAACTCGGCTTCCGGGAAATCCTCCACAGCCGTTGCGGTGTCCATGCGGATCGCCTTCCAGGAGTCGATTACGTGTTGCGATCGGACCATGACCACATTGTACCCGCAAGCGCCCCCCGCACCGGGGGCCCAAAACCCCCTCCCCAGGTATAATAAAGACACATGCACCAGATCAGAAGTGAGAGGGTTGTCGACCTGAATCCGCAGGAAACCCAGGAATGGCTGGAGTCGCTCGATCAGGTTCTCGAGGAAGGCGGGTCCGACCGGGCGCGCTACCTTTTGGAGCAGTTAGCCTCGCATGCCCGCAATAGCGGGGCCGAAATCCCCATCCACTTGAACACGCCCTACGTCAACACCATACGGGTGGAAGACGAAGCGCCTTACCCCGGCGACCGGGCCATGGAGCGCCGTATCAAGAGCCTCATCCGCTGGAACGCCATGGCGATGGTGGTACGGCAGAACAAGTACGACGCGGGCATCGGCGGCCACATTTCCACTTACGCCTCGCTGGCCACGCTTTTGGAGGTCGGTTTCAATCATTTCTTTCGCGCCAAATATGGCGAGGAACCCGGCGACCTGATCTATTTTCAGGGGCACGCCTCGCCCGGCGTTTACGCACGCGCTTTTCTGGAAGGCCGCCTCACCGAAGAGCACCTCAAGAATTTCCGCCACGAACTGCGCGATACTCCAGGGCTTTCGTCATACCCGCACCCCTGGCTGATGCCCGATTTCTGGCGATTCCCGACGGTATCCATGGGACTCGGCCCGATCAACGCCATTTACCAGGCGCGTTTCATGCGCTACCTGGAAAATCGCGGACTGATCGTGCCCACACCACGTAAAGTCTGGGCCTATCTGGGCGACGGCGAAATGGACGAGCCGGAGTCCATGGGGTCTCTCACGCTGGCATCGCGGGAAAAGCTCGACAATCTGATCTTCGTCATCAACTGCAACCTGCAGCGGCTCGATGGTCCGGTGCGCGGCAACGGCAAGATGATCCAGGAACTGGAAGCCGCCTTCCGCGGCGCCGGCTGGAAGGTGATTAAAGTGATCTGGGGCGGCGATTGGGACGAACTTCTGCGCCGCGATACCACCGGATTGCTCGAAAAGCGCATGGGCGAAGTGGTGGATGGCGAATTCCAGACCTACATCAGCAAAGACGGCGCTTACATCCGCAAGAATTTCTTCGGCAAGTATCCCGAGCTGCTCGACCTGGTATCGCATTTAAGCGACGACCAGTTGATGAAGCTGCAACGCGGCGGGCACGATCCGAAAAAGGTCTATAACGCCTATAAATCCGCGGTGGAAACCACTGGCCAACCAACGCTGATTCTGGCCCACACCATCAAAGGCTACGGATTGGGCGAAGCCGGCGAGGGCCGCAACATCAGCCACCAGCAGAAGAAGCTGAACGAGCAGGAAATGCTGCACTTCCGCTCGCGCTTCGAGATTCCCATCCCCGAAGAGGCGGTCCACAACGCTTCCTTCTGCCGTCCGCCGGCCGACAGTCCGGAAATCGGCTACATGCACGAGCGCCGACGGCAGTTGGGCGGCTATGTTCCCTACCGGACGCCGGTGAGCAGCGGGCTGGTAGCGCCACCGCTCGAATATTTCAAGGAATCGCTGGAAGGTTCGGCCGGACGCGAAGTGTCGAGCACCATGGCGTTCGTCCGCGCGCTGACCTCGCTCATGAAGCATCCCGAACTGGGCAAGCACGTGGTGCCCATCATTCCCGACGAGGCGCGCACATTCGGTATGGAAAGCCTGTTCCGCCAGTTCGGCATCTATGCCAGCCAGGGACAGCTCTACAAACCGCACGATGCCGAGATGTTCCTGTACTACAAGGAATCTAAGGACGGGCAGATTCTGGAAGAAGGCATCACGGAGGCCGGATCGATGGCCTCCTTCGCCGCCGCCGGCACGGCCGGTGTGAATTACGGGAAGGAAATGATTCCGTTCTTCATTTACTACTCGATGTTCGGCTTCCAGCGCGTGGGCGATATGATTTGGGCATTCGGCGACTCGCGCGGCAAGGGCTTCCTGTGCGGCGGAACGGCCGGGCGGACCACGCTCGCGGGCGAAGGTCTGCAGCACCAGGACGGTCACAGTATCGTGCTCGCCAGCACGGTTCCCACCTGCACCACTTACGATCCGGCTTATTCCTACGAAATCGCCATCATCATGCAGGATGGCGTCCGGCGGATGTATCAGGAGCGCGAAGATCGCTTCTATTATCTGACGCTCTACAACGAAAACTACCCCATGCCGCCGATGCCCGAGGGCCTGGATCCCGCGGACGTGATCAAGGGCATCTACCGCTTCCGTGCGGCCGAGAACGGCCGGGCGGTGGTGCAGCTCTTTGGCAGCGGACCGATCCTCAACGAGGCGTTGCGCGCCCAGCAGATCCTGGCCGAGAAGTACGGGTTGGCGGCCGACGTGTGGAGCGTCACCAGCTATAACGAATTGCGGCGCGAAGCGCTCGACGTGGAACGCTGGAACCGCCTGCATCCCGATCAACCCGAGCGCACGCCGCACATCGTGAGCGCCCTCGGCGGCGCTCAAGGGCCGATTGTGGCCGCCAGCGACTACATGAAAGTGGTCGCCGACCAGATTGCGCCCTGGCTGCCGGGCCGCATGGAAACGCTGGGGACCGATGGTTTCGGCCGCAGCGAAAATCGCGAACACCTGCGCCGCCACTTCGAAATCAACGCCGAATCCATTGCCGCCGCCGCGCTCTCACGCCTGGCCCGCGATGGCCAGTACGATGCCGGAAAGGCCGCCGCGGCGTTCGCCGAGCTCGGCCTCGACACCGAGAAGTCCGACCCCGCGCGTGCCTGATGCAGACCGGCCAGCGGGTCGCGGTGTTGGGAATGGCAGTTTCGGCCGCGCTGGCCGTCGCCAAAATCCTGACCGGGCTGGCCGGCCATTCCACCGCGGTGGTGGCCGATGGCTGCGAATCGGCCGGCGATGTTTTCTCTTCCGGGTTCGTACTGTTGGGGCTGACGCTGGCCGCCAAACCCGCCGACCAGGACCACCCTTACGGGCACGGACGCATCGAGACTCTCACCGGACTGCTCATCGGGCTGGCGCTCACCGCGGCCGGGGTATTGATCTCAGCGACTTCTTTCGAGCATCTTGG
>Ga0181528_10000336_pt1 | contig 36581 bp, 29 predicted proteins | sample PEATcosm2014_Bin_47_FD_119742 | JGI IMG/M metagenome (GOLD analysis project Ga0181528, IMG submission 119742) | Peatland microbial communities from MTU Mesocosm Facility, Houghton, MI, USA - PEATcosm2014_Bin10_10_metaG | ecosystem: Environmental > Terrestrial > Soil > Wetlands > Peat | place...
GAGCGTCGCCCCCGGAACGTATACCGTCTACCTGGGCAACTCGGAGGCTGCCGGAACTCTTACTACAGTGGGAACGATCACGGTAAGCCAGTAACAGCCTGAGTACATCCGGGTACCTTGCCAACTCTGAATTTGGTGCGCCTCACAGTAGTGTTTGACTTCGGATTTGCAAAAGGCGACCGATACGAAGAAGGAGAAATCCCGTCGCAACGATGACGAACGGCAGGAGCCATGCCTGAAACTGCTTGTGCGTGCAGGCGCCGATGAGCGCGCAAACGGCTACCGGCAAGCAGGCTAACACGGGAATCAGCATGCCTTTGAGCAAATAATCTTTTCGAGCCAGTGGAACCGCCTGAGCGCGCGGTATGGTGCGTATTAGAATCCAGAGAAAACCGCTTACAGTGCCGGCGAGCGTTCCAGCCGCAACACCCACCGGACCAAAGTATACAGCGCCGAGAAGGCTCGCGCATAAACTCACTATGCCTTCCACCACGGCTCCTTCGATACCGTGGCGCTGCTGGCCCGTGGCAATCAGCATTACACAATAAGCGCCGCTGATGCAGCGGATCGCCTGTGCAACCACAAGAATCCTGAGGATGAAGAAAGCCGGCAGTGCATATGCGCCGCCAACCCAGTATGTCAACGCCGATTCCCCAAAAACGAAAGCAAGCACCGTTAAAGCTATGTTGATCGCTGTGATCCAGCGTGTAGCCAGCAGTACCAAGATTCGGATATGTGCGAGTTCGCCACGCGCGTGAAGTGAGGCGATGGGGGTCATGAACGCGTTAATCACTGCAAAATTAAAACCGATAAAACAAGTAATCAAGGCAGTTGCGATTGAATAGTATCCCACAGCTGGGAACTGAAAATGCCCAACTACGACAAGGTCCATCCCATTGACAAGGAAGACGCCGAACGACCAGATTGTAAGTCCTGTGCAATACCGGGCAAGCTGAGCCGCCAACTTCCAATCGTATGCGAAGAGGCGGATGCGGAGTGCGGGCTGAATGCGGTATGCGAAGGCCACTTGCAGCAGACTACCCAGTAGATTAGAGATGGCTACGCAGGCCGCAATCGCAATCAGAGAGTGGCTGAAGAAACCGGCCACGATGGCAGTGGCGCCGCCCACTAGGCGGCTGCCACCGATCGCCAGTGCCGGGTATTCATTGCGATGCCGTCCAACCAGAATTCCAGTGTATGTGGAAAGCGGTAACTGCGCGCATGTGCTGGCCGCCAGCAGCGAAGCGGCAAGACGAAACTCATGAGACAGTGCGGGCGGAATGCCATGAAAGAAGACGGGCAATCGCCACAGCAGCACGCCAATCGCGGCGAAGGCCAGGCCTCCAGACGCGGCCAGCATTGCCATTGCAGTACTCACCAATTTGTTGATCTGTATATTCTGTCCATATTCCATCAACTGAGCGACATGACGGGCAATGGCTGTTTGCAGTCCGAAATCAAGATAACTTGAGCAGGCTGCAATCTGCAGCATCAGCGACCACGCGCCAAACCGGTCCGGGCTCAAGGCGCGTGTCAGGAAGTGCGGCAGAGCGAGGGCGACAGCGGCCGTTGCGCCGCCACGCGCTACGTTCGCGGCGGCATTCTTGATGACGATGAGCCCAAAACTCTTCATCGCGAACCAAGACCTCCACAGATGGTGATAATGCTCAATCGGCGTTTCTTCCACAAATTACGCAGAGAACAGTGCGCAGAATTATCTTCAGATCGAAGACCAAACCCCAGTTTTGCAGATAGTAGAGGTCATACATCACGCGGGTGCGAATACAGGTATTGCCGCGCAGTCCGTTGACCTGCGCCCATCCGGTGATGCCGACTTTGATCTGGTGCCTGCGATGATACTCGTCGATCTCGCTGCGGAAGCTGTTGACAAAATGTGGCCGCTCGGGGCGCGGGCCCACTATGCTCATCTTGCCTTGCAACACATTGAAGAACTGGGGCAATTCATCCAGAGAGTATTTACGCAAGAATTTGCCCAACGAAGTGCGGCGAGCATCGTCCGGCTGGGACCAGCGGGTGTCGCTCTCGCTAGGCGGAGCTGTGTGCATGGTGCGGAATTTATACATCCGAAATACTTTTCCGTTCCACCCCACGCGATCCTGTACGAAGAATATACTTCCTTTTGAACTGAACTTGATCGCCAAGGCGATCAGCGCAATCAGGGGCAGTCCGGCGAGGATTGCGGCGAGCGAAAAAATCAAGTCGAAACCCCTCTTGAAAATTGAGTAGTTCAGTGTCTTGGTTGGCGCTGCGCCGATATTCAGCAGGTAAAGGCAGTTGGCAGTAGAGAGACTTTGATGCGGCTGCACGCAGTCGCTGGAGCCGGTAACGAAACGCACCGGGGCGCCCACGCTGCCGCATGCGCCAATGCGTTGCGAAAGCACAGTAACTTCCGCCGAGGGCGCTGAGATCAGCACTCCCTCCAGCGGCTCGCGCTGCAGCTCCCTCACCAGCTCGTCCAGACTGTATGCATTCATAGCTGGGCGCGGCTTCCCCACCGCCTCTAGTCGGATAGCTCCAGAGATATTATGGCGCGAGACTCGTTTGCGAGTCAGCGTCCAAGAGACGTCGCCGGCTTGGATATGCATATCAACAATCGCAATGCGGGTAAGAGGACTTTGCGTATTAAAGATTGCGCGGAACGATAGGATAATGATTGCCGAGGCGGTCAGGAGAAATGCGCCATCGGTGGCACATTGCAGCAACCCCGGCAGAGCGATGCCCAGAAGAGCCAGTAGCAGCGCCGCCGCGCCGGATGCCACGCAGACAGACGCCAGGACCGCCATCAAACCGGTATGTTCCCGATTGATTCTTTTGCAACTGGCTGCATCCAGGCATTCGATGGCCGCGATCCATGCGAAGCAGAGCACCAGGACAAACTGTACATTGGCTGGGGAAGCGAGGGGATGGGTGCCGGTTGCACGCCAAGCAGCCCTCAGCAACAAAGCCCAGATGGCGGGCAGCGGGTAGAGGCATAGACGCAAGAGAGTGCGCTCCCACGGCGCGGGCCTGAAGGGAGGCGGCGCGTTGAGACGGCGCACTAAGGCAATGCCCGGCGGGGAGGATTCTGTTTCGGGATAAGGTACGGAACGCTGAGTTGACATAAAACAACTGGTTCTCGACATCCGAGTTATGGAATTAAAGTGCCAACTGCGAGCGCACTTATGGCCAGCGGAGTCAGCATCTGGGGCCAGTCATGCAGCGCGCGCGCCACGCCATTGTCCACTTTTTCAGGCACCACGATCTGATCGCCAGGGTTCATCGGCAATTGCTCGAAGCTATTGTGGAAGATACCGCCAACCTCTTGACGGCTGATGACTGTACCGTCGGCGCGCAGCACGAAAGCACGACGGCGATTTGAGTTAAGGCCGCCTTCGCCGGCCATTTTCAGGTAGTCGCCAACCGTGCGCCGAGCGTCGTAGACGAATGAGGCCGGGTTATAAACCGCGCCGGAGACAGATACGGTATTGGGGCGCGCTGGAATTACAATCTGGTCGGCGTCCTCCAGGACAATCGGTGGAAAATCCACAATGCCGCCTGCCCCCGGCTGCATGGCGAGCACTACGCGGCCGGAGGCCTTCACGGAGCGGAGGCTGGCAAGGAGCGTCTGCTGGGCAGCTTGACGGGCGGCAGCGGCGCCGGGATCCTGTCCACCGGCGACAGATGACGCGGTCGATGCGCGCATCTCCGCTTCGGCGGAGCGCACCATCTCGTCCAAGCCCTTCTGCTGTTCGACGCGCGCGGACTCCCGTGTCAGGCTCGCGCCATATGGGTAAGCTCTGGCGGTCAATCCGCCGGCGGACGCCAGCACATCCTTGATCGTTTTTCCCTCTTCCAACTGATAGATGCCGGGATGCTCCACCTCGCCTTCAACCTTTACATACCGAGTCTGCGTCTGCTCGGGAGCTACGATGTCATGCTGCGAAAAGACGCTCACTATATCGCCTGGTTCGAGCGCCAGATTACTTGCCGGGTCGTTGTCCTCGATAGCCTTGCCGAGATCGAATGAAATCAACTGCGTTTTCAATGTCGTTGCATTGACCCGCTGGATGAGCGCGTAGCTCCAGTTGACCGAGGGCACCAGTTTTTGCAGATCGCGCGTTAGCATCTCCGTTCCGCTGCCGGAAATGGCCGCCTCATCCTCGCCTGGATCGCGAACGGACTCTGAGCGAGCAAGATCTTTGTAATACTCCGTAACGGTTTGCTGACGTGTTGATGAGTTGCTCGGCGCGCTGGGCGGCTGGATTGGCTGTTGCATGGGGGGCACACTGCTGCCGGTATTCGGCGCTTGATCCTGCACCGATCCTCTGCGGGGAGTATCCGGGATCTGCTTGCGCACAGGATATTCTCTCTGGCGGCCATCGGTAATGCTGGCGCGATTGAGCCAATATTCCCGCGGCACGAGCGCTTCAGGATTGGGGATCAGATCGCGAATATGCATTCCGGGCCGAAAGGGATAGCGGCCGGGATTGGCGACATAGCCGTGCAGAGTCACCGTATCGTCGAAGCGCGGTACGATGCTGGAGATATGGACGATGTCGCCGCCTCTCAGCACAAAGCCCAGGCTATCGGCTTCGAGCGGGAACTGAAGCACTGTGCGGGATCGATTCTCGCTGATGCGCTCTACCACTGCACTGCTGCTGTCGGCTATGGTATTCAGTCCTCCCGCAATTTCAATCAGCGATCCGATTGTGGTCTTGCCTTTCAGCTCATAAATCGCCGGAGAATTGACCGATCCCGCGATGGCGGCCAGCGGTCCTGCCGGGGGAATGAAGATCACGTCACCGGATTGCAACGCATGGTCATGCAACTTGTCTCCCTTGACCAGAAGGTCGTACAGATCGAACTCCTGTACGGCGGTATCGCCCCGCCGCAATTGGAAGTGGCGCAACGATCCCTGCGGCGAAGGCCCGCCAGCGGCAAAGACGGCATTCACCAATGTGCTGAGAGAGCTGATGGTGTAAACCCCCGGCGACTTTGCCAGACCGACAACAAAGACTTGAATCGAGTGAAGACGCCCAATGGCAACTTCCAGGTTGAAGTTCTTGTAGACATGCCCGACGGCCTGTTTGAGATAGTCGTCCAGATTGCGATAGCGGACGCCCGCAACTGGTACTTCGCCCACATGCGGTAGATAGATCTGCCCCGAGCGGTCAACCTCAATGCGCAGATCGGCGTCGATCTGACCCCATATCCTAATGCGCAGTTCGTCGCCGGGCCCAACAGTGTAGTCGCTTGGGACCTGAGCATCGCCGTCTGGCGCAAAGGTCTCCGGCGGTTGTGCAAACAGCGATCTGCCAAAGACGGCCAACGGGCGGCCTGCCGAATCGGCAGCCATTTGTTCAAACTCCGTGTGCGGCACGGGAGGTTGCGCCGGCATTGTGCGCTGGCCTTGCGCCCGAATCGGCTTCGTCGATGTGTCGTCTGGGGGGTGGCGTCTCTGCTCGCCGGATTGATCTGTGCTCGTCCATGTTCTGGAGGTATCTTGCAGGCTTTGCGGGTTGAATGGTGCAGCGGATGAGTCTTGCTGAGAATCGTCGCATAGCGTCTCTTGCGAGCCGTCCACGCTGGTCGAACAAGGAGCGGACTCTGCCGGATTCTCCGGTGTCTGCGCGGAAATGATAGGGGGCATCGCAAGCAGCACAAGAAGCAGCGCGGCGGTATGCGTGGCGACTCGGTTCGTTCGCAAACTCACCGCTTTCGATCGATCGACAATCCAAAAGCTTGCGCAAAAGAGAGCGAAAACAATGGACGCCAGTAGGATCGCCAACCGCTTGGGAGACGAGCGTTTGTCGGGAGTAACGGCGGGATCGACAACCTGAATCACCGCGCCTTGGCGGGCCTCATCCAGGCGCGCGATCTCCAACTGCCGGGCCAGCAGCGCGACCACCGACTCGTTGTACTTGACATCGCGTAAACGGCGCAGATACTCGGCTCCGGCTTCTGGCATCTCGCCCTTAGGCACAAGCGGATCGTCCGCCGCCTCCGAATTTCTTCCGGTAAGTTCCGCGAGCTGTGACTCAAGCGCGGCGGTTTCCTGCTTTACCTGAATCAGGCGGGGATTGTCTTCTGTGGCATAGGTGCGCATGGAGCGAAGCTGAACCTGCTTGGCCGCGATTTGCGCGCGGGTAGCAACAGCGCTTTCAAGCAGGGCCTTCGATGCGCCGGACGGCTCCAGAATACCCGTGGTTTGCTGCGTATTCTTGAATGCTTCCTCAGCCTGGGTCAGAGTGCCTCTGGCATCGAGAAGCTGCTTTTCAAAGAAGAGACGGCGCTGGCTGGCCTCGGTGATGGCGAGTGAGGCGGAAAACTTCTTGAACTCGTCCACATAACCGTTGGCAAGTTCCGCTGCGCGCGCTGCATTGCCGTCGGTAGCAGAGATGGCGATAACGCCGCTCTTGAGGTTGAGCGTCACTGCGGTCTTGCGCTCCAGTGCTGTGCGCGTGTCGGACAACCTCTTCTTGCCATACTCGTTCATCAATTGAAATCGCTGTATGGTGGAGTCTTCAACGGTGCGGCTTCTTAACATGATGAGGCAAACCTCCGCAGGAGAGCGAAAGCCAAAGTTGCCTCCGGCAAATCCAGCTAGAGCTCCCAGCTCGCCCGACTGTGCAGCGAAGACTGAAGCCAGCGAGGACGAGGATGACGGCGGAAGAATGGTGGTGACAGCTGTGTACTGTGTGGGAAGCAGAAAGGCAAGCGTCAGGCCCACAACCACGCCAACCATTGCGGCCTTGGCGAGCAGCCGCCAGCGGCTGGACAGCAACGTCAGCAGATCAAGAACCGTGAGCGTTGGCCGAACCCCGGCACTAGCCTGGTATTCGCAAGCTGCCGTATCTGGGGTTGTGCCGATCGCTATGCTCATCGTAGTGCTTCTCCTTGCGCGCTATGGGTGAGAATCTCGAATTTCAGTGAACTTTTAAGCTCTTTGGAAGTGATTTCTGGATGACTCACAGCAACAGTGCCGAGGCCCATGCCTCGCCCGCAATCGCTGATGTAAAGTAGAGTGGAAACATCGCTCCATGCCGGGCTGTATGCGTTGCAATCGCCGAAGGTAAGTTGAGTGGCGCCGCTACCCGTTAAGCCAGCCGCAAACAAGTGCCAGTAACTTCCATTCCGCCGTCGATAAACAAGAAGGCCGTTGACTGGATTGACAGTGGATGAATCCATCGCATCGTCTTCGACTTGAATTCTTTTAGGTGGCGCTCCCGGATATGTGGCATACAGGTGTGGATTGCCATCTTCCTCGGCTGAGAACAGAATCACGCCTGGTGCGGCAAACTCCGCGTCCCAGACGTTCATCTTATCGGGAGTGACCGGCAACGGCGCATCGAGTACCTGGCCGCTTTCATCGAGATGAACCATCCACGCCCTGCCGGCTCCTTTGACTTCACGCAGGAAGATCAAGCTGCGCCCATCGGGCGAGAGAGCCGGCGCTTCCGCATCAAGAATGGTGGCAATTGCTGCGGGGTTTGATGACACGGGAAACTCCACCAGACGCGACCTTCCACTGCTCACGGCTTCGATCCAATAACGGTTCACATTCGGACTCGACCCGATGGCGAGTTGCTCTTCTTCAACTCCATGCGGGCCGGTTTGCACTCCTCCTCCCCCTTCGTCTTCCACGCGATAACCCTGCCAACCCATGGCCACGGTCATGCAGTGCTTGCCGGCTGGATGCGGAGCAAATAGCGCAAATGTTCTGCTTGTGCCATCCGCGAGATATTGAGAGCAGGCGAGCGATCGAGCATGGATGAGAGTGGTTGCCGAAGCCGCGCACCAAATGGTCGCAAAGCCTGTCAAAGCCATCGCGATCTTCCAACGCGGCCATCCTGACTGCGCGGCCCACAATCCATGCTGCGTAGAGGTCGCAGTGTGCAACTCCGCAAGCAAGCAGGTCAGCATCGCTACGAGCGCCCAAAAGGGAAGAAAGTCGATCGACAACGCCCAGATCAAATGCTGGGCTGAAACGGCCGGGTGCAGGTTGCAGGCAATAAAATAGCATCCCAGCAGAATCGCGCGGTGCCAGGTGTCCTTGATCGCATTGACCGCCAGGACGGCAACAAAGATGAGTACGACGCGATGATAAGAGGCTGGCTCGGTGGAGAGAGCGAGCAGGAGGCAGGTAAAGGCTGCCCACTCCAGGTTTCTGCGCCGCAATTCTCCGTCCCTAGATGAGATCGCCAGCAATGTCGTGCCGATCAAGCTAAGCTGCCAGAGCGGATAGAGCAGGGCATACATCATTGGGGTTGAAAGCAGCGGCTGAGGGTTCACGAGCGGCTGTGTCAGGAAGAGGCGATGAAAGAAACTGGATGCCGACGGAGCCGTCAGGCTGAATGGGTCAGTTGCTTCGCCGCGCAACATACGAGGAAACTGCTCGATCAAAAACACGCGCATCACAGCTTCTCCGAAGACAAGAAGACAGAGGGAGAGAATAACGAGAGTAGAACCGGCCAGGACGGCTGCCGTCTTCCATTCGCGCTTGCGCAGAAAGTAAAAGACAAAGAACAGCGGATAAACCTTGAGCGATGCCGCAAGCGCCAAAATAAAACCACAACTGAACCAGCGTTTGTGCGTATCGAGCCAATAAGCAAGCACCAGAAGGCCAAGCACAACCACGTGCATCTGCCCCAGAAGAAAGTTGTTGCGCAGAGGGATGATTGCGAAGAATGCGATCAGAGCAACGCGGCGTGCTTCCATGCCGGTAATCCTGTACATTCCGTAGAGCGATGCGGCTAATATGCCGAGATTCACTACGAGCCAAACACGCTTCGCGTCCAGCGCGTCTAGCCATGCCAGAGGAACAATCGGCAATGCCGAAAAAGGTGTGAGGCCCACATAGCCCACCAGCGGCTGCGGGATAGACCAATGATCTTTCACGCGCTGCAGCCAGATCCAATCGTAGATTCTATCCAGAGGGTAGTGCTGGCTAAGCAAGCGTGCAACGGTGTAGTAGTTTCCAAAGTCAGAGATCAGAGATCGCCATCCAGGAATCAGTCCTCTGATCACAAAGAGAGCGAACAACGCGATCAGCACAAACAGCTCCGCCGCCGGGAGAAGCCGGCGTATCGCCATCGGCATATCTGCGCCAGCCATCATGATTCACCCCGGCGCAGTTTGTTCGGCGAGCAGGCTGAATGGTCCGAACGCAGATGCATCTCCCACGCAATGCTGGCAAACGTAAACTCGGCGCCCGCGCCGAGATGATGCCAGATGCGCGCTGCCTGAAAGCGAAGATTGGCGGTCTTGTATGTCAAAGATTTCGCGGCCTTCTGGTCGATGCCCTCGCAGAGCATCGGACGATTGCCCACCGGCGCGAGCCGCTTGGCCAGATAACGCCGCCACGCACGATCATCTGAAATAAAATGCCGATGTAAAAGAAGATTGAGTTTGTTTCCAGGCATATCGGTGAGAAGCCACCGTCGCGCGTAGCGATCGATCCACAGACGTACCGGCGAGTCGGCGGGCAGAGCGCAGACGCTCTCCAGCGCCGGCGGTAATCGGCAGATAAATAGATTCTGTGCGCACAAAAGTACAAGCGCGGCAGCTTCCGTCAGGTGCACATCTGCGCAGAGCAGCTCTCGGACCTTCTGCCAAAGCGCATCGTCGTTTTGATGACGGTGCATAAATGCGGCAATCTCATAGAGCCAAAGCAGCCGAGCCCACGAACCCAAGAAGTGGCGAAAGACATGGAGTACCTGATAAAGAAATGCGTGATGCCGCGCCAGGCGAAGGAAGGAAACAGAACCAACCGTGTGCATCTCCGCATGCTCGAAGGTGTCCAGGGGGCAGCGCATAGGTTGCGCCTCGGCTTCTGCATCCCAGAATTCAGAATGCAGTTCGATCGCCGCGCCCTCCTGCAGATTGTAAAGATAGGCATGGCGTGTGAGGGGTCGAGATGCGGGAATGCGCAACCTGCGCTCACTTCTGTCAATAGCAGTCAATCTGTAGCCAAGCTCTTCGAGAGCCGGTTGTGCCCGCTGTGCATCTTGCGGCGCAACGAGCAGATCGAAATCGATCTGGTGACGCTGCCATAACTCCGTCAGATAATCGGGGATGAGGCTGAATCCCTTGACGCACACAGAACGCACACCAGCATTCTGTAAGGCTTTGACAGCGTGCCCGAAGGTTATGAGCATACCGTTCATTCGTAGCGCGTTGTCGCGCCGGCGTTGTTCGAGCGTCGCAATCGCCGGAGCCGGAATACCAACGCAATTTCTATCTCCCAGCAATCGGGCGTATAAAGGCAGAGTAAGTCCGACTCTATCGAGAATCCCGATCTGCCGCGACCATTCATAAGACGAATAGCTGGATAAAGCTCGACTTTCGCAATCATTGTCAGTATGGTCTGCAGACTTATCGGCAGTAAAACGGAGGGCATCGATAACACTAGACAGAAACTCTCGGCTCATGAGCAAACCTCCAGTGTCATCGCAGAATTCGATCGCGCGCCGTCCTTTTCAAGTAAAGACATGATCGCGCGAAAATAGACGGTAAGCTGATCTATCTGTTCGCGTTTATTTCCTGCCACCATAGCAAAACCCACGCCGCACAGCGACGGAGGAGTGTGCGCAAACCATGAACCACCGCACATTCGGAGGGCGCAACTGGGCCCAATATGATATATCTCGACTGGCTCAAACTCTGACCCAAGGCTCAGATCCGCTTCGGCTTCTCGCTTAGTTTCAACTGCAATCTCCCATTTCGCATTCGCTACCCCGCTGGAGTGATTACACGGTAAATTCAAGTTGCTAAGTACCTCACTCATCAATGCAGAATCAGTCCTGATGCATATGGTGGAATCTCGCAGAATAAGTCGCAATGCATAAGGCAGCAAGACGCGCCTTCGCAGCAGATCGGTGGATGCGGCCGCAGACTTAGGAGTGATGCTGGAGTCTCTTTCAAACACAAAGTTGCTCCGTAAGGATTTTGTCCAAATCAGCTGCAACCACTGCTGGATTGCCGCTGAAGCTCACCTTCAGCGCAGGTAGGCGGCAAAGCTGTTGCATTAATAATTGCCGGGTTCTGTTCTGATCTGCTATTGCTTCCGGCTGCTCCTCGATCTCTTCAAGCAGCGTCTTCATGGTCTCTTCCGCGCCAAACTGCGATGCATGACAGATGTGTTCGCCGGAGTCCTGAGCGCGCTTCAGGAAAATAATTCCAAGCGGCGTTGCGTCTATGGCGCGGTTGACGCCAAACAATATCCAGGGGTCGATTTCAAAGGACAACTCTTCGTTCAATGAGATCGTGGGAGACAAAGTGGTTAGCAGAGGGAAGTAAAGCGATGCATCGGGCATGAGCTTGACCGAGGTTTGCATACCCCATACGCTCAAGCCATTTGTCGCGGCGGAGACAAAGGTCCATTCGTCGGAAAGCAGGCTCCAGCCACGCAAAGCGAGTGCCAAAGAAAGTGTCGATTTTCCCTCGCCAGAATGGGCCGCCAGCAAAATGGCTCTGCCATCGCGCACTACACATCCGGCATGCAGCACAATCACTCCCAGCGACGGCGCAAGAACTCCTGCAATGACCGCCAGCACCGCGCGGCGAAGGTATTCCACGTCGGCGATGATTCCCTCCGACAGTACACCCGCGACCTCGCGCGCTTTCAAATCAAACCATACTGAGCCTTCGCGTCCATAGTCGGCGTGTACGAATTCGTTTCTGCCGCGAAAGATGGGGAAGGTGCAACAGCCAATTGATGAGCCTCTGCGACAGCCGGTCAGCAAGGTAATTGCTGCGCGCGGTGCCGATGCTTCTCGATCCTGGTTAAACGGAAAAAACGCGCCAGTAATTTCCATCAGGCGCACTGAGTCAGTCCGCAACGAACAAACATGGCCAGCCAGACCAAGGGTGGTTGAGTACCGAGCATCCGAATTGTGACCGCCTTCGATCATTCGTGCTTCCCTCGCCGCACTGGGTTCAGAATACTGCGGAAAACCCTTCGATAAACGGGTGATAGTCAGGAATGACAAAGCGATTACAATGCCGTGACAAGCGAGCGGTAAAGCCAGAGCATAATCAACTCTGGATGTAGAAGTGCGCAGGAATGAAGATGAAGATATGATCCTTCCAACGTGCGAACAGGAGGTTGGTTGAGCCGATGAGTTACGCATCGCAAGACGCTGGTACAGTCGATGTCCTATTCACGCACGCCTATCATCTTGCGCATGACCCAAAGCAATGTGAGCGCGGTCAACCGTATCCTCCCTTGGGCACACTCTACGCTGCGGCCGCGGCGCGGGAGAGAGGTTACCGTGTGGCCGTCTTCGACAGTATGCTTGAAGATCCGGATATGGGCTTCGCGCACTCGTTGTTAGAGCACAAGCCGCGCGTGGTCATCCTTTACGAAGATAGTTTCAACTTTCTCAGCAAAATGTGCCTGCTCCGATCGCGGGAATTGTGTTGGAAGATGTGCGCAGCAGCTGCGGCAACCGGGGCTATTGTGATGGCTCACGGCTCCGATGCCGCCGACCACGCAGAGGAGTATCTGAATCAGGGATTCGATGCAGTGCTGCTTGGCGAAGGGGAGCAGACTGTCTGTGAACTGCTCGATGCGATTCTGTGCCAGGGACAGTCGTCGGCGTGGAGGATCCCAGGGCTTGCTTGGCGTGATCGTTTGTTAGGTCGAGTAGTTAGAACCGAAACTCGATCGCGGCAGCGAGATTTCTCTCTTCTACCATTCCCCGCACGCGACCTTGTGCGCCTCTCCGATTATGCCAAAATATGGAGCCGGAGCACTGGATATGTTTCTACTAACGTCGTCGCCAGCCGTGGCTGTCCCTTTCGCTGCAACTGGTGCGCAAAACCGATCTTTGGAAATAATTATTCGTTGCGGTCTGCGGAATCGGTTGCGGCTGAGATCGCGGAACTTAAGAGCAGCTATGGTATTGAACATATCTGGTTCGCGGACGACATCTTTGCATTGAATGCTGGATGGATGGCGCAGTTTGCCGATGTTATGGAGCGGTACGATGCGGTGCTTCCTTTCAAGATACAAAGTCGCGCTGATCTTATGCGTCCAGCAACAGTTGAAAATCTAAAGCGTGCCGGCTGCAGCGAGGTCTGGATGGGCGTCGAATCCGGCGCGCAAAGCGTACTGAACGCAATGGACAAAGGCTTGCGTGTCGAAGCGGTGGCCGCAGCGCGCGACCTGCTGCGTCGCTATGACATTCGCGCCTGCTATTTTTTGCAATTTGGATATCCCGGTGAGGGCCTTAAAGAAATTGAGTCGACTATCGATCTGGTGCGTTCCACACAACCTGATGAGATAGGAGTTTCAGTCTCATATCCATTGCCGAACACTGCATTCTACGAGCGGGTGAGCGAGCAACTCGGGGACAAACGCAATTGGGTGGACAGTGCCGAGTTGAGCATGATGTTTCGCTCCGCATATAGCACGGAGTTTTATCGCTCCTTGCGTAACGCCTTGCATTTTGAAGTAACTGAAGCGCATCTTGCCGAGGATCGCAGAAGCCCAGGAAAGCTCCGCCAACTTTGGGAAGAAGTCTATACGCTGGAGGCTGTATGCAGAACTGCGCAGCCTACGAGCCTTCCTATTTATCCGCAACAGTCCGTGATGCTTCCACTGGAGTGTGAAACAGTGGATGTTGCTGTTGCCGGAGCGCGATAAAGAGTGGAAAGAGAGGGAACAGATGCCAGATCTTCTGCTGACGCACGGGTATTTTCTTCATGAAGATCCCAAAGAGATGCAGATTATGAAGCCTTATCCGCCGCTGGGAATTCTCTATATCTGTTCGCATCTGCGCTCTCGTGGGTTCACTGTTGATGTACATGACAGCACATTCTCCACTCAAGAAGCTCTCTGCAAGCGGCTCGAAGATGAGACGCCGACCATACTGGGTATTTATGCCAATCTAATGACGCGTCCCAAGGTGGTGAGGATTCTTGCTGAGGCAAAACGACATGGCTGGAAGACGATTGTGGGCGGTCCTGAGCCGGGGGCGTATGTAGAGGAGTATCTCCGCGCAGGAGTAGACGTTGTGGTTATGGGCGAGGGCGAGCTCACGATGGAAGAACTGTTACCGATTCTCCGCGGTGACGGAATGCAGCGACTGGATGGTGTATCCGGAATAGCATTTCTTGATAAGAATGGTTTCGTAATCCGCAATCCGCCAAGGCCGCAGATCAATGACCTCGATGCACAGCCGTGGCCAGAGCGAGAAGCCATCGATACAGGACGATATGTCGAGACTTGGAGGACCTATCATGGTCAGGGTTCGATTTCAATGATTACTGCGCGCGGCTGTCCCTATCACTGCGAATGGTGCAGTCATCAGGTTTACGGCCAGACGCACCGCCGGCGCAAGCCACGGTTTGTGGCGGATGAGCTTGAATGGCTGCGCAAACGATATAAGCCCGATATGCTCTGGTTTGCAGACGACGTCTTTACGATTCACCATGGATGGTTGCAGGAGTGGCGCGAGCAGATAACTTCACGCTCGTTGCATATTCCCTTTGAATGTATCTCGCGAGCAGACCGATTAACAGAGGAAGTTATCCGGACATTGGCGGAGCTAGGTTGCTTTCGTCTTTGGATCGGCTCGGAGAGCGGCTCTCAACGCATCCTCGACCGCATGAAGCGCGGCGTAACCGTTGAGCAGGTGCAACGGGCCACAAAGCTATGCCGTGACTATGGGATTCAAACGGGAATGTTTTTGATGTGGGGTTACGAGGGAGAGGAGATGGAAGACATCGAGGCCACCATCGAGCATGTGCGCGTTTCCAAGCCGGATGTCTTTCTCACTACCGTCGCCTATCCGATCAAAGGAACGCCGTATTTTAAGCGGACGCAGGAGCAGGGGCTTATTCGTGAGATCCGTCCGTGGGCGGAAAGCTCTGACCGGGAGCTGGAGTTACTAGGAAGACGCAGCACTGATTTCTATCAAATAGCAAACCAGTTGCTCAAGCATGAAGTGGAGTTAGTGCGGATCGACGTTAAACAAGATCCGGCTCAACAGGAAGAAGCCGGCTCTTTGAAGGCGCGGATTATTGCCGAGCGCGCGAGTCTGCATTTGGCCGCGCAGAGTGAGATGAGGACTGTATGACAGCTTTAGTGTGCCAATTTATCGCACAGGCGACCACAATTAGCGAACCTTTTGACCAGATCGCGCTCGACTACGACCGGGTGTTTACTCATTCGGCAATTGGCAAAGTGCAGCGGTCTCAGGTATCGCGGCAAATTGAGCGCAGCTTTACTCCCGGCAGCCATGTGATCGAGCTGAACTGCGGGACCGGCGAAGATGCGCTGGCACTGGCGCGAAGTGGCGTTAGGGTAAGTGCGTATGACGCATCCCCGATAATGGTAGCAGTCGCCAATAGGAAGCTGAACCGTGAGCCGTCCTGCATAAAAGTGCAGTTCTCCGTCCTGCGCAACGAGCATCTTTTTCAATTGGAAGGTTTATTTGATGGTGCTTTGTCAAACTTTGCAGGGCTCAATTGTTCGCTTGACTGGAGCGGTATTGCCAATGATCTTGCCCGTCTCGTAAAACCGGGAGGACATCTGCTGCTCTGTGTACTGGGCCGAATGTGCTTGTGGGAGATGGTCCACTCGCTTCTGCGGGGGCGTTTCCGCAAAGCCCTCCGGCGCGCACGCAAAGGCCCGACCTTCACCCGTATTGATGGAAACTCCCTGATCATCATCTACCCATCCATAAGTGAGGCGAAGCGGATATTCTCCTCCGGGTTTTATCTGCGTGGATGGCGCGGCGTGGGTGTGTTTGTTCCGCCACCGTATTGCGAACCGCACTTTCTGGGAAGGAAAGGTATGTTGGACCTGCTTGCGTCTCTTGACTTATGGCTTGCTCACCTGCCTGGCCTGCGCTGTTGGGGCGATCATGTCCTACTGGATTTTGTGAGGCGCGAGGCATGAGCGCAATCGCTGCAATTCGTCCAGAACAATCAGGAGCCGTTAGTTGGTCTGAACTAACTCTTTGCTGCCCTGCGTGTTTCGGTGAGATGGAAACAATCATATTAACTTTAGAGCATGCCCAAGATAGGGCAGTTTGTGCGGCTTGTAACTTAGCCATAGTTATGAAGGATGGAATCTGGCGAGCGATCCGCCCAGGTCACGACGTTTTTCTCGCAGGACCTCTATCGAGCTATGAAGCTGTTCGCAAGGCGGAGGGACGCTGGTCGAACAATGCGGCCTTCTATCTTTCCCTGCCGTTCAAAGACACGACAGGAAAGTTTGCGAAACAATGGATGATACGTGCGCACAGCTTTCGTTTTGTAACCAAAAAAATACTTCCTATCTGTGTGAGGATGCTTGGGAAGCGGAACTTGCGGATACTGGACATTGGCGCTGGAAACTGCTGGATGAGTTATCGGCTTTCTCTGCTTGGCCATCTGCCGGTCGCCGTCGATCTCAGTGTAAGCCCCTTGGATGGCCTGGGCGCAGCCTGTTACTACTCGAATATTTCGGGTCTTGGTTTTCCGCGCTTTCAAGCGGAGATGGACATACTTCCATTTATTGCAGGCCAGTTCGATATGGCGATCTTCAATGCTTCGTTTCACTATGCGCAGGATTATGAGGTCACTCTGTGTGAGACACTGCGTGTGCTGCGGCCAGGCGGCGCAATTCTGATTGTTGATTCTCCTACCTACGGCAATGAAACTGATGGTGAAGCGATGAAGCGCGAGAAGTCGAAGGAGTTTCTGCTTAGGTATGGAAGCGACGAAGGTAATATGGGCGGTCAGGAGTACCTGACGCCGGATAGACTTGCGCGATTGCAGAATACCGGTATCCGCTGGCGGCGCTACTCGCCCTGGCGTGGGTGGCGATGGGCTATGCGTCCATTCCTTGCCAGAATTGCAGGCCGTCGCAGGCCGTCTCAATTCTATATCTATCTGGGTACCGTAACCCCTAAAAGTAAGGAGGCGCAATGATCATTCTCTACTATCCACAGCTCGCCAAGCCAAAGAATCGCAGATTCCCGCTCTCCATTCTTGCTTTGGCTGCGGTGCTGGAAGGGTTAGAGGAGTATGAGATTGTCGACGGTAATCTCGACACTGATCCGGACAAGACAATCGCCGGTCTCTGCCGCGGGCGCAATGTAGAGTTACTAGCTGTGAGCGTCATGCCGGGCCCGCAGATGGTTTCCGCCATGCATAGTTGCAAGCGGATACGCGCGATGTTTCCGCACATTCCGGTGGTGTGGGGGGGATATTTCCCTTCGGTTTATAAAGACTCTGTGCTGAATGCCGAGTATGTGGATTATGCGGTGCGCGGCCAGGGAGAAAACACCTTGCTCGAATTGATCGCCGCACTACGCGGACGAGCGCATTTTTCCGCCATTGCGGGTCTTTCGTACAAAACACACGACGGTGAACATCGCCATAACTGCGAAAGATTGATGCTTGGTCCCGATGCCTTTCCATGGAGCCCGTTTCATCGCCTTCCTGTGGAGAAATACCTGCGCCCTTCTTACTTCGGAAAGCGAACAGCGGCGCACCAAGCCAGCATTGGCTGTCCGTTTCAATGCCGATTCTGCGCGATTGGTGTGGCCTTCGGCAATAAAGAGAAGATGGAATCTCCGGCGCGCACTGAGGCCATCATGCGCCATCTCGTAGAACACTACGGCGTCGACGGAGTGCAATTCTACGATATGAATTTCTTTATGCGCGAGGATCATACTATGGAATTGATGGAAAGACTTGCGCCACTGAATCTGCGCTGGTGGTGCGAGGGAAGAATCGACACCATCTCGCGTTACTCGCTCGCCACACTAAATGCCATTCGCCGCGGCGGGTGCGCAATGATCTTTTTCGGCGCTGAATCGGGATCGGATTGGGTGCTTAAAGAAATGAACAAGGGGATCACCACAGATCAAACTATTGAAGTCGCAAAACGCATGAAGGAGGTGGGCATTGTGCCGGAGTATTCGTTTGTAGTCGGAAATCCCGGCGATCCCGAGCGCGACACACGTGAAACCATTGCGTTCATCCGTCACATCAAGCAGCTCAATCCCGCCACGGAGATCATCGTTCAACACTACACTCCGGTTCCACAACCCAAGGCCATGTACGGGAATGTCGATGTTCAAGTGACCTTTCCTTCGACGATTGAAGAGTGGGCCACAAAACGATGGTACGACTTCACTGTGCGGGTCAACCCTTCCATGCCTTGGATGAAAGATTCTACCCGCAAGCTGATCGATAACTTCGAAACGGTCGTGGCCTGCCGCTGGCCGACGGTGCAGGATGTTCAAGCTCCCGGCTGGAGCAGAAGGCTGTTAAAACTGCTTAGCTCCTGGCGTTACGCTCTCCAGCTCTATTCTTTCCCTTTGGAATTGCATCTGGCGCATCAGTTCATTCAGTTGCGTAAACCAAAAGTCGAGAGTATATGAGCGATTGCGCGCCCCGTCTGCTGTCAGTGAAGGAAGCCTATCAACTGTGGGCGCCCGAGTACGACTCTGTGCCGAATCCATTGTTCTGTCTGGAAGAACGTCATATCGCTCCTCTGCTGCAATCAGCGGCACACTGCGATGTGGTCGATATAGGTTGTGGAACAGGGCGATGGCTGGAGCGGATTTACTCTTTGCAACCGCGTTCGCTGACAGGAGTCGATGTATCGTCGGCGATGCTGGAGCGTGCAGCCAGGAGGCTCGGCCGCAACGCGCGCCTGCTGCAGGCAGACTGTTTGTACCTACCTCTCGGCGCATCTTCAGCCGATTGGATACTGGCTTCGTTTCTGCTTTCTTATGTAGTCAATCTGCGTAAAATGGCGTGTGAAATAGCAAGAATCGCTCGCCCTGGCGCAAGGATACTTATCTCCGACGTCCATCCTGCGACTAAAGGATATGGGTGGAGGAGAACATTTCGCTATGCGCATCAGTTGATCGAAATTCAAACGCATCCTTACCAGCTCGACGATCTGCACGTAGCCATGCAAGAAGTTGGTTTTGAACTGACCTCTTTTAATGAGTACAGCTTCGGAGACAATGAGAAGATGATCTTCTTCAATGCACGACGCTTGAAGCTATACGAGGCAGTCAAGGGGTTGCCTGTGCTGTTGCTTGCCAGCTACCGCAGGAGGCCAGGATGACTCTGGATGCAGCGGTAGTTACTACAGAGTGGTCCCCCGCGCAGTGCGTTCTCACCGGTGCCAGAGTAGCTCTTGATCCTTGGCGCGTAATATGGGCCACGCTTGTGGTGAGAAATGGAAAGATCGCGGCAGTTATTCCCGGTAGAAAAGCACCGGCCGTCCTTGCCAAGTCTCTGCGCGTGATGAGCCTGAAAGATCATTTGATTCTTCCCGGACTTATCAACGCGCACGATCATCTTCACTTTGGCATCTTTCCCAGGCTTGGGCAAGGTCCGTATCCAAGTTGGCGCGAGTGGGCCGATGATATCTATCATCCGCATGAACAGCCGCTTCTCGATTTGCTCAAAATACCGAAGGAGACACGGCTTTGGCACGGAGTTATACAAAATGCGTTAGCTGGAGTAACGACAGTATGCCATCACGATGCTGCTCACGCCTTGCTGACAGATAAAGCTCTTCCGGTCAAGGTGCTTACTGATTGTGGATGGACTCATTCTCTCGACAACAAGCAATGGACTAAGCGCTATGCGCGTACGCCGGCAAACCGGCCGTTTATCCTTCATTTTGCCGAAGGGACGAATGCGCTATCGCATCGCGAGATGGCACTACTGGAACGCAATGCAAAGCTGAATGAGCGCCTGGTATTGGTTCACGCAATCGGAGTTTCTAAGTTGGATTGGCTCAAGCTGCGGGCTGCGGGAGTCTGGATCGTGTGGTGTCCCACCTCCAATCTCCACATACTAGGCCAGACGCTTGCCCGCGATTTGCTATTAAGTTATCCGTCAATTGCGATTGGTAGTGACTCGCCGCTCTCCGCGGCAGGAGACCTGCTCAACGAAGTGCAAGCGGCGCACGCGTTGTTAGATCTTCCATCTGATCTGCTTTATCGGATGGTAACCACCCGCGCTGCGGGGCTTCTGCGTTTGTCTGGAGATCAAGGCACAATTGTTGCAGGTGGCGTGGCGGACCTTCTAATTGTGCGCGATAACGGCCAGTCGCCCTGCGATTCACTGATCACGTTGTCACGTTGCGACATCGCCGCTGTCATGCGCGGCGGTGAGATTACGGTTGCATCGGAAGAGTTTTTCACGCGTCGCAATTTAGCCACGGAGATGCTATTGTTTCCATTTCTACGTCACGGCCTTCAATGGCATATTGCCGCGCCACCTGACGTCTTGACCTTGCAGCTCCCGCGATCGCATAAGAAGTCATTTTCGCGGTTAACTGAGGAATTGACAAAGCAATGACAACTCTTAGACAGGACAATGACAGATAACTGTCAGTCCTTACCTATACTCTTTCTAGTATTGTCCCGTTCGCATTGTAATCTGCGCCTTGCACTGTTACTCCACGTAAATGCGTCGCAATGACTAACCAGCAAGACGCGAACTATCAACGGATCTGAACAGCTCGAATGCGGTTCCAAACCAAAGACGATGGTGAATTGAATGACGACTATATCGGCCAATAGGCAAAGATGGAAGCGAAAGTCGCAACTGATCGATCGAGGCTCTCTGCCCGGGATAATTGGGCTGTTGGTACTTCCACTTTGCATTCTTTGTGGTTCCACTACGGGGCGGGCACAAGATGATCTGCAGGTACATAGCACAGCCGGATATGTGCCTGTGCTCTCAGGTGCCTTCGCGTATGTTCAGAATACCTCCGGCGGTGTTCAAAGTCTCGTGCCTCAAATAATTCCTGTGCTGCTTGTGCCGATGGGACATTCACTCCTATTGGAGTCGCGCGTCGAATTCACAGGCTTTTTCCAACGCGAGAACTTGCCCTCTGGACCATTTTCGGGACGATTTGCGGGAAAGGTGTACAAGACCGTTGATTATGCACAGTTGGATTGGCTTGCAGATTCACACGCTACAATTGCTGCCGGCCGCTATATCCTTCCGTTCGGTCTTTACAGTGAGCGTCTGGCTCCAGTCTGGATTCGCAATCTGCAAGACACGCCGCTTACCTATTCGATTGGGACGCACCCATATGGAGCAGCGGACGGTCTCATGCTGCGCGGAGTCGCTGCCAGCTCAGCGTCAGCCAGCATCCAATACAGCGCCTATATGTCTGCTCATTGCTCGATCAATGAGTTGCAGGCCGTTCGCGCAGCAGGCGGAGATACAAGCATCTTCATACCGTCGAAGCGGGTCGAGGCTGGGTTGTCCTACCAGCGCACACTTGAGGGCTATCAGATTAACAATGAAGCAGCGTATCTCTCCTGGCAGCCGCAACGCGCTTCTGTAGACCTGAAGGCAGAGTACGATCGCAACCACTACGGAGACGGTTACTGGATCGAAGCGGCGCACATCCCTCAGCAGTTTCCCGTTGCGCCGGTATTCTTTCGGCACGTGCAACTGGTAGGGCGGATGGAGCAACTCTTCGCGCGCAACGGCGGTGGCAATGGGCTGCCGCAGGTAAATGAGAAACGCCCCGAAGTTGGTTTCAACTTTCAGATACGGGATGACTGGAGGCTTGAATCCAGTTATGGAAGGCTGTTCAGCCACAGTGGCAACAGTAATACTTGGAATTTTGGTTTTACATACCGTTTTGTTTGGCCTTTATGGCCAGGGAGAAAATCATGAACGATCAAATGCGCAAAAAATGGCTCCTGGCTTTTGCCGCGTCAGGATTGTGTCTCTCTGCATTGGTTGCCGCACTTGGGCAAACTGCTCCGGCCGCAACCGGGCCCGCATATGCGCAAACCGCGGCAACAGCAGCGGAACCCGGAGAAAAGGTCTTTGCGGTGAACTGCGCTCGCTGCCACACTCCACCCATGACGCTGAATCCGCGCGTCACTGGGACGATTCTGATGCATATGCGTACACGCGCGCGCCTCAGCCGCAAGGATGAAAAGCTGCTACTTCAATATCTGGCACCATAAGTGCTGGTAGAAGTGATCGAGTTATCCATGCTGCTTGTAACTGATTTGTGTTCGACAAACAAGGAATTCCCTCGCGGAAAGGATCGTTTGTGATGAAACCCATTCTGGCCATATTCGTAGCCGTACATATTCTTGTTGGCGCTCATGGCCTGATCGCTCAAGCCTCGCAGCGCACGATTGAGATTCATGCCCGGCGGTATGAGTTTACACCCGCCGAAATCACCGTGAAGAAGGGCGAAACCGTGACGCTGTCGCTGATCTCTGAAGACGTTACGCACAGTTTGCTCATTGAAGGTCTCGGCGTGAATCAGATTATCGTCAAGGGTCATGCGACACAAGTTACCTTCACCCCAGACAAGACGGGAGACTTCCTAGGCCGTTGCGGAAGGTTTTGTGGCAACGGGCACGGCTCGATGCGCTTTCTGGTTCATGTGACGGAGAAATAGCCTTGAAACTTCGAGCTGCGATTGGCACTTACTTTGCGACGTTTGCGGCTTGCCTGCTTCTTTCATCGACAGGGTGCAAGGCGGGGCATCCAGGCAAGGTTCAGACTAGTACAATCACTTGGATAAAGCATCACGTCACTGTTGGAGGCAAGCATGATCGCAATCCGCTGACAGCATCACAAAGCAACATTGAGGCTGGCAAGCAGGCATTCGGTAGTTACTGCGTCGTGTGTCATGGCAGGGATGGGCAGAACACAGGAGTACCCTTTGCTGGCTCTATTGATCCTCCCATTCCCCTGCTTTCGTCGAGCATGGTACAGGATTATACCGATGGTCAATTGAAGCGGGTGATTGAAGCCGGGATTGCCCCCTCGGGTATGCCAGCTTCAAAGGGAATTCTAAGCGATGAGGAGATATGGCAGATTGTTCTTTACATCCGCCATCTTCCGAAGGCAGGAAGCCTGGGCGACCCAAAGGCTTATGGCGGCGACGAGTTTGGCGATGCGATCGGGACTTTACCGGCGGAGACGCAGAGCGGTGCAGGGAAGTGAATTATGCGGCGAGGTAATGCAACATATCGGGTTCTCGATTTCTATTTAGGAGTCCCGATTCTCAATTTACTTGCCAGCTTTCGGAGCCGGAGAAAATGGAAAGAGCATCCAGACCGGATCGGTCTGCTGTTCAATCCAGCTTTGGGTGATACATTGCTTGCGTCCGCTGCGACGCAGGAGATTCGAGCTCACTTTCACCGGGCAGAACTTATCGTATTTGCAACCGATATGAATGTGGCGGCCGCCAAATTACTTCCTGCAATCGATAGGATCGAGTTATTGCCGATTACCCACCCGCTGGCGGCCATCCGGATCATTCGGCGCTGCGCTCTAAACTGGATGCTGGACTTCACTTCCTGGCAACGAATCACGGCTATCATCACGCTTCTCTCAGGGGCTAGCTTTACGATTGGCTTCAAGCACAAGGGACAGTATCGCCAGCGGGGATATGACAGCACAGTGACTCACAGTGGAGATTGTCATGAGCTGGAGAATCTGCGCCGCCTTACACGCTTACTTGGTGCGACAAAGGATTATCCGCCCCGGTTGGCAATTCCCGGAGGTCAGCTTCCAGAGATTATATTGCGTGGCGGCGAGGTGATCGTCTTTCATCCCTGGGCTTCTGGAGCGAGCGGTTGGCTGCGCGAGTGGCCGGAAGAGCGTTGGATCGACCTAGCCCTGCAGCTGCGGTCGGAGGAAAGAACGTTCCTGATCACCGGATCCCCAGCGGACGAGTTACGCTGCATGGCGTTGTGCCAAATGATCATTGCGCTAGGCGCTTCGGCCGAGATACTGATTGGGCGCGATGGCATCGGCGAAATTGCGCGGGTGCTCAACCACGCGGAGATGCTGGTAAGTGTGAATACGGGAATCATGCACTTGGGTGCGATCCTTGGAGTTCCCACCGTGGCGATCAACGGCCCGACTGCCGTGCATCGATGGGGGCCGATAGGACCGAGAGTCGCGAATGTAACTCCGTCCGATGGCAGCGGCGGTTTTCTCGATCTCGGATTTGAGTATAGCGGTCATGCAGAAAGCGTCATGGAGAAGATATCCGTCGAGGATGTTATGCAGGCTGTGCAACAGCTTAACTGCTTATCCGTCGATCCTAATGCCTCGCGCGGCCTCCAAATGAGGCAAGACTTAGTCAATTTCCGCGCATCGATAATTGAAGAAGGCCAATTGCGCGCTCCGCGTCTTCACCTTGAAGAGAATCGAGTATAACTACTATGACGCGCAGAGCTCTTATTGTGAAGATAGGCGCCATCGGCGATGCGGCCTCGGTGCTGCCTGGCGCGCTGAGGCTTCATCAATCCGGCTTTGAAATCGACTGGCTCTGCGGAAAGACGATTGCGCCGCTGCTCTCATGCTATAGCTGGGTGCGCCCCATTGTAGTGAACGACGAACTATTATTTGGAAATCGCAAAGCAAGCGCCCTTTGGCAAATTATGCGCACCTGGGGCAGGCTGATCGGTACTTCTTACGATTTATGCGCAATCCTTCAATATGACCGCCGCTACCGGATTCTTACACTTCCGGTGCGATCGCTCAGATCAATTGTATTGAGCCAGCATTTGCGCGGCTTCAAGCTAATCTCTGAGCGGCATCATTCTGCGGAATATGTGCGTATTTTGTGCGGACTTGCGGATAAGTATTGCGCCGATAACATCGCTCCAGTGGCGCCCGATCAACTACCTCCCAATCCAATAGAGACGCAGTCGAAGATCCGCATCGCGCTGGCTCCAGGCGGGGCGCGCAACCTGCTCCGCGACGACGCGCAACGGCGATGGCCGCTGGATTCCTATTACTCGCTCGCCCAGATTCTTCTCGACAAAGGATGTGAGGTGGTGCTCACTGGAGGTCCGGGAGATCGATGGGTCGAAGCGCGATTCAGTGAGTTACCGGTAGATAGTCGCATTGCCCGTTGGTCGATTCCGCAGACATTGGCATTCTATCAATCCTGCGATTGCGTCATCACTCATGACACAGGCCCGCTGCATCTTGCCGGTCTTGTATCATGCGGCCTGATCGGACTCTTTGGCCCGACGGCGCCCTCCAAAGCACTTCCCCGCCGCAACGGAGTCATCGGTCTATGGGGAGGTGAACGGTTGGCTTGCCGGCCATGCTATGACGGCAAGGGATTTGCCAAGTGCGACTGGAACGGCTGCATGATCTCTATTCCTCTGCAGAGGGTGGTCGCAGCGGTCGAGAGCTTGTTAGCAAACAAGGACGCGGAATGGCAGGTTATCAGCCTATGAATCGCCCTTATCACCTTCTGGTGACCGCGGCAGGATTGGTCTTTTTCACCAGTTCATTCGATCTTTTCCTGAATATCAATCTCGGACCGAATATTCGTATTGCGCAGTTGTTTGTCCTGGTACTGTTGGCAGCGGCTTTACTTACTCACCGGCTTGGCAGGACGATGGAAATTCCGCTTGGCGGCCTGTACCTTATTGCCTGGTGCGCCGTGCAGCTGGCGTTCGTGCCGGTAGCTGAGTTTTGGCAGAAGAGCTTGGCTTATTGCCTCTGGCTGGCCCTGGATATAGCTTTGTCCTTCGCTCTGGTGAATCTCTTTGCTGGTGATTCAAGAAATCTGCCAACCTTGCTCAAGCTGTATCTGGCTTCGTTTGCTTTTATCTCAGCCTTCGGCATTGTCCAATTCATCTCCCCTATCCTCGGAGGCCCTGCACTGCTTGTTGAGCAGTGGTGGCTGCCCGGAAGAGTGCCGAGAGTGAACGGATTTAGTTATGAACCATCGTATTATGCTACTTATCTCATCATGGGACTCGTGTGCCTGGGATCGCTTCGCCGCTCTGGGATGGTGGAGTATCTCTCCAGGCAATGGACATTTGCTTATCTTTTGATCTTTTTAGCCCTGCTGATATGTTTCAGCCGAATGGGAGTTGTCTTCGCCCTGGTTGAAGTATCCATCGCACCTTTGACACGGTTGTGGAAGATCGTGAAACATCCCGGCCTTGTGCTCGGGTTTCGCCTATCGGGCTGGAAGATGCTGGCCTTGGCGGTCGTTTTATTGGCCGCCTATTCGTCCGTCACCAGGGCCGTCGCCTGGTTTCTCGATGATCCCGAGACAGTTGAAATTCTGGTGAGTGGAACAGGGTTGCTGGGAACCGCATCGCACTCCGTCGACGAGCGGGAAGACCATCTGCACGGCACGCTGCTAACCATCGCCCATCATCCCTGGATGGGCCAGAGCCTGGGCGGTATTACTGAATCGATTGCGGGATACAACGGACTAAGGCCGCAACACTTCGAGGAGACGAAAATCTTTGAAGGGCAAAGCGTCTTTGCGGAAGTTGCTGCCGCCAGCGGGATTCCCGGCTCGATACCGTTCCTTTGCTTTTTGGCAGTCACCATCGTCGCGCCATTGCGGCTTGCCGCGCGATCTTCGCCTCGTTATGCCGCGTGGTTGCGGGCTCTAGTGCTGGCGCTGATCTTCGAATGGGCAATCCTGCAGCTCAATCAGAACATTTTGCGCTTGTATTTATGGGTGCACATCGCTCTTTTGGCCACGGTCTACTCTGCCGCCCGGCGTCAATACATCTTGTCCGGCGACGCGGAACCGGGAGACGCCGGATACGATTCGCCAAACTTGTTGGCGTGATGTGCAAGCGGGCTGGGCGCGGCAACGAGAGAAACACCGCCTAAGTTGGTAGCTGCCGCTTGCACCGTCACCTCGCGCCGCGCCGCGTTCAGACTCTCCAGAGTTGCGCTTTCCGACCACACATTCAAAAGGTATCTTCCCGGAGGCACCTGGGGAATGACGATCGCATCCTCCCGCGAAACCGCGTAGTACGGCGTGGCGAGCGACAAAATCACGGCGCCCATCTGGGGATGTATGTTGCAGAAGATATAGGAAACCCCTACGCGATCGAAGCGCACACGGCGTTCGCTGCCCGCCTCATACAAACCCAAATCGAACCGTTTTCCATTGAAGAGAGAAAATACATTGTGAAAGAACGGATCGCGATTTGGAAACACCACGACACTGCCAACCTGTACGACTAGCAGATGCGGATCGAACATCTTGTCCTTCTGTATCATCTGATAAGTTTTTCTCTGGAGCGGCGGGACAGGGCTGGCGTTAAAACCGAGCGGCATCAGCCAAGCGACCGTGGGAGACTGCGCGGAGGGCATTTGGCGGGTGTAAGTATCTGGAGCAATTTCCACACGAAGGGTTACTTCGACAGATTGTCCATAACTTTGTTTTACAGCCATGGAGAGCAGCAGGACGCCGAACGCAAGTGTATATCCTTGCCACCGTCCGCCGTTCCGCATGGAGATGAAACGATCCATTCAAGCCACCCTCAAAACTGGTATCCTGCCGAAACCGTATACACGTTCGCCCAATTGGCGCGCCCGAAAATTTGCCAGCTTGTCAGCCGGCGATATTCCGGAGAGATGACGATTGAAGACCATGGGCGGTAGATGAAGTTCGCCATCAGCGAACGGTTGCGCGTGTAATATTCGAGCGCACTGGAATACTGCGCCGTCCCCTCGCGCAATTCGCTTGCATAGCCGGTGTCCTGTCCAGCAGCGGTATTCAGTTGCATAGTCTGTGTGAGCCGCCATTGCCATTGGGTCCATCCGCCGATGGAATCCAGTCCGCGGGTCTCTGTGCTGCTTGTATTCGGGTCAATGTACGCGTACGCATCGCGATAGGCGCCTCCTCCAAGCGAACCTATTCCTCGACCGCGATAGAATTCGCCGCTCCACTGTCCGTGCGCCGAAATTGGCAGCAGCCAGTCGGCAGTGCCTGCCCAGGCGTCCACTCTCTGCCCGCTCCCATAATTCTTCCGGTCGTAATATCCGGCAGCTCCAATTTGCAGCGCGCCAGATTCTTTGCCCGTGCGATAAAAGAGCCGCATCTCATACCCCGGCTGGCGCGCGGCCTCCCCAGGACTTACAGAGCTATAGCTTCCGGCAGTATTCATTGCATTGTAGGACGGATCATACAGGCCGAGTTCAAAACCAGCCTGCTTGTGATCTGAAAACACGAATTTATGTTCCCAGCGCAACTGCGGCGCCCAGACCCATAGATTGCCAGACCATGCCAAGGCTGGCTGGGCTACTTCTGCAATTGAATCTGGCGAGAGCGGCGAAATCAGCGGGCCATCATAGCCGGCCCGTAGTAAATCATTCGACCACTCCCAGGTGATGCCCGCGGTGCGCATTCGTACCAGGCCGGCCGGTGCGCTCTGTGCTCCCGTAGTGACGCCTCCAAAGAAGTCCAGCGACACATCCGCCGAGAGTTGGCCATTCCATAACTTAGGTCCGGTTCCCTCAAAGTTCAACATGGTCTGCCGGAGTCCCGCCCCAACACTCCCGTGGCTCTGGCCGGGAGCGCGCTTCAGCGCCGAGGTGGGCATATCCGGCTGATCCACCACGCCCTCATTGACAAAAGTATTGAAGAGCACCAAGCCATAAAAGCGCACTGGAAACTTCGAGGCGCTCTCCAGTTTGGTCTGCTCGTGCTGCTGCACTTCGGAGGCAAGCACCTCCTGTTCTTCGCGTATCTGTGTAACTGCCTGCTGCAACTGCCCGGCTGCGCTGGTGTTCACTTGCTCTGCGGAAGTCGTCCCGATGCATGCCAGATTCTTGCGGAGTTCTTCCAACTCTGCCTGCATTGCCTGCATATTGCGGTGATCTTCATCCACCTGGCGCTCTGCGGCCGTCAAGGCCTCTGTAAGCCGGTCAATGCGTTGTTCAAGCATTTGCATATGCTCGGCAGGTGCGGGGTCCGCAACCGGCGGGTTCGCCGCCTGGGCAATCAGCGGCAATGTTGCGATCAGCTGCAACACTATCATTCCGGCCAATGCAACTCTCAGCGGAAAAATCCTCATCGCTCCTCCGAAGCCAGGCATGAGGCCTCTTCCAAGATACACTCGCCGGGAAGTGCAATTGTGAATGCCGTATTGCCGGATTCCGAATCCTCCAGATAGATGCTGCCGCCGTGGGCCTCGGCAATGTACTTGGCAAGCGCCAGTCCAAGTCCCACGCCACTCTGCCGCCCTTCACTCACGAAGGGATGAAAAAGAGTCTCTCGAATTGCGTTCGGCACTCCCGGCCCACTGTCGCGAACCGTAATGCGAAGGCCCGCCGGGAGCAGCGCGGCCTCAATGGAAACCCATGGCAAACTCCCGCTCCGGCCCGCTGCCTGACATGCATTCAAGAGCAGGTTGTAGACCGCCCTGCGCAGTTCCTTCGAATCCACTTTCACTCTTAATGGTGGAATTGGTATTACTCTCAGTTCTACCCCGCGCGCATCGGGGTGAGAACGAATTGTCCCAATTGTCCGGTTCATCAACTCACTGAGGGACTCCGGCTGCAAGTGCAGCAGCATACCGGTCCGGCTAAACACCAACAGTGAATCGAGCATCTCCGTCATGCCCTGAACACCGGCGCGGACATCTTCAAGCAACTCCTCGCGTTCCTCGCCGGGAAGATGGGGGTTGGCGAGAAACTCGGCGTTGGCGTAAATGGCCGAAAGATAATGGCGCAGATCGTGAGAGACTGAGCTGGCCATTTGGCCGATCGTCGCCATGCGTTCAGCGGCCAGCAACTCTTGTTGCGTCTTTTGCATCTGGTCTCGCATTCGGTCGAAGGCCCGGCTGAGTTCCCGCACTTCCTCTGCGCCTTCTTCGCGAATCCTCGGTGAGAAATCTCCGCCGCTCAGCGCGCGTGTGGCTGCCACCAGCGACTCCAGTGGCCGGGTGACAGTGCGGGTGATGGAAACGGCCAGCGCCACCCCGAACAAAGCCGCAAGAACCCCAATCAAAATTACCATCCGGTTCAGACGGGCCAGAATCTTCTCTTCCTCTCCGAAAGACTTGAAAACTACCAACTGAATAGCGCCGGCTGGGGTTTCCGGTTGCAGTTGCGCAGATGACGCCAGGTAGCGTTCGCCACCAAGTTCCATCTCCTCGTTTTGAATGGAACGGTGGAGCAGTTCGCCCTGGCTGGAAGCCAGTTTCTGTCGTAATGCTTGCGGTAAAGTTCCGGCCACAATCCTTCCGTCCGCAACAAAGACGACCTCGGACGCCGCGGCCTCGCTGACTTCGCGCGCGACTTTGTCGTCCACGGCATAACCGATCGTCACATATCCAAGTCCGCTCATCTGTTCGCCGGACCCGAAGGTGAGCGCGCGGGAAGAAATCTCAAACAGCCTGCCGTCGGATACGAACAAGCGCGGCAGTTCAGGGTCGTTGACGGTCTCGCGCAGTGCGGCTTCCACGCTCTGGCGGGTCAGAGATGTACCGCTGTTGTAATAGGCTTCCAGCCGCCCCTCAGGACTTTGCAAGGAAAAAAAATCGTCGCTGCTGAGCCTCCAGAAACCAGCGGCGCCATCGGCAATGGTCCGCGAGTCAGAGGTGGTCATGACCGCTTTGAGGCTGGGTAACTCCGAAAGCAGCGAAGACTCCCGCAGCAGCAGTTGTTGCCGCTGCTGCCGCAAGTTATCGAAGGTCTGCAGGGAATGCCGCATATCTAGTTCAAGATCGCTTCGGACCTGACGCTCGACAGTCACCCGCATCATGGCCAGAAAGATGAGAGTCATGGTCAAGACAAGCGCCGCCAGCGATAAAAGCAGCAGGGTGCGCATTCGCCAGGAACGCATCATCGAATGGACTCCATCGCCCGGTCTTCGTCTACCTATGAAGCCGATGCGCCGACTCAGGTATCGGCGCGGGGCCGTCCTGCCCCTCGCGCACAAACTTATATCCGGCGCCGTGCACTGTGAGAAAATGACGCGGCTGGGCCGGATCGCGCTCCAATTTCTGTCGCAACTTCAAAATCTGGTTGTCTACCGTCCGGGTATTTGGATAGGAATCATAGCCCCAAACATCGTTCAACAACTCACTGCGCGTTAAAACCCGTCCGGCATTCTCGATGAAGTAGCGCAGTAGTTTGAACTCGTGGGCTGTCAGTATTACGGCAACACCGTCGCGGCGAACCTCCATCTTGGCCGCATCGATGGCGATCTCTTCAAATTGAATCAACTTGGTGGCGTTCGATTTCGAGGAACGCCGGATCGCGGCCTCAACCCGTGCCAATAACTCCCTGGGACTGAATGGCTTTGTGACATAGTCGTCCGCGCCCAATTCGAGCAGCAGAACCTTGTCCGCCACTTCGCTGACCGCGCTGAGAATAATCACCGGCGTATCGGGCTGGTCTTCCTTGATCAATCGGCACAAATCGCGTCCGTTGATGCCCGGTAGCATCAGGTCCAGAACCACAGAGACAGGCTTGGCTGTGCGGCTGGCCGCCAATCCAGCCTGGCCGTCGGCTGCAATCTGGATATCATAGCCTTCGGAGGCAAAAAGCCGCGTCACAGCTTTTTGAATCCTGGGATCGTCCTCAATGACAAGAATGGTCTTCATTACGCCCACCTTTAACACGATGCCTCTTGTGCCTTTTATAGCACTTATTTCCTTTTCTATATCCATTTTCTGCGAGGTGTTGGCAGATTTTTCTCTGAGTTCGGACCGGCTGGGCTGCGTTGGCGGATGTGAGAACGAGAGCGAATGAAGCGACCATTCCATCCCGTTCAGGATAGGTTTGCGTATCTATAGCTGTGCTGCGCCTCAATTCCCAGCAGGCGGACCGGCAACGCAACGATGCAAATTCCGCCACCTGCATAGTTGAAGAATACCCTGTCCGGCGTTTCCGGCCACTCCGGATATTGCGAAGTTACAAACGAATGACAATTTCCAGATATTTCCATTGCAAGTTATCAATCCTCGGCGGCTACTATCGGAATTCACAGGGAGGTTTCGTCAAGGAAAAGCGAAGTAATTCAGGAGTGGACATGAATGGATTCGACGCAGAGTCAGTTCTCAGGCAGCAGTGCCGCCTGCATTTGTTCTTGCCGATGAAAATTCATATCTCCGGTTGCACATTGAGCAGATGATCCACAGCCTCTGCCAGGGAGAGAAAGCGCAATTCGGCAAGTTTGCCAGCAGCCTTTGAATCGGGTTTTTGGCGTTCAGGGTCGCCGTCGATGAAGACAGTCAACATTCCCAGCCGGCGGCCAAACTCGATATCCGAGTGCGAATCGCCGATCATGGCGCTCTTCGTGGCGGTGATATCTGGGTATTCACCTAAGGCCTGTTCATAAAGACCAGGCAATGGTTTTCGGCACTTGCACTCCCGCTTGTCATGAGGACAGAAGTAGATACCGTCCACGTGAGCGCCGCGGCTCTTCAGGAGGTTTTGCAATGCGGAATGGATGGCCACCACGTCTGCTGCGGTACAGAGTCCCAGGGCAACGCATCGCTGGTTTGTGACCACAAACACCCGCAACCCCGCATGGTTGAGCCGTGCGATCGATTCGGGTACGTCGGGGAGCAAATTGAAGTCGCTCCAGGAAGTGACATAACGCCCTTCCGGCATCTTTTCGTTCAAGACGCCGTCGCGGTCAAGGAATACCGCGGTCAAGGAATGTGTTCCGGATCTGAAAGTGGAGTTGGCCACCTGGCCATGATAACAACAACCAAACTCGCTTGGCTTTCCAACGGTCAGGGGGGTAAACATTCGGATTGCGAAGGAATAGAACTCATGTTTAGTGCTCCCAATCCGGGAAGCATCTTTGGCAATGCCATCACGGAGCATCTGCTAGTCGTGCGCCAGTTGAAAGAGCAGCAGGGGGTGATGGAAGCGATTGCCAGGGCAATGACCGCAACCCTGTGGAGCGGAGGCAAGATTCTGTGGTGCGGCAACGGCGGCAGCGCGGGCGATGCCCAGCATCTGGCTGCGGAGATTGTGGGGCGGTTTCGCCGGGAGCGTTGCGGTCTGGCCTCAGTGGCACTTACCACCGACACTTCGATCTTGACCTCGGTGGCCAACGATTACGGATTCGATGCTGTCTTCTCGCGCCAGGTGGAGGCGTTGGGCGCTCCCGGCGATCTTTTGGTCGGTATCTCCACCTCAGGCAATAGCCGCAATGTGCTTGCAGCCCTGGAGACGGCGCGCTCACAAGGCATGGTGACGGTCGCTTTTACTGGTGAGGGCGGCGGCAAAATGGCCGTTCTGGCCGATCACCTCTTCGTTGTCGCTTCAAATGAGACCGCGCGCATTCAAGAAGCGCATATGCTCGCAGGACATATGCTGTGCGACTGGATTGAATTGGATTGGGTGCATATGCGATCCGTCACCAAAGCGTTTTCTGAAGCGTCGCATATTGAGGGCGCCGAATTGCAATGGGCGCGTCCGCAAGGAACGGCGGCCCTGAACGGCCTTCAAAGCTCCACTTCACTTCAAAAGTTGATTGAAGCAAACGAGGGTGCGTGTTGATCGAACAACTGCATCAAGCAATGGATGAGATCGAGCACGGCTGGCCCGCCAAACGCTTGCTTGTGGTGGGCGATCTGATGCTCGACAAATATATCTGGGGCGAAGTCGCGCGCATTTCGCCGGAGGCACCGGTGCCTGTGGTCCATGCCGTTCGGCAGAGCGAACAGCCAGGTGGCGCAGCCAACGTAGCCATGAACCTTGCTCGTCTCGGTGCGCAGGTCGTGGTCGCTGGGTTTACCGGAGGCGACGAGAACCAGCAGTTGCTGGACGCGGCTCTGCGAAGCAACGGAATCTCTCCCGAATTTGTGCTCAGTGAGGGCTTTCCCACCATCACCAAGCTGCGTATTCTCGGCGGAATTCAGCAGATGCTGCGCCTGGACAGCGAGCGGCTGGAGGCGCGCGCCCAGAAGGACTATGACCGCCTGGTTGAAAGAGTACTCAAACTGTTGCCCGGCAACCATGCGGTGGTGCTTTCCGATTATGCCAAGGGCGCCCTCACGCCCGATCTTTGCCAGCAAATCATCCAGGCCGCGCGCAACTTGGAGATTCCGGTGCTCGTGGATCCCAAAAACGCCGACTTTTCCCGCTACCGTGGCGCAACGACAATATCTCCCAATCGGAATGAACTCGCTTTAGCTGTGCAAAAGGACGCGCACAACCTTGATGCCCTCCTGGCAGCGGCTGACTCCCTTGTGCGAGCGTTGCAGATTGACTTCCTCACCGCGACCCTGAGTGAGACAGGCATTGCACTGGTGCGGCCTGGCAACCTGCTTTTGGCGCCGGCTGTCGCGCGTCAGGTCTTCGACGTCTCCGGCGCGGGAGATACTGTCATCGCCGTACTGGCCCTCTGCCTGGCCTCTCAGCTGACGCCGGAGACCGCAGTGCAACTGGCTAACGTGGCTGCCGGCATTGTGGTTGGCAAGGCGGGAACGGCGCCGGTGGAAAGATATGAGCTGCTGGCCGCGCTGGCTCCGCGCATCGAATTTCTTGCCGAGGATAAGATTGTGAACCGCACGGCGCTGGTCAGCCGGGTTGCCCAATGGAAGGGAAAAGGCGATCGTGTGGTATTGACCAACGGTTGCTTCGACCTGCTGCACATCGGCCACATCACACTGCTGGAGCAAGCGCGGCGCTTCGGCGACCGCCTGATCGTGGCCATCAACAGCGATCTATCCGTGCGTGCATTGAAAGGCTCCAGTCGTCCTGTGGTGGGTGAACGCGAACGATGCCGCGTGCTGTCCGCACTAGCAGCTGTGGACGCCGTGGTGGTCTTCGCGGAGCCAACCCCCCTGGAACTGATCGTGGCCCTCCGGCCAGACGTAATTGTCAAGGGCGGCGATTACGATAGGAAGACGGTCGTCGGCGCGCGCGAAGTGCAATCCTGGGGCGGTCAGGTCAAGATCGTTCCCATGGTTGAAGGCTACTCCACCACCCGGCTGATCGAGAGAAGCGTGGAACAGTTTGCGTGGACATAGAATCAGGCCCGCAAACCTGCCATGACAACTGCGGCACAAGCGGGGTTTCGAGTGATCTATTCGGATAGTCGCGTCCAATCTCAATCCAGGCCTGCAATTGGGTAATAATTCTCTGCAAGCACCTGTGGTGCGGCCAACAGCTTTCGGCAGTGAGTTAAGATTCGTGGTTCCCATTCTTCCGCAAAGAATGAGGAAGGATGGGAGGCTGATGCTAATGCTTGATTGCCGGATCAATTAGCTGCGGACAGCGTTGGGGTCAGGGCGTGGGCGGCTTGGCCGTCGTCGTCGCGGCGGGCTGGTCGGCCACTTGCACTACGAGTCCGGTCTGGTCGCCTTTCACTTCAATCGGCATGGTGGCATCCTGGTAGCTCTTCAGGAACATGGGGTTTACCATTTGCACCATCGCTCCTGCCGGAGCGTTCTGGTCCATGTCGCCTGCGCGCGATGTCACCAACTCGTACTGGCCTTCAGGAACATAGTTGAACTTGAAGCTGCCGTCCTCCTCGATCTTGGTTCCGCGCAGCGTAGCCTTGGTATCGGGATCCTTCAAGTTCACCCAGCCGCTATTGAGAGGGTGGTTGTCTGTTTTGGCCGTAACCGTGCCGGAGACCAGATGCAGGTCATCGACCGGGAAGACGAGATCGACGCCATTGACGTCCTCTCCGGCACCGACTTCAATTGGCTTGATATCCTTTTCGCGAAATACTCCGCCGGAATAAATGACGAGGGCATCGCCGAAGTTCGAGTGCAGACTGCTCGATCCCGACCCCAGACCGCTGATCATTTGATTCGTGGGCAGTTCGGCCTTGACAGCGTACTTGCCCTTGGCCAGACCGCTGATCCGGTAGTGGCCGCGGTCGTCGCTGGTGGTTGCTGGCATAAGTGGGTTGAAGGCATCCACCACCCATTTGCCATCCTCCTGCATGACCATCCGGACGGCCTTCACCCCTGAGGCAGGGCTGTTGTCGTCGTAGCGAATGACGCCATTCAGCGAGCCGCCGCGCTCCAGGCGCACATCCACGCGCACCGGAGCATCCTGCACGACGATCTTCTCGGCCTGGGCTTCGATCTTTTTGACTGCGCCGGCTCCGCCCATCATCCTCTCTCCTGTCGAGAGCGCTGAGAGCGGCGAAAGATAGCCTTTGAGCTCCGCGGCAATGTAATAGGTTCCGGCTGGAACTTTCGGCATCTCAAAGCTGCCATCGATTGCGCTGACTGCGGAAAGTCCTGTGCCCTTCAGAACCTCAGACCTGCTCTTGTTCATGAGCTTCCCCAAATCCTTTTCGTCCTTCACCTTCGCCCAATCGGAGGCTTCGGATGGCTGGGGCTTTTCTGGGATCAGTAGCACGGCGGCAAAGCGGGCCGGATGACCGGTATCGCCGCAGAAAACGCGGCCGCTGACGATGGTGTATGTGGCCGGAGCGGTCTGGGGTTCTGCCTGATCCTGCGCAGCCACAGGCAGGCAGGAAAAAACCAGGGCAGCACTGGAAAGAACCAAAACGAGACGATGCATGACTCCTCCTCAAATCTAACTACCAGACGGCACTGATTGGAGTTCTGCTCAAGTCTATCCGGTCTCTCTTCGCGTGAATCTGCCGCATCTTGCGGCGCCCCGTCCTTGCGTCGTTCTTGTTCTTGTCGCAAGGGTGAAAAACCACGAACCCCGAGCAAGCGGATATTGAGCAGCCGCTCCGCCACAGGATGTGCAGATAATTAGTCGATCCTGAAAAAGGCCGATTTCAGGCAGATGGCAAGTCGATCAGGAAGCCGGTGAAGGTCGATTGGAGCAGGAGTCGGCCCAGAATAGCCCTGATTTGGGCGACAAGTTTGCCCTCA